>Ga0190271_10001229_pt1 | contig 14314 bp, 14 predicted proteins | sample Popmic356T_FD_133747 | JGI IMG/M metagenome (GOLD analysis project Ga0190271, IMG submission 133747) | Populus adjacent soil microbial communities from riparian zone of Weber River, Utah, USA - 356 T | ecosystem: Environmental > Terrestrial > Soil > Riparian zone | place: USA: Utah | collected...
AATTGAGCTCGATCTGCCCGGGTGCGTCCTCGTGGTCGCCCTGGATCATGTCCAGGCCCATCGCCTGGCCGTACTCGATCACCTTGTGGATGATCGGCTGGAGCTCGGCGAACTGGTCGATGTGGTAGCAGTAGGGCTTCGTCTTGCCCTCGACGGAGGGATCGCCCTTGTCGTCAAGCTTGAGCCACATCATCTCCGGCTCGGTGCCGGCGCGAAGGTGGAGGCCCGTGTCCGCCTCGAAGTCGGCCTGGATCTTGCGGAGGTTCGCGCGGCCGTCGGAGGTGAGAAAGGCGCCGGGATCCTCCCGCTCCTCGCGGTTGCGGAAGCACGTGACCCAGACGCGGGCAACGCGCTCGTCCCACGGCAGCGGCATGAAGGTCTCCGGCTCGGGGACGCCCACGAGCTCCGCCGCCTCGGGCCCGTAGCCGATGTAGTTGCCGTGCCGGTCGGTGAAGAGGTTCGCGGTCGCGCCGTAGACGAGCTGGAAGCCCTTGCCGGCGATCGTCTCCCAGTGAGGAGCGGGCACGCCCTTGCCCATGATGCGGCCCGTGACCGAGGGGAACTGGTAGTAGACGTACGTGATCCCCAGGTCGTCGATCTGCTTGCGGACCTGGGCGATCTTCTCGTCGCGACCCTCGGCGCTGACGAAGGCTTCGAGATCGGTCGGCACGCGCTCCTCCTTCTCGTCGACGTGCGGCCCGGAGCCGCCGGTGCAGGTCGCGCAATACTAGTGACCGTCGGTTCGCCGCTCTAGCGTGAGCCGCTCCACGGCGAGACCGGGCCTCGGGGCCGGCGCGAGCACGATGACGGTTACACGCGCGCCCGCGGAGGGGCCGGCCGCTGGCCTCCCTCCGCTGCAACCGTAACGTGGAAAAGCGCACCGGTGGGTTACGGAGCGCAACGAAACCGTGGCGATAGAGAGCGCCTCTCCGCGCGACCGTCGGACGCCCGGCGGCCTGACTAGACTCGCCACGTGGACGTCCTCATCGTCGGCGGCGGCGGCCGGGAGCACGCGCTCGCGTGGAGGCTAGCGCAGAGCCCAGGGCTCGACGAGCTCCATGCCGCGCCCGGGAACCCCGGCATCGCCCGGCTCGGCACCTGCCACGCCGTCGCGGCGGACGACATGGGAGCGCTCGTGACGCTCAGCCGGAGGCTCGCGGTCGACCTCGTCGTCATCGGGCCAGAGGCGCCGCTTGTTGCCGGCCTCGGAGACGCGCTGCGAGACGCCGAAGTCGCCGTCTTCGGCCCGGGCGCCGAGGCGGCGCGGATCGAGGGCTCGAAGTCGTTCGCCAAGGACGTCCTGCGCGCGGCCGGCGTTCCGACCGCCGAGGAGCTCGCTGCGCCGAGGGCGCCGTGCGTCGTGAAGGCCGACGGCCTCGCCGCAGGCAAGGGCGTCTTCGTGTGCGAGACCGAGGCCCAGCTGGCCGAGGCGCTGCCGCGCGCCGAGGCGCTCGGCGGCAGCGTCGTGGTCGAGGAGCTCCTGGAAGGCCGCGAGGTGTCGCTCTTCGCCCTCTGCGACGGCGAGCGGGCGCTGACGCTCGCGCCGGCGCAGGACTTCAAGCGGTTGCTCGACGACGACCGCGGCCCGAACACCGGCGGGATGGGGAGCTATTCGCCCGTTCCGTGGCTCGGGGCCGAAGAGGCTGAGGCGCTCACGGAGCACGTCCATCTGCCGGTGCTGCGGGAGCTCGCCGCCCGCGGCTCGCCGTTCCATGGCCTTCTGTACGCCGGCCTAATGCTCACCGAGGAAGGGCCCCGCGTGCTCGAGTTCAACTGCCGCTTCGGCGACCCGGAGACGCAGGCGATCCTCCCCCGCCTCGATGGCGACCTGCTCGGAGCGCTGGCGGCGGTCGCCGAGGGGTCGCTCGCAGGAGTCGAGCTCGCCGCGGGGCCGGAGTCAGCCGTGACCGTGGTGCTGGCGGCGGCTGGATACCCGGACGCGCCCGAGAGCGGCGCGCCGATCGTCGGGCTCGATGAGGCCGAGGCAGCTGGTGGGCTGGTCTTCCACGCGGGCACAGCAGTGCGGTCCGGCGAGCTGGTGGCGACGGGGGGCCGGGTCCTGGCCGTGACGGCGCTCGGCGAGTCGGTCGGCGAGGCGCGCGAGCGGGCCTACCGAGCGGTCGAGCAGATCGAGCTGTCCGGAGTGCAGTACCGTCAGGACATCGCGCTCGCGGCCGTCCACGCCCATGCCTGAGGAGAGCCCGCTCCCGCTCACCGTCATCGAGGAGTTCGAGGACGTCGGCCCGCTGGTCGGCATCCTGATCGGGTCGGAGTCGGACCGCGAGGCGATCGAGCCTGCCGGAGTTGAGCTGGACGAGCGCGGGATCTCGTGGGAGCTGAAGGTGCTGAGTGCGCACCGCGACCCGCGCGGCGTGGCCGAGTACGCGTCGACTGCAGCGATGCACGGGACGCGGGTGCTGATAGCCGGAGCCGGGATGGCGGCCGCGCTCCCCGGCGTGGTCGCTGCGTACACGGATCTCCCAGTGATCGGCGTCCCGCTCACGTCCTCGAAGAGCGTGATGGGCGGCCTCGACGCGCTGCTCTCGATCGTGCAGATGCCGCCTGGGGTTCCGGTGGCGTGCGTCTCGGTCAACGGCGCGCGCAACGCGGCGATCCTGGCGGCGAAGATCCTGGCCCAGGGGGGCGGGTATCCGGGAACACCGGGCCGCCCGTCCGTCGAGCTGTAGCCTGCCCGCTCACTAGACTTGCCGGTGTGATCGCCCGCTACTCCCGACCGGCCATGAGGAGCATCTGGTCGGAGGAGGGCAAGCTGGCGCGCTGGCTCGAGGTCGAGCTGGCCGCGCTGGACGCGTGGGCGGAGGTTGGATCCGTGCCGGCCGAGGCCGCCGCCGAGGCGCGGGCGCTCGCCGTGGCGCCGTCGCCAGAGCGTGTCGCCGAGATCGAGGAGCGGACGCAGCACGACCTCGCCGCCTTCGTCGACGCCGTGGCCGAGGGCCTCGGCCCATCTGGCCGCTGGTTCCACTACGGCCTTACGTCGTCGGACGTGCTGGACACCGCGACGGCGCTTCAGGTCCGGGAGGCTGGAGCGCTCGTCCTCGAGGGTGTCGATCGCGCCCAGTCGGCCGTGATCCGCCGCGCCGAGGAACACCGCGACACTGTCATGGCCGGACGAACGCACGGCATCCACGCCGAGCCCATCACCTTCGGCGCCAAGGTCGCCGGCTGGGCGTTCGAGCTGGAGCGTGATCGCGCCCGACTCTCGGCGGCGCTGGAAAGCATGCGTGTGGGCAAGCTCGCCGGCGCCGTCGGGACGTACGGCGGTGGAGACCCCGAGGTCGAGCGGCTGGCCTGCGAGCGGCTGGGCCTCGCGCCGGAGGCCGTCGCGACACAGGTGGTGCCGCGCGACCGGTACGCGGACCTCCTCTCCGCGCTCGCGCTCTCCGCTTCCTCGCTCGACCGATTCGCCACCGAGATCCGCCACCTGGCGCGAACCGAGCTGCGCGAGGTGCAGGAGCCGTTTCGCAGCGGCCAGAAGGGCTCCTCAGCGATGCCGCACAAGCGCAATCCCGTGGTGGCGGAGCGCCTGTCCGGGCTCGCGCGCGTGGTGCGCGCCGGGGCAGCGGTGGGCCTGGAGAACGTCGCGCTCTGGCACGAGCGCGACATCTCCCACTCGAGCGCGGAGCGAGTGGTGCTCCCCGATGCGTTCCTGGCGCTCGACTACATGCTCGACCGCTTCGCCTGGCTCGTCGACGGGCTCGTCGTCGACGCCGAGCGGATGCGGCGAAACCTCGACGCGTCGCACGGCCTGGTCTTCAGCCAGCGCGTCCTTCTCGCCCTTGTCGCCTCGGGGCTTCCCAGGGACGAGGCCTACCGTCTCGTCCAGCGAAATGCCCTCGCCGCCTGGGACGAGGAGCGCGACTTCCGGGAGCTCGTCACGGCGGATCCGGAGATCGCCGCCCGCCTGGAACCGGCGTCGCTCGCCGCGGCGTTCGACCTGGAGGATGCGCTCCGCCACGTCGATGTCCTGTTCGAGCGCCTCGGCGGGCTGGCCGAGCGGGCTCGGGAACGAAAGGAGGAGGCTGTTCATGCCTGAAGCTGTCCACGTGGGGAGTGGGAAGGTCCGGGAGATCTACGAGCTCGGCGACGATCGCCTCGTGCTCGTCGCCAGCGACCGGATCTCGACGTTCGACGTCGTGCTCCCGACAGAGATCCCCGACAAGGGCCGGGTGCTCACCGGGCTCTCGGGGTTCTGGTTCGCGCGCACGGGCGAGATCGTCCCCAACCACCTGGTCGCACTCAGGCCAGATGGGCGGTCGACCGAGGCCCGCCGGCTCGCGATGCTGCCGATCGAGTGCGTCGTCCGCGGCTACTTGGCCGGCTCCGGCTGGAAGGACTATCTGAACAGCGGCGAGGTGTGCGGCCACCGGCTCCCGCCAGGGCTGCGCGAGTCGGAGCGGCTCCCGGCACCGATCTTCACGCCGGCAACCAAGGCCAAGGAGGGGCACGACGAGAACATCGACCGCGACCAGGCGGCCGAGCTCGTCGGCTACGAGCTGCTCGTCGAGGCCGAGCGCGTCTCGATAGCGCTCTACGAGCACGCGGCGGCTCACGCCGCGGAGCGGGGCATCTTGATCGCGGACACGAAGTTCGAGCTCGGCCTCGACCAGGACGGCGTACTGACGCTCGGCGACGAGGCGCTCACGCCGGACTCGTCCCGGTTCTGGCCCGTGGACGAGTACCAGTCCGGCCGCGGCCAGCCCTCGTTCGACAAGCAATTCGTTCGGGACTACTGCGAGTCGCTCGGCTGGGACAAGACCCCACCCGGCCCGGAGCTTCCGCAGACGGTCGTGGACGGAACGCGCGCGCGCTACGTCGAAGCATTCGAGCGCCTGACGGGGATCCCGTTCGCCGACTACGTGGCCGAGCCGGCTGTGGTGCTCCGGTGAGGGCCACAGTCCTCGTTCGCCCCAAGGGCGGCATCCTCGACCCTCAGGGCGAGGCGGTCGAACGCTCGCTGCGCCAGCTCGGGTTCCCGGTGGGGGATGCCCGGATCGGACGGGTGATCGACCTGGAGGTCGATGCCGCCACCGCCGAGGATGCCCACGCCCAGGTCGAGAAGATGTGCGAGCGCCTACTTGCCAATCCCCTCATCGAGAGCTACGAGATCGAGGTCGGAGACGAGGGCGGTCCGGCGTGACCGAGCCGCGCCCGCGCGTGGGCGTCCTCGTCTTCCCCGGCTCGAATGACGACCATGACGCTGCCTGGGCCCTCACCGCCCTGGGCGCCGACCCCCAGCTGGTATGGCACGCCGAGACCGAGCTCCTGCGGGTCGAGGCGGTTGTCCTCCCCGGCGGCTTCTCCTACGGCGACTACCTTCGTGCCGGAGCGATCGCCCGGTTCGCACCCGCGATGGACGCAGTGGCCGAGTTCGCCCGCGAAGGCGGCCCGGTGCTCGGGATCTGCAACGGGTTCCAGATCCTGTGTGAGGCAGGGCTTCTTCCGGGCATTCTGCGGCCGAACGCGTCGCTCTCGTTCGTCTGCCGCGACGTTCCGCTGGTCGTCGAACGCGACGACACGCTCTTCACCGCCCGGTGTCAGCGGGGACAGGAGCTGGTGATCCCCGTGAAGCACGGCGACGGCTGCTACCAGGCCCCGGCCGAGCTCCCGGCCGAGCAGGTAGTCCTGCGGTACGCCTCCGGAGAGAACCCGAACGGCTCCGAGGGCGACATCGCCGCAGTGATCAACGCCGACGGAAACGTCCTGGGGCTCATGCCCCATCCGGAGCATGCGGTGGACACGCTGCTCGGATCGGGGGATGGAGCGCTGATCCTGGCGTCACTGGTGGACGCCGCGCGCGAGCGTTCCTACGTGCGTGCTTGACCGCGTCGTCTGAGCGCCGGAGATATTCAGTTGTGTTGGGGGCGGCTAGTGGTTGCCGAGGCCGAGAGCCGTGGCCAGCCGCGGGTGCGATCCGACCTCTGAGCGCACGCGCTCGAGATCCCGCCCGCGAAGGGTCACCGGGCCACGACGCGCAGTTCCGCCCGTGGAGTAGGCGAAGCGGATCAGCTCACCTCCCTTCTCGTCCTCGAGGAGCTGGACGATCGTGTCGAAACGGCGGTCGCCGGCACGTTGGGCAACACGAAGCTCGTCGATCACAGTCGCCCGTCCCCATGGGGTCGCGACCGTCACGGGCTTCGCAGCCTTGACCGCCTTCGTCGTCATGCGGCGACCGTACCGCGGAAAGGCGCGCGTGTGGGTGTCGACTTCGTGACGAAAGCGTCCCGGCTTCCACACAGCTGCCGCTTGACGGCTCGCGGCAACCTGTAAGGATTCCGCCATCAACCTCGTTCCGCCGTCGAGCGGCTCTCCCCAACGAGCAACGGATCGGACTGCGGAAGGGATCGGTTGATGCTTGCCTCGCCCTGGGGAGAGCGCTGCGCGGAGGACGGGACAACCGGGAACGAAAGGGGGAAGGCAGGCATGATGCCGAAGCGCTTCCGTTCGAAGAGGACTCTGTTCCTCGGCATCGCTCTCGTCCTCGTCACAGGGGTGCTCACGGCCCCGCTTTACGGGAGTGATGGGACCTCCTCGTCGAGGAACCACGTCAAGGTCGATCTTACCGACGCCGCCGGCGCGGACATCGGCTTCGTCAAGCTGACCAAGCAGGGTGACAAGGTCATCGTTCGCGGCGAGGTCACGGGCCTGTCCCCGGGCTTCCACGGCTTCCACGTCCATGGCGTCGGTCAATGCGTCGCGCCGTTCACCTCGGCAGGCGGCCACTACAACCCGGGAGCCGTCGGGCACGGGTCGCACGCCGGCGACATGCCGAGCTTGCTCGTCCTGGACGACGGGACGGCCGAAGCGGAGTTCGCAACGGACAACTTCGCGATCGACCAGCTGTTCGACGCCGACGGGTCGGCCATCATCGTTCACGCCGCGCCCGACAACTTCGCCAACATCCCGATGCGCTACCAGTCGACGACCGAGGGCGTCTTCGGACCCGACTCCGCGACTCTCGCCACCGGCGATGCCGGGGCAAGGATCGCCTGCGGCGTCGTGGACTGACGCGGTACCTGCTGATCGAGCGGGAGCGCCCCACCGGCGCTCCCGCTCCATTCCTGGGCAATTGGCAGTGAGCGTCGCCAACGAAGATCGGGTCTCGGCGTCCAATATGTCGGGGCTGATATGCGGATCGTCCGCGCCTTCCTGCTGGGATTGCTCGTCGCGGTCGTCGGCTGCGGCGGAAATGGCGGCGACGAGGCGGGGCCGACGAGTTCGACATCGGAAACAACCTCGATTACGGCAGCGGCGCCCTGCGGCGCCGAGGGCGTGCAAGCGGTCACGCTGACGACGGGGGACGCGATGGAGATCGACGCCGCCCTCGTCGGCGAGGGCACCCTCGGCGTCGTGCTCGGCCACCAGTTCAGGAGCGACTTCTGTTCCTGGGTTCCCTTCGCTCAACAGCTCGCTCAGCGCCACATGCGCGCGCTAGCAGTCAACTTCGTCAGCACTTCTCTCGACAGCGACATGGTGGCCGGGGCCCGTGGAGCTGGTCCGCCGCGGGGCGAAGCGGATCATCCTGGTGGGTGCCTCGATGGGCGGGACTGCAGCTCTCGTCGCCGCGACGAACATCGACGTGGCCGGCGTCGTCGCAGTATCCGCACCACGCGAGTTCAGTGGCCTCGATGCTCTCCCCGCCGTCCGCCGACTTGAGATCCCAGTGCTCTTTCTGGCCGGCCGCCAAGACGGCGAATTCGCTCGAGACGCCCGACGGCTGTACCGGGCGACGAATTCTCAAACCAAGGCTCTTGTCATGGTGGCCGGCTCCGATCACGGCACCGATCTCCTCGAGGATCCCGAAGCTAGGCGCGCCCTCCTCGCCTTTCTCACCAGGGGATAGACCGCTCGATCCCGTCACCTCCGGTTCGGCGTAACTGCTCATCCCCTCGATGAGCTCGGCAGAGATCGGAGTCGTGAGTCATAGCTCCTCGGCTTGCGGCAGGTCATCCGTGATCTCGAACCACGGGGCCTTGGAGCCGACGAAGATGTGCTCGGTCGGTCGAATACTGGGGTTATCCACGAGTGAGCCCATCGCAACGTGCACGTAATCGCCGTTGCGGACGACGGAGAAGAGAAGGGAGCCGCACGCACCACACCGCGTGTCGTTCAGGTCGTCTTCTCCGAAGACGAGGAGGTTGTCCATCCCCTCCACGATCTCGAGCTTCTCTCGCTCGATCCCTGCAAACGCCTTGAACGCCGAGCCGGTTGCCGCCCGACAGCGGGAGCAATGGCAGTTCGCGGCGTAGAGGAATTTGTCCGAGACCCGATAACGAACCGCGCCACACTGACATCTCCCGACGAGCAGGCGGTCGTCCGCATTGCCTTCGGGCGGCACCTCAGGACACATCTCCGCTCCTTCCCGGTCGAGACTCGCCGATCGATACGAAGGACTCGATCAGCGGCTAGATCTCACCACGCTCGATGAGTTCCACCCTGTAGCCGTCCGGATCGCTGACGAAGCAGAGGAGCGGACCGCCGTCGCGCACCGTGTACGGCGGCCTCTCCGGCTCGATCCCCTGCTCGGAAAGACGGTCAAGGGTGTCGCGAATGTCATCCACAGTGACGGCGATATGCCCGTAGGCGGTTCCGAGGTCGTACGACTCGACACCGAAGTTGTATGTCAGCTCGAGCCGATCGCCGTCACCCGGCAGGCCCATGAAGATGTTGACGGCCTCCTCCCTGATGGGCAGCCGCCGGCGCTCCTCGAACCCGAGCGCTTCGTAGAAGGCGACTGAACGGTCCGGGTCGGTGATGCGGTAGCAGGTGTGGATCAACTCCATGAGGACTCCTCAGGTTGGATTGCGGGCGCAGTGAGGGCAAAGCGGAGTAGCTCGGTGCCGGCGGTGTCAGCGAGGACGAGCTCCCCGTTCGCCAGCGAGGCGTGCACCGTGCGCTCGAGGGCGGAAACGAAGTCCGACTCGGCCTGCAGGACTGCCGGCTCGCAGGCCATCCGCGTCGAGGCGAGGGGCTCGAACGAAAGCCGGCCCTGCTCGAGCGCGTAGCTCCCGGCGAAGCGGTTGCAGCCGCCGGAGCCAGGCGTGGCCGCCGTCGAGAAGGAGCGTCTGGCCGCTCCCGCCGACGAGCGTCCATTCGCTGCCCTCGACCCCTGCCGGCATGAGGCGAGCCTACCGTCCCTGTGCCCTTCCACGGAGGCCGCAAGCCGTCGGCGCCTGCCTTAACTCTGTTGGGGCACCCCGTCCCACCACCCGCCTTCGAGCGTACAGTCGAAAAGCGCACACGTGGCGCGCGGACCGTGCCGGACCGGTGACCGAAGAGGGCCAAAAAGCGCGGCGGCTAGGGACCGGGGTCGAGATCCTCCCGGACGAGCCCGAAGAGGATCCCGTCGACCCACGCGCCGTGCCGCCAGTACGCCTGCCGGCGGACGCCCTCGTGCCGGAAGCCGGCGCGTTCGAAATGACGGAGGGCGCGCTCGTTGAATCCGTACACCTCGAGCTGCACCCGGTGGTAGTCGAGGTCGAAGACGAGGTGCCGGACGAGCAGCCGGGTCGCCGCCGCGGCCAGGCCACGCCCCCGGTAGTCGGGGTCGAGCATGATCGCGTGCAGGTAGGCGATGCGACTGCGCCGGTTGGCCACGTCGAAGGCCAGCGTTCCGGCCTGCTCGCTCTCCACCTCCAGCACGAACCGGCCGTGGAGCTGCGGCTCCTCGTCGGAGCGGCGCACCTCCTCGAGAAGCTCCTCGCGTCCGCGTGGCGAGACCGCGGCCATGAACGGCTCTACCGCATCGTGCACGGCGAGGTCGACCATGAACTCGACATCCTCGGCGGACGCCCGCCGCAGGCGGAACCCCTCGCCTTCCAGTATCGGCCTCACGCGGGCGGAGCGGCCGGCTCGGCCTCCGACTCGGGGTCGGCGCTCCTCCCGCGACGAAAGAGGCGGACCCCGGCGCCGGACCCGAGCGCGACCCCAGCGAGGATCAGGACGAGCCCGAGCGCAGCATTCAGAGTCACCGTCTCGTCCAGGATGAGAACGCCGTAGACGAGCGCGACCGGCGGGAGCAGATAGGTGACGAGCGACGCCCGCGACGCCCCGTAGCGCTTGAGCAGGCGGTAGAAGAAGAGCAACGCGATCGCCGTCCCGAAGATCCCGAGCGCGACGATGGATGCGACGGCCTCCAGGCTCGGGACAGCGTCGGGCCACTGCACCACCGCGAACGGGAGCAGGATGAGCGCGCCGGTCGCGCACGAGACGGTCGCGATCACGAGCGGCGCCGTCCCGTCGAAGTTGTGCTGGACGAAGTGGTTCGCGCAGGCATACGAGAACGAGGCGACGACAATCGCAAGCGTTCCCGCGACGGCCCACCAGCCACCCTCGGGGTGGAGGCCGGCCAGCACGCCGACGCCGACCAGGCCAACGAGGATTCCCCACAGACGGGGACCGCTCACGCGCTCGCTCGGGTTGAACCTGAGCGCGAGCAGGACGACGAAGATGGGCACGGTCGCGTTGGCGATCGCAGCAACGCCGGAGTCGACGTACTTCTCGCCCCACGCGATCAGGACGAACGGGAACGCCGCGTTCAGGAACCCGATCGCGAACGCCTGCCAGCCCGTGCCACGCACCGCGGCCACCGCCTCGCGCCCGCCGGAGCGCCAGAAGAGCACGGGCGCGAGCACCGCCGTCGCCAGGACAAGGCGAAAGAACATCATCGCCGTGGGCTCGACTTCGTCGACCGCGACCTTGATGAAGAGGTACGAAGCCCCCCAGATCGCGGCGATGATCGCGAGCAGCGGGACATAGCCGCGGATCACACCCTGAGGCTACCTACCGGCGTCGGCACCAGGCCCTCGGCCTCCGGCCCGGACGATAGAGTGGAGTCCTCCCTTGAGCTCCGTGGCGGAACAGCCGCTCCACCGCGCGCTCGGCCTGACTGACGGGGAGCTCGACCGTATCCGGAGCCTGCTCGGGCGCGACCCGAATGACTTCGAGCTCGGCGTCTTCTCGCTCCTCTGGTCCGAGCACTGCGGCTACAAGCACTCGGCCCTGCTGCTGAGGCGCTTCCCCACGGAGGGGCCCGCGGTGCTGCAGGGCCCAGGCGAGAACGCGGGCGTCGTCGACCTCGGCGAGGGCCTCGCGTGCGCGTTCAAGGTGGAGAGCCACAACCACCCTTCGGCCGTCGAGCCGTTCCAGGGTGCCGCCACCGGAGTCGGCGGCATCTTGCGCGACATCATCGCCATGGGCGCGCGCCCGATCGCGCTGCTCGACGGGCTGCGCTTCGGTGCTGAGGACTTCTCCTTCGACCGCGCCGTCGGCGGGATCGGGCACTACGGCAACTGCGTCGGCGTCCCTACCGTTGGCGGCGAGGCCGTGTTTGACCTCGCGTACCGCCACAACCCGCTCGTCAACGCGATGTGCGTCGGGATCCTGCCCGCCGAGCGGGTCACCCGCGCCCGCGCGAGCGGCGCCGGGAACCTCGTCGTCCTCTACGGTGCGACAACCGGGCGCGACGGGATCGGCGGCGCCAGTGTCCTCGCAAGCCAGGAGCTCTCCGACGAGGACGAGGACAAGCGTCCGACCGTCCAGATCGGCGACCCGTTCACGGGCAAGAAGCTGATCGAGGCGAGCCTCGAGCTGACCGAGGAAGGGCTCGTCGAGTCGCTGCAGGACCTCGGCGCCGCAGGTCTCGCCTCCTCGCTCGCCGAGATGGCCGCCCGCGGCGGTGCCGGCCTCGACGTCCACCTCGACCGGGTACCGCTCCGCGAGCCCGACCTCGTCCCGGTGGAGATCATGGTCTCCGAGAGTCAGGAGCGGATGGTTGCCGTCGTCGCGCCGGAGGGGCTCGCGGCCGTCGAGGCCGTCTGCCGCAAGTGGGAGCTGCACTCCGCTGTGATCGGCCAGGTGACCGAGACAGGCGAGCTGCGCGCCTACTTCGAGGGCGAGGAGATCGGCGCGATCCCGGTCGAGCTCCTCACCGAGGAGACGCCGCGCTACCGCGTCGAGACCGCCGCGAGGGCGCTCGCGGAGCCGCTCGAGCAGGAGCCGAAGCAGGTCGGGCGCGACGAGCTGCTGACGCTGATCGGATCCCCGAACGTCCGCAGCCGCCGGCACGTGTTCGAGCGCTACGACCACCTCGTCGGCTCCCGGACGGTGCGCCGGCCCGGGCTGGACGCGGCCGTCCTCCGCCTGCGCCCCTCGCTCCGTGGCATCGCGGTCTCGCTCGACGGGCCCGGGCGGGCAGCCTCGCTCGACCCGCGCGGCGCCGGGGCACGCTCGGTCTTCGAGGCGGCACGCAACGTCGCGTGCGCGGGCGGTCGGCCGCTGGCGATCACCGACTGCCTCAACTTCGGGAACCCGGAGAAGCACGAGATCGCGTGGGAGCTCGCCGAGGCGATCGAGGGCATGGCGCGCGCGTGCGAGGTGCTCGGGATCCCCGTGGTCTCCGGGAACGTCTCGCTCTACAACGAGACGGACGGCCGCGCCATCCCACCGACGCCGGTCGTCGGCTGCGTGGGCGCCGTCGCGGACGTCCGCACCGTCCCGGGCGCCTGGCGCGAGGGCGACGTCGTCCTTCTCGCCGGGGGCGACCAGGTCGCGCTGGACGGCTCTGAGTACCAGAGCGTGCTGCTCGGCGGCCCGGCCGGGCGGCCGCCGACGCCCGACCACGTCGCGGAGGCCGCGCTCGTCCACTTCCTCTGGCGCTCGGCGCCCCTGCTGAGCGCCGCGCACGACGTGTCGGACGGCGGGCTCGCGGTGGCGCTCGCCGAGCTCGCGCTCCACTCCGGGATCGGGGCCGAGCTCGAGCTCGAGCGCGACGCGCTCGAGTGGTTCGGCGAGGGCTCAGGCCGGGCGGTGGTTGCCTGCTCGCCCGAGCGCGCGGAGGCGTTGGAGGGAGTCCCGCTCCGACGACTCGGCGTCGCCCGCGGCGGCAAGCTCCTCGGCGTCCCGCTCGAAGACCTGAGGGCCGCCCACGAGGAAGGCGCGCGCTAGATGTGCGGCGTCGTCGGCATCCACGGCCCCGACCGCGACGTCGCCCGGCTCTCCTACTTCGGGCTCTTCGCGCTGCAGCACCGCGGGCAGGAGTCCGCCGGGATCGCCGTCTCCGACCAGGGGCGGTTGACCGTGCTCAGGGACATGGGCCTCGTCAGCCAGGTCTTCTCCGAGGAGAAGCTCCGCGGACTGCGCGGCCAGACGGCGATCGGCCATTGCCGCTACTCGACGACGGGCTCGACCCAGTGGACGAACGCGCAGCCGATCGTCCAGCACGGCCCGGCGCGCACGGTTGCGCTCGCCCACAACGGCAACCTCACGAACACCGCAGAGCTGCGGGACGAGCTCGCCGCGCGGGGCGTGCGTCTCTCCTCGACTTCGGACACCGAGGTGATCGCCGCCCTGGTCGCGCACGACGAGCGCCCCCTCGAGGAGGCGGTGAGCGCGGCCATGGCGCGCATCGAGGGCGCGTTCGCGGCGGTGCTCCTCTCCGAGGGGAAGCTGATCGGCTTCCGCGACCCGGACGGGATTCGGCCGCTCGTGCTGGGCCAGCTGGGCGACGACCACCTGCTCGCCTCCGAGGACTGCGCCTTCGACCTCCTCGGCGCCGAGCTCGTGCGGGAGCTGCAGCCCGGCGAGCTCGTCGTCGTGGACGCAGAGGGCGTACGGGCGGAGCGGGCGGTCGAGCCGCGCGACGGCGGCGCGCTCTGCATCTTCGAGTTCATCTACTTCGCCCGGCCGGACTCGACCCTCCGCGGCGTGGAGCTGCACGGCGCGCGGGTCCGCATGGGCGAACGGCTGGCCTCCGAGGCGCCGGCCGATGCCGACCTCGTCATGGCGATTCCGGACTCTGGCACGCCCGCCGCGATCGGCTTTGCGCGCGCGAGCGGAACCCCGTTCCAGGAGGGCCTGATCAAGAACCGCTACGTCGGGCGTACGTTCATCCAGCCCGACCAGGGGCTGCGGGAGCGCGGCATCCGCATGAAGTTCAACCCGCTGGCCGAGGTGCGCGGGAAGCGCGTCGTGGTCGTGGACGACTCAATCGTCCGCGGCTCGACCACGCGCCAGATCGTGGCGATGCTCTTCGAGTCCGGCGCGATCGAGGTGCACGTGCGCATCTCGTCGCCGCCGATCGTCTCGCCGTGCTTCTACGGGATCGACATGGCCGACGAGGACGAACTGATCGCCGCCGGCCGCGACGTCGACGACGTCCGCGAGGAGATCGGCGCCACGAGCCTCGCTTACCTCTCCCTGGAGGGCCTGCACGAAGCGACGCGGCGGCCGGCCGACTCCTTCTGCCGCGCGTGCCTGACGAAGAGCTATCCCACGCGTATCCCCGAGAACCTCCGCC
>Ga0190271_10001230_pt1 | contig 14312 bp, 7 predicted proteins | sample Popmic356T_FD_133747 | JGI IMG/M metagenome (GOLD analysis project Ga0190271, IMG submission 133747) | Populus adjacent soil microbial communities from riparian zone of Weber River, Utah, USA - 356 T | ecosystem: Environmental > Terrestrial > Soil > Riparian zone | place: USA: Utah | collected...
GCGCTGATCTGGAAGCGGCTGGAGGAGATCGGCAAGCCGGTCGACTGGGCGTATGAGGTGGGGTTCGCGGCGCTGATCGGCGGCGTCGTCGGTTCACGCGTCTACTTCCTCGTCCAGAACTGGAGCGACGTCCAGGACGATTTTCTCGGCAACCTCTTCAGCGGCTCGGGCCTGGTCTGGTACGGCGGCGCGATCGGCGGCGCGATCGCTGTCCTGCTCTGGGCCTGGTGGCGCGGCTTTCTCGGCCTGGCACTGCTCGACCTCTGCGCCCCGGCGCTGTTGCTCGGCTACGCGATCGGCCGCGTCGGCTGCCAGCTCTCCGGCGACGGCGACTACGGCAAGGCCTGGGACGGGCCCTGGGCGATGTCCTACCCGGACGGCACCGTGCCGACCGACCAGACCGTCCACCCGACGCCGATCTACGAGACGCTGGCGATGGGGCTCGGCGCCTGGATCCTCTGGCAGCTGCGAGACCGGGTGCGGGCCGGGGTCCTCTTCGCCCTCTATCTCTTATATGCAGGGGCAGAGCGGTTCCTGGTCGAGTTCCTGCGCCGCAACGAGGCCGACGCGCTGGGGCTGACCACGGCGCAGCTGGAGAGCCTGGCGATGATGGCCGCCGGGGCGGTCTGGATCGCTATCGTGATCCGCCGTTATGGAGGCATCGGGCGCCCTGCGGCGAACGATGCGGTTGGCGCCACCGCATAGCCCTGCGGCAGGCTCGTAACACTGGTATCTTGCGCAAAATCTTTGGAGCGGTTGACTAGGGAGGAATGGCGGTTATGGCGGCAATCGACGTACAGAGTGAGGGGCCCTCGGCTCGTACGGTGGGGGCAATCCTCGACGACGCGGCCGAGCGGATCTCCGCTGCCGGGGTCGACGAGGCCCGCACCGACGCCGAAATCCTGGTCGCCGACGCGCTCGGGGTGAAGCCGGGTGAGCTCTCGGTCGAGAGCGCCGGCGAGGTTCCCGCCGAGTCCGCCGCGCAGATCGAGCGCAACGTCCAGCGCCGGGTCGAGCGCGAGCCGATGGCCTACATCCTCGGCCGCGCGCCCTTCCGCAACCTCGAGATCTACGTCGACGAGCGCGTCCTCTGGCCGCGCAAGGAGACCGAGCTGCTGGTCGAGGTGGGGACGCAGCTGCCCGAGGGCGCCCGCGTCCACGAGATCGGCACCGGCTCCGGCGCGATCGCGCTGGCGCTGCTGTCCGAGCGTCCCGACCTGAAGATCACCGCTTCGGACCTCTCGCCGGAGGCGGTCGAAGCCGCCCGCGAGAACGCCGAGCGCCTGGGCCTCGACATCGAGATCACCGTCGGCAAGGGTCTGCCCGAGGCGGTCGAAGCCGAAGAGGTCGACCTGGTGATCGCCAACATGCCCTACGTCACCGACGAGACGATCTTCGATCGCTCGCCGGAGATCCAGAAGGAGCCGCGGTTGGCGGTCACCGGCGATTGCGGCGAGGACGGCCTCGGCGTGATCCGCAGCGTCGTCGCCGAAACGCCCTCCGGCTGGAAACTGGCGATGGAGCACGACACCCACCACGGCCCGGCAATGCGCGAGCTGTTGGGTGAGGCGACTACGCTTCAGGACTATGAAGGTGACGACCGGGTCACCGTCGGCCTCGCCCCCTGAGCTGAGCGCCGGCGATGAGCGATAGTCCGGCCGCCGAGGAGGCGGGCCAGTCCGGCGACCGCTCGGTCGCCGTCTCCACCGAGGAGCAGCGCCGCGCCAAGGTCGAGCGGCTGCGCGAGTCCGGCGTCGATCCCTACCCGCATTCGTTCCCCGACCGCACCCACGTCGAGGAGATCGAAGCCGCCCATGACCCGGCGGCGCTGGGGGAGGGCGAGCACGAGGAGTTCAGCTACCGGGTGATGGGCCGGATCACCGGCAAGCGCGGCCACGGCAAGACTGCCTTCCTCGACGTCCGCGACATCACCGGCACGATCCAGGCCTACGCGCGGCGCGACGTGCTGGGCGAGGAGGCGTTCGAGCGAGTCGAGGACCTCGACATCGGCGACCTGGTCGGGATCGAGGGGCCGCTGCACGTGACCAAACGCGGGCAGCTGGCGATCGGCGTGCGCGAGTGCGTCCTGCTGGCGAAGGCGCTGAAAGACCCGCCGGACCTCTTCCACGGCATCTCCGACCCGGACACCCGCTACCGCCAGCGCGAACTGGACCTGATGGCGAACGAGGACTCGCGGGAGATCTTCAAGAAGCGCGACGACCTGCTGTTCGCGATCCGGACCCACATGCACGAGCGCGGCTGGGTCGAGCTGGAAACGCCGGTCCTGCAGCGGCTGACCGGGGGGGCGGCGGCGCGGCCGTTCGTCACCCACCACAACGCGCTCGACCGCGAGCTGTTCCTGCGCACCGCGACCGAGCTGTACCTGAAGCGGGCGATCGTCGGCGGCTTCGAGGACGTCTACGAGTTCGGCAAGTTCTTCCGCAACGAGGGGATGTCACCCCAGCACAACCCCGAGTTCACGATGCTGGAGATGTTCGTGGGGGGTGCCGACTACAACGGCGTCATGGAGTTCATCGAGGTGCTGGTGTCGAGTGTCGTCGAGAAGGTGATGGGGACGACGAAGGTGATGCGCGACGGGGTCGAGATCGACTTCGCCGCCCCCTGGCCGCGGGTGCGGCTGCGCGACGAGCTGCTGCGCGAGATCGGGCTCGACATCTACGAGGCGAGCCGCGACGAACTGGCCGAGGCGGCGGGGGACGCGGTCGACGAGAACGACGACTGGGCCGGGGTGGTCGACACCCTGCAGGGCAAGTTCGTCGAGCCGAAGCTGATCCAGCCCACCTACATCATCGACCTGCCGATCGGCCTTTGGCCGCTGGTCAAGGTGCACCCGGAGAACCCGCGAATCTGCGAGGCGTTCGACGGGATCGTCGCCGGGATGGAGATCGTCGGCGGCGGGACGGACCTGAACGACCCGGTCGAGCAGCGGGTGCGGTTCATCCAGCAGCGCGAACGCCAGGAGACCGGAGCGGAGGCCGACCCGCATCCGCATGACGAAGAGTTCGTGCGGGCGCTCGAATACGGGATGCCGCCGGCGAGCGGCTGCGGCCTCGGCATCGACCGCCTGCTGATGATCATGACCGAGGCGAAGACGCTGCGGGACGTGATCATCTATCCCGCGATGCGCGAGCTTGCGGACGGGTCCTGAGCGGTTAGGGTGGCGTCATGGCCGTGAAGCTCCATCGCTGCTCTCTGACGTTCGTAAAGAACGGGGGCCACCCCTGTTGGCGGGTGCAGAAGGCGCTGGACGAGAAGGGGATCGAGTACGAGGTCGTCAAGGGCCCGCTGCTCCCGTTCATGCGGGGCGACCTGAAGCATCTCTCGGGCCAGGGCAAATACCCGGTGGTCGAGTTCGAGGACGGCAGCACCTACCGCGAGGAATCGAGCGAGATGGCCGAGCGGATCCGCGCGGGCAAGCTGTTCGACCCTCCCGCGGCGTCCTAGCTCTTACCTAAACCGACTTCGTCAGCCCGCCGTCGATCGGGATGACGGCGCCGGTGATGTAGGCAGCGCGCTGGGAGCAGAGGAAGGCGACGAGGTCGCCGTACTCCTCGACCGTGCCGAGGCGGCCGGCGGGGACTTCCGCCTGGGCGGCGGCTTCGACCTGCTCCATCGAGCCGACCAGCTCGGCCATGCGGTCGGTGGCGAAGCGGCCGGTGGCGACGGTGTTGACCGTGATCCCGTCGCCGGCGACCTCCCGGGAGAGGGTCTTGAGGAAGCCGATCGTGGCGAGGCGGTGGGCGTTGGAGAGGCCGAGGGCGGGGTTGACCTCGATCGTCGTGGTGGAGCCGACGTTGACGATCCGCCCCCAGCCTTCGCCGCGCATGCCGGGGACGACGGCGCCGGCGAGGATTCGCGGCGCCAGCACCAGCGAGCGGTATGCCTCCTCCCATTCCTCGAAGCCATGGTCGAGGGAGCCGCCGGGCGGCGGGCCGCCGGTGTTGGTGACGAGGATGTCGACCGAGCCGAGGCTTTCGGCGACCTCGAGGGGGAGGCGGGCGAGCCGATCGAGGTCGGTGGCGTCGGCGACGAAGGGCGTGGCCCGCTCGCCGATCTCGGCCGCGGCCGCCCCCAGCCGCTCCTCCGAGCGACTGGCGATCGCAACCCGCGCCCCTTCCCGAGCGAGCACCTCGGCGATCCCCCGCCCGATCCCCTTGCTGGCGCCCATCACCAAGGCGACCTTCCCGTCAATCCCAAGCTCCATGCGCCCAGCCTAACCACGCCGGGAACGCTCAGAGCCCCTTGCGCGGGTATCGTTCTCCTCGAGCGCCCGTAGCTCAGTGGTCAACGGGTCCTTTCGGGGGCCCAAAGAGCGTCGGTCTTTCAAGCCGAAGGTCGCCGGTTCGAATCCGGTCGGGCGCATGGGGAAGCCGCTTGTGGAGCCAAATCGGTCTCAGGAAAAAGCGTCGGTCTTAGACCGACGTTTTTGGGGTCCAGCAGGCGTCAAATTGGCCGAAGCTCATGCCCTCCTTCCCTTCGGCACTGATTTAGGGCGGATTTCCCGGATGGCTCGACCTGTTTGGGGGCGCAGTACTCTTTTCGACCCGAATCGGCATCGACGACAAACGGGGAGGCGTGAATGGCCGATGCGGCTGCGGGGGATAGCGAACGGGTTGACCCAGATGGGAGCACCTATGACGTCATGGCGATTTATGGGGCGCTCATGCTCGAGGTCCAAGTCTTCGAAATGAATGTCGCCGTTCTCTCGCTTGTCGCCGAGTCGGATCCAGAGCGCCGATCCAACGCCAGTCTCCGCCGCCAGCTGGATGCTGCCTACAGGAAGAGCCGCCACACGTTCAGGCGTGGATCCCTCAGTGCATCGCGTGATCGCCTCAAGGGCAGGATCAAAGAGGATCTTTTGGCTGAAGTCGACGAGCTCCTTGCACACCGGAATCGACTTGCGCACCGCTTCCTCATCGAGCGCATGGTGGTAGACGGGGAGCCCCGGTTTAAGGGAGGCACTGCGCTCGAAATCCTCGAATACGCTCGCCACTTCAAAGCTACTGGGAGAAGGATCCAAAAAGAGACGGAGCGACGAACCCGGGATTCGCCCGATGCCCCCGGGGATATCGAGAAGCTCCTCGAGCGTTTTGCGCACTCGATCATGCTCGGCGGAGATGTCACGGCGAGAGAACTGGAAGAGTTAGAAACCCGACCATCCTCAGCGCCGGACACCGACGGGAGGCGCTAGGTGGCGAATCACCGTGAGAACTTCGACTTCCTAGGCCTGACGCCAGATCGCTTCGAGGAGCTCGTTTTCCTTCTCGCCCAGCTTGAGATCCCGGGTCTGGTTCGGACCGCTAACCCTGATGGTGGCCTGGACGCTTTGGTGCCGACCGCCGGAACCGGACGGACCTCACGAGGGATCCAGGCGAAGCACCACACTAGAGGACCTAGTGCGACGAAGTGTGCGGAATCCTTGAAGGACGCGATTTCTACCTACAGCCCAGAGCACGTTACCTTCGCTTTCCCGGTCAACCCAACCGTCGGGCAGATTGCGACGTTCGAGAAGAAGGTGGTTGGGCTGGACCCGGCGGTTCAGGTCGACTACTGGGGCGCTTCGCAGCTAACGTCCCGTCTGATCGGTTCGGATGCGGGCCAACGTATCGCTCGACATATTTTCGGCGATGAAGACACGGCACGACTAGAACGCTTGATCCGTGCGGGACAAAACGTCGATGACGGAGCGCAGGCGCTTGAGACTCTGGCCGCTGGGGCCGATCTCTTGGACAGCGACCCTTATTTTTTCTACGCAGCTGGGACCCGCTCGGGCGCGCTCCCTGCTCCTCCACTGACGAGAGGGACGGTGATGCGCGTGGAAGTGGCCGATGAGCACGGAGCCCGCCACGTCGACGCTGTGGCTCGACCTGAGACGGGACAGGATCAGATGCCGAAAGGGACCTTCATGCTGAAAGGGGAGGAGGACATCGAGCGTTGGCAGAGATTCCTGGCGGAGGGCGGCGAGATCTCGTTCGAGGACGTAGGGGTTGACTTCCAGACGCTCCCAAAGCACATCGCGCCGTTGTGGGAGGGCACGGAACGCGGCGACATCATGATCAGCTCCGCCGAGCGACCGCGGCGGCGGATCCTGATCGAGGTTGATGGCGACGCTGGGACTTTCTCTGCCGAGGTCCAGCTTGCGCCGACAGAGCCCAAGGACGATTGGGAGCACGCCGTCACCGGAACCATCGGCGGAGCTGTCTTGACGATCAACTCCCGGCGGCGAGGAGAGGGCGGCGAAGCAAACATCGAATGGACGTGGCGCTCCCGCGGCACCTCGCACCGTGAGGAGCTCGCAAGCCTCCGCTTCCTCAGAGCGATCTCCGGCAGGTCGACTATGCGCCTCATGGACCCGGAGGACCGGACCGTTTTCTCGGAAGGTCCTACCCCCGAGATTGACTTCGACGAGAACACCGCCGCTCTGACCCAGGTGTATGAAGACGTGATCTCGCTCGAAGACTGGCTTTCAACGTCGATCGAGATTCCGGCGGAGATCAAGGCTGAGGATGCAAACGCTCTGCGTCGGGTCGCTCGCTTGATCGAGGGAATCGAAGGTTCTTGGACGAACGCCAGCTTCGTCCTCGATCCGTCAGGCCCGAAAGAGATTGAGGCGGAGGGGGTGTTCCAGTTGCGTCGAGAGATGGGGGTAAAGCTCTTCGGCAACAAGTTCAAGTTGGGGGAGCTGGCCACCTATATCAGCGGGTACCGCCTCGACTCCACCCGAACGCACGACAACGGCAGCACCGAGTTCTTCCTCGTCCCACGAGACTCGACCTCGATGATGCTTGAGCGCTTGGAGCGCCGACGCTCGACCGATTCGTAGGAGTCGGAAGCCGCTGTCCAGCCTCCTATGGTTAAGGCATGCGCTGGCCCGATCAGCAATTTCAGAAGCCGGAGACGGTAGAGCGGATAGCTGTGGAAATTGGTTGTAGAACTGATGAGCGTGAGCGACTTTTGCGGCGAACGCTCGTGAGATTCAGGCGAAACTGGTGACTCTCGATATATGGATGAATTGACCAGAAACCGCTATCCGGCGGTCGATTGGAAGCAGGACCTGCGGGTCTCAAGACATCACTTCGAGGAGCACGAACGCTTTGGAGAGGGGGTTGCCAGTGTCTGCAACGCAGTCGAGAGATACGTCATGCAAAGCGCGCTGGCCTTTCGCAAGCTGCTGGACCAGCGCGTCCTCACCGAGGAGGTGATAACTGCCGACTGGAAGGTGCACGTCTATCCATGCACGCACCGCCCCGAACCGCATTGGTATTTCGAGGGCATGATCGATATGGAAAATCTTCACCATTTCGTTCGCTACTACGATGTTGAGACGCCCCGCGGTGGCAGCCTCCGTCTCCAACGCCTTGCGAATCTCCTGATCCACAGCTTCGTCTTTGCCGTCTGGCCGGTCGAAGGCGGCAGCTACGGCGAGGCTCGCTTCTTCTTCAATTCCGATCGCACCAAGGACGATGTCGTCTACGAAATGACCGTGGCGGACTTCAAAGAAATAGCCGACGAGGTGTTGTATGACAAGGTCGTGGCCATGGAGCGTGTCGGAAGCAACGGTGACTTCCGCCAGCACAATGCAACTTGGCGCGAGGCAAAAAGACGAGAGGAATTCGGGCCGAATCCGCACCCGTAGAGAGCCCGACAGGCCATTCAAGGCTCCGGTCGACGTAATGGGCGTTATCGGGCGTGGGCCTCGATAGGACGGCGTAGCGTCTACTGGTGAATTGCGACGATCGCGGCATCAGGCGGCGTCGGGGGACCTACACACGACGGCCAAGCCCCTTCAGCCGTCCGAGCTCGTGTCGGCGAAGGCACCCGCGTCATCGACGAAGAAACATTCCTAAGCGCGAGGTGCAAGGATCATCGACCAGTAAAGGATGCGTAAGCGTCAAGAAGGGGCTGGGGGACGTGGCAGAACACATCGCTCGTATTCACGACGCGGCTAGCCGCTGCATCAACGGCTTGGTGCCGGCGAGTGATGGTGGATCGGTCCGTTGACTCGCGCCCCGACAGCACCCGCTTGGTGGAGAGTCGCCGCCCTCGGCTGCCTCGCGGCATTTCTCATTGCGCTGGTAGCCCTCGGCTCCGATTTTGGCGTTGCCGTGTCCCAGGCAGAGAGTGAGGAAGTCACGCCGGAGGTCATGCCCGAGCCGATGGTCAACCAGATTCAGGCAGGCTACGAGGACTACGTCGAAGAGAAGGAACGGCGGGAAGTAGAGCTCGAGTCCCCCGCGAACGTTGCGCTCCGCGAACAGTCGCAGCACTCCTACGAGGATCTGACTCCCGCGGAGCTGCAGGATCTGATCAGCTCGACCTTTGGCGATGTCTTGGGGAACCTGAATGGCGACCCGGCGCGGTACCTCAGCGATGCCACCGTTCTCGACGTAGTCGAAGCAGACGCCGCGACCGTTCGTAGCGATGGAGACACGTCGTTGTTCGACGCCGGAGTGCCTGTGCAGGCAGAGAGCGAGGACGGCGAGCTCCGCAAAGTCGATCTGAGCCTCGTCCAGTCCGAAGGGGATTGGGTCCCCGAAAATCCGTTGGTCGACGTCGAGGTCGGCTCCTCGGCCGACGAGGGCCTCGAGCTCGGTGACGAAAACATCGGCATCACCCAGGTTGGAGCGGAAGACACCAATGCCACCCTGCTTGGTGACAAGAACCTGCTGTTCAGCGACATTTCGGAGGGGGATCACACTGACCTGCTGGTCTCTCCGACCTCCCGCGGCGTCGAGCTTTTCGACCTGCTCCGGTCCATCGACAGCCCAGAGAACCTGCGCTTCAAGCTCGATTTACCTGAGGGGTCGGAACTTCGTTCCGTCGCCGGCGGCGGCGCTGAAGTCATCGACGCACAGGGGGAGCCGTCACTGTTGATCCCAGCGCCGTGGGCGCAGGACGCTCAGGGCTCTGAAGTGCCGGTCGCGATGACGGTCGAGGGCAACCAACTGGTTCTCGAGGTGGATCACAGGGACGGCGATTTCGCTTACCCAATCCTGGTCGACCCAGCGATCTATCAGGATTGGGGATGGTGGTACGAACAGAAAAACCTGAGCGGCATCCCATACTTCAAAGAACAGCTGTCCGCCGGGAACTGGTGGACCCAGATCGGGACCAAAAACGGCAACTGGCCCAGCTGGGACGGCCTGGCCATCGCGACGGTCGACGGAAATCACGGGTCCGGCACCGGCGGTTACTACATCATGGCGCCAAATGCGAACAGCTTCATCGCCGGGGTGACGATCAATCCCTTCTACCGGAACAACGGGAATGGGAACTGCCCCGTGAGCTTGTACCCGCACCCCTACGACTACGCGGGGCTGTGGAACGGGACCAACTGGTACCTGCAGTACGAAACCGCGCAGAAAGCGGGTTGGTTCACCATGAAAGAACCGGGAACGTGGGCAACGCAGCTTTCGTTCGGGTTGGGTACCGCTGGCGGGTACATTCCCTGCTGGCGCCACATCATGGCCGGCGGAATCGGCATCTGGCTGGACGACTGGGCAGGCCCGGGATTCACCGGCCCGAGCGGCGCGCCCAGTGGCTGGATCGATGGCAAAACCTCGTTCACGATCGCGACCACCGCCAGTGACGCGGGCCTGGGCGTCAACCGGGTTAAGCTGCTCGCCGCGGACCAGTCGGGCCAGCCGATCGTCGGCGACAAACAGCCCTCCAACTGCACCGGTCTGTACACCTCCCGCTGCCCGACCAGCTTCTACGCCGCGTTCACGCAGACCGGAGGCAGTTTCGGGCAGGGGGTTCGGAGCGCCAAGATCTACGTTTCCGATCCGACCGGCAGGTCCGCCGAATCCGGCTCGATCCCGCTGAAAGTGGATCTCACCCCGCCCGACGTGACCCTCGAGGGGAAGCTAGCTGCGGCGACCGATGCCGACGAAGGCGAGGCCAAAGGCGACGAAGACGTCGAGACGCTGCGGCTTCCCGTCTACAACCTCACGATCAAAGCCACCGACATAGGTACCGAGACCAACCCCGAGCACCGAAAGCGCTCGGGGGTCAAAGACATTGAGGTCTACCTCGACGACAAAGAGGTGCCGGTGCCCTGGGAACCAACGCCCTCCTGCGTTGCGAGCTGCCCGAAGGAAGGGACCTACAAAGTCGAGCTGAGCAAGCTAGATACGGCGGGCACGCACCGGCTCAAAGTCAGGACCGTCGATTTCGTCGGCAACGAGAAAGTCCGCGACATCGAATTCGAGTACTACCCGGCGACCGGGATGAAAGACGAGTACTTGATGCACCACTTCCCGCTTCCCGACGGCCAGGAAAGTGATGATGAAGATCAGCAGCAGCGTCGACCGGAACTGGCGGTCAACGTGACCAACGGCAACCTTGTCTACCGCCAGAAGGATCTGGACGTGGAGAGCACTGCCGCGCTCGACCTCGAGGTCGAGCGCTACTACAACTCGATGCTCCCCGACTCCGAGAACAGCGAATGGGGCGACGGCTGGACGCTCGCCGAGACGCCGGACCTGAAACCGGTTGGCGGCTCGGCACTGGCGGCGGCCGCAACGATGGCCGCGTCGCCGTCGGGCGCTGAACGCTACTTCTCGTTGTGGCTGGACATGCCGACCCCCGCGGGCGCCCGAACCGGATACGAGCTGAGCCTCGTCTACGTTGCGGCCAACACCTACGACGTCACCCTCTGCAAATGGCAGGCGGGCGCCAAAACCCAGCTGGCCGCGAAAACCGGGCTCACCTTCGCCGTCGGGAGCTCGCTCGCCCTGGTGGACGAGGGCGGAATCGTCTCGGCCTGGACGGACACGGGCTCGGGGTTCGTGCAGCGCCTGAGCGCTACCGACTCGGCTTTCGACCAGGGCAAGACCGGGCTCTACGGCGCCGGAAACATCACCCGTATCTCCAAATTCAGGGCGGGAGAGCTGAGTCTGGCCGCGGGCATTCCGGATGCCCTCGCTGCGATGCCGGTCACCGAGGTCTTCGACGGCGGCAGCGCGTCCAACGCTCGCTTCGCGGCGGAATGGTCGGTGATGGGCTGGGCCGGGGGTAACACCCCGAAGGGCGGCACCACCACCGCCGGCTGGCGCCCTGTGGACGCCTTCGCGATCGGCGCCAACGGCGCCTTCTACAACCAGAATCTCGCTGGTGCCTCAGACGTGGCTTCCAAGGCCGAGCTGCTCGACTCGAGCGGCGTGATCGAGACTGCCGTTGACCTTCCCGCTGTGGCTGGGGAAGGAAAATTCGATCCCGAGCTGCAAGCGACCCTGGAGAAGAGGACGGGCGGTGGCTTCCACCTGATCGACGAAAGCGGGGAGTCGGGCACCGCGGTGGCCTTTGACGAGACCGGACAGACGGAGGCCCTCCTCGCCGGGGGCGATGTCAAAGTCGACTACAGCTACGAAGGTGGCGCGCTTGCGGAGATCGCCGTCGAGGACCCGGGGACCCTCCAGGTCAATCCCTCCGAAGTCGAGTCCTCCGAACCACAGGCCACCGAAGGGACCCCGCTCTTCGACTCGGCTTTCGGCTCGATTGGGGCGGGCGATAGTCAGTTCAATACGCCCACCGATGTGGCGATCGGGCCCGAAGGCGACCTCTGGGTGGCCGACTACGCGAACAACCGCATCCAGCACTTCAACCCCGCGGGCGAATTCGTCGGGCAGTTCGGCAGCTTCGGAAGCGGCGCCGGCAAACTGAACAATCCGGCGTCGATCGCGATCGACGCCGAAGGCGACCTCTGGGTGGCCGACAAAGGCAACAGTCGGCTCCAGAAGTTCAGCCCCGAAGGAGCGCTCCTGGACCAGTCCGGCTCCCTGGGGTCGGGCAACGGCCAGTTCAGCCGGCCCGAAGGCATCGCGATCGACGCCGCCGGCGACATCTGGGTCTCGGACACCTACAACTACCGAATCCAGAAGCTCTCGCCGCAGGGAGACTTCATCGAAGTCGTCGCGCCGGCGGGGCTCGGGTCGATCGAACCGACCGGTATCGACGCAGGCCCCGACGGCAAAATCTGGGTCACCGACTGGACCCACAACCGGGTCGTGGCGTTGAGCGAAGACGGAGACTTCGAGCTCTCCTTCGGCACGGCCGGCAGCGCCCAAGGTCAGTTCAACCGCCCGGACGCGATCGAGGCCGACGAGAACGGGAACGTCTGGGTCGGCGACCAGAACAACAGCCGGATCCAGCGCTTCGACGACGAAGGCAGCTACGTCGACAAATTCGGCACCGCGGGCTCCGGACCTGGCCAGTTCAGCTTCGGCTACCCATTCGGCTTCGCGGTGGGCGAGGATCGGCGGATCTGGGTCGCCGATCGCAACAACCACCGGGTGCAGCGCTGGGATCCGCCCAACGAAGTCTCGGAAGAACCGCTGCCCGAAGACGACGATCCGAGCGTCGAGGTGGAGACCGAAGCCGGCCTCGTGACGAGCGTGGCCGGCGAGGAGGCTGGTGAGATCGCCTACGAGCACAGCAGCGAGCTCCTCACCTCGGTCGACGGCCCCGACGGCGAGACCGCCTATGAATACAAAGACGGTCGCATGACCAAAGTGACCCTGCCCAACAGCACCTACGGCACGATCTCCTACTTCCCCGACGGCCGTGTGGAGACCGTCACCGTCGCCCCCGAGGGAGCCAACCCCAAAACCACCCGTTTCGCCTACACCGACACCGGACAGCGCAAAACCGAGGTCGAAGTCCCCGAAGCCCCGAACATCACCTACGAGATCGGCGACGACGGTTCTCTGCTGAAGTGGTGGAATACGGCGCAGCCTCCGGAGCTAATCCTCTGGGGGAACCTCTACGACCAGAAGGAAAAAGAAGGCGCCCTCTGGCCGGGCGACTACCAACTCACCGCGAAAGCCGAAGACGTGGAGGGGATCGCGTCGATCGAAGTCCTGGCTGGCAACGCGTTGGTCGAACAGTCCAGCTGCCAGCAGGTGGGCGGGCCGCCACCGGAGTGCACGAAACCGGACGCCCTCCCTTGGGTGATGGAAACCGAGGCCTATGCTCCGGGTCGCCTGCAGATCGAAGTCATCGCCACCGACAGCGACGGCGAAAGTACGTCCGAGCGCTTCTGGGTAGACATCCCCGCGCCTCCTCCTCCGCCGGCTCCCGGAACCCCGGTAGCTCCGCGATTCAGCGAAATCAAAACCTTCCGCGAAGACTACGGGCTCGAGGTCGTGTTCCCGGTGGCCAACGCGACCGAGCGCAATGAACGGATCTTCAACCTGATCAACGCCTGGCACGAACCGAACACGCCGCTGGGCCAAGTCGCCCGCGCCTCGCAAGAACGCTGGGGCGTTCCCCTGCGGCCCGAGGACGTCGCCGAGATGGAATACAGGGAATGGTTCCTGGCCACGAACGGCGCCATTCTCGATAACTGGTTCGAATCAGCCCAGCCGACGGTGTACGCCGGCTACTACATCGACCATAGAGCAGGTGGTGTGTTCCGCATCGGCTTTACGGGTGGTCAAGAGAGCGCAATTGAGGCATTGAAGACTGGATTGCCGCTGGTGGCAAAAGAGCGCATGGCGACGTTTCCGGTAGAGCCCGATTTCGACTGGAAGACCTTGAACGGTGTGGAAGATACCCTGATTGAAAGCCTTCCCACGAATTCCGCACTCGACAACGCGATGTCGGATATTAGGCTGAGCGCACAGGAGAATCGCGTCGAAATGTTCACCCAGGGAGTTCCAGCGGCAGAAGCTGCCGTGAGCTCCGTTCTGGGTAGCGGCCATTCCGTCATCTTCCGGTACACCCCGAACCTGCTCGAATCGACGAGCGGGCGGACGCGCGTGAAAGGTCCCATGCTCGCGGGCGACAGGATCTTCAACCTCTTGGCCGACGGCTGCACTGCGGGATTCGGGACCTACAAGCTCGGCAAGAAGCAGGCCAACGGCAGCCGGCCGGAGATCGATTATCTCCTCACTGCAGGCCACTGCAGCGGCGAGGGGGAGGGGGTTTACTACCGGTCGGAAGAATCGAAAAAACCGTTCGGAGAAACCCGTATCGATCTGTGGACCAACGGCCCGACCTTCGGTGTGGACGCCGAGGCAGTCCTGCTCAAGAATCCGGATGTCGTTCCCAGGGCGATCTACACCGACGGTCCCCGGCACTGGGGGGTCCAGCCGGCGAAGCAGGCGTTCGTGGGAGACCTGGTGTATTTCTCGGGTGCGACGACCGGCAGCCCGAACCCCCATGGTGAAGTCGTCGGCCGGGCGAAGGGCGCCGTGAAGGGAATAGAAGGGAGGCGGTCAGGGGGGTACTGGGTCCACTTCAAGCCCCAGGCCGACTATGGCGATAGCGGTGCGCCGGTATTCAAGAGC
>Ga0190271_10001231_pt1 | contig 14311 bp, 13 predicted proteins | sample Popmic356T_FD_133747 | JGI IMG/M metagenome (GOLD analysis project Ga0190271, IMG submission 133747) | Populus adjacent soil microbial communities from riparian zone of Weber River, Utah, USA - 356 T | ecosystem: Environmental > Terrestrial > Soil > Riparian zone | place: USA: Utah | collected...
AGCGCCGAGGCGCGCGCGATGAGGCGTCATAAGCAGTTGAAAGAAAAGGGGATTGATGTTAGCCTGCCCGACCTTTCCTGGGACATAGCGCAACGGGACGCGCGCGATGCGACCCGCACGGTGGCACCTTTCAGGCCGGCACCGGATGCGCAGACCATCGACTCCACGAGTCTGACTCCCGAGGAAGTCGTCGCCCACATTTTGAGTTGGCTCGAACGTGTGGGCGTCGTAGCAGAGCGAGCCAAAGGGTAAGCGGGGGCAGGATGCCGCCGTTCGTTAAATCAACCCGCCAGTGCTGGATGCTAGGCGGTCTGTGGAAGGAATCATGAGCGAATCGTTTGCCCAGCTGTTAGAAGAGAGTTTCGGCGGTCAGAAGTTCAAGGCCGGTGCCATCATCATCGGCACGGTCGTCGGCGTTAACTCCGACATGGTGATCGTCAACGCCGGGCTGAAGTCCGAGGCGGTCATCCCAGCCGATCAATTTTTCAACGAACGCGGCGAGATCGAGGTCCAAGTCGGCGACCAGGTCGAAGTGGCGCTCGACACCGTCGAGGACGGTTTCGGCGAGACGCGCTTGTCGCGCGAGAAAGCGAAGCGTACGCAGACGTGGAGGCGGCTCGAGGAGTCGTTCCAGAAGGGCGAGATCGTCAAGGGCACGATCAGCGGCCGCGTCCGCGGCGGCTTCACGGTCGACATTGACCTCGTTCGCGCGTTCTTGCCGGGCTCGCTCGTCGACGTGCGGCCCATCCGCGATCCGGGGGCCCTCGAAGGCTCGACGCTCGAGTTCAAGGTCATCAAGCTCGATCAGAAGCGCAACAACGTCGTCGTGTCGCGGCGCGCGGTCGTCGAGGCCGAGTACAGCGCCGAGCGCGAGTCGCTGCTGAAGAACCTTCAGGAAGGCACGACGCTCAAGGGCGTGGTCAAGAACCTCACCGACTACGGTGCGTTCGTCGATCTCGGCGGCATCGACGGCCTGCTGCACATCACGGACATGGCGTGGAAACGCGTCAAGCATCCGTCCGAGGTCGTCAGCGTCGGCCAGGAGCTCGAGGTCAAGGTGCTGAAGTTCGACCGCGAGCGCAACCGCGTCTCGCTCGGCTTGAAGCAGCTCGGCGCCGACCCCTGGGCGGACCTCGCGCGCCGATACCCGCCGAACACGCGCTTGTTCGGCAAGGTGACGAACATCGCCGACTACGGCTGTTTCGCCGAGATCGAAGAGGGTGTCGAAGGCTTGGTCCACGTGTCCGAGATGGACTGGACCAACAAGAACGTCAACCCGCACAAGGTCGTGCAGATCGGCGACGAGGTCGAGGTCATGGTCCTCGACATCGACGAGGAACGCCGCCGTATCTCGCTGGGCCTCAAGCAGTGCAAGGCGAACCCCTGGGTCGAGTTCGGCGAGAACTACAAGAAGGGCGACAAGGTTTCCGGTCAGATCAAGTCGATCACGGACTTCGGCGTCTTCATCGGTTTGCCGGGCGGCATCGACGGCCTCGTGCATCTCTCGGACCTGTCGTGGGACGTGCCCGGCGAGGAAGCCGTGCGTAACTACAAGAAGGGCGAGGAGCTCGAGACGACGGTCCTCGCGATCGACCCCGAGCGCGAGCGCATCTCGCTCGGCGTCAAGCAGCTCGACAAGGATCCGCTGTCGCTGTTCCTGGGCGACCATCCGAAGGGCAGCATCATCTCGGGTGTCGTGCAGGAGCTCGACGCGAAGCTCGCGACGCTCGCTCTCGACGGCGGCATGATCGGCCACCTGCGTGCCTCGGAGATCGCGCGCGATCGCGTCGAAGACGCGCGCACGGTGCTCAAGGTCGGGGAGACCGTCGAAGCGAGGATCACCGGCGTCGACCGCAAGACGCGCATCATCTCGCTGTCGATCAAGGCCAAGGAAGTTCACGAAGAGCAGCAGGCGCTTCAGAACTACAAGAGTGATCCCGGCCGCGCATCGACCGGCACCACGCTTGGCGACTTGCTCAAGGAACAGATGAATTCCGAATGAGGTCTTCGCGTCGCAAGCGCGAGGAGTGCCCTGGTCGAGTATAAGGCCCTTACTGATAACAAAGTCTGAGCTGATCGAGTCAATCGCACGCAGTCAAAAGCACTTGCCTGCGAAGGACGTGGAGCTGGCCGTCAAGCACATCCTCGAGCTCATGAGCGAAGCGCTGGCCAATGGCGAGCGAATCGAGATTCGCGGTTTCGGCTCGTTCTCGTTGCACTACCGCCCGCCGCGGATGGGGCGTAACCCCAAAACCGGCGAGGCGGTAGCCCTCGCGGGCAAGAACGTCCCGCACTTCAAACCCGGCAAGGACCTCCGCGAGCGAGTCAACGAGTCCCGGCACCTACCGGTGCGCGACTAGCGCTCCGGCTCTACAATCGAGCGTCTCAATCGGAAGGACGCCAAGTTGCTTACGGTGCGCCGGCTCGTTTTCGCCGCCATCTTGATCTCGCTAATGGTGCTGACGGGCGTCTTCGCCTACAGCAACCCGCAGCCCATCGACATCGACATCGGCTTCGTGCGGTTCGAGGGGGTTTCGATGGCCGTCGCGTTCGCCGTCACCTTGGCCCTCGGCTGGCTGCTCGGCGTTCTCTCGGCCGCCTTGGCGCTGTGGCGCTCCACCGGCGAGAAGCGCCGGCTGAAGCAGGATCTGAAATTCGCCGAAGCCGCGTTGCGCACGCGGCCGCCGACCTCCTAGGCCGATGCCGTCGGACGCTACGTTCCTGCTGGCGGCATTGCTCATCGGCTTCGGTGCGATCGGCTTCATCTACAAGGTCTACATCGACCGAGACCGCGACTTACCGCCGCGCATCAGCGCCGACTACATCCGCGGCCTGAACCTCGTGCTGAGCCGCAAGACGGACGAGGCGCTCGAGCTCTTCGTGCAGATGGCGAAAGTCGACGACGACACGCTCGAGACGCACTTCGCGCTCGGGCACCTGTTCCGCCGCCGCGGCGAGATGGAACGTGCGATCCGCGTCCACGAAAACCTGCTCGCGCGGCCCAACTTGAATGAAGCGCAGCGGCACCAGGCGCTGTTTTCGCTCGCCGAGGACTACATGGGCGCCGGCCTGTTCGATCGCGCCGAGAAGCTATTCAGCGAGCTGCGTGACAGCACTACGCTCGCCGAGGCCGCGCTCGAGAAGCTCGTCAGCATCTACGAACGCGAGCAGGAGTGGCAGAAGGCCATCGACGCGCATCGCAAGCTCGAGATGTTGCGCGGCGGCAAGTCGAGCCAGGTCGCGCATTACTACTGCGAGCTCGCCGAGCTCGCTCGCGCGGCCGGCGACCGCACGCTCGCTCGCGAGCATCTGCGCAATACCGTGCGCAGCGAGACGGGGGCACTGCGCGGCACGTTGATCCGCGCGACGTTGGCCCGCGAGGAGGGCGACTACGCGCAGGCGATCCCGCTCTACGAGCAGGCGATCGCGGCCGATCGGCATTTCATCAGCGAGGTGCTGCCGCCGCTGCTCGAGTGCTATCGCGCCGCGAACCGCCTGCCCGAGCTCGACGCATATCTCAATGGGCTCATGGCGAAAGATCCCTCGCTGTATCGCGACCTCGCGTACGGGGCGATCATCGGAGACTTGAGCGGGTCGAATGCGCTCGCCGGCGCCGTCGAGCGTTTCGTGCTCGAGCATCCCGTGCTCGGAAATCTCGTCAATGCTGCCGAGCTGCGCACGCTGCCGACGGCGCAGCGCGCGGCCGCGATTCAGCGCATCGCCGGCAGCCTGCGCACGATCGCGCTCGCCAACGCGCGCTATCGCTGCGCGAACTGCGGCTACAGCACGCAACGCTTCATCTGGCACTGCCCGAGCTGCAAGCTGTGGGAGACGGTGCGTCCGATCCAGAGCGTCCCGCTCGAAAACATCCTCGCGCGGCAGTAACGAAAAACTGCTCGATCCGCCGAGTTTGCGTTGCTGATCGCGAGGCGGGCGCCGCCTAGCATGGCCGCTCCTTTTCATCATAGGAGGCATGGCCATGAAATCGTCGGTCTTTCGAATCGGGTGCGCGCTCGCGCTCGCGTGCGGCGCCTTCGCCGCAGCTGCGGGGCCCGTCAACATCAACACAGCGGATGCCGCGAAGCTGGCAAGCGAGCTCCAGGGGGTCGGTCCGGCTCTGGCCGAGGCGATCGTCGCGGATCGCCAGGCGAACGGCAGCTTCGCGACACCCGAGGCGCTCATGCGCGTCAAGGGTATCGGCGCGCGCATCGTCGAGATGAACAAGCCGAACATTCTCGTCGCAGAGCCGGCGCCACCGGCTCGCTAACCGCTCGCCTTTCGGCGCGGGTGCGGGGCAGCGAGCCTCGCACCCGCGCTGGCGAGGGATGTGAACGCCGCCGCAACACCGTCACGCGGCGTTAGGTATCATCTCGGGAACAGTCACCGAGAGAGAATCGATGCCACGCATTCGAACAGCCGTGTTTCCGGTCGCGGGTCGAGGAACGCGCTTTCTGCCGGCGACGAAGGCGTCTCCGAAGGAGATGCTGCCGATCGTCGACAAACCGTTGATCCAGTACGCCGTCGAAGAAGCCCTCGACGCCGGCGCAGATCGCCTGGTCTTCATCACGGGCTCGTCGAAGCGCGCGATCGAGGATCACTTCGACACCGATGCCGAGCTCGAGCGCCAACTAACGGAGTCCGGCAAGCACGATCTGCTGAAGCTCGTCCGGGACGTCATCCCGCCCACGGCGACCTGCATCTTCGTGCGTCAGGGCGTGCCACTCGGACTCGGCCACGCTGTGCTCTGCGCGAAGCATGCGGTGGGCGACGAGCCGTTCTTCGTGCACCTTGCCGACGATCTCATCTACGGCGACGTCGGTTGCCTCGCGCAGATGCGCGCGCATTTCGAGAAGCACGGCGCGGCCGTGCTCGGCGTCGAAACGGTGCCGCGCGATCAAACCGCCAGCTACGGCATCGTGGCCGTGCAGAAAGAGCCGAGCGGGGCGCAGCGCGTCACGAGCATCGTCGAGAAGCCGAAGCCGGCCGATGCGCCGTCGAATCTCGCCGTCGTGGGGCGGTACATCCTCACGCCGGGCATCTTCGGAAAGCTCGAGCGCACCCAGCGCGGCGCGGGTGGGGAGATCCAGCTGACGGACGGCATCGCGGCCTTGATGGCGGACGAACCGGTGCACGTGCTGCCGTTCGTCGGAATCCGTTACGACTGCGGCAGCAAGCTCGGCTATCTGCGTGCGACGGTGGAGTACGGCTTGCGCCATCCGGAGCTCGGCGAGAGCTTCCGCGCCTATCTCGACAACGTCCGCGAGCGCTAGGCGTCGGGCTGGCGTCTCGTCACCACGTCGCCGCCGCAGCGCGGATCTCGTCGTTGTGCTCACCGAGGCGTGGCGGGTAGCGGCGGTAAGTCGGCCCGTTCGATTCGAATCGCATCGGCGCCGCGAGCGATCTCACGACGCCGATCAGCGGATGCTCGAGCTCGACGATCATGCGCCGAGCGATCACGTGCTCGTCGGTCAACGTCTCGTCGGGGTAGTTGATCGGCCCGGCCGGAATGCCGGCCGCGACGAGCTCCTCGACCCATTCGGCCGCCGTGCGCCGGGCGAGGATCTGCTCGAGCTGTGCGATGAGCTCGGCACGATTCACGTTGCGCGCGGCGTTCGTCGCGAAGCGCGGGTCGGCCATGAGCGTGGCCTCGACGCCGAGAATCTTGCAGAACTTCGCCCACAAGCGCTCGTTGCCGACGGCGATGATCATCGTCTTGTCGCGTGCGCGGACGGGTTGATACGGCGTGACGTTGGGGTGCTCGTTGCCGAGCCGCGCGGGGCGCTTGCCGGTCGCGAAGTAGCTGGCCGCGAGGTTCGCGAGCCAGGAGAGCTGCGCGTCGACGAGCGCCACGTCGACGAGCTGACCGACGTTGCTGCCGCCTGGCCGGTCGCGAGCGTACAAAGCTGCGAGGACGCCCATGCAGGTGTAGAGGCCGCCCGAGATGTCCGCCATCGGCGTCGGAAACCGGCTCGGCCCGCCGTCGACGGGGCCCGTCAGCGCCATCAAGCCCGCTTCGCCTTGCGCGATGATGTCGTAGCCGCTGCGGTTCGCCTTCGGTCCCGTGTGGCCGTACCCGCTGATCGCCCCGTAGACGAGCCGTGGGTGGCGCGCGCGCAGCGACGTCGGGTCCAGCTGCGAACGCGCCAAAGACTCGAGCCGCGGGTTGTTCGTCAGGAACACGTCGGCGCGGCCGATCAGCGTCTGCACGACGCGCAAGTCATCGGCGTTCTTCGTGTCGAGCTCGATGCTGCGCTTGTTGCGATTGATCGCGAGAAAGTACGCGCTCTCGCCCTCGAGGAACGGCGGCCCCCAACCGCGCGCCTGATCGCCGTCGCCGGGGCGCTCGACCTTGATGACGTCCGCGCCGAGATCGCCGAGCAACATCGCGCAGTACGGGCCCGCGAGCGCCTCCGTCATGTCGACGACTTTGATTCCTTGCAGCGGGGCGCTGTCGGTCACGGTCTCTCCGGCTTGTGATCTAATGATCGGCGGCTAGTATAAGCGCCGGCTTTTTCGCGGGTGACAGGAGAGCACGGGTGATCAACAACGTTGCGGTCCGCAACATCGAGCGCGTCGACGCCGGCGTCGTGAGCGCGCTGGGCGAGCTCGGCGTTGCGACGGTTCACGAGGCCCAGGGCCGCACGGGCCTGCTGCACCCATACATGCGGCCGATCTACGCGGGGGCGCGCATCGGCGGCAGCGCGCTCACCGTGTTGCTGCACCCCGGTGACAACTGGATGCTGCACGTCGCGGTCGAGCTCGCGAAGCCGGGCGACATCATGGTCGTCGCCCTGAGCGCGCCGAACTCCGACGGCATGTTCGGCGACCTGCTGGCGACCTCGTTCCGCGCGCGCGGCGTTCTGGGCCTCGTCATCGACGCCGGCGTTCGCGACGTCAAGGACCTCACGGAGATGCGGTTCCCCGTCTGGAGCCGCGCGATTTCCGCGAAGGGCACCGTCAAGGCGACCGTCGGGTCCGTCAACGTGCCCGTCGTCTGTGCCGGCATGCTCGTGAATCCCGGCGACACCATCGTCGCCGACGACGACGGCGTCGTCGTCGTGCCGCGCCGCACGGCGGCGGCCGTGCTCGACTTGGGCAAGAAGCGCGTCGCGAACGAGGAGCAGAAGCGCGCGAAGCTCGCGGCCGGCGAGCTCGGGCTCGACCTCTACAAGATGCGCGAGCCGCTGGCGAAGGCGGGGCTCGTTTACTACGACAAGCCGAGCGACGTCGACAAAAAGGGCTGACGCGCTCAGTCGGCGATCGTCGGCAGGAACCGCGGCTCGGGGAACGGGCCACGCTCGCGCTCGAGCGCGGCGCCGAGCGCCAGCAGCACCGGTTCCTCGCCTGGTTTGCCGATCAGGCTCACGCCAAGGGGCAGCTCGTTCGCGAGCTGCACAGGGACGGTCACGCTCGGATAGCCTGTTGCGGCCGCGATGCGCGCGCTGCTCGCGCCGAACGAGTCGCCCGAAGCGTAGTCGATGCGCCAAGCCCGGCCGTTCGTCGGGGCGACGAGCGCGTCGAGATCGTGCTTGGCGAGCAGCTCGGAGAGCGTCGTTCGGGCCGCCGCAATGGTCTGCAGTGCCGCGGCATATCCAGCGTCGGCCGTTCCGCCGCCGTCGCGCGCCGCGAGCAGCAGTTCCTGCCCGAAATGCGGCATCACCTCGGCTTCGCGCGCGGTGTTGAAGGCGATGAGCTCGTCGAGCGTGCGCGGGCCGCTCTCGACGCCCGCGAGGTAGAGCCCGAGGTCGTCGCGAAACTCGGCGAGCAAGATCGCGAATTCGGCTTGCCCGGCGGCGGGACCGAGCGCGGCCTGCACGGGATCGACGAGCACGACGCCGGCGCGTTGCAGCCAGTCGAGCGCCTGCGTGAAGCCCGCTTCGACGGTTGCGTCGCGGCCTGCACCGCTGAAGTCCCGTACGACGCCGACGCGCAACCCCGCAGCGTCAGCCGGAGCGAGCCTTGTCGTCCGGGCCTCGCCGAGCACCGATAGCAACAGGGCGGCGTCGGCTACCGTTCGTGCCAGTGGCCCGGCCGTGTCCTGGCTGTGGGCGATCGGCACGATGCCGCGTTGGCTCACGTTGCCGATGGCTGGCTTGATGCCGACGACGCCGTTGACTCCCGCGGGGCAGACGATCGAGCCGTCGGTTTCGGTGCCGAGGGCGAGCGGCGCGAGGCGTGCGGCGACGGCGACGGCGGAGCCGCTCGACGAGCCGCACGGGTTGCGATCGAGCACGTACGGGTTGCGCGTCTGGCCGCCGAGAGTGCTCCAACCGCTCGTGGATTTTGTCGAGCGGAAGTTGGCCCACTCGCTCAGGTTCGTCTTGCCGAGCACGACGGCACCGGCGGCGCGCAGCACCACGACGACGTCGGCGTCGGCTCGCGCACGATGCTGCGCGAGCGCGAGCGCGCCGGCCGTGGTCGCCATGCGGTCTGCCGTGTCGATGTTCGCTTTGAGCAAGACGGGGACGCCGTGCAGCGGCCCAAGCGCGCCGCGCTCGCGCTGCTCGTCGAGGCTCCGGGCGATCGCCTCGGCATCGGGGTTGATCTCGATGACGGCCGACAGCATCGGGCCCGCATCGTCGAGGGCCGCGATTCTTCGGAGGTACGCCTGCGTTACCTGCAGCGCGGAGAGGCGGCCTGCGGCAAGCTCGGCGCGCAGTGCGACCGCGTCGAGCGCCACGATATCGTCGTCGCCGAGCTCCGTTCGCGCGCAGCCGGCGAGTGCGAGAACCGTGACGGTCGCGAAAATGAGCCAGCGGTTCGTCATTCCGGATCGGGCGAGGGTGGGGGAGGGAAATGACGGTAGCGGAACGCTACCATCTGCGCCATGTCCTTCGCTCGCAAGCTCGCTCACCGCAGAGGCCGCCCGCCGCACGACGACGTCTTGACGCCCGCCGAATGGGCGATCGTGCACGCAGTTAGGCACGGGCTCAGCAATGCACGGATCGCCGTGCGCCGCGGGGTCAGCCGCGACGCCGTGAAGTTTCACGTCCGCAACGCGATCGCCAAGCTGGGGCTGCGCAACCGCAGGGATCTGCAATGCTGGCCCGGAGTGCCGAACGACAGCGCCGCCTATCGCCGCGCCAGCAACAAGGAGATATCGATGACGACGACCCGCGACCTCGGCCTCGGTGCCATCGGGCAGATCTCGCGTACGGTCCGCGACATCGACGAAGCCAGCGCGTGGTACGGGCAAGTGCTCGGCCTCAAGCATCTCTACACGTTCGGCAAGCTCGCCTTCTTCGACCTCGGCGGCACGCGGCTCTACTTGAGCGCCGAGGGCGAGGCGGCGGGACCGGAGTCGATTCTGTATCTGCGCGTCGGCGACATCGGTGCGGCGTACACCGAGCTCAGCGCGCGCGGCGTGGAGTTCAAAGGTGCGCCGCATCTGATCCACCGGCACGCCGACGGGACCGAGGAGTGGATGGCGTTCTTCAAGGACCCCGAGGGCCGGTTCCTGGCGTTGATGTCGCAGGTGGCGCCGAAGGCACGCTGACGGCGTCCGGCGGCGCGGGCGCCATCCGCGCGCCCGCGTAACCAGCGGCGACCGCGTTCGCCGTCGCAATCACGTAGTCCCTGAGCTCCTGCGGCTCGAGGACTTCGAGCTCGGTGCCAAAGCCAAGCGCGAATTGCCGCGCCTCGTCGGGTACATCGAAGCGTAACGTTACGCGGACCCGGTCGCCGGCCGGGAGCTGCTCGATGACTCGCCAGCTCCGGTAGCAGACCCACGGCAAGATGTGGTGCGTGACGAGGAACGTCGCTTCATAGCGAGGCAGATGCTCGCGAAAGCGAGTGGTCGAGGCTTCCCAATACGCTGCGAGATCGAAGTCCTTCGGGCGGTTGGCGCGCTCCGCCGCGAGCTCCGGCGAGCGGATCCGCGAGACGCGATACGTGCGCCGCTCGTCGCCCCTGGCGGCGATGAGATACCAGTGGTTCCCCCGTGCAACGAGCCCGAGAGGGTCGACCTCGCGCTCGCTCGACTCGCCGTCGGCCTTCTCGTAAAGGAATTTCAACCGCTGGCCACTCCAGAGCGACTCGAGGAGCATCGGCAAGCTCGTCAGCGACTCGGCGGAATCTCGCCAATTGCGCGAGTCGATGAGCAAGCGCCCGCGCACGAACTCGGCCTGCTCGCGTACGCCAATGGGCAGGGCGGCGCGCAGCTTGAGCCAGGCCGCGTCTGCGGCTTCCTTGATGCCGAGCTCGGCGAGGAGCGCTGGCGGACGTGCGAGGAACAACGAGCGAATCTCCGCGGGCGTCAGCCCCGTGAGCTTCGTCTCGTAGCCGTCGATGAGACGCCAGCCGCCGCCCGTGCCGCGCTCGGCAACGACGGGGACGCCGGCGCCGCTGAGCGCGTCCATGTCGCGCAAGATCGTGCGTTGCGAGACCTCGAGCCGTGACGCCAGCGTCTCCGCGGTCATGCGGCCGTTGGCCTGGAGCAGGAGGACGATCGAGATGAGCCGGTCGGCGCGCATGGTCCTGTACCGTACACGCCAATCATGACATCACATGTCATGAACCCGCGACTAATCTGTCGGAACTCTGCGCTTCAACCTCCGAGTCCAGGAGAACGAGCCCATGGCCATCACTCCCTATCTGCTCTATCAGGACGCTGGCGCGGCCGTGGAGTGGCTCGCAAAAGCGTTCGGGCTCCGCAAGACGGGCGACGTTTTCAAGGGCAAGGACGGCCGCGTCAATCACGCGTCGATGACGTACGGCAAGGCGGTGCTGATGCTCGGTAGCCCGGGCGCCGACTTCAAAGGGCCGAGGGCGATTGGCCACGTGACCCAGAATCTCTATGTCGACGTCGGCAACGTCGAAGAACATTACGCGTGCGCGGTCGAGGCCGGCGCCAAGATCATCGAGGAGCCGAACGACACGTTCTACGGTGCGCGCCGTTATGGCGCCGAGGATCTCGAAGGGCATCGGTGGTACTTCGCCCAAGACCTCACGGCTACGGGCAAGCGGGCCAAGAAGCGCAGGAAAGTGCCGCGCAAGAGGAACGCCAAGGTGCGCGGGCGTAAACGATCGACTTAGACGTCGTTCTCCCGTCGGGAACGTGCCCTGCGCGCAAAAGGCCGTCGGAGGGCCCCTCGCGGCGTCCGGCCTTCACTGAACGAACTTAAGGTGACTTCCGAGGATCGTGCCCCAACTGCCGGCCGGCCGGACCGCGTCGATCGCGCCGCGCGCTGTGCGCCGCCTCGGCGATGCATGGCTGTCTTTTGCGACAGATCGTAAGCCGCCGCACTCGAGACGTACGCTCTGGTCGTCATTGGAGGTGACGGCACGGACTGCGGTCCGCAGAAGAAAACAGCCTGCAGCCGCCGGGGGGGCGACCAGCAGACGAAAACGAACGCTTGGCTGGGAGGGGCGAAGGATGCGATACGACTTCCACGCGATCGGCGCTTCTTCTGGCGCGACGATCGTCGACTCGCGCAACTCTGTGCCGGACCGGGTCGGCGAATCGAGCCTGGCGAGGCGGCTCAAGCGAGCGTCGCGCCGCCTGCGGGCGCGTGTGGCGGTGATCACCAGGCGGCGCAGCCTGATCGGCGAAGTTGTCGCGCTACAGATCATCGTTGCTGCGGTCCTCGGTGCATTGGCGTTCGGCCTGGCATACGAGACCCTCGGCGTCTCGAGGGCGCTCGCAGCCGGCGTCGTCGTGCTGGTCCTGCTCACGGCAGGGCCATGGGTGATCTACCGGCGCGCGCTGCTCGCTCTGTCCGCGCTGCGTGCCCCCCTCGAGCGGCTTGCTCATGGGCGGACGGATTTCAGTGTGCCAGCCTCCGTGTATCGCGAGATTGCCGCCGTCGCCAATGCCCTGAAAGCGACGGCCGGCGCGCTCGACGATCGTGACCAGCGGCTGCGCCGTCTCGCGAGCCGCGATGAGGTGACGGGCCTGCTGAACAAGAGCGCGTTTCACGCGCTGTTGGCGGGCGAGCTGGAATCGGTTGCTGCCTCGGGACGGACGAGCGCTCTCCTGTATGTCGACCTCGACCAGTTCAAGTACGTCAACGACTCGGTCGGGGAGGCGGCCGGAGACCGGCTGCTGAAAGTCGCCGGCGATTGGTTTCGCGAGAGCCTGCGACCCGGCGATGTCGTCGCGCGCCTCGGCGGCGACGAGTTCGGCGTGCTGCTGCGCGAAGTCACGAACAAGGAAGCCGCGGCGATTGGAGCCAATCTCGTGAAGCGCATGCATCGCGAGTCGTTCAGCGAAGGCGGCCGCGCCGTCAACATCCGTTGCAGCATCGGCGCCACGATGCTGCGCGGCACGAGGGTGGAGCCCGCGAAGCTCGTCAGCCGAGCCGTCCGAGCTTGCTACCAAGCGAAGCTGAACGGCCGCAACCAATTCTGCTTCTACAAGTTCGCCAGCAAGGAAGCCGTGGAGATGACGGCCGACGCAGGTTGGTCGCAGAAAATCCAGAAAGCGCTGAAAGAGGACGCTTTCGTTCTTCACTACCAGCCCATCGTCAACTTACGCACTCGCGAAACCGTCTACTACGAAGTGCTGCTGCGCATGCTCTTCGACGACGACGAGCTCGCCTTTCCGGCGACGTTCCTCCCCACAGCCGCGCGCTTGGGCTTGATGGTCGACATCGATCGCTGGGTGATAAGGCAGTCGCTGCGCAGCTTGGCCGCTCTGCGATTCGCGCGTGGCGACGTCCGCTTCACGCTGAACGTATCCGGAAGCACGTTCGATCGACCCGACTTTCTCAGCTATCTCGAAACGGAGTCGCAGGCCACGGGCGTGCCGCTCGACGCCATCGTCATCGAGATCACCGAACAGACAGCGATGCGAGACCTCTCGGGAGCGGCGCTGCGGATGGCCGAGCTCGCCGACCGCGGCTGCCGATTCGCGATCGACGACTTCGGTTCCGGGTACTGCTCTTACAGCTACCTGAAGAATCTCCCGGTCGCGTTCGTCAAGATCGACGGTAGCTTCATCGCCAATCTCGCAGAGGATGGGGTAGACCAGAAGATCGTGGCCGCCATCGCCGAAGTCGCCGCAGCGACTGAGTGCGAGACGATCGCCGAGCACGTCAAGGACCATGAGACGCTCCGGCTTCTGGAACAGCTCGGTGTGACGTACGCACAGGGATACTTTCTCGGCAAACCCGCCGCGCGGCCGACGGCCGTCACGTTGCCGCTGCCGATGGGAGTTTCCGGTCGCCGTCCGTCGGGGCGGCGAGCAGATGCGCTACCGACGCGCCGCTCGCTCGTAAAAAGGGCGACCGGCGTCGGTGGGCCGCGTCTGGATTCCTAGCGGCGCTTCGGAGCGCGCTAGCTTCTCGTTCCCGCGCTGTCGTCGCTCGGGTCGCCCGGTGGTGCCAGCGGGACGCTGACGATGAAGTCGCTGCCGTGTCCCAGCCCGCGGCTCCGCGCCTCGATGGAGCCACCATGCATCTCGAGCAGCCGACGTACCAACGCCAGCCCGATGCCCAAGCCGCCGCTCCCCGAGCGCTTGCGGTGCTCGGGAACTTGCGTGAACAAATCGAAGATCCTCGCCAGCTGCTCAGGCGGAATCCCGTAGCCGGTGTCGATGACGCTCACGACGGCGCTGTTGCTCTGCGTGTAGCTCCTCACGGCGATTCGCGCGCCGGGCTCGGAGTACTTGTTGGCATTGCTCAACAGATTCGCGACGACTTGCGTCAACCGATCGAAGTCGCCGACGACCCACAGCGGAGTCTGGGAGAGCTCGAGCACTAGCTGGTTTTTCCGCGCCTTGATCGATGCCGCTAGCTGCTCGGCGCCGGTCTCGATCGCGACATTCAAGTCCATTGACGCGCTGTGGAGAGTGATCTGGCCGCGGCTGATCCGCGCGAAATCGAGCAGGTCGTCGACAAGGCGTGCCAGATGCGAGAACTGCCGGTGCAGCATCGGCCGAAGCGTGTCGAGCAGCGCCGGCTCTTCGCGCGCGTGCTCGAGTAGCTCCAGCCCGCTCCGAAGCGGGGCGAGCGGGTTTCGCAGCTCGTGCCCGAGCACGGCGAGGAACTCGCTCTGATTCTGATTGGCCGTCCGCAGGTCGTCTTGGTGTTGCCTGAGCCGGTCGTCGTACCAGGCAATCGCCGAAGCCAGCGACGCGTCCACCGCGCCGTCGAAGAGGGCGAGCTCTTCGGCCATGCCAGCCCCGTTGGTCGCCGCGGTCCCCGTCGCCAACCAGCGCCGCGTGATGTTGGCGCGCAGCGCCCGATACTCGCCTGTCATCTGTTTCAGCGTGGAACGCTGCGCGTAGCGGTGTGCGGCGTGAACCTTGGCGACGGCGTCGAGCTCGCGCGTGGTGGCGACGGGTGCCGGTGCAGCCTGCTCGCTGGGAGCT
>Ga0190271_10001232_pt1 | contig 14309 bp, 13 predicted proteins | sample Popmic356T_FD_133747 | JGI IMG/M metagenome (GOLD analysis project Ga0190271, IMG submission 133747) | Populus adjacent soil microbial communities from riparian zone of Weber River, Utah, USA - 356 T | ecosystem: Environmental > Terrestrial > Soil > Riparian zone | place: USA: Utah | collected...
CCGACGTCCTGGTCGTCGTTCGCGCCCTTGAGGTTCGCGATACCCTTCAGCGCGCGCAGCAATGCCACGCCGCCGCCCGGGACCACGCCTTCCTCGACGGCCGCGCGCGTAGCGTGCAGCGCGTCCTCGACGCGAGCCTTCTTTTCCTTCATCTCGATCTCGGTGCCGGCGCCCACTTTGATGACCGCCACACCGCCGGCGAGCTTCGCGACGCGCTCTTGGAGCTTCTCGCGATCGTAGTCCGACGTCGACTCTTCGATTTCCTTGTTGATCTGATCGATGCGGCCCTTGATGTCCGACTTCTTGCCGGCGCCGTCGATGATCGTCGTGTTCTCTTTGCTGACCTGGACTTTCTTGGCTTCGCCGAGATCGTTCAGGGAAGCCTTCTCGAGCGACAGGCCGACTTCCTCGGAGATGACCTGGCCGCCCGTCAGGATCGCGATGTCCTGGAGCATGGCCTTACGGCGATCGCCGAAGCCCGGCGCCTTGACGGCCGCAACCTTGACGATGCCGCGGATGTTGTTGACGACGAGCGTCGCAAGCGCCTCGCCCTCGAGGTCTTCCGCGATGATCAGCAGCGGCCGGCCCGACTTGGCGACGGCCTCGAGCAACGGCAAGAGCTCGCGGATGTTCGAGATCTTCTTGTCGTGAATCAGGATCAGCGGATTTTCGAGATTCGCCGATTGCGTCGCCTGATCGTTGATGAAGTACAACGACAGGTAGCCGCGGTCGAACTGCATGCCCTCGACGACGTCGAGCTCGTTCGCAAGGCCTGAGCCTTCCTCGACGGTGATGACGCCTTCCTTGCCGACCTTGCTCATCGCCTCGGCGATGATCTTGCCGATCTCCTCGTCGGAGTTCGCCGAGATCGTGCCGACCTGCGCGATCGACTTGTCGTCCTTACACGGCTGCGACAGCTTCTTGAGCTCTTCGGTGATCGCGATCGCGGCCTTGTCGATGCCGCGCTTCAGGTCCATCGGATTGAAACCGGCGGATACCGACTTGAGCCCTTCGCGCAGGATCGCCTGTGCGAGGACCGTGGCGGTCGTCGTGCCGTCGCCTGCGGCGTCGGAAGTCTGCGAAGCGACCTCCTTGACCATCTGCACGCCCATGTTCTCGAACTTGTCCTCGAGCTCGATCTCCTTCGCGACCGAGACGCCGTCCTTCGTGACGGTAGGCGCGCCGAAGCTCTTCTCGAGCACGACGTTGCGGCCCTTCGGGCCGAGTGTGACCTTGACTGCGTTCGCAAGGACGTTGACGCCTCGCAGCATGCGCTGCCGTGCGTCATCGGAAAAACGGACTTCTTTGGGAGTCGCCATGACTCTATCTCCTGGTAATTTCTAGTGGATGCCGAGGTTACTTTTCGATGACCGCCATGACGTCGTCTTCACGCATGACCAGCAGCTCTTCGCCGTCGACCTTGACCTCGGTGCCCGTGTATTTGCCGAACAGCACCTTGTCGCCCTTCTTCAGATCGAGGGGGCGCACTTCGCCGTTCTCGAGAATCTTGCCTTTGCCGACCGCGAGCACTTCGCCCTTGATCGGTTTTTCGGTGGCCGTATCGGGGATCACGATACCGCCGGGGGACTTGCGCTCTTCTTCAGTGCGCCGGATTACAACGCGATCGTGCAGGGGACGAAGTTTCATAGTTGATCTCCCATAGTTCAACTGCTTGATTTATGACGGATTTGACGACCGGCGCCTATTTGTTAGCACTCGGTCAAAGCGAGTGCTAATGATAGGGGCCGAAACGCGGATTGCAAGGCCATTGAGAGACGAGTCATGACATTGCTCGAAACCGATCGTTATGCTTGCTGCCGTCCAAAGGGACAGAAATCTTCGCGGTAAGCCGCAATGACTGAAGAGACGATGGTCGTCTTGACGACTTGCGGCAACGACGAGGACGCCGGGGCGCTGGCGCGGGCCCTCGTCGAGCAGCGCCTTGCCGCGTGCGTCAACGCCGTCAGCAACGTGGCGTCGACATATCGGTGGAACGGCGAGGTTCAGCAGGATCGGGAGACTCTGTTGATCATCAAGACTACGGCCCCGCGGCTCGCCGCGGTCGAGAAGACGATCCGCGAGAAGTCGAAGTACGACTTGCCCGAGCTCATCGTGCTGCCCATCCAGACGGGCGGAGCGGAATATCTCGCCTGGATCCGGGAATCGGTGGCCGAGTTGAAGGACTAACGCCTCTATGATCGCGTCGCGTTTAGCAGCACGAGTGTTCATGGCGTGGCTCGCCGCCGCAGCCGGTGGCGCGTTCGCGCAGGACGACCCCCTTCCGCCGGCGGAGGTCTTCCGCTACTCGGCGCGCGCCGATGCGGAGCGCGTGTACGTCGATTTCGACGTGCTCGACGGGTACTACCTGTATCGCACGCGCTTTGGCTTCGCCTCCGGCACCGACGGCGTCGCGCTCGGCGCCGCCAAGTTTCCACGCGGCGAGACCCATACCGACGAGTTCTTCGGCGAGCAGGAGATTTTCCGGCAGCGGTTCCAGGTCGTGCTCCCGTATCGCCGCACGGCACCGGCCACGAGCCTCGACCTGAAGCTCGAGCTGCAAGGCTGCGCGCCGACGTTCTGTTATCTGCCGCAGGACTGGACGGCAACGGTCACGCTTCCGCCAGCGCCATTCCTCGGCGCGGGCTCGATCGATACGTCGGCCACCGGCGACCTCTTGCCCGTCGACGACGCGTTCACGATGAACGCGCGCTTCGACAAGCCGAACGAGCTCACCGTCGCATGGCAGATCGCGCCCGACCATTACCTCTATCGCGACAAGCTGACGTTCGCGGTCAACGGCCGAATCAGCCTCGGAGCTGCAACCTTGCCTGCCGGCGAGCCGCATACCGACGACAACTTCGGCGACGTCGAGGTGTTCCGCGACTACGTCGAGATCAAAGTGCCGTTCGCGCGCGCGAGCCCCGATGCGCTCGACGCCGAGATCACGGCGGGTTTCCAGGGTTGCAAAGACAACAGCATCTGCTATCCGCCGGGCGAGCAATTCATGTCGCTCGTGTTGCCGGCGACGAGCGAGTTCCCGGCTGTGCCCGCTGCGCCTGCGGGCGACGAGCTCGTTTCCGAGCAGGACCAGTGGGCGGCGCGGATCGTCAACGGCTCGTGGCCTGAGCTTCTCGGCTGGTTCTTTCTGGGCGGCCTGCTGCTCTCGTTCACACCCTGTGTGTTGCCGATGGTCCCAATTCTTTCGAGCATCATCGCGGGCCAGGGAACCGTCTCGGCCGGCCGCGGCTTTGCGCTCTCGGTAAGCTATGTGCTCGGAATGGCCTTCACGTACACGATCCTCGGAATGTTGTCGGCTTTGGCGGGGCAACAGCTGCAGGCCGCCCTGCAAGAGCCCTGGATCCTGTCCGTGTTTGCGGCCGTCTTTGTCGTGGGGGCGCTCGGGTTGTTCGGCGCCTTCCAGTTCCAGATGCCGACGGCGATTCAAACGCGGCTCTCGAACCTTGCAAACAAGCAGAAAGCCGGGACGTTCGCCGGCACTGCCGTCATCGGCGCTTTGACGGCACTGATCGTCACGACATGCGTCGCGCCCGTGCTGGTGGGGGCCCTCGTCGTCATCGGGCAAACGGGCGACGTCGCCCGAGGCGGCGGTGCGCTGTTCGCGATGAGCATCGGCATGGGCACGCCGTTGCTCGCCGTCGGCGCGTCAGCTGGCTACCTGCTGCCGAAGGCCGGGCCTTGGATGAACACGATCAAAGCCGCCTTCGGCATCATCATGCTCGGCTTCGCAATCTACCTCGTTGGACGGTTCCTGCCGCCGACTCCTACGCTGTTCCTGTGGGCACTCCTGGTGTTTTTCACGGGCGTCTTCGTCGGCGCATTCGACCCGTTGCCGGCAAACGCGACGCCCGGACGGCGCCTGGCCAAGGGAATCGGTGTGCTCACGTGCTTGTACGGCGCACTGCTGTTCATCGGCGCATTGCTCGGCGGGGGCAGCTTGCTCGAGCCGATCCCGCGCGCCGCCCTAACGCCGAGCGGCGGTGGGGCGGTAGCAGCGACGGCGCACGAGCTCGACTTCCGAGAGATCGAGACGGTCGCGGCACTCGATGCCGCGCTGGTAGAGGCGCGGACCGCGGGCCAACCCGTGATGCTAGACTTCACGGCCGAGTGGTGTATTTCCTGCAAGGAGATGGAGGAGTACACGTTTCCGGAGGCGGGCGTGATCGGCGCGCTGAAACCGTTCATGCTGTTGCGGGCCGACGTAACGGACAACAACGACGATGATCAAGCACTGCTGGAACGTTTCCGCAGCTTCGGCCCGCCGACGATCGCGTTCTTCGATAAGAGCGGGTTCGAGCGCGACAATTACAAGCTCGTCGGCTTCGTACCCGCCGACAAATTCCAGAGCCACGTCACGCGGCTCGCCGCACTCTAGGGAGTCGCTCCATGGCTAGGTCGCGCCCCGTGCTGCTGACCGCGGCGCTGAGCGCCGCGGCCGTTCTCGGCTACCTCACTTACCGGCTCGTCGGCGCTCCCGAAGCCCCGAGCGCAGACGAAGCGGCCGCCGCGGCTCCGCCTGCCGTCGCGATGCTGCCCGATTTCTCGCTGGCCAACCTGGCGGGCGAGCAGCAGTCGATCCAAAGCTGGCCAGGCAAACCGCTGCTGATCAACTTTTGGGCGACGTGGTGCGGGCCGTGCCTCCGCGAGATTCCGATGCTGAAGGAGCTCCAGGCGGCGCGCCCCGACCTGCAAGTCGTCGGCATCGCGATCGACAAGCCGGACTTGGTGGCCAAGTTCGCGGCTGACGCCCAGTTCAACTACGCGATCCTCATCGGGCAGAACGAGGCCTGGGCCGCCGCCGGCGCCCTCGGCGTCAACATCTACGCCCTGCCGTTCACGATCTTCACGGGCGGCGACGGCAGCATCCTCGGCGTCCATACGGGCGAGCTACATGCAGAGCATCTCGAGAGATTCCGCGCCGTCGTCGACGACTTGGCGGCCGGGCGCATCGGCGTCGAACAGGCCCGCAGCCGCATCGCGGCGCCGATGTAGGCCGATCTAGAGCCGTTCTAGCCTGAAAAGCGCGCATAGTGGCGCCAATTGCGCCGAAAACGGTTAAACTCGCCGGCATCGATCGCCTAGGGTAACCGCGGCATGGCGCGCTTTCTGCTCCTAAACGGGCCCAACCTCGGGCAACTCGGCCGCCGCGAGCCCGGCATCTACGGCACCACGTCGCTTGGCGACATCGAGGCGACACTGCGGGCGCAGGCCGCCGCCGCCGGGCACGAACTGGAAGCGTTCCAGAGCGACTCCGAGTCCGAGCTGATCCAGCACGTGCACGCAGCGCGCGACCAAGGCGTTGCCGTCATTTTGTTCAATCCTGCCGCCTTCACGCACACCAGCGTCGCGCTTCGGGATGCACTGCTGACCGCGCAAGTGCCGTTCATCGAGCTGCACCTGTCGAACGTCGCGGCCCGCGAGGCCTTCAGGCACCACTCGTACTTCGCGGACATCGCGGTCGGGACGATCGCCGGCTTCGGGGTCGTGAGCTACGAGCTCGCCCTGCAAGCGGCGATTCGTCACGTCACGAAAGGGGGGAAGTGATGGATATACGAAAAGTAAAAAAACTCATCGAGCTTCTCGAGGAATCCGGGATCTCCGAGATCGAGATCGCCGAGGGTGAGGAATCCGTGCGGATCAGCCGTTACCCGAAACCCGGCACCGTTACGACGACTGCGGCGCCGGCCGCCCCCGCGGCGCCTCCGGCGGCGGCCGCGGCTCCCGCGCCGACGGAAACCCCGGCCGCGCCCGTCCAAGGCCAGCAGGTCACGGCCCCGATGGTCGGCACGTTCTACAGCGGCCCGGCGCCCGGCGCGAAGCCGTTCGTCGACATCGGGACCGAGGTGAAGCCCGGCGACACGCTGTGCGTCATCGAGGCGATGAAGATGATGAACCAGATCGAATCGGAGTTCGCCGGCCGCGTCGTCAGCGTCCTCGTCGAGAACGGGAGCCCGGTCGAATTCGGCCAGCCGCTCTTCGTGATCGAAGAATAGTGATAGAAGAATAGTCGCGAGCGAGCGCCAAACACGATGCTCGACAAAGTCCTGATCGCCAACCGCGGCGAGATCGCACTTCGCATCTTTCGCGCGTGCCGCGAGCTCGGAATCAAGACGGTCGCCGTCCACTCGACGGCCGATACGACCTTGAAGCACGTCCTGCTCGCCGACGAGACGGTGTGCATCGGCCCGCCGCGCTCGCAGCAGAGCTACCTGAACATGCCGGCGATCATCGCCGCGGCCGAGGTCACGGACGCCGTGGCCATTCACCCCGGCTACGGGTTCCTGTCCGAGAACGCCGACTTTGCGGAGCGCGTCGAGGAGAGCGGCTTCATCTTCATCGGGCCTAGACCTGAGACGATTCGCTTGATGGGCGACAAGGTGTCGGCCATCAAGACGATGCGCGAGGCTGGCGTGCCCTGCGTGCCGGGGTCCGATGGGCCGTTGACCGAAGACCCGGAGCGGAACGCGCGGATCGCGCACGAGATCGGCTACCCCGTCATCATCAAGGCTGCAGCCGGCGGCGGCGGGCGAGGCATGCGCGTCGTGCACAGCGACGCGGCCCTGTTCAACGCCGTCGCGATCACGCGGGCCGAGGCGCTCTCCGCGTTCAGCAACGACCAGGTCTACATGGAGAAATTCCTCGAGCACCCCCGGCACATCGAGTTCCAGGTCCTGGCCGACAGCCATGGCAACGCCGTGCATCTCGGCGAGCGCGACTGCTCCATGCAACGCCGGCACCAGAAGGTCGTCGAGGAATCGCCGGCTCCCGGGCTCTCGGACGAGGAACGCCTCCGGATGGGGCAGGTTTGCGTCGACGCGTGCCTCAAAATCGGCTACCGCGGCGCGGGCACGTTCGAGTTTCTGTACGAGGACGGGCAGTTCTTCTTCATCGAAATGAACACGCGCGTCCAGGTCGAGCATCCCGTCACGGAGCTCGTGACCGGCATCGACATCGTGAAAACGCAGCTCGCGATCGCGGCCGGCGAGCGGCTGCCGTTCTCGCAGGAAGACATCCGTTGGCGCGGGCATGCGATCGAATGCCGCATCAACGCAGAAGATCCGAAGACGTTCGTGCCGTCGCCGGGCACGGTGAGCCTGTGGCATCCGCCGGGTGGGCCCGGCATCCGCGTCGACAGCCACATGTATAGCGGCTATGCGGTGCCTCCGTACTACGACTCCTTGATCGCGAAGATCATCGCTCACGGCGAGCATCGGCGAGCGACGATCGCGCGCATGACGACGGCGTTGCAAGAGATCGTCGTCGACGGCATCAGCACGAACATTCCATTGCACCAGGAAATCTTCCAGCACGGTGCCTTCAAGGCCGGCGGCACCGACATCCATTACCTGGAGCGGCGACTCGGCTTGAAGTGATGCCGTGAGCCGGCAGCAACTGACGCTTACGCTTGCCTCCGCCGACGTGCCGACGGCGGAGGCGCTCCTCACGCTCGCGGGCGCCGAGATGATTGCGCTGCGAGACGCGGCCGACGATCCCGTGCTCGAGCCCGAGCCGAGCACGACCCCGTTGTGGCCGCACGTCGTGCTCGAGGCGCTGTTCGCGGGCGAGCTCGACGCCGAGCCGCTCCGTCGGCTGCTCGCATCGACTTTTCATGGCGCAGCCGTGACTGTCGAGGTGCTCGAGGACTCGGCGTGGGAACCCAAGCTTGCGCAAGGCGTGAAGGCACGCGCGATCGGCACGCGTCTGTGGCTTGCTCCGGCCGACGACGACAACCCGCCGAGCGATCGGCTCGTCGTGCGCATCAACATGGGCCTCGCGTTCGGCACGGGCGAGCATCCGACGACGGCGTTGTGCCTCGATTGGCTCGAGCGCCACATCGCGAACGGCATGACGGTGCTCGACTACGGGTGCGGATCCGGCATTCTCGCGCTCGCGGCGCTCACGCTCGGCGCCCGCTTCGCCTACGCCGTCGACAACGACGGCCAAGCTCTCACGGCCACGAGCGCGAACGCGGCACTGAACGGCGCCACCGAGCGGATCTTCGTCGGCGCGCCCGAGCTGCTGCCGGCCGTCGCTGTCGACGTGCTGGCCGCGAACATCCTCGCCGGCCCGCTCATCGAGCTCGCACCGCTGCTCGCGAAGCACGTCGTGCCGGGCGGCATGCTCGTGCTGTCGGGAATCCTGGAGCCGCAAGCAGAACGCGTCGCTGCGGCCTACGCGCCGTATATGGCCGACGCGGAAACTGCGACGCGCGACGGCTGGGTCCGCATAGGGGGGCGCGTCAAGGCGGGTTAACTCGACGAAGAACCGCTAGAATCGCCGCGTCACGAGCCACGCGGCCGCCATGCTGTTAACGCGCTGCCCCGAATGCGACACGACGTTCCGTGTCACTGACGAGACGCTGAAGAAGGCCAGCGGCCAAGTTCGGTGCGGGCGCTGCGCGAGTGTGTTCAACGCCTACGCCGAGCTGCACAATCCGTCCGCCAAGGCGTCCGAAACGGAGCAGCCGCGCGCTGTCCCAGATAATGCCGCGGCGGTCCCGCCGCCGGCTCCGGAGCGGCCGCAACCCGCTCCGACGGCCGCTGCCGTTTCCGCCACGCTCGTCCGCCTCGAGACAAGGCCTACCGAGCTGGCCGCGACCGGCATCGGCTCGGCTTCAGTGGCCACCGTCATCGCCGAAACGAACGTCGCTGCCGCGGATGCCGCGGCCGAAGCCCGCGCCGACGCCGAGAGCGCGGCGAACCTGCCAGCGATTAGCGCGACCGAAGTCGACCGCGTGCTCGCAACCCCGCTCGATGAGCCGGTCCCGCCGCTCGCGTACTCATGGGCGCGAAGCGGCGAGCAACGCCCGCGAAGCCGCTGGTGGACCGTCGGCGCCGCGCTCGCGCTGCTCGTGTTCGGTGCACAAGCGATCCATCACTTTCGCTCCGACATCGCAGGGCACGCGACGGTCGGCCCCTGGCTCACGGCCACGTACAAGACGCTCGGCAGCGAGCTCACGCCGCGTTGGAACGTGGATCAATACGAGATCATCGACTGGATCGCGACGGCGGAACCGAACTCGCGCGGGATCGGCAGCTTGAAGATCACGGCGCGGATTCAGAATCGCGGGCCGTCGCGCCAACCGTATCCGGCCGTGCAGTTGCGCCTCAAGGATCGGTGGGAAGCCGCAATCGGCAGCCGCATGTTCGCTCCCGCGGAGTATCTTCCGCGCGACACACCGCGCGGTCGATTGATGTCGCCCGGAGAAACCGCGCGCGCGGAGATCGAAGTCGTCGATCCAGGTCCCGATGCGTACGGATTCGAGCTCGATGTTTGCATCGAAGTCGAAGCATCATTAGTAACCTGCGGTGCCGACGAAGTATTTCTCTAGCGCGCGTACGCGCGAATTCGAAGAGCAAAATTTCGCGCACGCGTGCTATGATTCTCGCACCCTGAGTCGGTACTTCTACTGCAAGAAACGGGGTTAGCGTCAAGCGAAAAATGGATACCTGGTGAAAAGCCGGGACCAGCGCGCTTTCGCACTCGCGGCTGAATCGCGACGCTACAGAGAAGTGCCGAACGGGGAACTCAGGACGTTCTTAAGGGGGGAGCGTGATGATGGCTATGGCGAGCAACAAGAGAACGTCACGCAAGAAAACAAGGCGTGTCACGCACCACACGGCACACGTCGGCACGCGGAGTAAGTTGCTCAGCAACTTGACCGACGAATGCTTGAGCAGCTACTTCGCAAATCTGAACGGCCATAAGCCGGGCGATCTGTACCAACTCGTTCTCGGCGAGGTCGAAAAGCCGTTGTTCCGCGCTGTTTTGACCTACACGAACGGGAACCAGAGCGAAGCAGCCGAGATCCTCGGAATCAACCGCGGCACGCTGCGCAAGAAGCTCAAAGACTACAAGCTCCAGGGTCGATGAACCCGAGCCGCAAGACGCGACGACCTCGCACGCAACGATCCTCGGCGCCGGACGCGCCCGATAAACGCCCCTCGAAACGCCGGGCATTGCTCAGCGTGGCGGACAAGCACGGGCTCGCGCCGTTCGCCCTGGCGCTCGAGCAGCTGGGGTTCGAGATCGTCTCGACGGGTGGCACGGCCAAAGCGCTACGGGCAGCGGGAATCCTCGTGACCGAGGTCGCGACGATCACGGGTTTTCCCGAGATCATGGACGGCCGCGTCAAGACGCTGCATCCACACATTCACGGCGGCTTGCTGGCAAGGCGCGGCGTAGACGACGACGTGCTCGAGCGCCATGGCATCGGCGTCATCGACTTGCTCGTCGTGAATCTCTACCCGTTCGAGGCGACGACGGCGCGCCCGGACTGCACCGACGCCGAAGCGATCGAGAACATCGACGTCGGCGGCCCCGCGATGCTGCGCGCCGCGGCGAAAAATCACGAGCACATCGTCGTCGTCGTCGATCACACCGACTACGACACCGTGCTTGCTGCGCTCGGGGGCGGCGAGGTTCCGGCCGCGATGCGCCGCGAGCTGGCGATCAAGGCGTTCAGCCATACGGCGCGGTACGACACGGCGATCAGCCAATACTTGCGCACTCACAGCGGCGCGCCCGACGAATGGGCGAACCCGCTGCTGCGCAGCTGGAACCTCCATCAGCCGCTCCGCTACGGCGAGAACCCGCATCAGCGCGCCGCACTTTATCGGACGGCCGAGCACGTGCCGGGCACCGTCGCGCACGCGCAGCAGGTGCAGGGCAAGGAGCTGTCGTTCAACAACCTCGTCGACGCAGACGCCGCGTATCAAGCGGTCAAGGCGTTCGAGGCCGCGGCCTGCGTCATCGTGAAGCACGCGAGCCCGTGCGGGATTGCAACGGCGGCCTCCCCCCTTACGGCTTATCAGCTTGCCCATCGCGCGGACCCTACGTCGGCGTTCGGCGGTGTGATCGCCTTCAACCGCGCGCTCGACCAGCCGGCTGCTGAAGCGATCGTGGGACAACAGTTCGCCGAGGTCATCATCGCGCCCGAGATCGGCAAAGCGGCGCGCGCCGTGCTCGCGAAGAAACAGGGCATCCGCGTGCTCGAGGCCGGATGGCCCGCTGCCGCGTCGGCGGCGCGCGAGGCTAGCTTCGAGCTCAAGACGATCGAGGGCGGCTTGCTCGTGCAAAGCGCCGACGACGGCCGCGTCGACGTCGCGACGGCGAAAGTCGTCACGCAGCGTCAACCGACCGCCGCCGAGGTGCGCGATCTTCAGTTCGCGTGGACCGTCGTCAAGTACGTGAAGTCGAACGCGATCGTGCTCGCGCGCGACGGCGCGACGATCGGCATCGGGGCGGGACAGCCAAGCCGCGTCATGAGCGCGCGCATCGCGGCGCTGAAGGCCGAAGAGGCCAAGCTCGACGTCGCGGGCACAGCGCTCGCATCGGACGCCTTCTTCCCGTTTCGCGACGGCATCGATGCCGCCGCCGAGCGCGGCGTTCTCGCGGTCGTTCAGCCCGGCGGGTCCGTGCGCGACGAGGAAGTCGTGCGAGCCGCCGACGAGCATGGCATGACGATGGTGTTCACGGGCATGCGGCACTTCCGCCATTGAGGCACGGAGCGAAGAAGTGAAAGTCTTGGTTGTAGGTAACGGCGGGCGCGAGCACGCGCTGGCATGGAAGCTTGCGCAATCGCCGAAGGTCAGCGAGGTCCTGTGCGCACCGGGCAACGCCGGCACCGCCGGCGAGCCGAAGACGCGTAACTTGGCCCTCGCCGTCACGGATTTCGCGGCGCTCATCGACGTGGCCAAGAAGGAGCGCGTCGCGCTGACCGTCGTCGGCCCCGAGGTGCCGCTCGTCGGCGGCATCGTCGATACTTTCGAAGCCGCGGGCTTGAAGTGCTTCGGCCCGCGCGGCGCCGGCGCGCAGCTCGAAGGCTCCAAAGCCTTCACGAAGGAGTTCCTCGCGCGCCACCGGATTCCGACGGCGGCCTATCGGACCTTCACCGACTTTGCGGCCGCACGCGACTACGTCGCGACGCTTGCCCCGCCGATCGTCATAAAGGCGGACGGCCTAGCGGCCGGCAAGGGCGTCATCATCGCGCCGACGAGAGCGGAGGCCGAAGCTACGCTCGACCGCGTGCTGCGGCAACGCCAGTTCGGTCAAGCCGGCGCAACGGTCGTCATCGAAGAGTTTCTCGTCGGCGAGGAAGCGAGCTTCATCGCCGTCGTCGACGGGACGCGGATCGTGCCCCTCGCGACCTCGCAGGACCACAAGACGCGCGACGACGGCGACCGCGGCCCGAACACGGGCGGCATGGGCGCCTATTCGCCGGCGCCCGTCGTCACGCGCGAGGTCCATGGCCGAGTCATGCGCGAGATCATGCTGCCGACGGTGCGCGGCCTGGCGGACGACGGCATCTACTATCGCGGCTTTCTGTACGCGGGGCTCATGATCGACGCCGCGGGGCAACCACGCGTCATCGAGTTCAATTGCCGCCTCGGCGATCCCGAGACGCAACCGATCCTGTTCCGCCTCCGCTCCGACTTGGTCGACGTGTTCTTCAGCTGCTTCGACGGCACGCTTGGCGACGCACCGCTCGAGTGGGACCCACGCGCCGCGGTAGGCGTCGTCATGGCGAGCCGCGGTTATCCCGACGCCTACGACAAAGGCAGGCCGATCGCCGGCCTCGACAGCGCGACCGGCCCCAACGTGAAGGTCTTTCACGCGGGCACGCGCGTGGAAGGCGACAGGATCGTGACCGACGGCGGCCGCGTGCTCTGCGTGGTCGGCGCCGGCACGACCGTCCGCGAGGCGCGCAACGCCGCGTACAACACCGTGCCCAAGGTCACGTGGGACGGCGCGTTCTACCGCACCGACATCGCCCACCGCGCCCTGCAACGCGAAGAATCCCGCTAAACGCGCTTTCCAACTCTTGCGATGCCATCGAGGATCGTGGAAAGGTTGGTCGCGCGCGCAATCGGGCAAGAGCTCGAGGCCCGCGCGAGCAGCCGACTTCGTTCCCTCCGCCGCCGATGCCTTCGTCTCGGCATGGCGTTTGCACGGCCGGGCCACAATCGTTTTTAGACCGCAAGGAACAAGGGCTGCGCGGAGCGCGTGGTCAGGCTTTTTCTTTAGACGGGCCAAGGAGGGCACCAATGATCAATTCCATACCCACGGCGACGCTGCTGATGAAGGCCGGTCGTCATCCACTGCGCGCAGTTCGCAGGCTCATGGAGACGGCGCGGCTGTCGCGCCTGAGCAATCCGCGAGAGCGCGAAGTCGCCGAGCGCTTTCTCTCGGACGTCTTTCACGTCGACGCCCGGGCGATCGTCGAAGAATGCCGGCGCTCCGAAGTCGGTGCATGGATGCAACGCCGGCACGCCGAGCTCGAGGAGTTTCCCGGCTACCGACTCGGCTCCACGCCGACATTTGACTTAGAGACGATCTATTCCCTGGTCCGCGCGCTGCGCCCCACAGTGATCGTCGAAACGGGCGTTTGTTACGGCGCGTCGAGCGCCTACATCCTCGAGGCGCTGAGGGATAACGGTCACGGCGTGCTCTATAGCATCGACCTCGGCAACACCCCGGACGAGCCGCCGAATGACTTCTTCGTGCGCCCGGCCCTGAAGGACGCGTGGCGCCTGATCATCGGCGACGTTAGACAAGAGTTGCCGCGGCTACTGGCGCAGCTCGGTCAAATCGATCTCTTTCACCACGACAGCCTGCATACCTACGAGCACATGACGTGGGAATACGAGACCGCGTTTCCATACGTGGCCCCCAACGGCGCACTGTCATCGCACGACGTTCGGATCATCACGAGCCTGAGCAACCCATTCCAGCGCAACCCGTTCTCGGCCTTCTGCGAGCGGCACAACCTACGGTCGGTGGAAGCACGCAACGTCGGGATCGCGACGCGGGGGAAGAACTGACTCTTCTCCCCTGAGTGAGGCGCCTACGTAGCGTCTCGGCGCTGCTATGAATGGCAGTTGCCGGGACGCGGACGAAGAACGCCGAGCGTTACCGCTTCATCGACTCGAAGAAGTCGGCGTTCGTCTTCGTGTCCTGCAGCTTCGACAGCAGGAACTCGACGGCCGCGAGCTCGTCCATCGGGTGCAGCACTTTGCGCAGCACCCACATCTTCTGCAGCTCGTCGGGGGCCGTCAGCAGCTCTTCCTTACGCGTGCCCGAGCGATTGATGTTGATGGCTGGGAACACACGCTTCTCGGCGATCCGGCGATCCAAGTGGATCTCCATGTTGCCGGTGCCCTTGAACTCCTCGTAGATGACGTCGTCCATCTTCGAGCCGGTGTCGATCAGCGCCGTCGCGATGATCGTCAGGCTGCCGCCCTCCTCGATGTTGCGCGCCGCGCCGAAGAAACGCTTCGGCCGTTGCAGCG
>Ga0190271_10001233_pt1 | contig 14294 bp, 11 predicted proteins | sample Popmic356T_FD_133747 | JGI IMG/M metagenome (GOLD analysis project Ga0190271, IMG submission 133747) | Populus adjacent soil microbial communities from riparian zone of Weber River, Utah, USA - 356 T | ecosystem: Environmental > Terrestrial > Soil > Riparian zone | place: USA: Utah | collected...
TTAGGTATACCTGCGCAAACTGGCCTGGTTTTAATATGTTGCTAGGATTGTTGATGGCAGCGCGCAGGATGGTTATTTGTGTATTATTTCTGAATTCAGGACTTAAAAATATGATCCTTGCTTCACTGCTGTTATTTTCATTACCGCTTAGTCTGACATTGACTTCATCACCTACCTTTACAAGTGAAGTTTCATTGGGATATAACTCCGCTTCAACCCATAGGGACCTGATATCCTCTATTTTATACAGTGCAGTTCCTTCACTTACATATTGGCCTTCGGAAGCGTTTATTTCGGTTACAATTCCACGTGACGGAGCAAGAAATGTGATTCTAGGTTGTAGCGAGCTCCTGTCTTTTAGCTGGCTGATTTGATTTTTAGTGAGGCCATAAAGTAATAACTTTCGTTCTGCAGCATCGAGGAAAGATTTGTAACGCTTTTCTGTATTGCCTAAAACTTCATATTGTTCTTTTGCAAGCAAATACTCTTGTTGAAGGGTCAAAAGTATTTCGCTGTAAAGAATATAAAGAGGCTCTCCTTGCTTAATGCTTTGGCCGGTTTCTTTAAAGAATAGTTTCTCAACTCTGCCTCCCGCGCGGCTGCTGATTACCACACTTTTTTGTTCGTCAATGGTGAGTCTTCCATTTATGACGACTGTTTGACCTACGCTACTTTCGGTGACCCTCCAGGTTGTAATGTTTGCGAGCTTGATTTGGCTATCCGTTAACATAAGTTCACTGCTAGACGCTTTCATCTTGTCCACCTTTACCAGATCCATTCCGCAGATTGCGCACGTTCCAGGTTCGTCCTTTATGACTTGTGGGTGCATAGGACACGTGTATTTTGCGCCTCCGTGTTCTACCTCATGATCGTGATCCTTATGAACGTCCGCACTCTGTTCACTGGGTGCATCCTGATTGTGCCCGGTATGCGAATCATGATTCTGTTCTTTTTTACAGGCCGTGAATACAAAAATCGTAAGTATAAATATTGATAATATTTTCATGTTACTTGACGGGTTTAATAAAGCTTTCGCTATCCACCAGATATTGCGCATTGGCTGCGATTTCTTCAGATGAAGCAAGTCCATTTTTTACTTCAATCATACCGTCTGTAGTGACGCCAGTGGTAACCTGCTTCGGTTTAAACACTCCGTGATCTTTGATGAAGACGACCTTCTGAACACCAAGGTCGAGCACTGCTTCTCTGGGTACCCATAAGGCTTCAGTGGGAGCAAGACTTATCATCGCGTTTACGAGATGACCTATATGGAGGCTTTCTGTTTTATTTGTGTAGACACGGATTTTCAAAAAATCCTGGCCCTCTGTAAAGAAAGGTTGCACAAAATCGACGGATGCAACGAAATCCTTGCCGTCGCCGAAACTCAATTGAACTTTGCTACCTTCTTTGACGGCGCCACTATATACTCCGGCAAGATCCAATTCGATTCTTAGCGCAGAAGAATTAACAACCGTGAACAAGGTTTGACCTGTAGTCACGTAGTTACCTTCTCTAAGGATAGAACCGCCAGGTCTACCTGGCATGGCCGTGGTGGGTGTAATATTGCTTGATGACGTTGCTCCCATATCATCTCCCATTCCACCTCCTGCAGACTGTGATGAACCCATTTCCCCAGAAGTAGAGGGTGCTGCCTGAGAGTTCGTAATCAGATATCCAGAATATGGACTGTAAATATTAACGATGTTACTCGTTTCATTTTTCTCGATTAAATCATTGATCTGACTATTTGATAGTCCAAGAAGCTCCAGTTTTATTTTGGCGCCTTTGATCATTGTCACATTCTCTGAATCATTTTCCAACAAGTACAATAATTCTCTTTGTGCTGTGATCAATTCTGGGCTGTACACTTCGGCTATTTTTTCTCCTTTCGATACGTGCTGGAAGGCATATTTGAGATAAATCTTTTCAAGCCGTCCACCGACACGCGCAGGTATGGTATAAATATTCCGGGTATCGTAAGTAACTACACCGTGGGCCGGCACGGACACAGGTACTGATTTATATTGACCCTTTATAGTCCTGACAGAAGCTACAATAGCTTCATTTGGAGACTTGAGTAGTTTTGATAGCTCTTCGGTGATTTCTACTTCTTCGCCTACTCTTGCTTTACGTACTAGGTCCATGCCACAAATTGGACATGTTCCTGGCCTGTCAGATACGACCGTAGGGTGCATGGGGCATGTGTAGGTGTCTGCATGTTCGGCATGATCAACACCCTGACCGCATGAAGCTAAGGTCAGTAGTGCTATTATCATGTATAGTGAACAATTATTTCTCAAGTTCTTTTTCATACCTTACGATCATAGTGTAATACTCTTCCATTTTTCCGAGGTACTCCATTTGCGCCATGTTTAGCGCTTCCCATCCGTCTATGACGATGGGTAATTGTTCCCGGTTCTCTTCGTACGCGAGCATGAGTGTTTGATAGTTTTTTCTTAAAGCAGGAATTATCTTGCGCTCATAGTTATCAAGCTGTTGTTTCATCCGTATGATTTGGGCAGCCATACCCGCCAACATACCACGGGTCTCAATAAGTATGGCTTGGCGTCCCTTTTGCATCGCTTCAATGTCATATTGCATTCCTTTTACTTCTGCTTTGTACATTTTTGACGACCACGGAGCGATTGGGATAGAAACCATTGCCATAGCACTAAATTGGGTTGGCATATTTCCAATGGGTTGCATGTGATCGAATTTTATCTTGAAATCCGGTTTAGCCTGAAATCGTTGGAGTTGCTGATTCAAGCGCATAACCTCAATCGTCTGGTCGATTTGTCGAACATCGCTTCTTTGTGCGCTTAGGCTAGACGTGTCGTTGATGACTTGCTCATAAGTAAAATCGATAACGGTGGCGGTATCCACCATAATCGAATCTGCAGGAGAAATATTCATTAAAGCCTTTAATCGGTAGCTCTTTGACTCTATGTCTGAACGAGTCATTATCAGCATATTTTGAACTTCACTTAATCGTCCTTCCGCTTTGTAGACATTTCCCAGGTTGCCTTGATTATATGGGTAGCGGATTCTTGCAAGCTTCAGCATAAGGTCCATTATCTTTTCGTTTTCCTGTAAGACCTTTACTTTTTCTTCGTCCACGAGCCACTGATAATAGTAAGTCTTGGCCTCAGTTCGGAGCGTGTTGAACTGTATAGACCGGCCTTCTTTTTCAACGCGGGATCGCGACTGTAAATAGTTTCTGTTCGCATTTTGCTTTGCGGGGTTCGGGATTTCCTGTTCGATGGAGAACATCCAGGATCCTTTATCTCTCTCTTCCATCAACATTTGATTACTATAAGGGGTCATGAAAGTACCAGCCCCAACCATAGGCGCCATCCAGCTTTTGGCCCCTGCAGCATACTCATTCAGTGCACTGACTTTACTGTCATATTCCTGCAGCATCGGGTTTTTCCTGTCAATTATTGCCAGGACGCTATCCAGGCTGATCACCTGTGCCGACACTGATACAACGCTAATGATAAGCGCTACAATCAAAAACGATCTTTTAATGTTGTACTTCATATACTTCCATTTTACCGAATTTTCTCAGTTCATATTCTTTTGTCATCAGAAAGATAAGCGGTGTCACCAGCAGGATATGAGTTGACGATGTCAACACTCCTCCGATCATTGGTAATACAATAGGTTTCATAACATCACTTCCAACTCCCGATGACCATAGCACCGGTATAAGACCAAACAAAGCAACGCAGACAGTCATGAGTTTTGGTCTAAGCCTTTTTGCAGCACCTGCAATAACAAATTCTCTAAGCTCTTCTTTCGAAATTGCTTCACCTGAATTACCGCGAAGTTTAACAAGTTGTTGCATGGCGTCATTGAGATATATCACCATAACGACACCGGTTTCTACTGCGATACCAAACAACGCTATGAAACCTACTGCCACCGCCACGGATAAATTCACACCATAGAAATACACCATGTAAGCTCCGCCGATCAAAGCAAAGGGAACTGTAATGAGACTAAAGAATGCTTCTCTTATTGAGTGGAATGCCAGGTATAGGGATACAAAGATTATAAGCAGCACCACCGGGAGAATCACCATCAGCGTTCTATTTCCTCTGATAAGGTTCTCATACTGACCGCTCCACTCTAGGTAATAACCATTGGGAAGTCCTCCAAGATTTTTGTCTAAGGTTGCAATTGCTTCTTCTACCGTGCTTCCAAGATCTCTGTCGCGCACATTGAAAAGTACAGCGCCACGCAACAAAGCATTTTCAGAGACGATCATTGGTGGGCCGTTTTCAAATTTGATGTCTGCCACAGATGACAATGGAATTGTACCAAGGGTAGCAGTTTTGATTGGGATTCGTTTTAGTTGTTCAATACTGTTTCTGTAATCCTGAGACAGTCTCACGCTTATGGTAAAGCGCTGGCGACCCTCAATGGTTTGTCCTATTGGACTCCCACCAATCGCTGACTCGACAATCATATTAACATCATTGACACTTAAGCCATACCTTCCTAAAGCGTCTCTGTTAACATCGATAGTTAAATATTTTCCTCCCGTGATTGGGTCGACATATAAATCCTTTACACCTGGAACGCCCAACAATGCAGCCTTTACTCTTTCTGACAGTGCGGCAATGCTATCAAGATTCTGCCCATAGACTTTTATCCCAACATCAGTGCGAATACCGGTTGCCAGCATGTTAATCCGATTGATGATTGGTTGCGTCCAGCCGTTCACCACGCCAGGAATTTGCATTTTAGCATCCAACTCGTTAATGATATCATTCTTTGTCAAACCTTCGCGCCATTCGGATTTGGGTTTCAGCATAATGATTGTTTCAATCATGCTGATAGGAGAATTGTCGGTAGCAGTGCTAGCCCTTCCAGCTTTGCCTAATACTTTATCTACTTCAGGAATTGACTTGATGATCTTGTCTTGCACCTGGAGAATTCGTTTAGCTTCTTCATTGGAGACGTCGGGAAGTGTGACCGGCATAAATAGAATTGACTGCTCGTCCAGAGGTGGCATAAATTCGCTCCCGAGACTAAAGAGAAGTGGTATGCTTACCAAGAGCGCGAGGATATTGACGCCTATCGTAGTCTTTCTCCACTTCATACATGCTCGTATTACAGGTTCATAGATTCGCTCGAGAAATCGGTTTATTGGATTGTGTTTTTCGTCCCTGAATCTTCCCTTCATGAAGAAGGAGATTATTACTGGAGCAAGCGTGACGACCAGAATTGCATCGACCAGCATGATAAATGTCTTCGTGTATGCTAATGGATGGAATAGCTTGCCTTCCTGGCCCGTAAGCATGAAGACTGGCAAAAAGGATGTTATAATTATGATCGTAGAATAAAAGACTCCGCGGGAAACCTGCTTGGAGGATTTCTCGATGATCTCTAACCTTTCGGCTTCTTCTATCTTATTGTACTGTCTTCGAGGGAACAATTTCATATCTTAATTATTGTCAAATTCAATGTTTATCGGGCTGAGTTTGGTCAGGTGCTAGCCTGGCAATTCTCATGTGTTACTTTTCGTCCGGGTTTAGCTCAGTATATCGATGCGAAAGATTCTTGTATGAGTTTTCCGCCATGATGATACCGTTGTCTACGATTACTCCAATGGCCAGCGCAATCCCAGTCAACGACATAATGTTTGATGTAATACCAAACGCATTAAGGAGGATGAAACTCGTCCCAATAGTTATTGGTATTTGAATGATAATGCTTGCAGCACTTCGCCAGTGAAAGAGGAACAAGATTACAACAAGTGAAACCACAATCATTTCTTCAATCAATGTTGTCTTGATGGAGGATACTGATTCCTGTATTAGTTCGCTCCGGTCGTAAACGATATTGAACTGCATTCCTTTAGGGAATCCTTTTGCGACTTCTTCCATTTTCTTTTTAACAGCAGTAATCACCTCGTCAGCGTTTTCGCCATATCGCATAACCACAATACCACCGACAACTTCACCCTCGCCATTTAGATCAAATATTCCAAGTCGCGTTTCTCCTGTCATTTGTACGGTAGCAATGTCTCGCACTTTAACAGGAACAGTATTTACTGTCCTTACAGGAATGTTTTCAATCTCATTGATAGACTTGATGTAACCCGTAGTCTTGATGATATATCCGATGTCACTTTGTTCGAATTTGCGTCCGCCAGCCTCATTGTTATTTGCACGGATGGATTGAATTACTTCCTGCGCTGATAGACCATAGTAATTGAGCTTGTTGGGATCAACTGTTACCTGATATTGCTTTTGGAAACCTCCAAACGATGCGAGCTCGCTGACGCCTTGAACATTTTGCAACGCAAACTTGACATACCAATCCTGTATAGCCCGCTGTTCACCAAGATCCATTCCCGGTGCGTCAAGTGTGTACCAGAGGATGTGACCTACACCAGTTCCATCGGGACCGAGGGTAGGCGTAATGCCTTCCGGCAACAGCCGGGTAGCGTAGTTGAGTCTCTCCAATACACGTTCGCGTGCCCAGTAAACTTCAGTGTCATCATTGAAAATTACATACACGAAACTCATACCGAACATGGAGGATCCGCGCACATATTTGACTTGCGGAAGGCCCTGAAGGTTTGTAACCAGGGGATAGGTGACTTGATCTTCGATGATTTGAGGACTCCGGCCCATCCATTCGGTAAAGACTATTACCTGATTTTCGGATAAATCAGGGATGGCGTCAATCTTGTTTTCTTTAACAGAATAAACTCCCCAGGCGAGCAATCCTATTGCTACTACCAGCACTAAGAATCTATTGCGCAGCGAGAAAGAAATTACGCTTTCTATCATGACTAAATGTTAAGAATGTAAAAAGTGATTATGTGTAAAGGCTATGGCGAAGCGATTGCACAAAGAGCAGAATGCCCCTTAAAAAGGAGAATGAAAATCAGATTAGAAAAACTTGATGCTCGACCGAAAGGTCACAAGATCGCAACGGCGGATCGTAATTGTAGTATTGAATGCGCGACAAAGGCGCAGCAGGAATCACTTCAGAAATGAGCACCAATGGCTGCTCAATGTCAATCGGAGTCGGAGCTATGATTTCAACTTTTGCTATCGAAGATTTAAAGTCTTCCCCTTTGTGAATAACCGTTTCATCTTCGCAGCACGGTGCTTTTTCGTGTCGATGGCATGGAGGCAGACTTTTCTCCTTTTCGCACCCATCCGCCTTTGTGAATAAAGCAACGTTTTGAACCTCGCCCATGCAGATATGCATCCCGATCATAAAGCTGGTCGACGAAACCAGCACCATAACGGCTAGCACAATGGTTGATGTGGAGCGGAGTGCTTTCATTAGTTACCCAAATCTAACGGATTTTAAGCATTTGGGATTTATACTTTACTATTAATTGATTATAAAATTCCATGGATCGGCCGCAGAATGGCTTCATTGGCAGTTTTAAGCCTCCAAGAGCTTGAAATCCAAACTTCCGGTTTTAGCCAACTCACGTTCCCTTACATACGCATAAATCACTGGCAGCACGATCAATACAAAAATGGTCGATGTTAAAAGCCCAAAAACAAATGGGATAGTAATTGGCTTCATCACATCACTTCCGGCACCAGTGGCTACCAACACCGGAAGAAGGCCAATTACATCAACAAGTACCGTCATAAGTTTAGGTCGCAAGCGTTGGACTGCACCCTCATAGACGGCATCTTCAATGATCTCGTTTGTAACTTGACGTGCCATATTTTTTTTCAATTTGAAGAATAGGGAATTGTTGAGATAAACAAGCATCAATACACCAGTTTCAACCGCGATTCCAAATAATGCAATGAACCCAACGGCGACGGCAACAGAAAAGTTTACTTCAAAAAAATGAAGGGAGTAGGCACCACCAACCAGCGCCACTGGAATGCTAGATAAGACAATCAACACTTCCCTTAAGTTATTGAATGTGAAATAAAGTACCACTAGGATAATCAATAGTACTATTGGAATTATTACCATAAGTCGGTTTTGCGCCCGCACCTGATTTTCATATTGACCGCTCCATTCTAAGTAGTACCCTTTAGGCAAATTTTTGATAGCTTTTTCGAGACGATCCTTTGCGTCTGAAACCGTGCTACCCATGTCTCTTCCTCTGACGTTAAACAGAAGTGTCCCGCGGAGCATCGCGTTTTCAGAGTTGATCATGGGTGGACCTTCTGTCACAGTAATTTCTGCTACCGCTGAAAGCGGAATTGGCCCGAGCGCGTTTGTCTGAAGCTGAAGTCTGTTGAGTTGGCTGATCGTGCTTCGGTAATCTTGAGCGAACCTCACGTTGACCGGAAATCGCTGCCTTGCCTCGATCGTAGTAGTCGCGTTCATTCCACCTAATGCAGTCTCAACGAACATATTAATGTCATCGACTGTGAGTCCGTACCTGCCGATCTCTTCCTTCTTAACTTTAATGTCAATATACTTTCCACCCACTATCGGTTCAACATAGAGATCTGCCACACCATCAAGACCTTCCAATTGTTTTTTGAACTCGTGTGCCAGAATGTTGATCGAATCAAGACTTTGTCCGTATATCTTAACACCAACATCGGTTCGGATGCCGGTCGATAACATATTGATGCGGTTGATTATTGGTTGTGTATAGCTGTTGATAACACCAGGTATGGCGAGCTTGCTATTCAGCTCTCGGAGTATATCTTCTTTGGCAACGCCTTCCCGCCATTCGCTTTGCGGTTTGAGAATGATGATCGTCTCGATCATGCTGATGGGAGCATTATCCGTTGCTGTATTAGCACGGCCAGCTTTTCCCAAAACGTTTTCAACTTCAGGTACAGACTTGATTATTTTGTCCTGAACTTGTAAGATTCTCTTTATCTCATTGTTTGAAATGTCAGGAAGCGTGACGGGCATGAAGAGCAATGAGCCTTCGTCCAATGGTGGCATAAACTCCGTACCTAAATTGAGCACCAACGGAACGCTACCGAGTACTAAAGCAAGTGCGAGCCCCAAGGTTACTTTTTTCCATTTCAAACACCATCGAATCACCGGTCCGTATATCCATGTGAAAAACCTGCTAATTGGATGTTTGCTTTCCGGCCGAACTTTGCCTTTGAGGAAGATAGCCATCAAGACCGGAACAAGCATAATGGCGACTAGACCTGAGCCAATCATTGCAAAAGTCTTGGTCCAAACTAGAGGAGAAAACATCTTGTGCTCCTGACCAGTTAAAAACAAAATCGGACTGAAGGAGATAAGCGTAACAAGAATAGAGCTTACCACAGCTTTGCCAATTAACTGCGATGACTTTTCTATCTTTTCAATTCGTGTTTCATCCATGATCCTAATTTGTTTCTGCCTCTCCACTGATTGTTTTCATTGCGTTTTCGACCATTACAATCCCCGCATCAACAAGATCACCCACTGCAAGCGCAACCCCTGCCAACGACATAATGTTTGAAGTTATCCCAAACCAATTCATGAGAATGAATGCAAACAAAACGGAAACGGGAATGGTGATCACCACGATCATTGCACTCCTCACATGCAGCAGGAAAATAAAAAGTACAATCGCGACCACGATAATTTCTTCCGTGACAGCTTCTCTCAATGTGTCAATCGTGGCGTTGATCAGGTCTGATCGATCATAGGCGGGCTTTATCTTTACACCGAGAGGCAAACCCTTGGTTATGTCTTCTAACTTTTCCTTAACACGATCAATTACTTGTTTTGCGTTCTCCCCATATCGCATGATGACAATCCCGCCTACTTTTTCGCCTTCTCCGTTTTCGTCAACAATCCCTAACCGTAGATCGCCGCCCATTTGAACGGAGGCAACATCCTTGATAGTAACAGGGATTGTTTTTTGAGTTTTGACCGGAATATTTTCAATCTCAGCCAAGGTTTTGATGTATCCTGTGCTTTTGATGATGTATCCGATATCTGATAATTCAAATTTTCTGCCGCCAACTTCGTTGTTGTTCTCCTTAATTTTATTGACTACATCCATCAGTGTGACATCGTAGTAGCGTAGTTTTGTTGGATCAACTACTACCTGATACTGTTTCTGATATCCTCCGAACGAAGCAACCTCACTGACGCCCTCAACAGTCTGTAAACCAAACCTGACATACCAATCTTGTAGTGCCCGAAGTTCCCCGAGGTCATATCCAGGTGCATCGAGGGTGTACCAATAGACATGTCCGAGTCCTGTGCCGTCTGGTCCAAGTGTAGGGGTAACGTTTTGTGGAAGTAATCGTGTCGCGTAATTCAGTCTTTCAAGAACACGCGCCCGGGCCCAATAGATATCAGCATTATCTTCGAAGATTACGAATACGAAGCTCATTCCGAACATGCTGGCTGCTCGAATATTTTTGACTTTAGGTATACCTTGAAGATTGGAGGTTAGGGGATAAGTGATTTGATCTTCTATGATTTGCGGATTTCTACCCATCCATTCTGTGTAAATGATAACCTGATTTTCAGACAAATCAGGTATTGCGTCAACAGGTGTATTAATTACAGAATAGACACCGTAGACGATCATCATCGTATATAAAATGATAACCATCCATTTGTTTTGTATTGACCAACTGATGATTTTATTGATCATTGCTAAGGCATTTGATTATAAGTTTTCTGATGTCAATACTTTGATGTTTTCACGATATGTGCCGATATTTTTAACTTTTATATAATTCGACATTTGTATTACCTCTTCGTTCATTGCCGCTTGTTTGGGTTCGATTTATAGTTGCCTTGATATCAAATAGGAGGCGAGACTGATTAGCCAGGGCACGTTAAACAGACACAATAGCCACTTAAAATTAGAGTCTATAATGAAGTTAATCACGGTCATCAGCACGATAGAGAATGAAATGGTAAAAAGCATAATTGTAAGTTGCGAATAGTTTGGATTCTTACCTAAGGTAATCGCCATGTAGGAGATAAGTAATCCGGTAGAAAAAATATAACCTCCCATGACAATGAAGACCATTTTGAGCCAAATCAAAATGCCTGGAACCTTTTCGTCAATTACAATCGATTCAGTTATATACGTTAAGTCCTATGGTAACATTGGTGGCCTTAAGAAAATGAAGGAAAATGATTTTTGTCACCCTACTATGGAAATAAAAAAGCTGGTTTTCAGCCAGCTTTTTATTTTAGATAATTGATGTCTTAAAGTGCATCAGCTTTGTATCCTGCTTTCTCGACAGCTTGAATGACCTTTGCGTTGTCTTTTTCACCAACAACTGTAAGCACTTTAGAAGGATTATTGTAATCAACTTCCCAGTTGTCTTTGCCTAAAGCTTCGTTCAGGAACGGTGTTACGTTCGCGACGCATCCAGAACACTTTATGTTTGTTTTGAATTTGGTTGTTTCCATTTCATTAGAATTTAAATAATCCATTTACTACATCATATCCAGCCTTTTGAATAGCCTGGATCACTGCTTTCTTTGTTAAGCCTTCGCCCAACTCGATCTCCGCTTTTTTGGGCGAGACTGACTTAACCTTTCCGCCCACAGCCTTTACGGTATTAGTAACTGTCATTTGGCAATGAGGGCTTTTCATGTTGGGGATTGTCAGATTTATAGTTTCCATTTCATTATTGTTTTCTATTCAAATAAACGATTCTTTATGTCTGTTAGCTTTATACAATAGCTGAGAAGATTTATAAAATTCAAAGGTCAGAAGATTGATCGATTAGTTGCCGTAAAAAAATTGTTCTTTGATGATCTTTCCATCTTGCCAGGTTTGAACTGAACCAGGGACCTACGTTTTGCCTGTGCATTCCGGTTGTCGAATTGAGAGTCCAATGCTTTCTCTCACTGAGGATCCAATGCTTGGCTCAATGTGTCGATTGAAACGGACTAAAGCATACCGATGAAAATCACTTTCATTAAGTTCGTCTATACCGGTTTATATGTTTGCGCTTCTTAGTCGCAGGCTATTTCCAACAACACTTACTGAGCTTAACGCCATTGCAGCACCTGCAATCATAGGGTCAAGCAAGAAGCCATTGACAGGATAGAGGACCCCTGCAGCTAATGGAATTCCAATCACATTGTAAATGAAAGCCCAGAAGAGGTTCTGCTTAATGCCTAAAACTGTTTTGGTAGACAGGTTCAGCGCTTTCGGAATGGATTGCAGATCTGAGGTGATCAATGTGATCTTAGCAACATCCATCGCTATGTCTGATCCCTTGCCCATCGCAATGCTGATGTCAGCTTCTGCAAGAGCTTGTGAATCGTTTATACCATCGCCAACCATGGCTACAGTTTTCCCCTGGCTTTGTAACTCCTTTACGAAGGCTGCTTTATCCGAAGGCAAAACGTCGGCTTTGTAGTGTGTTAGGCCAACCTGGTTCGCAACAGCTTTCGCGGTTTGCTCATTATCTCCAGTGAGCATATAGACTTCAATTCCTTTTTTCTGAAGCGATGAAATTGCAGCTTTTGAAGTTGCCTTTATTTTATCTGCTATTGCAATCACAGCAAGGACATTTTCGTTGTTCGAGAAATAGACCACTGTTTTTGCTTCTGATTGGAACTGTGAAGCCAATTGATCTAGATGACCTGAAAGTTTTATACCATTCTCAAGTATCAACTTTTTGTTACCAACAAAAAAGACTCTGCCACCCGAAATTCCCTTGACGCCTCGCGCCGTGATGCTTTCAAATGACTCAAGCTGAATTGTTTTGCTTGTCTCCTTCAAATTATTTGCAACAGCATCAGCTAGCGGATGTTCCGATTGTGATTCCAGTGAAAGAAGAATTTGCTGCTCTTCGGAAGTACCTCTGTTCTGAGCCCATATGAGATCAGTAACAACAGGCTTGCCCTCAGTGATTGTTCCTGTTTTATCAAGAATGATCGCGTTCACTTTATGAGCAAGTTCGAGGCTTTCAGCGTCCTTGATGAGAATGTTATTTTCAGCGCCTTTTCCGACACCAACCATAATGGCTGTTGGCGTGGCCAAGCCAAGTGCACAGGGACAGGCGATCACGAGCACCGTCACTGAATTCATTAAGGCATGTGTAAATGCGTTGTCGCCACCTGCTATTATCCACACGATGAACGTGAGAATTGCTATACCGATAACAATCGGGACAAAGATGCCTGCAATCTTGTCGACGAGTTTCTGAACAGGTGCTTTACTACCCTGAGCCTGTTGCACCATTTTGATGATCTGGGCAAGCATAGTGTCTCCACCAACTTTATGAGCTTCAAACTGAAAACTTCCTTTTTGGTTGATCGTTCCAGCGAAGACTTTTTCACCTGCTTTCTTTTCGACCGCAACAGGTTCACCCGAGATCATGCTTTCATCGACGAAAGAAGCGCCGTTCAAGACAACACCGTCAACTGGAATTTTTTCACCTGGCCTCACAATGATGTTATATCCGACTTTAACAACAGCAATAGGAATTTCCTGTTCAACGCCATTGATAAGCGCTCTAACAGTCTTAGGCTGAAGTCCCATTAATTTTTTGATTGCCGAAGATGTATTTGATTTAGCTTTTTCTTCGAGAAGTTTTCCGAGTGAAATAACGGCAACTACTACAGCAGCGCCCTCGAAGTAAACATGGCCATGCATTCCCCTCGAATGCCAGAAGTCAGCAAAGAATGTATTGAAGACACTGAAAAAAAATGCGATACCAGTTGAAAGCGCTACAAGTGTGTCCATGTTTGCTTTGCCGTGCCTGGCTTGTTTCCAAGCGTTGACAAAGAAATTACGTCCAAAGTAAAACACCACCGGCACAGTCAAAATCATCGAGATATAGGTTCCATAAGGAAGATCCATCAAAAACATTCCGATGATCACAACCGGAACCGAAAGGATGGAAGACCAGATGGTTCTGTTTTTTACTATTTCATAATGCTTTCGCTGTGCTGCTTCTTGAACTGCCTGTGGATCTTCGGCGTCAACCACCAGATCGTATCCAATTGATTGTACCGATTTTTGCAAATCCCGGGGCGACGTTAATTTATTGTCGTAGTCAACCCATGCTGTCTGATTGGCAAAATTCACGCCCGCGTCTTTTACACCTGGCGTTGCTTTCAGCATCGATTCGACACTCACGGCACATGCCGCACAAGTCATCTCCAAAACGGGAAAGCTTTCCCGTTTTATAAGAGAGGCCTTATTTTGTATCGTATTAATCGCAGGCATGATTTCAAATTCTAAATTCTGTTGTCGTACAATAATACAAGATGTGGCAAGGTTTAATTTTATACTTTACCTGGTTTCCTTTACATCGTTTCAAGAGTATATAGGGGACTGGGAATAAAATATTCCATCCCTCCGGGATTTGCCAGCAAAGGGAGCATTTTTCTACAAA
>Ga0190271_10001234_pt1 | contig 14293 bp, 12 predicted proteins | sample Popmic356T_FD_133747 | JGI IMG/M metagenome (GOLD analysis project Ga0190271, IMG submission 133747) | Populus adjacent soil microbial communities from riparian zone of Weber River, Utah, USA - 356 T | ecosystem: Environmental > Terrestrial > Soil > Riparian zone | place: USA: Utah | collected...
ATGAGACGTTTATGTCTCATATGAGCTATGGTTGTTGCATGTCGTCGACGCGTGATGAGTTGCTGCGCGCCGCGGCCGACTTTCTCGGTCGTCGCCCGAACGCGACGCAGGACGAGATCGCCACGGCCGTCGGCGTGAGCCGGGCCACGCTGCACCGGCACTTCTCCGGCAGGCTCGCCCTGATGGAGGCGCTCGAAGAACTCGCCGTCAGCGAGATGCGTGACGTGTTGAAAAGGGTCCGACTGCAAGAGGGTTCGGCCACCGAGGCACTGCGCCGCCTGGTCGCGGCATGTGAGCCGGTGTCGCCCTACATGGCGCTGCTCTACAGCCAGAGTCAGGAGCTCGACCTCGACAGCACCCTCGATGCGTGGCAGGAGATCGACACCGAGATCACGGCGTTGTTCCAGCGCGGACAACGCGACGGGGACTTCCGGCCCGACCTGACCGCAGCGTGGCTGACCGAAGCGTTCTACAGCCTGGTCGGCGGCACCGCGTGGGCGATCCGCGCGGGCCGCGTCGCCGGCCGCGATTTCGACCGGCTCATCACCGACCTACTACTGAACGGAGTGCGCACCCCATGACCCGCCGTTGGTTCGCTCTCGGCGTCCTCACCCTGGCCGTCCTGCTCATCGGTGTCGACGGCACGGTGCTCGCACTGGCGACCCCGTTCATCAGCGCCGACCTCGGTACCACCGGCACCCAGATCCTCTGGATCGGCGACATCTACTCGTTCGTGCTGGCCGCGCTGCTGATCAGCATGGGCAGCCTGGGCGACCGCATCGGACACAAGAAGCTGCTGCTCTGCGGCGCAACGGCATTCGCGATCATCTCGGCCGTGGCAGCGTATTCATCGACACCGGGGACGCTGATCGCGACCCGCGCGCTGCTGGGTGTGGCGGGCGCAACGCTGGCACCGGCCACCCTGGCGCTGATCCGCGGAATCTTCCCAGATCAGCGGGAGCGCAGCATCGCTGTCGGCGTGTGGGCGTCGGCGTTCTCCGCAGGCGCAGCGCTGGGCCCGATGGTCGGCGGTGTGCTGCTCGAACACTTCTGGTGGGGATCGGTCTTCCTGATCAACATTCCGGTGTGTCTGATTCTGGTCGTCGGCGGCATCGTGCTGTTGCCCGAGCACTGCAACCCCGAACCCGGCCCGTGGGATCTCCTCAGCGTGGCCCTGTCCATGGCCGGGATGCTCGGCGTGGTCTACGGGATCAAGGAGGGCTTCACCGGCCTGGTCCACGGTCTGCGCATCGACGCCGTCGCCGCGGGCGCCCTCGGAGCAGTGGCGTTGACGTTGTTCGTCCGGCGCCAATTACGCCTGCCGACACCACTGATCGACGTCCGGCTGTTCCGCAACCCGGTGTTCTCCGGGGTGGTGTCGGCCAACCTGCTGTCGGTGCTCGGCCTGTCCGGGCTGGTGTTCTTCCTGTCGCAGTACTTCCAGTTGGTGCACGGCTACGGACCTCTCAAGGCGGGCCTGGCGGAGCTGCCCGCCGCGGTGACGGCCACCGTGTTCGGCGTGCTCGCAGGCATCGCGGTGCGCTACGTCTCGCACCGCCTGGTGCTCACCGCGGGTTTGACGCTGGTCGGCGTCGCGATGGCCTCCCTGGCCGCGTCGCTGACACTGTTCACACCCGTCACGCCGTACCTACCGCTCGGCGTCGCGCTGTTCGTCGTCGGCGTCGGGCTCGGCCTGGCCTTCACCGTCGCCAGCGACGTCATCCTGGCCAGCGTTCCCAAGGAGCAGGCAGGCTCGGCGGCAGCCGTTTCCGAGACCGCCTACGAACTCGGCATGGCGCTGGGCATCGCGATCCTGGGCTCGATCGTCACCGCCGTCTACCGGACCGCCGTGATCGCCCCGAGCGTCCCCTCCGACGTCGCCGCCAAGGCGCGCGACTCGCTGCCCAACGCCATCCACGCCGCGGAGGCGCTACCTTCCGGCAAGGCGACCGAGCTGCTGGCCGCCGCGAAGACGGCGTTCACCGATGGCCTGGCCATCGCATCCGGCGTCGGCGCGGCGCTGCTGCTCACCGCCGCGGTCGCCGTCTGGTTGCTGCTGCGACCGCAGCAGGATGTCGCCGGCGGCCCGGCCCGGCGGCTGGATGTCGCCGGCGGCCCGGCTCGGCGCCAGTCACCAGGCGCGGCCGAGATCAGCGTGCTGACGGATCCAGGAGTGCATGGCGATCCCGGCGGCGACCGCCGCGTTGATGCTGCGTGTGGAGCCGAACTGGGCGATCGACACCGTTGAGCCCGCGCCCGCGCTCGCCTCGGCGGTGATGCCGGGTCCCTCCTGGCCGAAGATCAACAGGCAGTCACGCGGCAAGGTGACGTCTTCGATGCGCGACGCGCCGGGAGTGTTGTCGACCGCCACGACGGTCAGCCCGGCCAGCGCCGCGAACTCCAGTAGTTCGGCGGTGGTCTCGTGGTGGCGCAACCGTTGGTAGCGGTCGGTGACCATGGCCCCGCGCCGATTCCAGCGCCGACGGCCCACGATGTGCACCGTGTCGACGGCGAATGCGTTGGCGGTCCGCACCACCGCGCCGATGTTCGCGTCGTTGCCGAAGTTCTCGATCGCCACGTGCAGCCGGTGTCGCCGCTCATCGATGTCGGCGATGATCGCCTCGCGGGTCCAATAGCGGTACGCATCAACGACATTGCGGGTGTCACCGGCGCGCACCAGCTCCGCGTCGTACCTGGCGTCGTCGGGCGGCGGGCCTGGCCACGGGCCCACCCCGGGGACCTCCCCCCACTCGGTGGGGCCGGCGACGTCAGGTACGGTCACGGCCCCTGATCACAACTCTTGTCAAGGCGCGCACCATATTTCGTGGCACCATGCGCCCGCCGGTGGTCAGTGCCTTGTACTGCAGGCCAGGGATGATCCCCACCTTCTTCTTCTTGGCGCCGGCGCCTATGTGAGCCATCGACTCGCGGACCACGTCGTCGACCTCGAGCCACAAAAACGATGAGGTACCAGCCATGTCGATGCCGGCCCGCTCGTGGAACTCGGTGTGGACGAACCCCGGACACAGCGCATGCACACCGACGCCACTCCCGCTGAGCCCGGTGGCCAGACCCTCGGAGAACGACACCACCCACGCCTTGGAGGCCGAATATGTGGACCCGCGCCCCGGCAGCAGCCCGGCGACGCTGGCCACGTTGAGGACCGTGCCATTGCCGGCTGCCAGCATTGACGGCAGCGCGGCATGGGTGAGCTGCATGACGGCGGTGACGTTGACGTCCAGTTGGGCCTGCAGCACCTCGTAATCGGCGGACCAGAACTTTCCCGCCGTGCCGAACCCCGCGTTGTTCACCAGTACCTGGACTCCGGCGCGCAACCGGTCGGCGACCTTCGCCCGGTCGGCAGCGACGGCCAGATCCGCGGGGATCACCTCGACCCGCGCCCCGGCCTCGTCGCGCAACTCCGCGGCCAGACGTTCCAGCCGCTGCGCGTCGCGGGCGACCAGAACCAGGTCGTGGCCGTCGACCGCGTAGCGTCGCGCGAAACCCTCACCCAGCCCGGACGTCGGCCCGGTGATCAGCGCGACAGGGCGTGGCATGCCCCAGAGGATACTTACCGGTGATGGTTCGCCGACTGCCGACCGTTGCGCTGAGCCGGTTGGGATGGCGGCTGCGCGCGACGCAGCGGGTCGGGGCGAGGCGGGCCGGCCTCAGACCTGCCGACCTCGGGCCGGGCAACGTAGCGGCCCACATCGGCGCGGCCGGGAGGCTGGTCGGCCATCCCGGGCGGCAACTCCGAACGCCCCGCGGGTGCGGGGGTGAGTGGGCGACTGGGCGATCCGCTGCGGCGCGCGACGGGCTGACCCGTGGCCGCCGTGGGTACCGGCGGCAACACCCGCAGCAGGTCGTTGAACTGACGCACGGTGCGCAAACCCTCGTCCCACTGGGCGCGGGTGCTGGCCACCGGCATGCTGACCAGCGTCCAGTTCTGTTCGTTCCACATGATCTCGGCGCAGTCCGGCGCGGTGTGCGCGAACGTCACCATCCTGCGGTCACAGGCACGCCGGGCCGCGTCGAGGTTGGTGGAGTACACCATCCGGGGACCGATGGCGCCCAGCAGCCAGATGTCGCTCTCCCGCGGTTCCTTGATGCCCTTGAGCCGTAGGTCCACCACGACGTTGGTGCCGACCTTGCGGTGCAGCGCGATCACCGTCGCCACGTCGTCGAGGTCGAAGATGAAGACCGCCTCGCCGCGGATCTGGCCGAGGACCACGTTGCGCGCTGTGATGTCGCCCACGGTCGACATCACGCCGCGCTTCCAGCGCTTGAGGATGTCAGCGGACTCGTGCTCGTAGTCGAAGCCGTGCGACTTCGCCCACGACTTGCGGCGACGGCCCAGACCCCGACGTCTGTCGAGGTCGACGTACAACAAAACCGCCGCACCCACGAAGCAGAGTGCGGACAGCGTGAACCAGAGCGGAACCATTGGCTCAAGAGTATCCGCTAACGCCGATGAATCCCGAACTCAACCAAGTCACAACCCCGTCACATGCCAGCTCACCGAGCGAGTGTGCGGTCAGGGCGGGAATCGGACCAATTCACGCCCTGGACGACACTCGATGAACCGACGGCGTGAAAATCGCACCTCACCTGGGCGGCGGGTGCTCTAGCGTCCTGTCCATGCGATACCAGGGCTTCCAGTACCTTCGGATTTCGGTGACCGACCACGTCTGCCGCGCCACCGTGGACAACCCCCCGATCAATCTGCTGGACATCAACCTCATCGGTGAGCTCGCCCGGTTCGCCCAGGAGGTCGGCGACGACGACGATGTGCGCGTCGTCGTCGTCGATTCGGCCGATGCGGACTTCTTCATCGCGCATGCCGACATCACCCTGATCCAGCGGCTGCCCGCCGAAGACACCTCGCTGCACGACGAGATCTCCCCGTTCCATGCGCTCGGGGAGGCCTTCCGCACCATGCCGAAGGCGACGATCGCCGTCATCGAGGGCATCGCGCGCGGCGGCGGAAGCGAACTCGCGATGGCCTTCGACATGCGCTTCGCGGCACTCGGCAGGGCGCGGCTGGCCCAGCCGGAGGTCGCGCTCGGCATCATTCCCGGCGGCGGGGGAACCCAGCGCCTGCCCCGGTTGATCGGACGGGCCCGCGCGCTGGAAGTCATCCTCGGATGTGACGACCTCGACGCGGCCACCGCCGAGGCATGGGGCTACATCAACCGCGCTCTGCCCCCCGACGAACTACGCCCGTTCGTCGACACCCTGGCGGCGCGCGTCGCGTCGTTCCCGCCCGACGTGATCGCCGCGGCCAAGCGGGCCGTGGACGCCGCAGTGGGCGATCCGACGACCGGGCTACGCGTCGAGGACCAGTTGTTCCGCGAGACGCTTGCCGATCCGGCCGCTCCGGAACGCCTGCAGGCGTTCCTCGACAACGGCGGCCAGACCCGCGAGGTGGAGATCGGAGAGCTGCGCCTCGCGGACTGGTTCTGACGCATCTAGTCGGGGAAGGCCGCCGCGGCAAGTTCGAGAATCTCCTCGCGGTCTGCTGCCAGCAGGAAACCCGAGCCTACTGCCGCCGGAATTGCATTCCACGCGGATTCCACTCGGGATTTTGCGCGTGGAATGCAATTCCGGCGTACGGGATCAGCCCAGGATCAGCGAGTCGCCGTCCGCGCTGAGGTTGACCGGCACCACGTCACCGTCGTGCACGTCACCGGCCAGCAGCAGCTTGGCCAGCTGGTCGCCGATCGCCTGCTGCACCAGCCGGCGCAACGGCCGCGCCCCGTAGAGCGGGTCGAAGCCACGGTCGGCCAGCCACTTCTTGGCCGGCAGCGACACCTCGAGGGCGAGGCGACGCTGCGCCAGCCGCTTCTGCAGCTGGGCGAGCTGGATGTCGACGATCGACACCAGCTGCTCGGGATCGAGTGCGTCGAAAACGATCACGTCGTCCAGGCGGTTGATGAACTCCGGTTTGAACGCCGCGCGCACCGCCGCCATCACCTGCTCCTCGTTACCACCGGCACCGAGATTGGACGTCAGGATCAGAATGGTGTTGCGGAAGTCGACCGTGCGGCCCTGGCCGTCGGTCAGCCTGCCCTCGTCGAGCACCTGCAGCAGCACGTCGAACACGTCCGGGTGAGCCTTTTCGATCTCGTCGAACAGGATCACCGTGTACGGCCGCCGGCGCACCGCCTCGGTCAGCTGGCCGCCCTGGTCGTAGCCGATGTATCCGGGAGGGGCGCCGACCAGCCGGGCCACCGAATGCTTCTCGCCGTACTCGCTCATGTCGATGCGGACCATCGCCCGTTCGTCGTCGAACAGGAACTCCGCAAGGGCCTTCGCCAGCTCGGTCTTGCCGACGCCGGTGGGGCCGAGGAACATGAACGAGCCCGTCGGACGGTTCGGGTCGGCGACGCCGGCACGGCTCCTGCGGACCGCATCCGACACTGCAGCAACCGCTCGTCGCTGACCGATGACGCGCTTGCCCAGCTCGTCTTCCATGCGCAGCAGCTTGGCGGTCTCGCCCTCGAGCATCCGTCCGGCGGGAATGCCCGTCCACGCGGACACCACATCGGCGATGTCGTCGGGTCCGACGTCTTCCTTGAGCATGACGTTGTCGCGAGCTTCGGCAACAGGCAACGCCGCGTCGAGCTTCTTCTCGACCTCGGGGATGCGGCCGTAGCGCAGCTCGGCGGCCTTGGCCAGGTCACCGTCGCGTTCGGCCCGGTCGGCCGCGCCGCGCAGCGTGTCCAGCTGCTCCTTGAGGTCGCGGACGACGTCGATCGCGCCCTTCTCGTTCTGCCAGCGGGTCGTCAGCTCGGACAGCTTCTCCTTGTGGTCGGCCAGCTCGGCGCGCAGCTTCTCCAACCGGTCGCGCGACGCAGCATCTGATTCCTTGGCCAGCGCCATCTCCTCGATCTCGAGGCGGCGGACCAGGCGTTCGACCTCGTCGATCTCGACCGGCCGGGAGTCGATCTCCATGCGCAGCCGCGACGCGGCTTCGTCGACCAGATCGATGGCTTTGTCGGGCAGGAACCGGCTGGTGATGTAGCGGTCGGACAGGGTGGCGGCGGCCACCAGCGCGGAGTCGGTGATCCGGACGCCGTGGTGCACCTCGTACCGGTCCTTGAGCCCGCGCAGGATGCCGACGGTGTCGTCGACCGACGGCTCGCCGACCAGCACCTGCTGGAAGCGCCGCTCCAGCGCGGCGTCCTTCTCGATGTACTTGCGGTACTCGTCGAGTGTGGTGGCGCCGACCAGCCGCAGCTCGCCCCGGGCCAGCATGGGCTTGATCATGTTGCCCGCATCCATGGCGCCCTCGCCGGTCGCACCGGCGCCGACGATGGTATGCAACTCGTCGATGAACGTGATGATCTGACCCGCAGAGTTCTTGATGTCATCGAGGACGGCCTTGAGCCGTTCCTCGAACTCACCGCGGTACTTGGCACCGGCCACCATCGAGCCCATGTCGAGCGAGACGACGGTCTTGTCGCGCAGGCTCTCCGGTACGTCGCCGGCGATGATGCGCTGGGCCAGGCCCTCCACGATCGCGGTCTTGCCGACACCGGGCTCACCGATGAGCACCGGATTGTTCTTGGTGCGCCGGCTCAGCACCTGCACGACCCGACGAATCTCGTTGTCGCGCCCGATGACGGGGTCGAGCTTGCCCTCGCGGGCCCGCGCGGTCAGGTCGGTGGAGTACTTCTCCAACGCCTGGTAGCTGCCCTCGGGGTCGGGGCTGGTGACGCGCGCACTGCCGCGCACCTTGACGAAGGCTTCGCGCAACGCCTGGGGCGACGCCCCGTGGCCGGTCAGCAGCTTGGCGGTGTCGCCGTCCCCGGTGGCCAGCCCGACCAGCAGGTGCTCGGTCGAGACGTACTCGTCATCCATCTCGGTGGCGAGCTGCTGGGCGGCCGTGATCGCCGCGAGCGACTCGCGGGACAGCTGCGGCGTCGATGACGATCCGCTGGCGCTCGGCAACCGGTCCAGTAACCGCTGCGTCTCACCTCGGACCGTCGCGGGATCGACTCCGACGGCCTCCAGCAGTGGAGCGGCGATGCCGTCGTTCTGTGTGAGCAGCGCCAACAATAGGTGGGCAGGGGCAATCTGCGGGTTACCCGCCGCCGTGGCGGCCTGCAATGCCGACGTCAGCGCCGCCTGGGTCTTGGTCGTCGGATTGAACGAATCCACGACGCCTCTCTTTCCGTGTCCTGGGGCCGCACGAAATGGCCCGTCAAATGCTTGTCGCGTTGTTCAACGCCGTCAAGGTTGAGTCTGTTCCGCTCAACTCTACCTTCTTGACGGTCAGTCGTGGTAATCCCAGAACTGCAGCTCGTGCACGGTCGCAAAGAGCGCCAGGGTCAGCGCGTAGAGCGCGACGATCGCGGCCATGCCCACTACGCTGATGCGAAGGCCGGCCCCGTCGACGGGATCGAGCCACCGGCGGAACGGCCGGGACACCCAGGGCATCAACCACCACTGCATCGCGGTGACGCTGACGATCTGACTGATCCACAGAGCGAGCCACGGTTCGGCGCCGACCCCGTCGAGAACCGGCCCGACGAACCGCGACAGCAGCATCACCGTCGGGTACAGCACCAGCAGCACCAGCATCGCCGACTTCCAGTTCGGCGTCATCAGGGTGCGACCGTCTTCGATGCGCACGGTGGTGGCGAACGGCGTGGTGTTGGAGGCGGCCGAGAAATCCCTGGTCAGCGTCGACCGCAGTCCCGACAGCGCCTCGGTCCGCTCGGCGGATCGCAGCCACGTCGACAGTTGCGCCGCGGTCCTGAACCGGACCATCGACAGCCATTCACCGTGCTGGTCGGCGGGCAGCAGGACGGTGCCGTCATAGCCGGGCAGCTCGACGGCTGCCGTCGCCAGCCGCACCTGCATTTCGCGGAAGTCGTCTTCCTTGCCCGCGGCGACGGCGTGCCGGAACAGCCCGACTGCCGGCGGTGACGGTCCGTCGTCGGTGAGGATCAGATCGGCCGACCTGCACCAGTAGCCGTGCCGCTGCCCGTCGCGCAGTGTCTGCGCCCGGTGCGCGCCGTCCAGCCAGCCGTGCAGCTGCTGCTCGTCGGAAAACGTCACGGCGACAGCCCAATCCAGCCCCGGATCGGCACACAGCGAGACACGGCCCGCCACATGGCCCGCCGCTGACCGGGCCGAATCCAGCAGATCCTGCGACCACAGCCCGAATCCGGCCGCGTCCCCCACCGGATGGAAGACGGTGACCGCGGTTGCCGACGTCATCGACTCGCCGAATCCCCGACGACTCGGCGACCCCGGACGTACACCTCGGCGATCGAGGTCTCTCTGATACCCATCAGAAGCGCGAACAGCGTCTGGTCGCGGGCCAGGTCGGAATCGTCGGCCCGCACCGCGTTTCGCAGCGTCGCCTCGAGCGACGGCGTGCCGGCGGGATCCACCACGACGAAATCCGCTTCCTTGCCGAGGTCGAAATTGCCGAACCGACCCTCCATATCGAGAGCCCGCGCGCCGCCGAGCGTCCCGATGAACAGCATCTGCGCAGGATGCATGGAAACTGCAGCCGCGCCGGCCTCATTCATGTGGACCTTGAACGCATCGCCCAGCACCCGGGGGATCAACCATTCGTCCCCGCCACCGAAATCCGTTCCCGCCGCGATGTTCACGCCTGAGTCGACGGTCCGCTTCCACGGCATCGTGCCCGACCCGAGAAACAGCTGCGAGATCGGGCAGTGCGCAATGGACGTTCCGGTTTCGGCCATCCGGTCCAGTTCGACATCCTGGCAGTGCACACCGTGCGCCAGGATCGTCCGCGGCCCCAGCAGACTCTTGCCGCCCACCTCCGAACCCGGCAGGAACTTCCCGTCGTAGGTGTCCAGGTACGAATTCACTTGGTAGACCTGCTTGGTGGAGTCCACCTCGCCGGTGCCGGGCCGGTTGTTCTCGTTGATATGACTGTGCACGTAGACACCGCGATCGCGCACCTCGTCGTAGAGTTCACCCAGATTGCGCAGCGTCTCGGTGGTCACCGACAGCGAGAACCGCGGGACGATCGCGACATGCAGCAGTGCGGTGGACACATCACCGGTGTCTGCCGCGTGCCACTTCTCGATCTCTTCACGGGTGAGCCGGATGGCATCGTCCTCCGAGGTGATCAACGCCTCGGCGGATGGCCCACCGGCCGTCTGGATGCCCCGTCCGGAGACGATGCGCAGACCCGCTTTTCGGGTTTCGGTGAACAGTGCGTCCTGCGCATGCGGAAACGCCGAGCCGAACACCATGGCAGCGGTGGTACCGACTGCGATGCGTCGGCTGGTGAATTCCACGGCCGCGCGCCGGGCGAACTCCGGGTCGGCGAACCTCGCCTCCGACGGAAAGATGCACTGATTCAGCCATTCCAGTAATTGACCGCCGCCGTAGGAGTCTCCCGCATAGGTCTGCGGGAAATGGATGTGGCTGTCGACGAAACCCGGAAGCAAGTAGCCGGGCCGGTGGTCATGCACCGCGGCGGTACCGAACTTCTCGGACAGGTCGCCTCGTTCACCGCAGAAGACGATGGTGCCGTCGTCGGCGACGACGAGTGCGCCATCGGGGATCGCGACGAGCGCCGCGTCAGCGTCGGTGATCTTCGGGCTGCCGGCCAGGTGAAAGATACGGCCCAGATGAACTCGGTCAGCCATGTGACATCTCCTTGGTCGTCCTTGGCGCGGCGGGCCGATTGCCGACATCCGCATCAACTCACGGTCGGGATGGCAGAATCTGCACCGGCGTCACAGCGGCGGGACGGGCAAACACTAACCCGCCGCCCCAGGTGTCCGGCGACTATAGGCGATCGGCGCGCGAAAGGATCACTCGAAGATGACCGGACTCTGGGGTTCGGTGTTCGGCGAGCTCATCCCGCTCGCCCTGATCGTCGCGCTCTCCCCGTTGTCGATCATTCCGGCAGTGCTCGTTCTGCACACCCCGCGGCCCAGACCCACCGGGCTGGCGTTCCTCGCCGGCTGGCTTGCCGGCCTGGCGGTGTTGACCGCCATCTTCCTGACCGCGTCGAATCTGATCGGCGGGATCGGCAAGAGCCCACCGAGCTGGGCGTCGTGGCTGCGAATCGTCGTCGGCGTCGCACTGGTGGCCTTCGGCGGCTATCGGTGGGCGACCCGAAAGAGATCCGAGCACATGCCGGGCTGGATGACGCGGATGGGCACGCTGACTCCCGCCAAGGCGGCCGCGACCGCCGCCGCGCTGACAGTGATCAACCCGAAGGTGCTCTTCCTCTGTGCCGCAGCGGGTTTGGCGATCGGATCATCGGGGCTGAGCATGCCGGCCGTGTGGGTCGCGGAGCTCTGGTACGTCGCGGTGGCGGGCTCGACCGTCGCACTTCCCATCCTCGGCTATGCGGTGTCGGGCGATCGGCTGGATCCCGCACTGAGCCGGTTGAAGGACTGGCTGGAACGCCAGCATGCCTCGTTGGTCGCGGTGATTCTGATCGTTATCGGTCTTCTGGTGCTGTACAAGGGGATTCACGGCCTATGAACCGAGTTCCTCGGCGCCGGCACCCGGTTCGCGGCACCGGCTCATAATCGTCGCCGCGCTGCCCCAGCGGAAGGCGGCAAAGCGGTGACATAGGATCGGGTGGCGTGGGACTCGAAGACCGGGAATCGATGCGCATCCTCCGCGATGCGGTCGAACCCGACCTCGGATCCGAGACTCTGGTACGCGACTTCTACACCCGATGGTTCGGCGCCGACCTCTCCGCACGGGCCCTGTTCCCACCGGATATGGAGAGGCAACGCACCGTCTTCGCCCACGCCCTGAGCTGGTTGTGTGACGAAATCATCGCCCAGCGCGCCGAGGAGCCGGTCGCCTTCCTCGCCCAGCTCGGCCGCGACCATCGCAAGTACGGTGTCACCCAACAGCATTACGCCACGCTGCGGGTTGCCCTGCTCAGCACGCTGCGCTTGCATCTCGCCGACAGCTGGGACCGCCGGCTGAACGAGGCGGTGAACGACGTGGTGGAACTGGTCGTGGGGGTGATGAGCGGCGCCGCCGACGCCGAGACCACCCCACCGTTCGGCGATGGCACGGTGCTCGAGCATCTGCGGCCCACCCGCGACGTGTCGGTGATCCGGCTGAAGATGGACCACCCGCTGTCCTACCTGCCGGGGCAATACGTCCCCGTCCAGGTGCCGCAGTGGCCGCTGCGGTGGCGCTACCTGAGCCCGGCCATCCCGGCCGATCCGCACGGATACGTCGAGTTCCACGTCCGCTCGGTGCTGGGCGGCATGGTGAGCACGGCGATCGTCGGCGAAGCCCGCCCCGGCGATCGATGGCGGCTGTCCAACCCGCACGGCGCAATGCACGTCGACCGCGACGACGGCGACGTGCTGATGGTCGCGGGCTCGACCGGGCTGGCGCCGCTGCGGGCGCTGATCATGGATCTGGCCCGGTTCGGGGAGAACCCTCGGGTTCATCTGTTCGTCGGGGCGCGGTATCCGTGCGAGCTGTATGACCTGCGCACCCTCTGGAAGATCGCGTCGACCAACCCGTGGCTGTCGGTGACCCCGGTGTCAGAGCTCAATACTGATCCGCCGTGGGCCGCCGGATACCCCGACGTCGCGCCACCGCGCGGGCTGCACGTGCGACAGAATGGCCGATTGCCCGACGTCGTCACGCGTTACGGCAGTTGGAGCGACCGCCAGATCCTGCTGTGCGGCAGGCCGGAGATGGTGCAGGCCACCAAGGCCGCGCTCATCGCCAAGGGCGCACCTGCCGAACGAATTCGGCACGATCCGCTGGCGAGCTGAAATCACGTGGCAGGATCGACAGTCATGGACGAGTTTGAAACCGTGACACTTCGTGATCCGTCGTCCGCTCTGGCCGCCACCTACGTGCCCGTCGCCGGCATGGTCGCCACGTCGCTGTCGGACGACGGCGTGGAGCTGCTGGGCCAGCGCCGCGGCCTGCAAGCCTATGTGTCGAACCACAAGACCATGGGCATCCCGATCCTCTACCCGTGGGCGAACCGGCTGAGCAGCAACGGCTACGGCGTGGACGGAGCCGTCGTGACGCTGACGCCGGGAACCGGCGGGGTGCGCACCGATCAGCACGGGGTGCCGATCCACGGGACATTGGCCGCCTTCAAGGACTGGAACGTCACCACGCTGCTGGAGTCACAGCTGACGGCCGAGCTGGACTTCGCGGCCCGGCCTGCGCTGCTCGCGAGTTTCCCCTTCCCGCATCTGCTGACGGTGGACATCACGCTGCTGGACCGGACGCTCACCGTGAAGACCACGGTCACGGCGACCACGGGGTCCCGGGTGCCGTTGTGCTTCGGCTTCCATCCCTACCTGCAGCTGCCGGGGGTTCCCCGGGCGCAGTGGCGGATCGAGACCCCCGCGATGCGATACCAGCCGGTGAACGCGTGGGGCATCCCCACCGGAAGGGTGGAGCAGCGTCCCGCTGCCTCAGAGCTGTTGGGCGACAAGTTCATCGACGACGGCTACGACGAAGTCGCACCGGGCTCGGTGTTCACGCTGTCGGGCGGTGACCGCAGCATTGCGGTGCACTTCGATCACGGGTTCACCGCGGCGCAGGTGTTCGCGCCCGGCGACGACGACGTGGTGTGCTTCGAGCCGATGGCTGCGCCCACGGACGCCCTGCGGCGGGGCGGCTACCACGTGGTGCAGCCCGGCGCGTCCGTGACCGCGCAGTTCCGGATCAAGGTCGCCGGATGACGATCAAGTGGCGAGGCACGAGCCGCGTTGTGGGGGCACCTCCCGCTTGCGGGGGAGAGTCCGGCAATCAGCACAGCTAGCGCTGCTGGCGCGGCTGCCACACCACCAGGGCGGTGCTCTTGGCTCGCGGCTGGGACCGCAGGTGCTCGACTTCGGCACTCAATTCGCGAACGCGCGCCTGCAGCGCCTCGACCTGATTGGTCAGCTCGATGATGCGCTTGATCCCGGCGAGGTTCACACCTTCGTCCTGCGAGAGCCGCTGCACCTCGCGCAGCAGGTCCACGTCACGCTCCGAATAGCGGCGTCCACCACCGGAACTGCGCTGAGGGCTGACCAGACCGAGCCGGTCGTAGGTGCGCAGGGTCTGCGCATGCATTCCGGCCAGCTCGGCGGCCACCGAGATCAGGAACGTCCTGGCATCTTCCTTGCGGCTGGCACTCATCAGAGTCCCCGCTTCTTCGCGCAAGCGCTCATCAGACACCCGCCCAACCGGCACGCGGGTCGAACCCGCTGGCGCGCTCAGCCTTGGCAAATGCCTCAAGCGCCTCCGCCGCTTCACCCTCGAGGTTCGGCGGCACTGCCACCTTGACCGTGACCAG
>Ga0190271_10001235_pt1 | contig 14290 bp, 14 predicted proteins | sample Popmic356T_FD_133747 | JGI IMG/M metagenome (GOLD analysis project Ga0190271, IMG submission 133747) | Populus adjacent soil microbial communities from riparian zone of Weber River, Utah, USA - 356 T | ecosystem: Environmental > Terrestrial > Soil > Riparian zone | place: USA: Utah | collected...
CACCTCCCGGCAGGCGAGGGCTTGATGGCCTTCTCGACGCTCGACCAGGCCGTGGAAGGCCTGGACCGTCTGGCCGGCGACTACAGCCTGCACGCGAGGCGGGCCGCCGAGATCGCCGAGGAATACTTCGAGGCCACGCGGGTCCTGCGCGCACTGGTCTCGACCGCCCTCGCATGACCGGGCCGCTGCGTATCGCCGTTGTGGCGCCGGTGGCCACTTCCGTCCCGCCACCGCTATCGGGATCGATCGAGACGATGACGGCGCTCCTGACCGACGGCCTCGTGGCGCGCGGCCACGACGTGACGCTTTTCGGCACGGGATCGTCCTCCACGCGGGCGCGGCTGCACGCGACCTTCGCGCGCGGCTACCGGGACGACGCGGCCCTGTGGCCATGGGAGCTGTGCGAGCTCTTCAACCTGTCTGCCGCCGTCGAGCGCGCCGCGTCCTTCGATCTGATCCACTACCAGGCGGAATACACCCCCGTCGGCTCGGCGTTTGGACGCCTGATGCACACGCCGCTCCTCCAGACGGTGCACCACGCACCCGGACCAGAGGAGATCGCGCTGTGGTCGGCCTACCCCGACGCGCCTTTCGTTGCGGTGTCTGGCGAGCAGGCAAGGCTGATGGCAGGGCTGAACGTCGTCGCCACCATCCACCACGGCGTAGACGGGACGGCGTTTACGTTCCGTCCGGAGGCGGACGACTACCTGTTGTTCCTCGGCAGGTTCACCGAAGGCAAGGGCGTGCTGACGGCCATCGAGGTCGCGCGGCGCGTGGGCCTGCGCCTGCTGCTGGCAGCCGAGGAGAACGACTACTATCGCGAGGCCGTGGCACCGCTCGTGGACGGTGTCCGCATCCAGTACGTCGGCGAAGTCGGCTCCGCCGAGAAGGTGGCCCTCCTGGGCGGGGCTCGCTCGCTCCTGTACCCGGTGCAGGCCGCCGAGCCGTTTGGCCTGGTCATCACGGAGGCAATGGCGTGCGGCACGCCCGTGGCCGCGCTGGACCGCGGCGCGGTGTCGGAACTGGTGGAGCACGGCGTCACGGGCGGCGTCTTCCCATCCCTCGACGCCCTCGTGACCGGCCTGCCGGCGGTGATGGCCCTGCCGCGCGGCCGCGTGCGGGCCTCCGCGCTCGAGCGCTTCGGCGTGGACCGGATGGTGGGTGCCTATGAAACGGTGTATCGCAGGCTGACAGGACAGGGGCCGGTGCCGCGCAAGGAGGATCGGTGACCGACGTCGGACCGCTGCAGGGGCACTCCCTGCTGGCCGTCGTGGCACACCCCGACGACGAGTCGCTGGCGTGCGGCGGGCTGCTGGCGTTGTGCGCGCAGCGCGGCGCGCGCTCGGCCGTCTTGTGCCTGACACGCGGGGAGCACGGTGGCAGTCACGCGCAGGGCGCGACGGACGTGCGGGCCCGGTTGCGGACTGCGGAGCTGAGGGCCGCCGCCGCGGCATTGGGCCTCACAGACCTTGTCGTGCTCGACTATGAGGACGGGTTCCTGCCCTGGGCGGACGCGTCCGCCATCGAGCGCGACATCCGGCAGACCATCGATCGCATCGCGCCGGATGTGGTCGTGACGTTCGACGAAGACGGCCTCTACTGGCACCCCGATCACCTGGCCGCGCACGAGCGAACGACGGCGGCTGTGTCGGCGCTCGAGGACCGGGCGCCAGCGCTCTACTATGTGACGATGCCGCCCGGCCGGATGCGGGCGCTTGTGGACGGCGTGGCGGGACGTGCCGGCAACCACGGGACCAGTGCGCACGTCCTTGGCATCGAGGACCCGGACGCCTTCGGCGCCGCGGCCCCTCCTCCAACACACGTCGTGGACGTCCGCGCGTTTGCCCGGCATAAACTCGAGGCCTTGCGCTGCCACGCCACGCAGATCGGCGACGGTGCCATGGCCCTGGTCACACCCGACGATGCCCCGCTGTGGCTGGGCCTCGAGCAATATCGCCGCGCCGCCGTCGGTCCAGGGCACCCCTCGTTCCTGGATCGGCTGGCTGAGACGTCGATCGCTGAGGGGAGTTGATGCTGGCCGAGGTGCTCCGGCTGCTGCGGTGCCCCTTTTGCGGCACGACGCTCGACCTCGTCGAGAACGAGGCGCTGGTGCGAACCAAGGACCAGGTGACCTCAGGAGTGCTGGGGTGCCAATGCTGCGCGTTCCCGATCGTCGCAGGCATCCCGGTGATGCTGGCCGACGATCCAACGCGTGAGGCCATACAGGCCCTGGAAGCTGGGCATCGCGAGGCAGCGCTCCTGACACTGCTCGGGCTCGACGACGGGTCGAAACGTCGGGCGTTCACAGCGCTCCTGGATCGGACGGCCTCGGCTACGTATCGCGACGCGCAGGACATCCTCAGCCCTGACGCGGAGGGCACCTACTTCGTCTACCGGTTTTCGGACCCGACGTACCTCATGTCGTCGGCCGTGCTGCGCGCCGTTGCCGGCGTGTGCCGGCCGGGCCGGATCGTGGACGTCTGCGGCGGGTCGGGGCACCTGACGCGCGATCTGGTTGCGGCAGCGCCCGGGGCTCTCGTCGTCCTGGCCGACGTGTTCTATTGGAAGCTATGGCTGGCCAGGACATTCATCGCGCCGACGTGCCAGCCCGTGTGCTGTGACGGCAATGCCCCGCTTCCCTTCGCCAGGGACACGTTCGAGATGTCGGTGCTATCGGACGCCTTTCCCTACATCTGGCACAAGCGGCTCCTGGCCGAGGAGTTGATGCGGCTGGCGGGACCTGGCGGCGTGGTGGCGATGCCGCACCTGCATAGTTCGCTCGGCTTCAACTACTCCGCTGGCATGACGTTGACGCCCGCCGCCTACGCGGAACTCTTCGCGTCCATGCAGCCGCACCTCTTCAGGGATCGCGACCTGACCGACGCGGTGCTGGATCGGCACGTGGCGGACCTGTCGCGCCCGGTGACGCCAGAGGAGATCGGCGACGAACCGTCCCTGACCCTCGTGGCCAGTCGGCGCGCCGACCTCTTCCGGCAGCACGACCTGCGCGAGAGCAACGCTGTGTCCGGCGAGCTCATCGTGAACCCGCTGTACCAGGTGGAGCGACGAAACGGCGTATCAGTGCTGACGCTGGCCTTCCCCACGCCCGAGTACGAGGACGAGTTCGGTGCGTGCCGGCGATACCTGCCGGACACGCTTACGGTGGCCGCAGACCTGACCCGGCCGATCGATCCGGCCAGCCTCGGCGCGCAGTACGCGGAACTGCGACAGCGCCGTGTGCTTCTCGACGCGCCGCCGCGATTCTGCTGAGCCGCGCTCACGGTGGAAGCGGGTAGGGTCCCTCCGTGATCGCGGCCGACCAGCCGTCGTCGCCGCGAGGACCCATCGCCGGCGGCGATGGCGGTGATGGCCGCCGCCGTGGCGCGGCGCGTCAGGACCGTGACGACAGGCGCCGGTACCGCGCCTCTTCCGCGTAGTACCCCGGAAACCCGACTGCGGTCTTCAGCTCCTCGAAGTCCATGGCTCCGGTCGGCTGGCCTTCGGCAAGCGCCGTCAGGGCGACGCGCATCGCCCGAATCGAAACGTTGAGCAGCGTCAGCGGGTACACCGCGATCTTGTACCCGATGGCGGCCAGCTCATCGTGCGACAGCAGCGGCGTCTTGCCGCCTTCGATCAGGTTGGCCATCTTCGGGCCGTCAACCTCCGTACAGTAGCGCCGCATCTCGTCGGCCCCGAGCGGCGCCTCGAGGAACGTGATGTCGGCGCCGATGCGGCGAAATTGCCGGCAGCGCTCGATGGCTTCGCCCAGGTCCACGCAGGCGCGCGCGTCGGTCCGAGCCATGATCAAAATGTCGGCGCCGGCATTGCGGGCATCCACCGCGGCCTGAATCCGCGTCAGCGCCTCGTCGCGGGACACCACGGCTTTCCCCTCGGTGTGTCCGCACCGTTTCGGCGCCACCTGATCCTCCAGCATGATGCCGGCGAAGCCGGCCCGGAAGTAGCCCTCCACGGTGCGCTTGATGTTCTGCGCGCTGCCGAAGCCAGTGTCGCCGTCGCCGATGAACGGCACGTCCGGCGCCGCCCGGCAGACGTTCTGCCCCTGCTCGATGAGCTCGCCGTAGGAGATGAGGCCGGTGTCTGGCATCGCCAGCCGGTCGGCCGACACGGCGAATCCGCTCATGAAGCCCAGCTCGAATCCCGCTTCCTGGACGAGTCGGGCCGACATGGCGTCGTGGCAGCCCGGCATCACCAGGAGGCCCGGGCGGGCCAGAAGCGCGCGCAGGCGATCGGCTGGAGTCATCCGCCGAGATTACCTCGCCCACACGCGGAGAATCCAACCCCGCTGTTGCTGTCGTTCACATCGTTGGGGCACCGCCGGTGCTAAAGTCTGTGCGATACCTTCGCCCAACACACACGGTGGCTTCGCAGCATATGCAACCAAACCTCCGGGCCTCAGACGAAAGGAAGCAGGACGCCATGCACCGCATGTACCGATTCACTGTCAGGACGCTGGTGGTGCCCCTGGTCGTGGCCGGCCTGGCGGCTTCGGCATCTGCGCAGGTGATGCCGAAGGCCCAGGTGGCGAACCTCATCACCAAGGTGGAGAACGGCGTGGACGAGTTCCGCGACTACCTGGAGCGGCGTGGGGACAACGCCAAGAACGCGGGGGAGACAGCCCGGGCTGGACGCCGCTCGCGTGAAGCCACTGAGAGTCAGAAGGCCAAGGCCTCAGACAAGAAGGACAAGCTCGACGACGCGCTGGGCGATCTGAACCGGTCGACCAACAGGCTCCGACGGAAGTTCGACGCCACCGACACCTGGATGCAGACCAAAGGAGAGGTGGAGAACGTGGTCGAAGACGGGCGCACGATCAACCAGGAGGTCGCGCGCGGCAACTACGGCGCCGAGGCGGCCAAGTTATGGGCCGTGCTCCGCGCTGGCATCAACGATCTAGCGCGAGCATACGGTGTCCAGCCGCTGGGCGTCTGAGTGATCGCGGCGTAGCCGAGACGGCTTCAGGGATCCGCCCTCGGCCGTCTGCGCCCGCAAAATCGCGGACTCGCGCGCCTGGGCGTGCCGTGTCATCCAGAAATGGCACCCGACCCCATTTCATGGCGCGCTATCATCGAGGCGATGCGCACTCTGTTCGGATTTCTCGTGAAAGTGGCGCTGGGGGCACTGATCGCCTGCGGCGGACTGTGGTGGTGGGCGGGGCGCGCGGCGGGGCCCGTGATCGAGTTGAAGGGGCCCGAACGCTTCATCGGACGCGCGACGTCGTTGGAGCTGTCGGTCCAGGCCCCCGGCGGCGCGTTCTCGCGCGTGGACGTCACGCTCGAACAGAATGGCCAGTCGCACAACGTCTTCGCGCTGGAGCAGCAGGGACAGTCGCAGGTGCGTCAGGAATCCGCGGACAAGCTGTACGTCATGCGGCCCATCGGCAAGCTGGCGTTTCCCGAGCTGAAGTCCGGCACGGCCAGGCTGGTCGTGCGTGCGGCGCGGCCCGTGCTCTATGGCCTGCGGCACGCGGAAACCGTGGTCGCGCGCGATCTGCAGGTGCGGCTGGAGCCGCCGCGGGTGTCGCCAGTCTCGACGTTCCACTACGTGAACCACGGCGGCAGCGAATTCGTGGTGTACCGGACGACGCCGGAGGGCGTGACGTCTGGCGTGCGCGTCGGCGACAAGGAGTATCCGGGCTATCCGGCGGCCGGAGCAGGCATCACGGGAGACGCCGCGCTGCGGGTGGCCTTCTTCGCGCTGCTCTACGATCAGGACCTGAAGACGCCGATCCAGCTCTACGCGCGCGACGAGGCCGGCAACGAAGCGACGGTCGCACTGGACCACCAGGTATTTCCGAAGCCGTACGCCAAGAGCCGAATCGAGCTGAACGACGCGTTCCTGGAGCGTGTGGTGCCCGCCATCGCGAGCGCAAGCCCCGACGAGGGGATCCCGACCGACGACGTGCTGGCCGGCTTCCTGAAGATCAACGGCGACCTGCGCCAGAAGAACAACGCGGCGGTGGCGGCCCTTGCCGCCAGGTCCGGGGCCGAAATGCGGTTCAAGGACGCGTTCCAGCAGTTGGGCGATTCCCAGGTGGAGGCCAAGTTCGCCGACACGCGCACCTACGTCTACAAGGGAAAAGAGGTGGACCGCCAGGTGCACCTGGGGTTCGACCTGGCCGTCACCGCCCAGGTCGCCATCGTCGCGGCGCACGCCGGGACGGTTGTCCACGCCGCAGACCTGGGAATCTACGGCAACTGCGTGGTGCTGGATCACGGCCTGGGAGTGCAGTCGCTCTACGGCCACCTGTCGTCGATTGGCGTCAAGGTGGGCGATTCGGTGGAAAAGGGCCAGACATTGGGCCGCAGCGGGATGACAGGGCTGGCAGGCGGAGACCACCTGCACTTCACGATGCTCGTCGGCGGGCAGCAGGTGACGCCGGTGGACTGGTGGAGCAAGCAATGGATGGAGGACCGGGTCCTCCGGAAGATTGCCGCGGCGGGTGCCCCGACGGCCCCCTGAAGATCAATAATCGAGGGTTGGGGCCCCCAAGCCCCGAGGAGCCCTCCAAATGACGTCAATTCGGCAGGTCGTGTGTGGAATCCTGGTCGTCGGCCTCGCGGCCGTGGCGGCCGCATGTGGTGGCGGCAGTAACGAGCCGGTGACGGAGGCTCCTGCAGCCCCCGTCAGCAACCCCGTGGACCCGGCCACCGCGGCCGTTATAACGGGCCGCGTGACGTTCATGGGCCAGGCGCCCGCGCCCGAGGCCATCACGATGGCGTCGGACCCCCGCTGCGCCAACACGGGCGCCGTGACGGAAACCGTCGTTGCCGACGCGAAGGGTGGGCTGCAGAACGTCTTCGTGTACGTGAAGGACGGCCTGGGCAACCTGGCCTTCCCCGTGCCCACGACGCCGGTCGTGCTGGATCAGAAGGGCTGCCAATATCGTCCGCACGTCTTCGGTGTGCAGGTGGGTCAGCCGGTGGAGATCCTGAACAGCGACGCCACCCTCCACAACATCCACGCCTGGCCGATGACCAACCAGGAATTCAACGTGGGCCAGGCGCTGCAGGGCCTTCGCCACACCCACACCTTCAGCACGCGCGAAGTGATGGTGCCCTTCAAGTGCGACGTCCACAAGTGGATGAACGCCTTCGTGGGCGTGCTCGACCACCCGTTCTTCGCCGTCACCGGTGCCGACGGCACGTTCACGCTGAAGGGCCTCCCGCCGGGGGCCTACACTGTGGAAGCCTGGCACGAAAAGTTGGGCACACAGACGCAGAGCGTCACCGTGGGCACGAAGGAAACCAAGGACATCGCGGTCTTGTTCGCCGGCTGAACGGCGACCATCGCCGCCGGCTGATCTCCATGCTGTACGCCTTCGCCCTGCTGGTCGCCGCCTCGACCGCGCTCCTGATCTTCGCAGGCGGCCTGGTCACGAGCACCGGGTCCGGCTTGTCGGTGCCCGACTGGCCCAATTCCTACGGCTGGTTCATGTTCACGTTCCCGATCGAGAACTGGGTCGGCGGCATCTTCTACGAGCACAGCCATCGACTGATCGCCAGCACCGTCGGGTTCCTCATCCTGGTGATGGCCTTCGTGTTGTGGCGATGGGAGCCACGAGCCTGGGTCAGGCGGCTGGGTGTGATCGCGTTGGCGGCCGTGATCACGCAGGGCATCCTGGGGGGCATCACCGTGCTGTGGTACCTTCCGGAGCCGATTTCGATCGCACACGCGAGCCTGGCGCAGCTGGTCTTCTGCCTCGCCGCCACGATCGCGCTGGCCACGTCCCCCGGATGGCGCCGTGGCTACGAATCGGTGGGGGGAGTACCGGAGGATCGGACGTTGCGGTTGGTCGCCACGGGCACGACCGCGCTGGTGTACGCGCAGATCATCGTCGGAGCCACCATGCGGCACACCGATGCAGGCCTGGCGATTCCCGACTTTCCCTGGGCGTTCGGGCAGTTGGTCCCGCCGCATTGGTCTGCCGAGATCGCTGTTCACTTCGCGCACCGCGTCGGCGCGCTCGTCGTCGCCACGATGGTCCTCGCCACGGCAGGGCACGTGCTGTACCACCACCGTCGGCGACGGGCGCTGACATGGCCGGCCGCGATCCTGACAGCGCTCGTCTGCGCGCAGATCACGCTGGGAGCGCTCACGATCCTCAGCCGGAAGCACTACATCATCAACTCGCTGCACGTGGTCACGGGCGGGATGGTGCTGGTGACGTCCCTGGTCCTCACGCTTCGTGCGCGGCGCGGGCAGTTCGGGGCCCTCGAATCGGCTGGCGCCGCCGCGGTTCGTGGATCGGCGACGTCGGGCAGTGCGGCACGCCAGTCGGCCACGACCGCAGGAGCACGGGTGTGAAGACCGGCGCCCCAGCGGCGAGCGCGCCAGCGATCGATCCAACCTCGACCGGGGCCAGGCTGACGACCGCCAGCCACTTCTCGGACCTCCTGGCGCTGACCAAGCCGCGTCTGAACCTTCTGGTGCTGTTGACCACGTTGGCGGGGCTGTACCTGGCGGCACCCGAGGGCGTGGCCGCATCGCTTCTCGTGCACACACTGGTTGGGTCGGCCCTGGTGGCGGGCGGAGCCGCGGCGCTCAACCAGGTGATGGAGCACCGGACCGACGGCCTGATGCGGCGGACGAACCGCCGGCCGGTTCCAGCAGGCCGCTTGGGGATCGTGGAAAGCACGTGGTTTGGCGTGTTCCTCTCGGTTGCCGGCTTCGGAGAGTTGTGGCTGGGCGCCAACGGCGTCGCCGCGGCCGTGGCGGCCGTTACGCATCTCAGCTACGTCCTGGCCTACACGCCCCTCAAGACGCGCACGTCGCTGTCCACGCTGGTCGGTGCCATCCCTGGAGCGCTCCCACCAGTGATCGGGTGGAGCGCCGCCACCGGAGACGTGTCCCTGCCAGCGATCATCCTCTTCGGCATCGTGTTCTTCTGGCAGATGCCGCACTTCCTGGCGATCGCCTGGATCTATCGAGAGGACTACGCAAACGCGGGCATTCCGCTTCTGCCCGTCACCGAACCCGACGGCCGGCGGACCGGGCAGCAGGCCTTGCTTTACGCGGCCGCGTTGTGGCCGGTCAGCATCATGCCGGCGGCGGTCGGGCTTGCCGACGTCCCATACAGCGTGGTGGCGACCGTGCTGGGCCTGGCCTTCATCGCGCTCAGCGGTGCGTTCGCGCGCGAGCGATCGCTGGTCACGGCACGGCGGCTGTTCTTCGGGTCGATCCTGTACCTGCCGCTCTTGCTCGGGGCGCTCGTCGCCGACCGGCTGTGGTAGCCACCGGCGTGGGAATCGAAGATCTCGCGACGGTCAACGCGGCGCTAAACGCGTCGGCGGCCGTATTCCTGGTCGCAGGCTACCTCTTCATTCGAAACGGCTGGCGGCACGCGCACGAGCGCTGCATGCTCGGGGCGCTCACCACCTCTGCCCTGTTCCTGGTGAGCTACGTCGTATACCACCTCAACATCGGGTCGCGGCCCTTCCAGGGGGAGGGCGCAATTCGGCTGGTCTACTTTGCCATCCTGATCACGCATGTGGTGTTGGCGGCGGTCATCGTGCCGTTGGCCCTCGTCACGGCGTCGCGCGCGTTCAAAGGCCGGTTCGAGCAGCACGTCCGCATCGCCCGGTGGACGTTTCCCCTGTGGCTCTACGTCTCGGTGACCGGGGTCGTCATCTATTTCATGCTGTATTGAGCGTCCGGCCCGGCGGACGCCGGGCCAAAAAACCCTGACACTTGAGAGCCCTGGACGGGTTCAAGGGCCAGGGCCCGCGACATCTTCAGGGATCCCAGCCGGCGGGCCCGGGGCAGACCGCAACCCCCTGAAGATGTCCAGGCCCGGCGAACGCCGGGCCCAAACAAACCCTGACACTTGAGCGCCCCGGACGGGTTCAAGGGCAAGGGCGCTCAAGTGTAAGATGAGCCAATGACAGCCCTCCGGACCACCGTCGCAGCGTTGACCCTTCTCGCGTTGCCCGCCCTGGCATCCGCGCAGTCGGCGCGCGCCATCGGCACGGTTCGCGACCAGACCGGCAAGCCCGTCAAGGGCGCCATCGTCCGCGCACTGAACCCCGATGCCTATCCGTCCAACGTGACGTCCACCACGGACGACAAGGGCCGTTTCGGCATGATCGGGCTGCGCACCGGCCCGTGGCGGTTCGTGGTCGATGCCCCCGGCTTCCTGCGTCTGGACGTCTCCGCGCCGATCCGGGTGGGCAACCAGGCCCCCCTCCAGTTCGCGATGGCCAAGGACCCAGGGCCCGTACCAAACGCGCTCGAGCGAAACGTGCAGCAGCGCCTCGATGAAGCGGCCACGCTTCGAGACGGTGGGCAGCTCGATCAAGCCCTCGCGGCCTATCAGGACATCTACGCCAAGAACCCCAGGCTCAGCTCGGTGAATCTCGTTGTCGCCGACGTCTACCGCCGCAAGGCCGCGCAGACGCCCGACACCACGGCTCGGCAGGCGCTTCTCGCCCGGGCGCTCGACGCCTACAACGAGGTACTGAAGTCCGATGCCGACAACGAACGGGCGCGCGCCGAGATCACGTCCCTGCAGTCGGGCAAGAACTAAGGTCTGGCCGGTCAGACTCCCCAACCCAGATGCCAGCTAGCCCACCCGTCCGCACCCGGCGATGGCAGGCCGTCGCGATCACAGTAGTAGTAGGCGCGCTGGCGCTGGGGTCGGCGGCCGCCGGGTGGTGGTACGCGCGCGAGTCGCCCCCGCACCAGGGTCCCATTGTCGTCATGGCCGTCGACGGGCTGAAGAGTCGCGACCTGTCGCCAGCAGCGGTGGCGTCGACGTCGTCGGCACTGGGCGCGTTGATCGCGGACGGCGTCACGTTCACGCGGGCCTACGCGCACGGGCCGCTCACGTTGCCGAGCTACACGACGCTCCTTACGGGGAGGCTGCCTTTCGAGCACGGCGTTCGCGATGACGGTGGCTTCGTGCTGCGCCCCGAAGTGCGCACGCTTGCGGAACTGCTTCGGAACCGCGGGTTCTCCACGGGCGGCGCCGTTGCCACATATCGCCTCCGCCGCCAGACGGGCATCGCGCAGGGTTTTGGCTTCTTCGACGACGCCGTGACGGCGTCGCCGGACGAGGCCGCCGTCGAACGCTCGGGCGGCCGCACGGTGGAAGCCGCGTTGCAATGGCTCGCGTCCCAGACAAGCCAGCGCTTCTTCTTGTTCGTCGAGGTGCCGACCGTCGATGCCGACGCGGTCGTGGGCCGCGTGGTAGCGTCGCTCAAGGACCAATCGCTCTACGAATCCGCCACGGTGCTGCTCGTCGGCGGGCGCGGCACGACCAACGACGGAGCCGGCCTCGAGGACGAGTCCCTGGGCGTCGCATTCGTCGTCAAACAACCGTACGGGAGATTGAAAGGCCTGCAGGTGTCCGCTCCGGTGCAGCTGGCCGACGTAGCGCCGACCGTTCTCGACCTGGTGCGAGCGCCCATGCCCGGCGGGTTGCACGGGCGGTCCCTGCGCCCGTTACTCGACGACGCCGACGGGAACGTCCCGTCTCGCCCGTTCTACGCAGAATCGTTGGCCGGCTATTACCGGCTAGGCACCGCCCCCTTGTACGCCCTGACGACCGAAACGCGCCGCCTGGTGCGAGACCTCACGGATACGGTTGTTCCGTTCGCGCCGTCCGACGGTGCGATCCCCGCATCGGAGCCGGTGCCCGAAACGGTCCCGTTGGGCGCGGTGCTTGACGAACTCGTCGCCAGCAACCCGCCAGCGCGACCTGGGCCCCCGAGCCTCGAGGAAGAGAGCCGCCTGGCCTCTGCCGGGTTTCTGGCCGGCCCGGATCTTTCGCCCGACGTGAGCGCACGACCCGCCGGCGCGGACTCCAACACGCTGGCCGCCCACAGCAAGGCGGCGCAGTTGGTCGGCGCCTCGCGGTTCGCGGAAGCGATCCGTGCGCTGCAGGTCATCGCCAAGGCGCAGCCCGGGCTGGTCGCCGTGCATTTCCAGATCGGCCAACTGCTGGCGCGCACCGGTCGGCTGGACGAGGCTGCGGCCGCGTTCACGCAGGCGGAGCAGGTGTGGCCCGACAGCCTGCCCGTGGCCCTGGCGCTCAGCGACGTGCTGCGCCGGGGGGGCAAGTTGGAGCAGGCTCGCATCCAGGCCGAGGCCGCCATCGCCAGAGCCGAACGCGGGACGCCGCGCGACCGCGTCGCGGCCCACGACAGCGCCGCGCGCGTGGCCCTGGCGCTTCGCGATACGGCAGCGGCCACGTCGCACGCCGCCGTCTCGGCCGAAGTCGATCCCACGAGCCAGTTGCCGCGGTTCGTGAAGGGCCGCCTGCTCTTCGACGAAGGCAAGTACGAAGAGGCCGTGGAGGCCTTCTCCGAAGGTGACGCCGATGCGGCAGCGGAGGAAACGGAACAGGCGCCGGTCGCCGAACTGGAGCTGTACAAGGGTGAGTCGCTCGCGCGCCTCGAACGGAACGAGGACGCGGTCGCAGCGTTCCGAAGCGAGATTGAGGCGTTCCCGCGAGACCCGCGCGCGTACCTCAGCCTCGCCACGATCTACCAGTCCACGCAGCCGGAGAACGTAGAGGAAGTGCTCGGCGATCTGTTGGAGGCCGTGCCGACACCGGAGGGCTACGGCCTGGCGGCGGCGGCGTGGGCGAGCGCGGGCAACGCCAGCCGGGCCAACGCCGTGCGCGCCGATGCGCGCGTCAGGTTTCGCGGAGATCCGACGTTGTCGCGGCTCCTTGGACGCGGTGGGCGCCGATAAGCGCCAGGCCGACGCCCGCCCAGAACAGGTTCCTCACCTTCCGCACCACGGCCAGCGTCACGCCGCTTGCCGAGGCCACGGCCAGCACGGGCGCCAGGGATCCTGACAGCGCCTCGTCTACGCCGACCCTGAACGGCACGAACTTGAAGGCGATGGTGATGGCGCGGTTGAGCGCCTCGAACACGATGGACTGCGCCCAGGTGGGCCTGGCGTCGCCCAGCAGCCACCCAAGGACCAGATACACCTCCACCACCGCACACACGTGAAAGAGGATGCCCAGGCCCAGCACGCCCCACAGGCGTTCCGGGTGGCCCTCGGCGAAGCCCATCACCGTCTGCCGAAGGTGCGCCAGCCGGGCGCGCCACGCCGGGCGGTCCCCGCGGTCCGGCGACCAGGTGCCCTTCATCAGCCGCTGCGCCACCACACCCGCGCCGACGATCAGGCAGAGGGCGGCCACCGCGCCCTCCTGCCACGCCGTGCTGAGCGGCACTGTGATGAGCATCACGACGACACCTACGCCAACCATGGCGACCGCCGACGCGGCGTAGGTCAGGTTGTCGACGGCCAGCGAGGCTAGCGCATCGGCGGGCGGCACGTGGCGGCGCGCCAGCAGCAACTTCGTCGGCTCGCTGGCCACGAGGCCGAGCGGCGTCACGCTGCCGATGGCGTCGCCGGCCAGGAACGCGCGGAAAGCCGGCCAGAAGGGCACACGCGTCTGGGGACGCATGCAAAGCCGCCAGGCCTGGGTGCGCAGGCCGAAGCGGAGGCCTGCCAGTAGCAGCACCAGGATCAGTCCGGCGCCGACGCGGCGGACGCCGTCGACGATGGCGGAGGTGCCCACGCTCCGGACGGCGTAGGCGAAGACGAGGCCGCCACCAAGCGCCGCGGCCCCCGAAAACAGGAGCTGCCGGCGGCGCTCAGTGTCCATCGCGAAGACCCAGGCTACGGATGTTAGCTCGGGCGTTCGGTGCTTTCGATCTGCTTGAACGCGTCCTCGATGAGCCGCGCGTTGTCGTCCTTCGAGACGTTGCGCTGCAGCAGCTTCGACGCGATGCTCACGGACAGGTCCACGGCCTCGTGGCGAATCAGCTGGAGGGCCCGCGCGGTCTCCTGCTCGATCTGCCGTTGAGCGTTCTTGACGATGCCGTCGGCCTCCGCGCGCGCCTTCTGGCGCATCTCCTCGCGAAAGGCGTTCACGTCGGCCCTGGTAGCCGAGACGATCGCGTCGGCCTCGGTCCTGGCCTGCGCGAGGATCTTCGCGGACTCGGCGTGCACGCGCTCCAGGTCCTGCTTGGCCTGCCGCACGTCGTCCAGCGACTTGCGGATGGCGTCCTGGCGCTGCTCGAGCGCGGCCAGCAGAGGCCGCCACGCGAACTTGGCCAGCAAGCCCAGGAGGACGAGAAACGTCACGATGGTCCAGATGTAGAGCCCGGGATCGGGCTGGACCAGCGGGTTATTCATCGTGGTCGTCCTTTCAGCGTCATGGGCGCGGTGCGACCGCGCCCGTGACCGTTGTTACTTCAACAGCACGATGAGGAGCGCGAACACCTCGGCCAGAATCGCAACGCCTTCGAGG
>Ga0190271_10001237_pt1 | contig 14284 bp, 13 predicted proteins | sample Popmic356T_FD_133747 | JGI IMG/M metagenome (GOLD analysis project Ga0190271, IMG submission 133747) | Populus adjacent soil microbial communities from riparian zone of Weber River, Utah, USA - 356 T | ecosystem: Environmental > Terrestrial > Soil > Riparian zone | place: USA: Utah | collected...
CCAGATCACCGCCTCGATGCAGGCCTTCTCGTCCTTGAGGGTGAAATAGCAATGGCCCGAGCCGTGCTGGCCTCGGAAGCCCGAGATCTCGCCGCGGAGCTTCACCAGCCCATAGGCGTCCTCAACCGTGCGCTTGAGCGCGAAGGCGAGCTCCGAGACGGTGTATTCGACGAGATTGGTCTGCGGCGTTGCGGTTCGATCAGCCATTGGCGTCCATCCGTTTCATGCAATACAAGCTCGCCATGCAGCCTACAAGCGGAGCGTGATCCTTGGTGAAGGTGCTGCTGATCGGGGGCGGAGGGCGCGAGCATGCGCTCGCCTGGAAGCTCAGGCAAAGCCCCCTGCTCGATCGGCTCTATTGCGCGCCGGGGAATGCCGGGATCGAGGAACTCGCCGACTACGTCGAGCTTGACGTGGCCGACCACGAAGCGGTGATCCGATTTTGCCGGCAGAGCGACATCGGCCTCGTGGTGATCGGTCCCGAGGCGCCGCTGGTGGCGGGACTGGCCGACGCTCTCGTCGCGGCCGGTATCAAAGTGTTCGGGCCGTCGCGAGACGCCGCGCAGCTCGAAGGCTCGAAAGGCTTCACCAAGGACCTGTGCGCGGAATATGGCATTCCTACCGCATCCTATCGCCGCTTCGCCGACGCGCGCACCGCCAAGGAATTCGCCGCGACACAAAACCTGCCGATCGTGGTCAAGGCCGACGGGCTTGCCGCCGGCAAGGGCGTGGTGATCGCCGAGACACGCGAGGAAGCCTATGCCGCCATCGACGCTTGCCTCTCCGGCGCATTCGGCGCGGGCGCGGAAATCGTCATCGAGGAATTTCTCGATGGCGAGGAAGCGAGCTTCTTCGCGCTGGTGGACGGCGAGACCGCGCTGCCGCTGGCGACGGCGCAAGACCACAAGCGTGCCTATGACGGCGACCGGGGGCCCAATACCGGCGGCATGGGCGCCTATTCGCCGGCGCCGGTCATGACCCCCGAACTCTCCGCACAAACGATGGAGTGGATCATCATGCCGACGGTCCGCGCCATGCAGGCGCGCGGCACGCCGTTCAAGGGCGTGCTCTATGCCGGGTTGATGCTGAAGAACGGGGTTGCCAAGCTGATCGAATATAATGTGCGCTTCGGCGATCCCGAGGCGCAGGTGCTGATGCTGCGGCTCAAATCGGACCTGTTGCCCGCCCTGCTCGCCGTGGCCGAAGGGCGGCTGCGCGAGATCACGCTCGAATGGCACGGCGACGACGCGCTCTGTGTGGTGATGGCGGCGAAAGGCTATCCCGGCGCCTATGAGAGAGGCTCGGAGATCAAAGGCCTCGCGGCGGCAGGTGCCAATCCGAATGTCGAGATTTTCCACGCGGGCACCAAGCGCGACGGCGACCGCGTCCTCGCCGATGGCGGCAGGGTTCTCGGCGTCACCGCGCGCGGCGAGGGCATCGCCGAGGCCAAGTCGCGCGCCTATGCGGCGATCGACAAGATCGACTGGCCAGAAGGCTTCTGCCGCCGCGACATCGGCTGGCGCGCCATTTCGCGATAGTGAAAATTCGCGCCGTTCCGCTGGTTATCCCCGCTATTATCCCCGGCCTTGGAACTTCCCTTAAACTGCACCCACCTCGTCCTTCTGAGGGGCGCTTTCATGAGGCGTTCGTGATGGTGGGATGAGGTGCGGCGGCCGCGGGTTGATGCACGCAGCATCAGCGCTCGGACGGAACCCCGGATGCTGAACGCATCGCGGAAACGGAGTCGCATGTCTTGTGGCTGAGCACGGAATTCCGGGGGTCGTGGCGGCTTGCTCCGGCCGATGTTCCCGGGCAGACTCCGTGGACAATCGCCACGGGGGGATTAGAGGGGATGAATTCCTGGCGGGTTTTCGTGTGGACCGCTCTCGGCTGCTTCGCCGGCATCATAGCGTTCCTGGCGGCGTTCATCGTCTTGATGAACCCCTACGGCAACCTGCCGCGCCTTCTCTTCAGCGAACATGTGATCAGCGACACCAATCAACGATTCCAATATCCGGCGCTGGTTCGCTCGCAGCGCTACGACTCGATCGTGATCGGCGCGTCCGATTCACGGTTGCTGCACCCGAGAGCGCTCGAACGGGTGTTTGGCGGACGGTTTGCCAATCTTGCGCTGAATGCCGGACGCGCTTACGAGCAATATCGTCTCGCCACGTTGTTCATCGAGGAAGTCGACAATAGGCGAACGCTTTTGGTCGGGCTCGACCATGTGTGGTGCGACGTGGAGGCAGAAGATAGACGCACCACGTTCCGCATGTTCCCGGAGTGGATGTATGACGGCGACTGGCGGAACGATGTTCGCTACATGCTGAACCCTAAGACAGTGGAGATCAGCGGGCGCAGATTTGCTCACGCCGTCGGCCTGAGAGAGGCGCGTTTCGTCGACGGCTACGAGGTGTTCCTGCCTCCGGAGAGCGCCTATGACCCGGTCAAGGTCAATGCCTTGCTTTGGCGCGATGAAGATCCCAGTTCGGTCGACCCGCAGGTGCCGCCACATGTGCCAAGTGCCGAGGAGCGGGCGAACTGGCGGTATCCGGCGCTTAACTGGCTCGAGGAAATAACCGCGAGATTCGGCGGGCGCATAGTGTTCGTTTATGCACCGGCGCATATTGCCCGGCAGCCGCGGCCCGGTTCGGCGGAAGCGGCGCGGGTGGAAGAGTGCAAGGCGCGTATTGGAGCGATCGCCCGGCGCCACAACGTGCCCTTCATCGATTTCAACATCCGGTCCGAGATCACGGTGACCGACGCCAATTGGTGGGATCGTCTGCATTACCGCCTGCCGATTGCCGACCGCGTCCTCGCCAACATCGAGCGGGCGCTCCAGACCGGAAAGGACGACCCGCAAGGGGAGTGGCGCTATCTTGAAGGGCCCCGCCCAGAGGAGGTCCGGTCCACCGCCCAGTAGGAGCAAGAGCCGGAAATCCTGCACAAGCGGCGGACCTGCTTCAAAAATGGACCTCGCGTAACCGATGCTGTTTCACAGCCAGGAGTTCATCCTCCTCTTCCTGCCCATCGCCGTCGGCGTCTTCTACGCCCTCGCCCGGCATCAAGCCTGGCGCGAGTGGTGGCTGATCGTCGCTTCCCTCGTCTTCTACGGCTGGTGGGACGTGCGCTTCGTGCCGTTGCTGGCCGGGCAGACCGTGCTGACCTGGCTAATCGTCGAACTTTCGATCCGCAAGGATTGGCGCTGGCTGCTCTATTTCGCCATCGTCGCCAATCTCGCGGTGCTCGGCCTGTTCAAATATATCGATTTCGGCGCGAGCATCCTGGAGCAGGTCACCGGACGTGAATTTGCCAAGGCTTCGCTGATCCTGCCGATCGGCATCAGCTTCTACACGTTCGAGCTGATCTCCTATCTGGTCGATCGCCTGCGCGGCACTGCGCCGCGTTACGACATCCGGGTGTTCGGCCTGTTCATCGTGCTGTTTCCGCATCTGATCGCCGGCCCGATCATGCGGCACAACGAAATCATCCCGCAGTTCTCCTACGATCCGTTGCGCACGGGCATGTATGAGCGCATCGGGCGCGGCTTGGTGCTGTTCCTGATCGGCTTCGTCGAGAAGTTCTTCGTAGCCGATCAATTGGCGCTCGTCGCCGATCCGATCTTCGCCAGTGCGGCGCTCACCGTGCCGACGGTCTCGCAGGCCGGCGCGGGCGCTCTGGCTTTCGCGCTGCAGATCTTCTTCGACTTCGTCGCCTATTCGAACATGGCGATGGGAATCGGGTTGATGTGCGGGCTGATGCTGCCGGTGAACTTCAACGTGCCTTATCGTGCGGTGAATCTGCGCGACTTCTGGCGCCGCTGGCACATCACCTTGTCGCGCTGGCTGCGCGACTATGTCTACCTCCCGCTCGGCGGCAGCCGCGAAGGCGTCGGCGTCTATGTATGGGCGACGCTGGTCACCATGGGACTATGCGGCCTCTGGCACGGTGCGGGCTGGACGTTCGTGCTGTGGGGTCTCGGCCATGGTGTAGGCCTGTTGGTTTGCAGGTTCTGGCAGGCTTACGGACCTCCGCTCCCCTCGCTTGTTGCCTGGGCGATTACGATCAGCTTCGTGGTGCTGCTGTTCGTCCTGTTCCGCTCGCCCGATCTCCTCACCGCTGCAAACATGTTCGCCGGACTGATCGGCCAAGCGGGGCTGGGGTCGCTATGGCCCGCGAGCACCCTAATACCGATTGCGATCGCCGGCGCCATCGCGCTGTTCAAAGTCCCAACGTTCGAGATTGCCATGTGGCTCCGGCCGAATTGGCCCACGGCGATCGTCGTTGCGTTGCTGGCGGCGGTCTGCGTGCTGCAAGTCGGCGAGGGCGCCCCGTTGAGCTTCATCTATTTCCAGTTCTGACGCGAGGCGCAGAGTGTTCCCGGCGTGCAATGAAAGGATAGCGGCGAAGATGCCCGGCCCCATCGAGCATGGCCAGTTCCAACGTGACTTCCCCAGGGTTGCTGGTCTCGGAGAGGAGCAGCCACGCCGTCAGATGGCCCTCGGAGGCCCGCGCCACCGTCCCGGAATGGGCCTCGTGCGGCCCGAGCGCGAGGTCGAGCGGAATGCTCGCGGTCGCCTTGTCGGTCGAGGGATGCGACCAGACCTGGAACTCGCCCTTCCGCGTGTTGACCTGCTTTATCGGCGCGAGCAGCCGCGCAGCTCTCGGCCGCACGCGCCTCAGTTCGTCGACGACGATGGGGTAAGGCGCCCGATTGGCGACGGCGATCTGCACTTGGTACCAGCCCTTCTGCAACTCGGTGAAGGATGCCCTGATCACCGGCGGAACGCCGGCACGCGCCGCGCGCAAAACATAGCTTGCGGTCCACCCGGCGATCAGAACGACCGCCGTCACCACGACGCCGAGTTGCAGGGCGAAGAGCCAGTTGTCCATTCCGACACATTGCAGGAAGAGCAATGCGTCTCTAAGCTGTTTCGTGAATAGGCAGGAGACGCAAATGCGGCAGCGATTCGCCCTTTACAGAAAAATAGCCCTGGTCCTGGCGGGGATCGCGGCGGCGTTCGGCCTGCTCGCCGCAGGGGGCAGTCCGGCGCAGGCTGCGCCGCCCTTGGCACAGGCGCTCGGCAGCCAGCCGTCGCAGCTGACCCAAGTCAAAATCTACCGGCGCGGGCGTCCCCCGATCTATCCCTATTATTACAATCCCGGCCGGCCGGGCGGTTACAGCTTCTATTTCGGCTTCGTGCCTTACGCGAAGGGCGATTATGGCACCCAGGCCTTGCAGCGGAGCCTCTACCCGCAAGACATCGAGTGGCCGCGTGAGATGGCTCCTTATGGGCCCCGCCGCGGCTGGGGTCCGAAGCGCTCCGATTAATCGCGCGCATTCGCACTTAGCCAAGAGCAGCCAAGCTTCCCGCAGCTGATCAGCTAGCGAACTCACGACGGCTACCCTGGCATTCCCGGTATAGTAGTGGCAAATACGTCAATACTACTAATACGGGAGGATGACGTTGCCGGAGAACGAGGGCGCAGAATTGTCGCTACTCTACCCCGTGTCAGTGCTGCTGCTGGTCGCGGCCCTCGCACCCGTCTGGCTGTTTGGCATGGAGGCGGTCGTCGAGTGGGCGCTGACGGCGGGACAGTTGGACACGGCCATCGCGGTCAACGACTACTACACCACGAAATGGACGAATGCCGACAAGGCTGAGAGATCGGCAATCATAAAGTACTATCGAGTCGACGGCGACTGGCTCGCCAAGAACGACAGCTACCTGCAATCTCTGTCCGCCAAGACGGACGCTGAAGCCGCACCTAGCTCCGGCGAGTAGCGAAGAAACTTCTCAACAAATCCGCGGCGCGCCTCTCGCCGATGCCGCCGATCACTTCCGGCGCATGGTGACAGGTCGGTTGCGTGAAGAAGCGCGGTCCGTGCTCCACCGCGCCCCCTTTCGGGTCCGGAGCGCCGAAATAGAGGCGGCGGATGCGCGCGAACGAGATGGCGGCGGCGCACATGGCGCAGGGCTCGAGCGTCACGTAGAGATCGCAGCCGACCAGCCGCTCGCTGCCCAGCTTGGCGCAAGCTGCGCGGATGGCGAGAAGCTCAGCATGCGCCGTCGGATCGCGGAGTTGGAGCGCGCGGTTGCCGGCCTGCGCCAGAATCTCGCCGCCGGCGCTCACCACCACCGCTCCGATCGGCACCTCGCCCCGATCGCGCGCGAGTTCCGCCTCGGCGAGTGCAAGCTCCATCGGCCGTGCGGCCTTGCCACCCAAGCCTTCATCTGCAAGCTTCGCCGTCATGAGCGGCAAAGTGGGGGTCAGACGAAGCCGGGGTCAAGACCCGCGGGCGGGCAAGGTGAAAGCGCCTCAGGCGGAGCCGTCTCCCATGCGCATCGCCAAGGCAATCGCCCATGCCGGCCTCTGCTCCCGGCGCGACGCGGAAGCCTGGATCGCGGCCGGCCGGGTCGCGGTAAACGGCAAGGTGCTGGCCACGCCCGCCTATGTGGTGCAGCCGGGCGACAAGGTTGCCGTGGACGGCAAGGCACTGCCCGAAGCTGCAGCCACGCGGCTGTGGCGCTATCACAAGCCGCGCGGGCTCGTCACCAGCCACAAGGACCCGCAAGGGCGCAAGACCGTGTTCCAGGCGCTTCCGCCCGATCTCCCCCGCGTCGTCTCGGTCGGGCGGCTCGACATCAACACCGAAGGCTTGCTGCTGCTCACTACTGATGGCGAGCTTGCCCGCCATCTGGAGCTTCCGAGCACGGGCTGGCTTCGGCGCTATCGCGTGCGGGTGCATGGCCGGGTCACCCAGGAGGCGCTCGATGCGCTTCGCCAAGGCGTCACCATAGACAGCGTCCGCTACGGACCGGTCGAGGCGCGCATCGATCGTGAGCAGGGCGCGAATCTCTGGCTCAGCATCGCTTTACGCGAAGGCAAGAACCGCGAGGTGAAGAAAATCGCCGAGCAGCTGGGCCTGACCGTCAACCGGCTGATCCGGGTTTCGTTCGGGCCGTTTGCGCTCGGCGAGCTCGCCGAGGGCGCGGTCGAAGAGGTAAAGCGGCGCGTGCTCGCCGACCAGCTCGGGCCGACGCTCGCCGAAACGTTCGGCTTGTTCGATGCCGCCAAAGCGCGCCGCGGGCGCCGCCGATAAAAATGCGGATCGTCGCGGGGAAATTCAGGGGGGCGCATATCGAGGCACCCAAGTGCCTCGTCACGCGCCCGACATCCGACCGGGTCCGCCAGGCGCTATTCAACGTGCTCGAGCACGGGACACCCGATGTCGTGTTCGAAGACGCGCGCGTGCTCGACCTGTTTGCCGGCTCCGGCGCGCTCGGCCTGGAAGCGCTGTCGCGCGGCGCGCGCTTTACTCTGTTCATCGAAGAAAGCGCCGCGGCGCGGGCGGCGATCCGCGGCAATGTCGAAGCGCTCGGCCTGACCGGCGCGACCAAGATCTGGCGGCGCGACGCGACCAGGCTGGGTCCGGCGGGAGCGCTGCAGCCTTTCGACCTCGTCTTCTGCGACCCGCCTTACGGCCAGGGCCTCGGCGAGCGAGCGCTGGCGTCCGCCGCCGAAGGCGGATGGGTGCGCCCAGGCGCGATCGCGGTGCTCGAAGAGCGCGCCGATCTCGATGTCGCGTGGCCTGCGGGGTTCGAGGAAATCGACCGGCGGCACTACGGCGACACCGCCATCATCATCGCAAAGGCCGGATCTTGAAGGGATTTTCGCCCTTAGCCCGGCCGGCGGCGGATTGTGCTTTACTGGCCCGAACGCCCGTCCAGGACCTGCCATGACCTTGCGCGCCTCGCTGTTCGCCGCCCTGCTCCTGGCGTCGCTGATGGCGCCGTCCATGTGGCAGGCCGCCTTCATCTCCGGCGTGTGGCAGGGCAACGCCAATTACGACACCGACGGCAAATTCTCCGACTGCACCATGGCAGCGCAAGCCGAAAACGGCGTCCTGGTCGGCTTCGTCATCAGCCGGGACTACGATTGGGGACTGGTGCTCGCCGACGAGACGCGCGACTACAACGTGGGTAGCGCGGAGCCGGTGCTGCTCATCGTCGACGAACTGGACGCGATCCCGGCAATCGCCAAGGTGATCGACGTGCACGGCATCCTCATCCCGCTTGAGGACTCCGCCCGCGTGCTTGAGGCACTGCGCGAGGGCAAGGTGCTCACCATCGCCGGCAAGATGGCCAAGTTCAGCTTCAAGCTGACCGGCACCGACGCGGCGATCGCCGAGCTTGCGGCCTGCGTCGCGGAGCATCGCAGCAGCGAAAAGGTCAAGCTCCCCGATCAGCGGCGGGAGAACAGCTTCTCGATATCGGCGAGTTTGAGCTCGATATAGGTCGGGCGGCCGTGATTGCATTGGCCGGTGAACGGCGTCTGCTCCATGTCGCGGAGCAGAGCGTTCATCTCCTCTGGATTGAGTCTCCGCCCTGCCCTGACACTGCCGTGGCAAGCCATGGTGGACAACACATGGTCGAGCCGCTCGGCGAGAAGCCGAGGCCGGTCGCTGTCCTCGGCCTCGGCGAATTCATCGGCGAGGTCCTTGAGCATGTTCTTGGCGTCGCACGTGCCGAGCAACGACGGCACTTCGCGAACTAGAACCGAAGCGGCCCCGAACGGCTCCACCACCAAGCCCAAGCGCTCGAGCTCGGCGGCGGCGGCGCAGAGGCTGGATGCGGCTTGGTCATCGAGCTCGACCACTTCGGGGATGAGCAAGATCTGGCGCGCGATCCCGCCATTGGCGAGAGCGCGCTTCAGCCGTTCATAGACCAGCCGCTCATGCGCGGCATGCTGATCGACGATGACCAGCGCGTCTCCAGTCTCGGCGATGATGAAGGTGCCGTGAACTTGCGCGCGTGCGGCGCCGAGCGGATAGCTCGTACCGTCATCTTCTTGCGCCACGCTAGCGCGCGTGTCGGCGCTCGGCGCGGCGATCGGTCCGAGTAGCGCCTGGGCTTGCTCGGCAAAGCCGAACGCGCCAGGGCTGTGAGCCGGCATCGGTCGCCCTAAGATCGGCCCCATGCGCCCAAGCGCGGCTTGCGACAACGAGGCGGTGGTGCGGTGACCGGCCGCGCCCAGCGCCTCGCGCAGCGCGCCAATGATGAGCGAGCGTATCCCGTTTGGATCGCGAAACCGCAACTCGGTCTTGGCGGGGTGGACGTTCACGTCCACTTCGTCGGGCGGCACGCTCACGAACAGCGCGAGCACGGGATAGCGGCCCTGCGGCACCAGATCGCCATAGGCCGCGCGTACCGTGCCCGCAAGCAGCTTGTCGCGAACCGGACGCCCGTTGACGGCAAGATAGAGATTGAGACTGTTCGGCCGGTGCAAGGTGGGAAGACCGGCGAAGCCCTCCAAGCGCGCGTTGCCGCGCACCGCCAGCATGGGAAGCGCATCCTCGACGAAATCCGCTCCAAGAATGCGCCCCAATCGGGCAAGCCCATGATCGAGCAATCCAGGCTGGCAAGCCTCAAGACGAAGCACGGTACGCTCGCCGCTGCTCAGGCTGAAGGCGATGTCGGGCCGTGCCAACGCTAGCCGCTTCACCATATCCGCGATCGCCGCCGCTTCGACCCGCTCTGATTTCATGAATTTGAGCCGCGCCGGCGTGGCATAGAACAGGTCGCGCACCTCGACCCGCGTCCCGGCAGGAAGTGCCGCCGGCTTGAGCTTGGATTTGCGGCCGGCGTCGACGGCGACCGCGTAGGCTTCGCTCGCGCCTTTAGCGCGACTCTGAATGTTGAGTCTGGCCACGGCGCCGATCGAGGGCAGCGCCTCGCCGCGAAAGCCGAGCGTCAGGATGGAGGTGAGATCGTCGTTGGCGAGCTTGGAGGTGGCATGGCGCTCGATCGCCAGGGCAAGATCGGATGCCTCCATGCCGGCGCCGTCATCGACGACGCGAATAGACTGCAAGCCGCCGCCCGAAATCGTGACGTCGACACGGCTCGCGCCGGCATCGATCGCGTTCTCCACCAGCTCCTTGACGACGCTCGCCGGCCGCTCGACGACCTCACCCGCGGCGATGCGATTGACGAGGTTCGGCGGCAGTTGCCGGATGACCATGCGATGCCTCAGTCTGCTCGCCGGCGAGGTACCGGCGGGTGAGGATTTTACCCGATTCGACCGCCGGCTGGTCGAATGGGTCGACCTCCAATAAATGCGCCGCGAGAACGGTTTCCAGCATGAAATGCATAATCAGCGCGCCGAGCGCGCGTTCATCCAGCGTCTCCAGGTCGATGGTGCGAACCGGGCGCCCGGCCGCGATCAAAGCCTCGGGGATTGCCCGTTGCTGCGCCGCCACCAGATCGCCGGCGGTCCGGCCGGCGAGGTAGGCAGCGCCTGCGAGCCCCGCGAGGTCCGGCGGCATAACCGGGCCGCGCCCGGCGCAAGCTTCGCGGATCACGGTGATGAAATGCTGCGGCGCGCCGTCGAGATAAAGCTGGAGCTGGCTGTGCTGATCGACCGGCCCAAGTGCTGCGACCGGTGTGGTCCCCTCGCCTTGCTTGCCTAAGCTCTCGCCCCAGAGCTGGACATACCAGGCGGCAAAACGCGACAGGCGATCGCTATAGGGGAGCATGACATTCGCCCGAATGCCGCGCTCCTTGGCGAGCCCGACGGCTATTGCGGCACCGACCGCAGGCGCGAAATCCGCGACCTGCTTCGCCGCAAGCAGGGCGTCGACGACCGAGCCCGCGCCCTCGCGCAGCGCCACGACATCGAGGCCGCGGGCGAGCGCAGGCAGAAGCCCGACATTGGTCAGCCCTGAGAACCGCCCGCCGATATTCGGATCATGGTCGAGCACCGGGATGGCGAAACTCTCGCAGAGGGCGCGGAGCCCGTTGGTGATGCCGGCCATGTTCGGCTCGGTGACCGCGAGGAACAGCTCGGGGATACGCTCGGCGAGGCCTGCCTTGCGCACCGCATCGATTGCCGTCAGGATCTGCACCAAGGTCTCCGGCGTGCCGCCCGACTTGGAGATCACGATGAAGCGCGTGGTCTTGAGGTCGAGGCCCGCCAGTGCCAATTCGAGGGTGCGCGCATCGAGATTGTCGTAGAAGCGCGTGCGCGGCCGCGCCTCGCTGCCATGCTTGTCGTCGCCGGGAATCCCCCAGCCGCCGAGTTGCGCCAAGGTCTGACCGCCGAGGCTCGATCCGCCGGTGCCGAAAAAGACCAGGGTGCGCGCGCCGTGGGTGAGCCGCGTCAGGGCATGGCTTGCCGCCGCGATGTCGTCGCGCCATTCGGGAACGCGCAAGAAAGGCAGCGTGGATGCGGCGTAAGCCTCGCGCAACGCGGCAAGCCGGGGTTCGAGCTTGGCGAGAGAGGCATCGAGCGACGCTTGGCTGAGCCCCGCGCCACCGATCTTGGCTTCGAGACAGCCTGCCACGGATTGCAACAGCGACATGGAACGATCCCGATTCGCGCCGGCCATACGATTGTCCAAGGCTTGCGGTTGCAGGAGTCCCCGCCTTCGCCGGAATGACGATGTTGCCCTAACCCGGCGCCGGGGCCGCCACCGGCTTGCCGACGATCGTGGTGATGAGCCGGTCGGCCTCGATCAGCCGCTTGGCCACCCGCTTGATGTCGTCGAGGGTCACCGCTTCGACCAGAACGTTGCGCTGATTGACATAATCGATGCCGAGATCCTCGATCTGAATCCATAGCAGCTGGTTGGCGATGCTCGACGACGATTCGAAGCGCAAGGCATAGGCCCCGGTCAGATAGCTCTTGGCGCTTGCAAGCTCCTCCGCCGTCGGTCCCTGCTCGGCCAATCGCCGGAGTTCGCCCTCGATCACATCGAGCGATTGGCCGACCGCCTCGTTCTTGGTCGCGACATTGCCGATAAACACCGCGCCGTGCTGGTAAGGAAACAGATTGGAGTTCACGGAATAAGCGAGGCCGCGCTTCTCGCGCACCTCCTCCATCAATCGCGAGGCGAAACCGCCGCCGCCGATGATGTAGTTGAGCACATAGGCAGCGATGAAATCGTCGTCCTTGCGCCCGATACCGCGATGGCCGAACTGCGCCACCGATTGCGGCACATCCATCTCGATGATCTCGCGCGTGGGCCCGAGAGGCGGTTCGGCATCGGCCACCGGCGCCAGCGTCGAATTGCGCGGCAGGGCGCCGAACACATGGTCGAGCATCTTGCCAAGCGTCTCTGCGTCGATGTCGCCGACAACCGAGATCACCAGCTTGTCGCGGGCAAAGACCCGGGCGACATAGTCCATCAGGTCGTCGCGCGACATGGTGGCAACCGAGGCCTTGGTGCCCTTGATCGGCTGACCGTAAGGGTGGTTCTGAAAGGCGAGCCGGTCCCAGGCGAGCGAGGCCACCGTGCCGGGATCGTTCTCGTCGAATTTCAGTCCGGCCAAGATCTGCGCGCGCACCCGCTCGATAGCATCCGCGTCGAAGCGCGGCGCCGTCAGCGCCAGGCGCACGAGGTCGAACACTTCGTCCTTGTTGGCCGACAAGGTTTGCACCGTGCCGAGCATCACGTCGCGGCTCGCATCGAAACTCATGCGCATGGCGAGGCCTTGCGCCCGCTCCTGGAAAGCGACGGAGTCGAGTTCGCCCGCGCCCTCGTCCATCATGCCCGAGACGAAGTAGGCGAGCCCTTCCTTGCCCTGCGGATCCTGGGTCGAGCCGCCGCGAAAGGCGAAGCGCATGGCAATGAGGGGATTGTCGTGGCTTTCGGCCAGCCAGGCCTCGATGCCGCCGGGGCTCGTAACGCGCTCGATTTTCATGCTGCTAACCTCGGCCATCGCGGCCGGCGCGATCAGCGTCGCGGCCAATCCGGCAACACAGCGCAGAACGATGGGGACCCGGAGGGGAAATGCCATGATGGCTAGGACTTGCCTTTACCTGGCGCATGAGCCGGCGCGTCACCTATATCGCTGGTGTGCTCGGGGGCAGGCAGCAGATAGCCGGTGACGGAATTCCTGTCGACAAGATATTTCCGCGCCACGTTGCGCAGATCCTCCACGGTTACGCGCTTCAGCCGGTCGGGCCACTGCTCGACATCGGCAACGCTCATGCCGGTCGCTAGCCGCCAACCGTAATGGCGAGCCATACGCGACTGGCTGTCGGAGGCGTAGACGAACTCGGCCATATGGGAGGCGCGGGCGCGGTCGAGTTCCTCTTGGGTTACTCCGTTCTCGCGCAAATCGGCGATCACGCTGTCGATGGCGCTCTCCAGTTCCTCAGCTGAGACCTTCTCGGCGGCGATGGCGTAGAAGCCGAGCCGCCCCGAATCGACCCCAGAGTCGGAATACCAGCCGCCGGCATTGGCCGCTTTCCGGTCCTCGATCACCATCTGCTTGTAGATCTTGCTGACCGAGCCCGCGGCGGCCACCCGCATCAAGAGATCGAGTGCCTCTGCCTCTCCCGGCTCGGCCGACGCGTAGCTCGGCACGAGATAGAACCGCTGGACCGTAGTCCGGCCGGCGCGCGGATCGGCGAGCGTCACCTTTACCGGCGCGGCGCGAGACGGCTCCTGCGGCCTGACCCGGCCATTGACCAGGCCGCCCGGCTTGATCTTGCCGTAGGTTGCCTCGGCGAACTTCCTGACTTCATCAGGCTCGACATCGCCGGCGATCACCAGGAGCGCGTTGTCCGGAGCATAGAAGCGCCGGTAGAAGGAGAATGCATCCTCGCGCTCGAGCGCCCTGATTTCGTGCTCCCAGCCGATGATCGGGATGCCGTAAGGGTGATTGGAATAAAGCGCGGCCATCATCTGCTCCTGCAGGATGCTGCCGGGATCGTTGTCGACCCTGGTGCGGCGCTCCTCGAGAATGACCTTGCGCTCGGTCGCCACGTCGTCCTCGGTGAGGCGCAGATTGGCCATGCGGTCCGCTTCCATCTCCATGACGAGAGGGAGCCGCTCCTTGGCGACGCGCTGGAAATAGGCGGTGACGTCGTGGTTGGTGAAGGCGTTGTCCTCGCCGCCGTTCCTGGCCACGGTCTTGGAGAACTGGCCGGTCGGAATCCGGTCGGTGCCCTTGAACATCAGATGTTCGAGGAAGTGGGCGATGCCCGAGGAGCCCGGCGGCTCGTCGGCGGCGCCGACCTTGTACCAGATCATCTGCGTCGCGACCGGCGCGCGATGGTCCGGGATGACCAGCACATGCAGGCCGTTGTCGAGCGTGAACTCGTTGACGCGATGAGACACATGCCTGCCTTCCGCCGCGACGGCTACGGCGAGCGAGGCGAGGCTGAGCGAGGCCAATAACAGGGCGCCCCGCGGACCGAGCACGGAAAGAAACTGCTCGAACATCCACATCGTCATGGAGCGGGGCCGGGAGCGTGTCACAGGATGAGACTCAGC
>Ga0190271_10001238_pt1 | contig 14279 bp, 8 predicted proteins | sample Popmic356T_FD_133747 | JGI IMG/M metagenome (GOLD analysis project Ga0190271, IMG submission 133747) | Populus adjacent soil microbial communities from riparian zone of Weber River, Utah, USA - 356 T | ecosystem: Environmental > Terrestrial > Soil > Riparian zone | place: USA: Utah | collected...
TCGCGAAGCCCGACGCCCAGACGATGCTCTCCGCCCTGCTGGGGCTGCAGATCCTCCAGGAGGCCGGCTTCCCCGAAGACCTGTGGCAGATGGTCGCAGGACCGGGGCGCCACGTCGGCACCGACATCATCCAGCGCGCCGACTACGTCTGCTTCACGGGCTCGACCGCCACCGGCAAGGTCGTCGCGAAGCAGTGCGCGGAGCGACTGATCGGGTGCTCCCTCGAGCTCGGCGGCAAGAACCCGATCCTCGTGCTCCGCGACGCCGACCTCGACCGGGCTGCCGAGGGCGCCGTGCGCGCGGCGTTCTCCAACGCGGGCCAGCTCTGCGTGTCGATGGAGCGGATGTTCGTGGCCGACCAGGTCTACGACCGGTTCGTGCAGAAGTTCGTCGCCCGGGTGAAGGCGATGAGCCTCGGCGCCTCCCTCGAGTGGGGCGTCGACATGGGCACACTGATCTCCGCCGAGCAGCTGGAGACGGTCACCAAGCACGTGGACGACGCCCGCGCGAAGGGCGTCACCGTGCTCAGCGGCGGCCAGGCTCGCCCCGACCTGGGCCCGTTCTTCTACGAGCCCACCGTGCTCGAGGGCACCACCCCGGAGATGACGTGCTTCGGTGAGGAGACCTTCGGCCCGGTGATCTCGCTGTACCGCTTCCAGGACGAGGCGGAGGCGATCGAGCGGGCCAACGACGGCGAGTACGGCCTCAACGCGTCGATCTACAGCCAGGACGGCCGCCGGGCCCGGGACGTCGCCCGGCAGATCAAGTGCGGCACGGTGAACATCAACGAGGCGTTCGGCGCCACGTTCGCCAGCCTCGAGTCGCCTATGGGCGGCATGCGGGAGTCCGGGATGGGACGCCGGCAGGGAGCCGAGGGCATCCTGCGCTACACCGAGCCGCAGTCCGTGGCCACCCAGCGGCTGCTGCGGTTCGCGCCGATGTTCGGGATGAGCGACGAGGCCTACGCCAAGGTGATGACGCTCAACGTCCGCCTCATGACCAAGCTCGGCAGGAAGTGACCTGCGCCCCCATGGCTGAGACCACAGGCACGGACCTCGACTTCGACGTCCTGGTGATCGGCTCCGGTTTCGGTGGCTCGGTGACGGCGCTGCGCCTCACCGAGAAGGGCTACCGGGTCGGGGTCCTCGAGGCCGGCGCGCGGTTCGAGGACGACGACTTCGCGTCGGGCACCTTCGACCTCACCCGCTACCTCTACGCCCCGGCGCTGGGGTGCTACGGCATCCAGCGCATCGACGCGGTGCGCGACACGATGATCGTCGCCGGGGCCGGGGTGGGCGGCGGTTCGCTGGTCTACGCCAACACGCTCTACGAGCCGCTCGAGCAGTTCTACCGGGACCCGCAGTGGGCCGCGATCACCGACTGGAAGGACGAGCTCGCACCGCACTACGACCAGGCCAAGCGCATGCTCGGCGTGGTCGAGAACCCGATCCGCACCCCGGCCGACGACGTGATGGAGAAGGTCGCGGACGACATGGGCGCGGGAGACACCTTCCACCCGACCCCGGTCGGCGTGTTCTTCGGCGGCCCCGGCCAGGAGCCCGGCACGACGGTCGACGACCCGTTCTTCGGGGGCGAGGGGCCGCAGCGCCGTACGTGCGTCAACTGTGGCGAGTGCATGTCCGGTTGCCGGCACAACGCGAAGAACACCCTGGTCAAGAACTACCTCTACCTGGCCGAGAAGAACGGGGCGTCGGTCCTGCCGCTCACCACGGTCACCCGCGTGCGCCCTCGTGACGGCGGCGGCTACGACGTCACCGTGAAGTTCACCAAGGCCCGCCGGTCCACGCCGCGGTCGACGCGGACCCTGACCGCGGAGCAGGTGGTGTTCGCGGCAGCCTCGCTCGGCACCCAGAAGCTCCTGCACCGGATGAAGGACGAGGGCCACCTGCCGGGGCTCTCGGAGCGGCTCGGCTTCCTGTCCCGGACGAACTCCGAGTCGATCCTGGGGGCCATCGCCCCGAAGGGCGACCCCACGGACTACTCGTTCGGCATCGCGATCACCTCCAGCTGGCACCCCGACGAGCACACCCACATCGAGCCGGTGCGCTACGGCAAGGGCTTCAACACGATGGCGATGATGCAGACGGTGCTCACCGACGGCGACGGCGACGAGCCGCGGTGGCGTACGTGGCTGAAGGAGATGTGGAAGGAGAAGAGGAACCTCTTCGAGCTCTACGACCTCAAGCACTGGTCCGAGCGCACCGTGATCGCGCTGGTGATGCAGAGCCTCGACAACTCCATCACGACGTACGGCAAGCGCGGCCGGTTCACCCGGATGTGGCGGATGACGTCGCGCCAGGGTCACGGTGCGCCCAACCCGACCTGGATCCCGGTCGCGAACGAGTCGGTACGCCGGATAGCGGGCCATCTCGGAGGAACCGCCGGTGGCAACATCGGCGAGCCGTTCAACATGCCGCTCACTGCACACTTCATCGGCGGCTGCGCCATCGGGACCTCGGACGAGGACGGCGTGGTCGACCCCTACCAACGGGTCTTCAACCACCCGGGGCTGCACGTCGCCGACGGCTCGGCCATCTCGGCCAACCTCGGGGTGAACCCGTCGCTCACCATCACCGCCCAGGCGGAGCGGGCGATGTCGTTCTGGCCCAACAAGGGCGAGTCCGACCCGCGCCCGCCGCTGGGGTCGGCGTACCAGCGGATCGACCCCGTCGAGCCAGCCGCCCCGGCGGTGCCACCGACCGCCCCCGGCGCCCTCCGCCTCCCCATCGTCGCCGTCTCCTGACGGGCGGTTCGCCCGAAAAGCACCCAGGACCCGACCGGGGGGAGGGAGGGATTGGCCGGGCCCTGGAAGCCCGTACCGAGGCACGGACTTGTCGAGGCCCGGACCTGGGAGGGATAAACCGGGCCTCTGTCCATCGCAACGACACCTGTGGCGCCGGGTTACGCCCGGCTGAAGCATCTTTTGGAGGGGTCCGGATTCCCGCAGGTCACGGGCCCGGAGCCGGCGGAACTCACGCTCAGATCCGGTCTAGAACAGGCCCTGCCGCCACGGACCGGACCAGCTTGTGACCACCCTCACGGGCTATGCGTCAGGGCCCGCGTGAGAAACTGCCGTTCTCGTCCTCGAGACCCTGGAGAACGCGTAGTGACCACCGATCACGACCTGGTCCTCGTCGTCGACTTCGGAGCGCAGTACGCCCAGCTCATCGCCCGCCGGGTCCGGGAGGCCCGCGTCTACTCCGAGATCGTTCCGCACACCATGCCGGTCGAGGAGATGCTGGCGAAGGCGCCGCAGGCGATCGTGCTCTCCGGCGGCCCCTCGTCGGTGTACGAGCCGGGTGCCCCGCAGATCGACACCTCCCTGTTCTCGGCCGGGGTCCCGGTGTTCGGCATGTGCTACGGCTTCCAGGTCATGGCTCAGTCCCTGGGCGGCGAGGTACGCCGGACCGGCCGCTCCGAGTACGGACGAACCCCCGTGACCGTGTCGGAGCCCGGCACGTTGCTGGCCGAGGTGCCTGTCGAGCACCGTGTCTGGATGAGCCACGGCGACGCAGTCGTGGCGGCGCCCGGCGGCTTCACGGTCCTCGCCTCGACGGTGCACTCGCCCGTCGCGGCCTTCGAGGACGTCGAGCACGGCTTCGCCGGCGTGCAGTGGCATCCCGAGGTGCTGCACACCGAGCACGGCCAGACCGTCCTCACGCACTTCCTGCACCACATCGCGGGCTGCCGCCCGACCTGGACGATGGTCAACATCGTCGAGGACCAGATCGAGCGGATCCGCACCCAGATCGGGGACCGACAGGCGATCTGCGGACTGTCCGGCGGCGTGGACTCGGCCGTCGCCGCCGCGCTGGTGCAGCGAGCCATCGGCGACCGGCTGACCTGCGTCTTCGTCGACCACGGCCTGCTCCGCAAGGGCGAGGCCGAGCAGGTCGAGCGTGACTTCGTCGCCGCGACCGGCGTCTCGCTGCACGTCGTGGACGCGCAGCAGCGGTTCCTGCACGCCCTGGCCGGCATCTCCGACCCGGAGGAGAAGCGCAAGATCATCGGCCGGGAGTTCATCCGGGTCTTCGAGCAGGCCGAGGCCGAGATCGTCGGCGAGCTCGCAGCCCAGGGCGAGAAGGTGCAGTTCCTGGTCCAGGGCACGCTCTACCCGGACGTCGTCGAGTCCGGGGGCGGCAGCGGCACCGCGAACATCAAGTCGCACCACAACGTCGGCGGCCTGCCGGAGGATCTCGAGTTCGAGCTCGTCGAGCCGTTGCGCACCCTGTTCAAGGACGAGGTGCGACTGGTGGGGGAGCAGCTCGGCCTGCCGCCGGAGATCGTCTGGCGACACCCCTTCCCTGGGCCCGGCCTCGGCATCAGGATCATCGGCGAGGTCACCTTCGACCGGCTCGCGATCCTGCGCGAGGCGGACGCCATCGCCCGCGAGGAGGTCACCCGGGCCGGCCTCGACCGTGACATCTGGCAGTTTCCCGTGGTGCTCCTCGCCGACGTCCGCTCGGTCGGCGTCCAGGGCGACGGCCGCACGTACGGTCACCCGGTCGTGCTCCGTCCCGTCACCTCCGAGGACGCCATGACCGCCGACTGGGCGCGGCTGCCGTACGACGTCATCGAGACCATCTCGACCCGGATCACGAACGAGGTCCGCGAGGTCAACCGGGTGGCCGTGGACGTCACCAGCAAGCCCCCCGGCACCATCGAGTGGGAGTAGGTCACCAGGACGGGCTACACCAGCCCGTGATGGAAGGCGTACGCCGTGGCCGCGGTGCGCGAGGACACGTCGAGCTTGGTGAAGATGTTGCTCAGGTGCCTGGCCACTGTCTTCTCGCTCAGCACGAGCGCACGGGCGATCTCGGCGTTGCTCTCGCCCGCCGCGACGAGCCGGAGCACCTCCCGCTCGCGCGCGCTCAGATCGCCGGGTCCCGAACGCTCCAGCCGGCGACGCACCTCCGCGCCCTGGAGCACCGCGCCGATCTCGTCGAACGCGCCGAGCGCCCTGGTCAGGGCCTCGACGCCGGACGCCTCGTCGCCCAGGCCGCGTAACGCCTCCCCGACGAGCACCTGTGCACGGGCGGCTTCGTACGGCGATCCGAGCTCGGCCCAGACCTCCGACGCCTTCCGCGCGCTGCGCAGGGCCTCGCCAGGCTCGCCGCGCGCCAGATGCACCTGCGCCGTGGCCGTGGCTGCCATTCCTCGCAGCGCCACGCAGCCGAAGTCCGTTGCTGTCCCGTCCAGCTCCTGGGCCAGGAGTGTCGCATCATCCAGGCTGTCGTCGGCCACCAGGATCTCGACTGCGGCGGGCAGGAGCCGGGAGCGGCTCACCGGGTCGTGGGTCTCACCGAGCAGCCTGCGGATGGCCCCGGACGCTGCGGCCCTCCTCCCGAGCGCTGACCAGAGCAGAGCCAACCCGGGCTGCGGTTCGTGCCCGTGCTCCGCGGCCCGGGTGTAGGCCGACTCCGCAGCGGTGAGGTCACCCGACAGGCGCAGGACGTCGCCGCGCTCCGTGAGCGCCAGCCCGGCGGCGGCAGGAGTGTCCCACTCGACGTACCGCTTCTCCGCGAGCGTGAGCTCCTCCAGGGCCTGAGGGAACGCGCCGTGGAGGCGCAGCAGCTGTCCACGGTGTACGGCGCACTGGCCGGTGAAGGGCACCAGATCCGGCTGAGCCTCGCACCACCGGCTGAGCTCGCCGGTCCAGGCGGCGGCCCGCCCGTAGTCCGACACCTCCTGGCAGGCCTCGATCATCGCGCAGTAGACCAGGCCGGCGAAGATGGGTGACACCTCGTCCGCGGCCACGCCCACCATCGCCTCGTCGAGCAGGGCGAGGCCTTCCGGCACCCGCCCGGCGAAGATGGCCAGCCGCCCTTCGCCCATCAGGCCTTGGGCCATGAGATCGGGGTCATGGAAGCGGTGTCCGTACCCCCTGACGCCTCGGGCCGCCTCCGTGGCACCCGCCAGGTCTCCCTGCTGGAGCCGCTGGTACATCTGGTGGATCAGCAGGTAGCCGTGCTCCACCACGTCGTCGGTCTGGTCGTCGAGCAGGCGTTGCGCCCGCGAGACCCAGCCTCCCGCCACTGCCATCTCACCCCGCACGGACATCACAAGTCCGAGCCAGAAGGCGAAGCGCACAGCGCGCAGCGGGTGATTCGCGTCGAGCTGACTGCGATAGCCGTGCTGGAGAGCGCGGACGCAGACGTCGAGATCACCGACCAGGTAAGCGCTGGTGGCGAGCGACATCAGGTCGTCGGGACCGAGCTCGGCCGTCGGAGACAGCCCGTCACGCACGGCGGCCCACTCGCGTCGCTCGAACGCCTCGCGCGCCCGGGCCAGCTGGTCGACGATGTCCATCTGCGCACGCCTCCTCCTGCAGGATACGCGCGCCGCGCTCACGCGGCCGACGGCGCACGTGTCCTCGACGTCGGCCTCGTGCCGGCCACGATGCGGCGCGCGAGGAAGGACGCGTCCCTGCCCACCCCGGGCAGCAGCCCCGAGCCCACGGAGCTCTGGAAGGCGAGACCGCAGAAGTAGAGACCCGGGGTGGAGTCGACGATGCCTCGCATCTCCTTCGGCCAGCCGTCCTCTCCGATCACCGGCAGGTCGATCCAGCTGAAGTCCTGCCGGAATCCCGTGCACCACAGCACGTTGTCCACGTCAACGGACCGCCCTCCGGCCAGCAGCGGCAGCCCGTTCCGCACCCCCACGACACGGTCGAGAACCCGCTCCACTCCGCGGGCCGCCAGGTCCTTCCGGCGCACCCGCACGGCTGGCTTGCCGCGGAACCGCGCAAAGCCGATCACCTTGCGTCCGAGCGGCCCGCGACGAGTGATCACGTGGCGGGCGAGGAACACGAACACGGGGTCGACGAGGCGCGCTGCCGCGCTCTCAGGTCGCACCGGCTCCTGTCCGCAGTCCCGACCGCACAAGACCGTCGGCCGAGACTCCGCGAGCTCGTAGGCGATGTCCATCCCGGAGCTCGAGGCGCCGACGACGAGGACCGAACCGTCGCGCAGCTGTGACGGCCTGCGGTACTCGCTGGAGTGCAGCTGCCGGATCGACGGGTCGAGGTCGACGGCGTACTCCGGCAGGTTGGGTGTGCGCCCGTAGGTGCCCGTCGCGACGACGACGTTCTCCGCGAGGATGGTGGCGTCGCCGGTGTCGACCGTGAAGCCGTCCTCGGTGGCTCCGAGGCGGTGGACCCGGGTGCGTGTCCGGACAGGCAGCTCGAACCGGTCGGCATAGGCCGCCAGGTAGTCGGCGACCTGGTCCTTCGTAGGGAGCGACCACCGGTCACCGGGGAACGGCATGCCCGGCAGTCCGTCGTACTTGGCCGGCGTGTAGAGCTTCAGGCTGTCCCACTGGGCCCGCCAGTTGTCGCCCACACAAGCGTTCTCCTCGAGGACCACACAAGGCTCACGCCGGCGCTGCAGGTGGTACGCCGTGGCCAGGCCGGCCTGGCCGGCTCCGATGATCACCGTGCCCACTCGTTCTGTCCCCATGGCGGCCTCCTCGGTCCTGCGCCTCTCCTCTGTGCTCGTACGGAGTTCGTACGGAGTCGACGCTAGGGAGCCGACGGCCAGGGGGCATCGGACGGGATTCCCATCTCGTGGCGGGGCGATGGGTAGAAGTCCCCATCGGCCTTCGGCGCGCTTGGGCAGTCGTCCCGATGCTGCCGGCCCACCGGCTTCCTAGCGTGAGCCCGGAGACGCTCCCAGGGAGGTGACCACCGTGAACCGACACCGCGCTGCAGGCACGGAGGGACATGCTGACGTCCGCCACCGGCTGCTCGTGGGCGTTCCTCTCACGGGTCAGCGCCTCGACGTCAACGGCGTGGACACCCAGGTCCTCGTCGGCGGCCGAGGACGGACGCTGCTGCTGCTCCACGGCGGCATCGAGTGCGGTGGGGTGTACTGGGCGCCGGTCGCCACCCGTCTGGCGACCACGTACCGACTCATCGTCCCTGACGTGCCCGGCCTGGGGGAGTCGGCGCCGGTTCCCCGGCTGGGCACCGAGACCTTCGACGCGTGGTTCGCCGAGCTGGTGCGGATGACGTGCGAGGACCGGCCGATCCTGGTCGCGCACTCCCTGCTGGGGAGCTTCGCGGCCCGTTTCGCAGCGGTCCACGGCGGGCTGCTCCGTCGCCTGGTGGTCTACTCAGCCCCGGGGATCGGTGCCTACCGGATGCCTCTCGGCCTGCGCCTCGTCGCCATGAGGTTCGCCGTGCGTCCGACGGAGGCGAACGCGGAGCGGTTCGAGCGCTGGGCGTTCGTCGACCGGGACCGAGCCCGCGGCATCGACCCGTCGTGGTTCGACGCGTGGCGCGGGTACACGCGCGAGCGGGCGGGTACGCCGCACGTCGGGCGCACCATGCGGCAACTGGTCTCGCTCGGCACGAAGAACATCGGCGAATCCGTGCTCGGGCGCATCGAGATCCCGACCGAGCTTGTGTGGGGGAGACAAGACCGCTTCGTGCCGCTGGCGCTCGCCGAGCGGACCGCGTCACAGCGAGGATGGCCCCTCCACGTGATCGACGAGGCAGGCCACGTCCCGCACATCGAGCGGGCCGATCAGTTCCTGGAGGCACTCGCACGCGCCACGAAGGACTGACCACCCGGGTCCGCGCCCGCACGATGGCACGACCGCCGATGCTGCCGTTGTAACGAGGGAACCGGACGCGCCTCCCACTGGTCTCTACCCCGAGGGCTGGTCAGGGGACGGGCTCGGGAGGGACGGCGATGTGTGGGCTACGGAGGGGACGCTCCCGGACTGTCGGCGCCGTGGTGGCCACGGCGTGCGGTGCACTGCTGGTCACGGTGTGCTGGGTGCAGGTGACCGCGGGAGCACCGGTCAGGAATGCGGCCGGCGATCACGACGGGACGGGCCGGGCAGTCGTCCTGACGCCCCGGCCGAACATCGTCTTCATCATGGTCGACGACATGCGCGACGACGACGTGCGCTACATGCCGTGGACGCGACGCCTGGTCGGTGACCGGGGCGTGCGCTTCGTCAACTCGTTCGTGCCTCTCCCGCGGTGCTGCCCGGCGCGTGCTTCCGTGCTCACCGGCCTGTACCCCCACAACCACGGGGTGTACGACGTGCGCCCGCCGTACGGCTTCTCGTCGTTCGACGACAGCTCCACCCTGGCCACCTGGCTGCAGGACGCCGGCTACTGGACCGGCTACCTCGGCAAGTACCTGCACGAGTACGGCGCCGCTCCGCCGTACGGCGCCCAGGCGGGCAACTCGCTGCACTACGTGCCACCCGGCTGGGAAAACTGGCGTGCCTCCATCGACGGCGGGCTCCCGTGGGACCACCCGAAGGCGGGGAGCACCTACTCCTTCCTCGACACCACGCTGAGCCGCAACGGCAAGGGTCTCGACAACTACGAAGGCCGCTTCCAGACCGGTCTCTACGGCACACTCGCCGAGAAGATCCTGCAGCGACGTGCGCGCTCGAGCCAACCCTTCTTCTACTACCTGTCGTTCACCGCTCCCCATGCCGGGCTGCCGGTCGAGCCGGACGACCCGACGCTTCACCCCCGCAACGCCGGCCGGGACTGGTTCCAGACGACCGCGCGACCTCGGTGGACCTGGGGCATGTTCGACGACGTCATCAAGGCGGCTCCCGGTGCCGACTGGGCCGACCCCGACATCAGCGACAAGCCGCCGTTCATCAAGAACGATCCTCCGCTCAACCGCACTGAGAAGGCGGCACTCCTCGAGCTCACCCGGCAACGGGCTGAGGCGATGGCCGCCGTCGACCGTCAGGTGCGACGCATCATCGGCGTGCTGCGCGAGACGCGCGTGCTCGAGCGGACGCTGGTGGTGTTCACGTCGGACAACGGGTTCTTCCTGGGGGAGCAGCGCCGACGGCAGGGCAAGGTCCTGCCGTACGAGCCGTCGATCCGGGTCCCCCTGCTCATGCGAGGACCGGGAATCCCGGCGGGCGGAACCAGGCATGACCCGTTCATGTCCATCGACTTCGCGCCGACGTTGGCCGCAGCCGCTGGGATCGCCCCTCCCGCACCGGTCGACGGTGCCTCGATGTGGTCGGTGGCACGCAATGGTGACAAGGGGTGGGACCGTCCGGTCCTCACCGAGACCGGGTCCATGTTCAACCAGGTGCGGGACACCGATCTCGCCGGCGGCACCCTCGAGAAGGACGAGCTCCGCGACCCCCGCTTCATGATCGGCATCCGCACCGGTCGTTACCTGTACACCGACGCCGCCTCAGGGATGACGGAGCTCTACGACCTCCGCCGTGATCCGCAGCAGTACGACAACGTGGCCCGTGACCCGGCGTACGCGCGCACCGTGACCCTCCTTCGGACGGCGCTGGAGCGGGCGAGGGCGTGCCGTGGCACGGAGTGCCACGGACCGCTCCCGGAGGAACTCCGGGTGGGCTAGCCGCGGTTCGAGCGCGACTGCCAGCCTGGGGTCGTGGCACTCCACAGCTTGGCCGAGAAGGTCCTCGACGCGGGCCTCGTCCAGCCCAACCAGACGACGTGCGGGTCCTGCACGCTCGTGGTGGCCCATGCGATCAACGACCCGGCGTACGCCGGCTACCTGGTGAACGGGACGGACCCGCCGGCCGACGCCGAGCCCGCGGCGACGATGCGGGACCGGTTCCGTGCGCAGGCCTTGGCGACGCACAAGATCACCAGCGGGTTCAAGGACGGCGAGGGCGGGTTCCAGGTGCCCTGGCCCCAGGCGCTCGGGACCCAGCCCTGGGCGCTTGCCCGCCAGATGACGAACGACGCGGGTCGGCAGGGCAAGCGCTACACCGCTCAGCCGATCCTGCCCAGTCATCGCTCGCGCACCTTCGGCCGCGTCGTCTCGCTCAGCGGCGACGGCCACACGGTGCCGCTGTTCGTCGGCAACCGCTGGTCCCCACGGCACGTGGTCCTCGCGCTGCCGGCCGACGACGTCTCCTCGAGCGAGGTCCCGATCTACGACCCGGCGAACGGGCGGTGCTACCCGATCGAGTCCGACGACTTCTCCGACGGGGACCTGGACGTCGCGGGCTGGGAGGTCCCCTGGGCCGTGGTGCTGCCGACCTGACCGGAGGTCAGCGCTTCGACCACGTCGGGCGTGATGCCCAGGCCGGTGAAGGCGGCCAGCGTCGCCAGCGGGAAGTTGCCGATCACCGAGAGCAGCTTCTCGTTGCCCACGATGCCGCGCGGCCGCCCGGCCGGGTCCACGCCGACGGCCGTCAGCACGGCCGCGCGGCCGTCCGGGTCGGCCAGCCACTCCTCGAGGGTCGACATCGCGTCCAGGTCCACGCGCGGCGGCGTCGCGTCGACCTGCACGGTGGCGTCGAGGCGGAGGTCACGGGAGGAGCTACCCACCGCGACCACGAACTCGCCTCCTTCCACCAGCCACCCATGGTGCCGGGTCGACCAGGTCGCCAGATCCCTCGAGCCCAGCGTGAGCTCCACCGACGTGCTCTCGCCTGGGGCGAGCAACACCTTCGCGAACCCCTTCAGCTCGCGCGGTGGTCGCGCGGCGCTGCTCTCCGGGTCGGACACGTACACCTGGACGACCTCGGCACCGGCAACCGCGCCCGTGTTGCGCACCGTCACGGCCACGGTGACGGCGAGGTCGCCGGCGTCGTGACTGCCCGAGGTCGACACGGTCAGGTCGCTGTACTCGAACGTGGTGTAGGACAACCCGTGGCCGAACGGATAGGCCACGTCCAGCTCGGCGGCGTCGTACCCGCGGTAGCCGACGAAGACGCCCTCCCCGTACCGGACGTGCCCGTCCTCACCGGGGAAGTTCAGGTACGCCGAGTTGTCCTGCAGCCGGAGCGGGATGGTCTCGGTGAGACGGCCGGACGGGTTGACCGCACCGGTGAGGACGTCGACGACCGCACCGCCCGAGGCCTGTCCGCCCAGCCAGCACTCGACGATCGCCGCGGCGCGCTCGCGCCACCCGGTGACCAGGACCGCTGCGCCGTTCGCGAGCACCACGACAACCGGAACGGAGCCCGCCAGCAGCCGTTCGAGCAGCGCCGTCTGCGCGCGAGGGAGCTCCATGTGGGTGCGGTCGAACCCCTCGGACTCCGCCGTCGACGGCAGGCCGAGGAACGCCAGCACGACCTCCGCGTCGGCCGCGGCCGCCACCGCCTCGTCGGCGAGCTCTGCGTCGCGGCTCTGGTCGTCGAGGCCGAAGCCCGCCGCGAACGTCACCTCCTGGTCCGGCCTCGCGGCGCGCAGCTCGTCGAGAGCGTTTTCGAGCCGGGTGGGGTTGACCTGCGAGCTGCCCGCGCCCTGGTACCGAGGGGTCCGCGCGAACTCACCGACCACGCACACGTGGCCCGCGGTCAACGGCAGCACGCCGTCGTCGTTCTCGAGCAGGACGATGCCGTCGGCCGCGGCCCGCCGGGCCAGCGTGTGGTGCGCATCGACATCGAGTTCAGCCGCCCGGCGCCCGTCGGACCGTTCGACGAGCTCGAGCACCCGGCGTACGCACGCGTCGAGGTCCTTCTCGTCCAGCTCACCCGACTCGACGGCCCGGACGAGCGCGGCGTCGCTGATCCCGAGGTTCGGCGGCATCTCTAGGTCGAGGCCGGCGCGTACCGCGGCGACACGGTCGCTCACGGCTCCCCAGTCGGACATGACCAGTCCCTCGAACCCCCACTCGTCACGCAGGACCTCCGTGAGCAGCCAGTGGTGCTGCGAGGCGTGCACCCCGTTGACCCGGTTGTACGAGCACATCACCGTCCAGGGCTGCTGGGTGGTGACGATGTGCTCGAAGGCCGGCAGGTAGATCTCCCGCAGGGTGCGCTCGTCGACGTCGGCGCTGACTCGGAGCCGATCGGTCTCCTGGTTGTTCGCCGCGTAGTGCTTCACCGACGTCCCCACGCCCTGGGACTGGATCCCGTGGACCAGGGCGGCGCCGAGCCGGCCGGAGAGGTGCGGGTCCTCGCTGAAGTACTCGAAGTTGCGGCCGCACAGCGGCGACCGCTTGATGTTGACGCCGGGCCCGAGCACCACCGCGACGTCCTGGTTGCGCGCTTCGACACCGATCGCCGCCCCGACCTCCTCGACCAGGTGCACGTCCCAGGTGGATCCCAGCGCCGAGGCCGTGGGGAAGCAGGTCGCGGGCAGGCTGCCGCCGAGCCCGACGTGGTCGGCCTCGTCAGGTTGCACGCGGAGACCGTGCGGGCCGTCGGCCACCCTGATCCGCGGTACGCCGAGCCGCTCGACGGCGGCCGTGTGCCAGAAGTCGGATCCGAGGCACAGCGACGCCTTCTCGGCGAGGGTCAGGTCTGCCAGGGTCTCCTGCGGTGACTGCATGGGTCCGCCCTCTCGTCTCCTGCGTTGCCCCCCTCGATCCGGCGTATACCCTGCGGGTGCCAGCACGGATCCCCCCTCGAGGCTAGAAGGTTCTCGGTGAGCCCGCATGAGTGGACGCGACGACGCCCGAACCGCCCCGCGGATGCATGACCGCTGACCTCGTCTACCTGGTCGTCGGGGTGGGGCTGCTGCTGGCGGTCGTGCTCCCGAAGGCCCTGCAGCAGCGGGCGGTCTCCGCTCCCATCGTGCTGCTCCTCGTCGGCTTCGCGGTCGGCCTGCTGCCGTTCTCCGCCGACGTCGTCGCCACGCCGTTGCAGCATCGGGCGTTCCTCGAGCACCTCACCGAGCTGACCGTGGTCGTGGCGCTCATGGGTGTCGGGCTGGCGATCGACCGGCCCTTGGAGTGGCTGAACGTCGACACCTGGCGACGCTGGGGTGCGACCTGGCGGCTGCTGGTGCTGGCGATGCCCCTGTGCATCGGAGGTGTCGCCGTGCTCGGCTGGTGGGCGATGGGGCTCGCGCCGGCCACCGCACTCCTCCTCGGAGCGGTGCTCGCACCGACCGACCCCGTGCTGGCGTCGGACGTCCAGGTCGCCGGCCCCACGACGACCGAGGAAGACGGCGGCGACGAGGTCGACGAGGAGGACGAGGTCCGCTTCGCGCTGACGTCCGAGGCCGGGCTCAACGACGGTCTGGCCTTCCCGTTCGTGTACGCCGCGATCTTCCTGGCCACGATGGGCCCCGTGGTCGACTGGGGCCTGCGCTGGTTCGCGTGGGACCTCGTGGGCCGCTCGCTGCTGGGCGCGGTCATCGGCACCGCGGTCGGCTGGGCCCTGGCCAGGCTCGCGTTCCACGTGCCCTACCCGAGTCTCCGGCTCGCGGAGACCGGCGAGCCGCTCCTGGCCCTGGCGGCGGTGCTGCTGACGTACGGCGCCGCGGAGGTCGCCCAGGCCTATGGGTTCGTCGCGGTGTTCGCCTGTGCCATGACGCTGCGCTCGGCCGA
>Ga0190271_10001239_pt1 | contig 14276 bp, 11 predicted proteins | sample Popmic356T_FD_133747 | JGI IMG/M metagenome (GOLD analysis project Ga0190271, IMG submission 133747) | Populus adjacent soil microbial communities from riparian zone of Weber River, Utah, USA - 356 T | ecosystem: Environmental > Terrestrial > Soil > Riparian zone | place: USA: Utah | collected...
ACCTGTTCAACAGTTCAAACAATACCGCCCTCGCAATCTACACCGGAACCGACGATCTCTGGGGCCGCACCGGAATCGAGTGGGACAAGGCTGCACCCGATCGCGAAAAGATTTCTTTCAAGCCCGCCGTGGAGGTGTCGCGCAAACTGCTGACGGGCCTGGTGAAGAAGGGCTTCGACATGGCCAGCCTGGGCAAGTTCGCGCCTGTGGGCAAGCCTGGCGTTGGGCTCTCGCACATGGCGGCCCGCATCGTCCCGGAGCTGAACCCCGCGCTGGATATCCCCATCGTCTGCGTGTTCATCAATGAATATTATGCGCCCATGCCCAGTGCGGACCGCTGCGCCCAACTCGGCGTCGCCCTGGCCGAGCTTTGCGACGCCCTGCCGGAACGGATCGCAATCTGCGCTTCGGGAGGGCTCTCACACTACCCCGGCAAGCTGAACAGCGGGTTCATCGACGAGCCTCTCGACCGTTGGGTGCTGGAGCGTCTGGAGCGCAATGACGTGGACGCCCTCAAGCACCTTTTCGCCTTCGATTCCCACAATCTGAGGTCCGGGATGGGCGAGACGCGCGCCTGGATCAGCGTGGCGGCGGCGATGAATCGGCCCGCCACGGTGCTGGACTATATGCCTATCCACTCCGCCTACACGGGCGCGGCATTCGCGGCCTGGGACGCCATCGGATGACTGCGGTTGAGGATCTTCCCGTCCGGCTGACGCGCGAAGGGCCTGTCGCCGTCCTGACCCTGTGTCGGCCGGACCGCCGCAATCCTCTCGGTCTTGAGGGCGATGGCGACGTGTTCGCCGCGATCTGTCGCGAGATCAACGACGATCCCACGGTGCGGTGCGCGATCCTTACCGGCGACGGCGCCGCCTTCTCGGCCGGGGGCGACATCAAGGCCATGCAGGCCAGGACGGACGGTTTCGCCGGGTCTGCGGCGGATATCCGCGAGTCCTATCGGCGCAATATTCATCGAATGCTCCGGGCTTTGCATGGGCTGGACGTCCCGCTTATCGCGGCGATCAACGGTCCCGCTATCGGTCTGGGCTGTGATCTGACCTGTCTGGCGGATATCAGGCTGGCCAGCGACACGGCCCGTTTCGGGGTCACCTTCCTCAAGCTCGGATTAATCCCGGGCGACGGAGGGGCGTGGCTTCTCTCGCGCACGATCGGGGCCAGCCGGGCCGCGACCCTGTTCTTCACCGGCGATCTGATCGACGCCGAGGAGGCATTGGCGGCGGGCCTGGTGTCTAAGGTCGTTCCGGCTGAGACCCTCCAGCATGAGGCGCGCGATCTGGCGCTTCGGATCGCCGCCCAGCCGGGCCAGGCGTTGCGTATGACCAAAACCCTTCTCCGCCAGGCCGGCAGCGCCAGCTACGACCAGCTGCTGGAGCTGTCCGCCGCTGCTCAGGGCCTCATGCATCATACGGCCGATCACCACGAAGGGGTCAGCGCCCTGCTGCAGAAACGGGCGCCCGACTTCCCAGGGCACAAAAGATCATAAAGCTGATGTTTCATACCTAGACTCGGTTTTTAATAGTCTATAGTTATGACTTAACCGGCAGCAAGACCGGTGGCGGGCAAGTCCACAACGGACTGACCGCCGGGAGAATCGCCGTCAGCCGCCCTGTGCGGGTGACAGAACAACAAGGGTCGCCGGCGATCAGCGGGCGTACGGACGCGGTCCGAGGCCGCCTTCGGCGCTCGCCCTAGCACCGGCGTAGGGGAGATCATCATGTCCAATCGCAATTATCGGTCCGCAAGCGCAGGGTCTCTCGTTTCGCTGGCGGCGCTGGGGATCGTCATCGGTGCGACGCCGGTCTGGGCGCAGACGATGCCCGTCTCCGCACCGGAAGCGCCTCAGGAAGTCAACGAGGTCCCGGACGCGACCACCGTCGACGAGATCGTCGTGACGGGTTCGCGGATCGCCAGCCGGGGATTCAACGCGCCGACGCCGACCACGGTCGTAGGCGCCGAGGACCTTGAGCGCCGGGCAGTCACCAACATCGGTCAGGCGCTGGCGGATATCCCTGCATTCCGCCCCTCCAGTTCGGGCGTTACGGCCAACCTTTCGCTCAATGGCACCGCGGGTCAGAATTTCGCAGATCTGCGAGGGCTGGGAAGCAGCCGAACGCTGGTCCTGGTCGATAATCGCCGGTTCGTCCCAAGCGCCATCACAGGACAGGTCAATCTTAATCTCATTCCGACCCTGCTGGTCGACCGGTTCGAGACCGTGACAGGCGGGGCGTCCGCGGCCTGGGGTTCGGACGCTGTGGCCGGTGTGCTGAACGTCATTCTGAAGAAGCGTCTTCAGGGCGTTGAGGGCACGGTTCAGGTCGGGAGGACCGACGAAGGCGATAACGAGGAATACCGGATCGGACTGGCGGCCGGAACCAGTCTCTTGAACGACCGGGCCCGCATCCTGATCGGCGGCGACTACGTCAAGAACAGCGGCATTGGCGACATCTACTCGCGGGATTGGGGTCAAAAAGAACGAACGGTCATCACCAATACCTCAGCTGGGAATCAGGGACTTCCTCAGCGATTCTTTGCCGACAACGTCCATTACGCCACCTTCACCCGGGGCGGATTGATCTCGTCCGGGCCGCTGCGCGGGACGGTATTTACCGGCGGCGAGGGGACGCGCCAGTATCAATACGGGACGGTCTTCGGCAACTATATGATCGGGGGCGAAGGCTATGGCCTTACCAACTTCACCTATCAGCCGATCCTGCCGCCGACCGAACGCTACGCAGTTCTGGCGCGCGGCGATTATGATCTGACGGACAAGATCAACATCTTCGCAGAACTGTCTTACGGCGACACCCAGACGACCACTCAGAATGGCGGCGTGCGCGACCAGGGCAACCTCACCATCCGAAACGATAACCCCTACCTGCCTTCCTCAGTGGTTGCGGCGATGGGCCGGGCGAACATCACCAGCTTCACCATGGGGCGGTACAACGATGATCTCGCCGTGGCCGAAGTGGTGGGACAGAACACCACCAAGCGCGCTGTCGTCGGAGCCAGCGGCGCCTTGTTCGGCGACTGGACCTGGGACGCTCATGTCCAGTACGGCGAGAACGATTTTCATACGGTGATTGCGGACAACCGTATCCTAGGGAACTTTGCGTTGGCGATCGACGCGGTTCGGAATGGAGCCGGACAGATCGTCTGTCGCTCCACTCTCACCAACCCTGCCAATGGCTGCGTACCGATCAATCTCTTTGGGGTCGGCAACGCCTCGGCGGCGGCGCTCGCCTATACCCAGGCCGATTCCGTATACGACCAGAAGACCACCCAGACGTCTGCCGCCTTCAATGTGAACGGCGAGCTGTTCAACACCTGGGCAGGCCCGGTGGCTGTGGCGCTCGGAGTGGAGGGGCGGCGCGACGAGGTCAGCGCCGTTTCGGATCCGATCTCGCAGGCAAGCGGCTTCTTCTCGGGAAACCTGAAGGCCATCAAGGGCGAAATCGAGGTCAAGGAGGCCTATCTGGAGCTCGCTGTGCCTCTGGCTCGGGACGTGTCGTGGGCTAAGTCTCTCGATCTGAACGGCGCCGTTCGATACACGGACTACAGCACAAGCGGTGAGGAGACGACCTGGAAGGTCGGTGTCAGCTACGAACCGTTCCAGGATTTGCGACTGAGAGCGACCCGGTCTCATGACATCCGGGCGCCAAATCTGACGGAGCTTTTCGCGTCGGGTTCAACGGCGCGCTCGTCGATCCTGAACCCCTATACGGGGATCAGCGGTTTCACGAGCACGGTGTCTTCAGGCAACCCCGCCCTGACGCCGGAAGTGGCCGAGACCACGACGGTCGGCGCCATCTATCAACCCTCGTGGCTGCCAGGCCTGCGCCTGTCGGTCGACTACTACACGATCGAGGTGGCCGATGTGATCGGCACCATCACCGGCCAGCAAACTGTCGATCGCTGTTTTGCCGGCGATACGCAGTCGTGCGGTCTTGTGACGTTCGGCCCGTCAAACGCGATTACGGCGATCGCCCTGGCGCCTCTGAACCTCAACAGTCTGGAGGCCAGCGGCATCGACTTCGAAGCGCAGTACGGCCTTGAACTCGCCGACGTGGCCTCCGGACTGTCCGGGCGGCTGACGACGCGACTTCTCGCAACCTACGCCGACACCCTGGCGACGACCGACGCGGCGGGCCGAGTCGATCGCGCAGGAGCCTATGGCAATGTCGCGGGGGCGGGCTTGATCGGCGGTGTGCCGCGCTGGCTGGTGAACACCGCAGTGACCTGGGACAGCGGCCCCCTGTCGCTGACCACGACGGTTAGATACGTGGGCAAGGGCATCTATGATGCGACCTATGTCGGACCGGAAGACGATGGATACTCCGTCACGGCGGCCAACTCGATCAGTGACAATCGCGTGGCGTCGGCGGTCTATGTCGCACTCAGTGGGCGGTACGACCTGTCCGGGCTTCTCAACCGGCCGGTGTCCGCCTTCTTCAACGTCAACAATCTGTTCGACAAGGATCCCCCGCAGAGCCCGGGCGCCAACCTACAGAACTCTAGCAACGTCGTTTATTACGACGTGATCGGTCGCACCTTCTCCGCCGGTTTGCGGTTCAAGTTCTAACGCTCCAGGGACGGTTTCGAGGATTAGACGCGAGCACGTCCATGGATGACTTGAGCGAACGATGCACAAGTCTTCTTTTCGCTAAGGTCGCGCCTAATCCTCAGCTTGTCCCGGCCTGCGTAAGCGGGATGCAGCGGCTTGCGTGGCTTTGAGGGCTTCTTCGTCCATGCCCACACGGCGCGCCCGGGCGGCACTGAGCCGCTCGGGTCCTGCCAGTTCCGGAGTGCCGAGATCGAACGGCGGCTGGGGGGCATATTCGAGAATCAACTGGACGCGTTCGGCCGTGGCCCGGTCCTTGAGCCGCTCCGCCAGCACCAGGCCGAAGTCCAGGCCTGCCGTGGCCCCGCCGCCCGTGATGCGGTTGCGGTCCTCCACGACCCGGTCGGTGACCAGGGTCGCGCCTAGCATCGGCAAGAGGTCGCGCACGCCCCAGTGGCTGGTGGCGCGATAGCCCTGCAAAAGGCCCGCCGCGCCGAGCACCAACGAGCCTGTGCAGACGCTGGTCACCCAGGTCGCCGTCGCCGCCTTGGCGCGCAGAAAGGCGAGGACGGCCGGATCGCCCATACAGTCGAGCGATCCCATCAGCCCGCCTGGCACGAACAGCACGTCCGGCCGGGCGTCGTAATCCTCGAAGGTCGCGGTGGGAACCAGGGGGATGCCGACGTCTGTCGATACGGCGTCGCGGGACTTCCAGACCAGATCGATGTCGCAGCCTGCGATATTGAGCACGGTCTGAGGCCCCACCAGGTCCAAAAGGATCATACGCGGATAGACGAGCATGGCCACGCGCGGACGGGGTCCGCTGTCGGGTTCGGGGGGCATGCGATGCGGGATCGGGGACGGCGTATGATCCTGAGCCCGCAACGGGCCTGCGGCCAGACCCGCCAGGCCCGCAACCGCAGCCATGAGCGTTCGACGGGGGAGGCCTGCTGGAAGCGCGGTCTCCGCCTGGGTTGACGTCGGCATGGGGAAATCACCTTGTGAGAAAATCGGGGTCATAGTCTTCAGAACCGATAGCTCAGGCTGACCGAACCGTTGCGGCCCTCGCCAGGCAGGATGTAGCGCGAGATGTGGACGTGGCTGCCGGCGACATAGGTCCGGTCGAACAGGTTGTCGATGTTGAACTGAAGCTCCAGCGGGCGGCCGTCTAAGCTGAAGCTGTAGGCCTGGACTGCATCGACCCGCACATAGCCGGACCGTCGGCGAAGCGCTCGCCTTGGGCGCGAGCGGCCCCGATCACCAACAAGGCCGTGGATCTTGGTCGCTCCGCCTCCCGGGCAAAGCCTGCAGTTCGGCTGGATTGACATACAGATTGGCCGGATTGCGAAGCGGCGTTTCGCTCAACTGATCCTATCCACTCCGTAATGCGAGTCACTATCATTTGGCATTCGCAGTCTATGCACGACGGGATGGCAAGTGACACATTTGAACTATCGTAAGCTCTCGGCAGGTCCGATCTATGTCCTGGCGACGTTCGTTGTTTCGGGATGGGGGTGTGTCGCCGAGGCGCAGACGGCGACGGCGCACACAAACCTCATCCAAACGAACGGCGAGAGCGGCGTTACGGTCCTCGACCCCATAGTCGTTACGGTCAGAAAGACTCACGAGAATCTTCAACACATCCCTGAGAGCATCACCGTCGTTCGCCGCGACGTTTTGATGGCCGCGCCGTTCGATCCCGGTGCAGCCATTGCCCGTAGCTCGCCCAATGTTCAGTGGATCAACCGGGCCCCAGGGCAGCAGTTTTTCTCCATTCGCGGCGTGAGCTCACTCGGAACGCCCGTCAACTTCTCCGACGGCACGGTCGCCTTCAGCATCGACGGCGTGCCGAACAGTTTGATGAGCGCATCCAACCTTCTCCTCGATGTCAATCGGGTCGAGGTCATGCGCGGCCCGCAGGGCACGCTATGGGGCAGCAATGCCTTGGGCGGCGCCATCAATATCGTCACCAACCAGCCGGACGGGAAGCGCGAACTGCACGTCACCGGCGAGATCGGCTCAAACGATTATCGCATGGGTGAGATGGTTCTGGGCGGCAACATCAGCCCGGACAGGCTTGATGGACGAATGGCCGTGCGGTTCGGCCATCAGGACGGAGACATCTCCAGCCTATTCACAGATGACCTCGGCAAGCGTGATATCGCGGCAGTTCGTGGCGGACTGCGCTATACCGGGGCCGACAATACGACCGTCACGCTTAGCGGCAGTTACCTTCGAGACGAGGGCAACGCGCCGTTCTACCTGCTGCGAAATACGTCACGATTTCCAATCAGCGGAACCTTGACGGAACCGAAGGCGGTCGCGACCCAAGGCGGAGCCACGCTGACTGTGGAGCATGAATTTGATGCGTTCAGATTCACCTCCGTCAGCGCCTATCAGCACAACGAAATGCAGAGTGCGACGGATAACGCCGACAAGCTGCTTTACGACCAGCTTGGATTTCCGGCTTTCAGTTCGCGCGGCCGCCTCGACGATGAAGAGGATATCTTCACCCAGGAGCTTCGGCTGAATTCGCTTGAAAGCGATCCGATCCGCTGGGTCATCGGCGCCAGCGCCGCTCGCACGGAGGGAAGTCGTACATGCGTCAGCGCGCAATGCGCGCCTCCGCCTTACTTCGACACCGTTGCAATGGATACCCGCCTCGACAGCACCAACCTTGGCCTGTTCGGGGATGCTTCAATCCCGTTCGCACAGCGATGGGAGTTTTCCATCGGCGGCCGATTGAACCATGAAGATATCGAACTTGATCGCGCGAACTCGCAGGGTATTGCCGATCTGACCGGCTCGAACTCCACCTCGCAAACCTATCCGACAGGCCGAATGGCGTTGGCTTACAGATGGTCAAATGATGTGAGGACCTATGTCTCGGCGGCGCGCGGCCACGCCACGCGCGTCTATCCGCTGTTCGGCTATCCGGTGAACGGCGTCGTGGCCGACCCCTATCCTGCGGGAACCGGCTGGACTTATGAGGCAGGCGCCAAGGCCAGCCTGTTCGATCACCGCCTGGAACTCGACGCCAGCGTCTATCACAACGCCATCAAGAATGGCGTCATGACCTATCTTGATCCTGCGCTCGGAACGTTCGGTACGACCTATCAGGATTATGACACCAGTGGCTTAGAGTTGCAGGGCCGTGCTCTGCTCTCAGATGGGCTGATCCTTACGGGCGGTGTCGGCTACACGCACAGCGAACTGGGAGCCAATGGCGCCAACACAAATACCGTTTCGGGGAACGGCGTACCCAACACGCCGAACTGGACGGTCGCGACCGGGCTGCAATACGATAGATCAGCCAGCGTTCTGAATATGCCGGGATCGTTGTCCTTTGGTGCGCAGTATCAGTTCTCCGGGAGCCGTCCCGCAGATATCGACCATTCGTTTGATCTGAAATCTTATGAGATCGTAAACATTCGGGTTGGATGGAAGAACGACACGAACGGCCTTGAGATCTACGCCTTCGGACGCAATCTCCTCGACGAACGTGCCGAGACGTTCGGCTCGCTCTTTTTGGGCGTCGAAACCGTCGCGGTTGGACCAGGTCGCATCGTCGGCCTCGGGATAACCAAGAGCTTTTGATCGCGAACGCATCGAGTGTCCGGACGCCGGCCAAGGCACTCGCTATGCGGCGATCCTGGGTGAAACCCGGCAGCGCCTATCGCTCCCCCTGATCGCTCGGCGCAGGTCTAAGGCGCTCCAGCATATAGCGGCTCGGCGGTTTGCCGACCATCTTGCGGAACATGGTTACGAAACTGCTGGCGCTTTCATAGCCGAGATCCATCGCAACGGCCTGGACCGTCTGGCCGGAGCTCAGATGCCGCAAAGCCAGGACGATATGCAACTGTCGGCGCCAGCGGCCGAAACTCATGCCCACCTGCTCCGACAGCAGGCGACTTAGGCTGCGCTCGCTGAGCGCAACCCGGGAGGCCCACTGTGCGACGGTCGCATGATCCGCCGGCGCCGCGATCAACAGGTCGGTGAGTTTCTTCAGACGCGGATCGCTGGGTATCGGGAGGCGGAGGTCTTCGACCGGCGCCGCAGCCAACTGATCCAAGATGACGGACACGATGCGACCGTCCGGACCGTCGACGTCATAATGTTCCGGAAACTCGGTGGCTCGCATCAACAAATGACGCAACAGACTCGACACCGTGATCGTGCAGCATTCGCGCGGCAGATTCGAAGCCTCCGGTGGTTCGATGAAGAGGGAAATGCATTCCACCTCGCCGGATCCGAACGCGGTATGCGGCAGCCCGCCCGGGATCCACACGGCGCATTGCGGAGGCACGATCCAGACAGCGTCATCAACCTCGCAGTTGATGACGCCACGAACCGTAAAAAGCAGTTGCGCTTTCTTATGGTGGTGCCGCGACGATCGCTCCAGCGTCTCAAGATTGGCGACGGCGTTGGCCGCGATGAGAACGCGAGGGATTTCATCTACATAGGAAAGCCAATCACTACGGACATCGACATACATTGACGGCTTCGGCCTTTTTGGATTTCAGGCCGGATTAAAACATACAATGGCAGGATTGCGCAATGACGCCACTCATCGCCTGACGCATTGTTTCCCGGCAAGAGGGACATGCTGCGATCTGGGTCGCGCTTCCCTTTTGGAAGGGGCGGCGCTCGTCTGCCCTGTCGAGCAACTCGCATTGGAGCGTTGACGTGATCAAAAAGAGGCCAGTTGAGCTCGCACAGGCGTGGCTTATCCCATCGGTCGGCGCCGCGATCTTCGCCATGATCCAGTGTTTCTCTTATCTGAACGATTACGTAAAAGCGGCGGCACGTTGCAGGCCATCACCTTCGATCCCGCCGCCTTGTTGGTCGTCTCTATTTTCTACGGGGCCTGGGTCGTTCCGCCGTTGCTGGCGCTTGCTGCAAGACGCGCGACAGACTGGGCCATGCTCGTCCTGGGCGGTCTGCTCGTCGTCCTGAGCACGCTCGGCGGCGTGTCGGACGGCTTGCGAGACGGCAGCCATCTCGTCGCCTTGCAACTGCTGGCAGTGACACTTCCAGGTGCGGTCGCGCTGGTGATGTCATGGCGGCACATCCGTTCGAAATGAACCATTGGTCCGGCAAGGAGACGATACATGCTTTTTGACAGCTCGAACTTCCCCCTGGTCTGGATGACCTATGACCAAGGTCCCGATCACGATCACGATCACGACAAGGACTTCGAAGTGTTCGAGGCGAATCTGAACCGCGGCGAACCGTTCGTGCTCTTGACCGATTCCGCGCCGACCGAAGGCCATGAGCACAGTCATGAAGAAAAGAAGCGGACCTCGCTGTGGATGAAGAAGCACAAGGCCGAACTTCGGACCCTTGTGCTGGCGATGATCGTGATCGAGGCGAGCGCCGCCAAACGCCTGGCGTTCAAACCTTTCGGTGCGGCCTTCGCCAAATTCTGGGGCTACCCAATGAGGCTCGCTGCATCTCGAAACGAGGGCTTGGAGATCGCGAGTGAACTGCTGTCGGAGCGTGCCGGGTCTGCAACAGCTTTACCCCAGCAGAGATAGACGTTCCGCCGCCTATTTCGTTTCATCAGGCTGACGTTTGTCGAAAGTCTCTCTCGCTCGCCGAAAACTGTCCGCGTTCTCGACGATCCACGTCCAGAGAGGAACCATTCGCGCAAGCATCTCGAATCCGGCCTCCGACAGCTGGTATTCGACGCGAGGCGGCGTCTCCTCATAGTCGTGGCGGATCACCAGCCCGTCCCGCTCCAGTTGACGAAGCGTACGCGTCAACATCCGCTGTGTGACGCCATGCATGCGTCGGCCGATTTCCGCATGGCGCAGTCGGCCGTACACACCCAGAGTGTGAACGATACCGAGCGACCATCGATTGCCTGCGTGCGCCAACACTTCGCGCCGCAAGCCGTCGTCGTCGTCCCGAAGGCCGTCACAGACCGTTTGGGCATAGCTGAGAAGCTCGTCCCGGTTCAGAATTTTCGCAGCAGTATCACGCATGTGCCTTCTTTCGGGCCTGTCCATGGATCGCCAGATCAGCGTGGCAACACATCCTGAATAGGTCAGAACGATGAACGATGCCGCCTCCGCCGTGAAGTCACGAAACATCCTGGTGCTGGGCGCCGGCGAACTCGGCATGCCCGTGCTGCGCAATCTGGCGCGGCGCGCAAATACCGTGGATGGCGCCAAGATCAGCGTGCTGCTTCGCGCCAGCGCCGTCGCGACAGACGAGCCGACCAAGATGCGAGACATCAGCGAAATCCGCGATCTAGGCATCGAGATCGTCGTGGGCGACCTGGTGAAGAGTTCGATCGACGATCTGGCGTCAGTCTTCGCGCGCTATGACACCGTGATCGGATGCGCCGGCTATGCCGCGGGGATCGACACGCCCATGAAACTGGCCAAGGCCGCGTTGCAGGCCGGCATTCCGCGCTACTTCCCTTGGCAGTTCGGCGTCGATTTCGAAGCGATCGGTCGCGGCGGTCCGCAGGATATTTTCGATGCCCAGCTCGATGTGCGCGAACTGCTGCGATCGCAGAGCAAGACGGAGTGGGTCGTCATTTCGACCGGCATGTTCATGAGCTATCTGTTTGAACCAGAGTTCGGCGTGGTCGATCTGGAAAACAGCGCAGTCCACGCCCTCGGCAGCCTCGACACCGCCGTCACCCTGACGACCCCAGACGACATCGGGGTGCTGACCGCCGAGATCGTCTTCTTTGAACCGACCATTCGCAACGAGATCGTATTCCTGGCCGGCGATACCGTCACCTACGGCCAAGTCGCAGACACGCTGGAGGCCGCGCTTGGTCGCCCCTTCAGCCGGTCGGAATGGACCGTACCCTTCCTGATGGACGAACTGGCGCGCGACCCGCAAAACATGATGCGTAAATACCGCGCCGCTTTCGCCATCGGACGCGGGGTCGCGTGGAACAAGGCGGGGACGTTCAACCAGCGCAACGGCGTGCCCGTCACCGACGTAGCCGCGTGGATCGGCGCAAACCTTCTTTCATCTGGGAGATAGCCTTGGGATTGTTCGGGCTCCCTACCAACGCGTGTCTTCTTCACACCCCCGGTCGGCTGGGCAGGTTGAGAGCCAGGATTGGCCGGAAGTCTACGGTCCACCCGCGACCCGTGTCAGCCTTGCTCGCGTTGAGCAGCGGCCCAAAGCATGTCCGCCCTCACCCGAACCGTCTGGTGAGGACCAGGCTGACGGTCCGGGGCGTGGGCGGGTTGTTGTAGGGATCGAAGCCGACGACGCTGTCGATGATGCGGGGCGGCTGCTGGTCGAAGGCGTTGGCCACGACCAGTTGCACCTCGCTATCCGCCAGCCATGGCGCTTTGGACCAGGCGTTCAGGTCCAGTCCGACGAACAGGGAGGCGGTGGTGAAGGCGCCGATCCGACGCTGGACCTGGCCGGGCCGGTCGTCGGTGAAGCCGTCGACATAGTTCACGACGGAGCCTGCCGAAAAACCGTCGCGGCCCCAGACGACCGAGCCGTTCAGCCGCAGGGCGGCGGGCTTGGCGTATCCGTCAAGCCGCGAGATCGCGGTCCCGCCTCCGGCCTTCATCTCAAGGTTCAGGATGTATTGGCCGCCGAGGGTCACGGCCATTGACCCGCCGAACACCTCGGAGTGATAGGCCAGGTCCAGATCGAAGCCGTCGGTAGATTCCACCGCAAAGTTCTGGGCGCGAATGTCGGCGATCAGCTGCACACGGGAGACGAGATCGGCGGGAACCTGGCCGCCATTGTCGAAGAAGGTCAGGTCGCCGCCATTGATCCACGGCAGTTCCGCGAAGCGACGCGAGACGACAGGGTTGTCCAGCACGGCGCGCACCTGTTGCGGCGTCGGGTTTGGGGTGTTGAAGACCTGAAGATCGCGGACCGACAGGCTGTCGTCCGGCGACGGCGTGCCGACGCGGTCGGAAATCTTGATCCGGTAGTAGTTCGCCTTGACCGTCAGGCCCGGCGCGAAGGTCGGCGTGAAATCGACGCCCAGCGTCAGGGTGTCGGCGTTCTGGGTCTTCAGGTCGGGATTGGCGCCTGAGCGATACATGACCAGAGCCTGGCCGGGCGACAGCGTGGGATCCTGGTTCGCGGGATCCAGGAACGGATAGTCGTAGAGGCCGAACGACACCTGTTCGGCGATGCCGATCGTATTGCGGAAGCGAGGGGTCAGGAAGGATCGCGCATACGTTCCCCGCAGCGCGAAGGACCGATCCACCTGCCAGCGCAGGCCGACCTTGGGCGACAGGGCCGTATCGAAACCCAGATCCTCGTATCGGGCGGCCGTGTTCAGGGTCAGGGACCGCATCAGGGGCACGGCCTGTTCGGCGCTGACCAGCGGCACATTCACCTCGCCGAAGACCGACTTGACCTCGCGCGAGCCGCCGTTGCGATTGAAGAAGATGGTCGCGTCGGTGCGCAGTTCTTCCTTGCGGTACTGCAACCCGCCCGCCGCCAGGACCGGCCCGGCGGGCAGGGTCGCCAGCGCCGTCTGGCCCCGCGCCTCGGCCACGAACAGGGTGTTGTCGTCCCTCTGGGTGCGCGGCGGCCGCCCCACGCGGTTGATGCTGTTGTCGGTGCGGTTGCGATGATAATCGACCGTCAGATCCAGGCTGGTGAAGTCGTCGCCCTGCCAGTGCGCGCCGCTGTAGAGCGAGGAGCCCTTGGTGCGGGTCTTGAACGCCCGGTCGAAGGCGGGGCTGGTCAGATAGACCTGCTGCGAAGAGCGATCGCGCTGAAAATGCGACGCGTCGATGGACAGGGTGACGTCGCCGACAGCCTGTTGCGCCCCGGCGTAGAGACCGGTCAGGCGTTCGCTGGGCAACTGGGTGATCTGGAGGGTTTCGCCCTGGGCCTGGATGGGATCGCCGACCAGGGGCGCGCGGTCCTGGTGCATGGCCATGGCGTAGGCGGAGCCGGTGCTCCAGTCGTGGCCGGCCAGGGCGCCGAGCTGAAAGTCCTGTTTGTCGACCTGGGTCGCGGTCGTGCCGCGCACCTGAAGCTCAAGCCCGTGGGTCGGTCGGCGGGTGACGATGTTCACGACGCCGGCGACGGCATCCGCGCCGTAGGTGGCCGACGCGCCGTCGGGAATGATGTCGATCCGCTGGATCAGCATCGACGGGATGACCGATACCGTGGGGGCTTCCGCCATGCCGACCGAGGGCATGCGGCGGCCGTTGAGCAGGGTCAGGGTGGCGTCCGATCCCAGCCCCCGCAGCGCGAACCCTGCGAACCCGTCATACTGGTTGTAGGGCGTCGCATTTCCCAGGGGACTGCCGATCCCTGCGCCAGTCGTGGCGAGTTCGCTGAGGTCGCCGGCGAAGTTCTGCGGGATGGTCAGCATATATTCCGAGACGGAGCCCGCGCCGGATCGCACGATGTCCTCGCGCCCGTGAGAGAAGACGGGACTGGCCATATATTCCTTCGGCAGGCCCCGGATCAGCGAGCCGGTGACGACGATGTCGCCGACGGTGTCCGCCTCTGCCGGGCTATCTTCTGCAGGACGCTTGGCGACGGGCGCATCCACCGTAACGCTCGTTTGAGCCACCGCTTCGGTCGCAGAACCTCCCAGGAGGGACAGAACCGCCAGCCCCTTCAGAACCATGTAATCCATAACGCCCCGCCTAAATGATATGTAATAACATTACATCCAATGTCGCTTAGGGTGACGTGCGGCAGAGTGTCAATCGAAAGGTCTCGCTTGCGG
>Ga0190271_10001240_pt1 | contig 14267 bp, 14 predicted proteins | sample Popmic356T_FD_133747 | JGI IMG/M metagenome (GOLD analysis project Ga0190271, IMG submission 133747) | Populus adjacent soil microbial communities from riparian zone of Weber River, Utah, USA - 356 T | ecosystem: Environmental > Terrestrial > Soil > Riparian zone | place: USA: Utah | collected...
AGCTTCTCCGCGATCTGCACGAACGGGTGCGAGTAGTTAGCGGCGATCTCGAAGGCGTACTTGCGCGCCTGCAGCAGGCCCGGGCGGTAGTCGCCGTGCTTGTCGCGTGCATCGGAAGCAACCACCGCGCGCACGGCCCGCGCGCGCAGCACCTGCGCCACGATCGTGCGGCGATGGGAAAGATCCGGGCCGATACGGATGGCGCGCTGCCGGCGCAGGATGCCACGCAGGATGCGCGTCACGCGCCGCGCCTGGTCATTGACCGGCGAAGCGTCGAGCAGCGAGCGCAGGCTGACGGGCTCGCCCATCTCCACCATGACGTTGCGGCCGTTCACGAGCACTGCAAAGAACTTGCGCACGCGCGTCGTCAGCGCCCAGTCCTCAGCGAACAGCAGGCGAAGCCACGACCCCTCTTTTTGCGGCGCGCGGCCCCAGTACACCGCGGTGGGCACGAGCAGGATGTCGCGCACGGAATCGGCGCTCAGTGCCTCGACCAGCGCCAGCAAGTACGGCGGTGGCCGCCGCGTCTGCGTGGCGTCCCAGAAGCGGCGTCGGCGGCCGACGTCGAAATAGGAGCGGCGTTCTTCGACGGGCAGGCTACTCGAGCGTCTCTCGGGATAGGGCAACTTCGCCTTGCTGGCCACATTGCACAAGACTGCGAGGTCGGCCACCGAATCGCGCTCGAGCACGTAACAGACGGGCACGCGCGGTTCCGTCAGCGCCGGCGGCGCCTCGGCGGGCTGCACGGCGGCCCGGACCCAGAGCTTGAAGAATCGTCGCAGGAACCAGCTCATGCGTTTACGAGTGCCACCCGCCGTATGATGTTAGGCGCCGGAGTGTAGCCGAGAGCTTGAGGCATGACCGAAATCGCAAAATTGCGGGTGATTCTGACGGGTGCATCCGAGGGCATCGGCCGTGCACTGGCTCTGGCCCTCGCCGCACAGGGTGCACGGCTGGCGCTCGCCGCGCGCGACCGCCAGCGGCTCGAAACGCTGGCCCAGGAGTGCCGCGCGCTGGGAGGCGAAGCCCGCGCCCTGCCCACCGACGTCACGAACGCGCAGGACTGCGAGTGGCTCGTGGCGGAGACGGTGAAGGCTTTCGGCGGTATCGACGTGGTGATTCACAACGCGGGCATCACGATGTGGAGCCGCTTCGACGCGCTGCATGATCTGGAGGTCTTCGAGCGGATCATGGAAGTGAACTACCTGGCGCCCGTGCGCCTCACTGCGCTGTCGTTGCCGCATCTCAAGCAGTCGAAAGGACTACTGGTGGCGGTGGCGAGCCTCGCTGGGCTCACTGGCGTGCCCGAACGTTCAGGGTACGCCGCCAGCAAGCACGCGATGATCGGGTTCTTCGATTCGCTGCGCATCGAGTTGCGCGGCAGCGGTGTCGACGTGAGCGTGGTTGCGCCGGATTTCGTCGTGACGGAAATCCATAAACGCGCCATTGGACCGGATGGCGAGCCACTCGGCGAGTCGCCGATGAAGCAGTCGAAGATCATGACTGCCGAGGACTGCGCGAAGCGCATCGTGCGCGCCATCGGGAAACGTGAGCGGCTGGTGCTGATGTCGGGGCGCGGACGTCTCGGCCGGTGGCTCAAACTACTCGCGCCGTCACTGATCGACCGCATCGCCGAGCGGGCGATCCGCCAGCGGCATTGAGCTGCGCCCCAGCGAGCGCACATGCACGGGATCCGAGAGGGGACTCGGCCTTCCGTACGCGGGCTACTCGCTGAGGCACGTCCCCTTTACGGCAGACGCAGCGACGCCTGCCCGAACGCGTAGCGCCAGCCGCCTTTCGTGCGCACGTAGGTATCGCTGAACCAGAGCTTGTATTCGAACGTGCTCGCGTCACTCTTGCGCGTGCCCTTGAGCAACAGCAGCGCGGTGACGGTGGCGGTGTCATTGCCGAACACGCGCACGGTCTGCGTGCCGGGCATCTCCACCTGCTTCTCGTATTCGATGTGCCTGTCGCGCGCGGACTCGATCAACTCCGCACGCGAGTACACCTTGCCGCTGCCGAGCACCAGCGTGAAGTCGGGATGCAGGATGCGATCCATGGTCCGCCAGTCATTACGCTCGACGGCGGCCTGGTACTCGGTGTCGAGCGCGGCGACGATCGCGGCCGGTCCGTCCTTCGCCGCGGCGGCGGGCACGATCAGCACAGTGGCCAGCGCGAGCGGGGCTAACAATCCATGACTGAATTTCATAGGTGTCTCACTGCGGCAATTGGGGCATCGAGCGGAGTGCGTGGCGGCGGGTCGAGCAGCCGCCGGATCGCCGGCAGCTGAGCAGCGGCGGCACGCTGGCCGATCTCGAAGATGCGCGGCATGGCGGCGGTATCCCACAATCCGATGCGCCGGTCGATATCGAGCTCGATGTGCAACATGCGCTGGCCCGCGGCGAGCGCCGCTTCGATACGCGCCTGCTGCAGGCTGTTGATCATCGCGGTAGTCACCTGCGCCACCAGTCGCGACGGACGGTCGATTCGCCGCGGCATGGCGCCACGAAAACCCAACGTGATGACGGCATCGGCATCGCGCGCCGCCGACACCGGCAGCGGATCGGAAATCACTCCGTCGCTGAGCCGCCGGCCATCGATTTCCACGCTCGGAAAGATGAACGGCAGCGCCATGCTCGCGCGCACCGCATCCGCCACGCGGCCTTGCGTGAGCACCACGGAGTTGCCGGTGACGGCTTCGGTCGCCACCACGCGAAGCGGAATCGGCAGATCCTGAAGCCGTGCGTCGCCGAACGCGAGCTCGACTCGCTTGCGAATCAGGCGCGCATCGTGCAGCGAAAAGCCCGCGTCGAAACGCATGAGGCGCGGCGCGATGAGCTCGAGGTAAGCGCTCCAGCGCTTCTGCCGGGTGAGCTCCGCGGACCACAGGTTCTTCGCGGCTAGCAGCCCTTGTTCCCCGTACAAACCCGCGGCGATACACGCGCCGAACAGCGCGCCCGAGCTGCAGCCCACGACCAGGTCGGGCTCGAACCCGGCATTCACCAGCACATCCGCGATTCCGAGTGCGGCGACGCTCCGAACGCCGCCACTGCCGAGAACCAGCGCGAGATGCGGCGCATTGGCCGCGCGTGTGTGAGTGATTGGCATGATCAGGGGCTCGTGTTGGCGCGCAGTTGTGGGACGGTGCGATGCGCGAGTGAATTCTTCGCGAACGTCAGTAGTTCGGTGGTCCAGTCGGAGAACATGTCGAATACGCGGAATGCGAGATCGAGGCAGCGCACGCGTTCGAGTTCGGTCAGCGGAATCGCCTCGAGCACGCGATGGTCGTAGCCGTGCATCGCGTGCCCGGTTTCGCGGCTGAAGTGAAACTGGCCGAGGTACTTGAGCTCCGGACCGCCGTCCGCCTGGATTCGCGACGCAATTTTCGCCGTCAGGCCGAACAGCACGTTGCCGGTTTCCTCGATGGCTTCGACGATCACCAGCTTTTCCGTGGGCGTGGTGTCGTAGAGCAGTTGCGCCAGGCGCATGCCCAGCGTGCGATTCTCCCGGGCGCCGTCCTTCATGTACGAGCGCAGCGTCTGCGTGATGCTGGCGGTGCGATCGAAGCCGAGCCTGGTGAAGTCTTCGAGGTACCAGGGCCAGTGATGGTCATCCTCGTGCGTGTGCTCGTTGATGAGGAGCTGGATCGGATCCGTCGAGTTCTCCACGCGCAACACGAATCGGTTGAGATCCGAGAACGCCAGGATGAACGGCGCCATGCATGGCACGAACGCCAGGCGGTCGTACGGGGGAATCGACTCCGCGCGAAGATATTCGAACAGCGGCAACTTCGAATAGTGGCGCTTGGCTTGCGCCAGCTCTCGCATCACGGCTTTCATCGTTTCTCCAGTACACGGGAAGTCACATGGAGAACGGACGCGGACGCGCCCGGAAAGCGGACATCAAGTCCGGTTCATTGCCTCGCGCGCGCGCAGCGTGTCGGGATGCCCATCCCCCACGGCGCCGGCAAACTGCACGGCCGCGGTGGCAAACGCATCGCGCGCCTCGCGCCGGCGCCCTTGCGCTTCATACACGAGGCCCGTGACGAACCACGCTCGGCCCGTGAACCGCGAGAACGACTCGTCGCTGGTCTGGGGTGCGAGATCGCGCGCTGCACGCGCGTCGGCCGCAGCGTCGGAGATGCGGCCGTCGCGCAACGCGACTTCGCCACGCAACGCCAGCGACAACGCCATATGCGCGCGGCAACAGTCCTGTGCCCGGTACTGGGCCAGTGCGCGCGAGAGTTCCGCGGTGGCGCCGTGCGAATTGCCGCGCGCCGCGAGCAGTGCGCCGTTGGTGATGGCGAAGCGGCTGTCGAGTACGTGGTTAGGTGTCAGCGCACTTTCGCGCATCGCGCTCTCGGCGCGTTGCAACTGGTCCTGGGCCTGCTCGAGCTTGCCCTGCAGCGTGGCGATCTCCGCGCGCCCGATGAACACCGCGGCAATGTTCGGCAGATTTCCGCGCACACGCGCGAGATCCAGCGCCTGCTCCCAATCGGACTCCGCCTCCGTGAAACGGCTGAGCTGCCCGAGGATGCGCGCGCGCCGCCAGATGCGGCTATCCGTAGGCTGAGCGCCGGGCGAGAGTTCACGCGTCATCTGCCAGGCGGCGTCGATTTCTTCGAGCGCCCGTCGCGGATTCCCCGCGTTCATCCAGACGGTGGACCAGTCGTCGTGCACCTGGGCGGCCGGCCGGCTGTGGCCACGACCCGCGTCGTTGAACAGCTGGAGTGCTTCACGGTACTTCTCGTGGGCGGCGGCAAAGTCATCCCCAATGGCGTATGCCCCGCCGAGCGCCTGCAGGATCTGCGAACGGCCATAGATGGATTCGACGCCGGCCTCCTCGTAGCGAGCCTGGGCGCGCTTCGCGAAGTCGAGCCCGTTCTGGGCGTCACCACTGCCAGTCGCGAGCCGCGAACGCACCAGCATGCATTCCGCGGCCACCGAGGGATCGTCTTCGTTGAGCGCGATTTCACGCATGACAGTCTCGACCGCCTCGGTGCCGCGGCCCAGCTGGCGCCAGATGTACGCTCGCGAGCAGCGCAGCGACGAGCCCAGGCGCGGAGAATCCGCGGGCAGGGAATCGATGGTGCGCGTCAGCACTTCTTCGGCGCGCCGGCTCATGCCATTGGCGTGATACCAGTCAGCAAGAAATTGCGTGGCGAAGATGCGCGAGCGCAGATCATTGCGGCCGGTCTGCTGCGCGATCTCCTCGCTGCGCGCGATCAACTGCTCGAAGGTCAGCGACTCGCCCGGTTGCATGCCCTCGATGAGCACGGTCGAAGTGAACAGCCCCGCGGCCTCAGAATTCGCCAGCCGGTCCACCGCCATGGCGCGCTGGCGTTCGGCGTCACGCCATTGCCACGCCGCTACTCCCAGGCTCACGGAAAGAATCGTGACGGTGACGGCCGCGATTCCGAGAAGCAACAGATTGCGCCGTACGAATTTCTTCGCGACATACGCGAACGAGCGCGGCCTTGCCGCGATGGGCTGCGCCGCGAGATGCTTTTCGATATCCGTGGCGAACGCCTCCACCGAGGCATAACGGTCTTCTGGCTTCTTCTCGAGTGCCTTCGCAACGATCGCATCGAGATCGCCGCGCAACGCGCCCGCTTCGGCGGGGCGCGCGGTGCGGCTCATGAGCGGCGGCTCCACGTACAGCACTTCGTGCTCATACGCGCCGAGCGAGCGGCCGTTCGGCGCGTACGGGCTGCAGCCCGTGAGCAGCTCGAACAGGATGACGCCGAGCGAATAGACGTCCGTGGCCACGGTCACGGCGTGGCCGGTGAACTGCTCGGGCGCGGCATAGGCCGGCGTGAGCGCGGCCGCTCCTACTATCGTTTGATTGGCGGCCAGCTGCGGACGCAGGTTCGTGTCCGGTTGCAGCAGCCGTGCGATGCCGAAGTCCAGCAGGCGCACCTCGCAGCCTTCGGCAATGAGGATGTTGTTAGGCTTCAGATCGCGGTGCACGATGAGCCGCGCATGCGCGAAGGCGACCGCGCGCAGGATGCTCAGGAACAGCGACAGCTGGGAGCGAAGATTCAGCCGCTCGGTGCGGCAGTATTCATCCGGCGGCTTGCCGTCGACGTATTCGAGCGCGAGATAGGGGCGGCCGCGTTCGTCGATGCCGGCGTCGTAGAGGCGCGCGATGTTGGGATGCTCGAGCGACGCCAGGATTTCGGTTTCGCGCGCGATGCGCTGTTCGATGCCGCGGTCGATGAGCCCGAGATGGGGCAGTTTGAGCGCAACGCAGCGCTTGATGGAACCGTCGACGCGCTCCGCCAGCCACACCGACGAAGTACCACCCTCCCCCAGCTCGCGCAGCAGGCGATACGGCCCGACGATGGAATCGGGCGCCAGCGTGAGCGCCACCGGCGAGCCACTGAATTCCGGCAGACGATTCAGGAAGTCGTCGGTCTCCACCGGTTTCGTCAGCAGCTCGGAGAGCGAGTCGCGAAGGTCCGCATGGTCAGGCGGCAGGGACGCAAGCCAGGCCGCGCGCTCGGGCGGCGGCAGGTCGAGCGCTGCGTCCAGCAGGGGGCTCAGTCGTTTCCAGTCGGCGGCGGTGATTGGCATGTCGATATACGGACGAAGTGGCGCGCCCTAACCGGACATTCAGCGCAGCATGGCCGCCAACAGCAGCCGCGCCTTCTCCCAGTCGCGCCTGACAGTGCGGTCGGTGACGCCCAGGACGGTGGCAATTTCCTGCTCGGTCATTCCGGCGAAATAGCGCATTTCGACCACCTGCACCAGTCTCGGATCTTCGGATTGCAGGGCCTCGATCGCGTCGTTGATCTGGATGACTTCGTCCTCCCCGGCGCGCAGGTCCTCGGCGAACTGGGCGTCGAGCGGCACATGCACGGCGTCGCCGCCGCGGCGTTCCGCCTGGCGTTGCCTCGCGAAGTCGACGATGACCGAGCGCATGACGCGCGCCGCATAAGCGAAGAAGTGGCCGCGCTCGGCGCCGGCGAGCTTGCCGGCGCGCTGGAACCGCAAAAAGCTCTCGTGCAGCAACACGGTGGTATTCAACAGCGTGTTTCGGCCGCCATCGCGCAGCTGCCTGCGCGCCTGGCTGCGCAGGTCTTCATATGCCACCGCGAACAACCGCTCGCGCGCGGCTTCGTCGCCGTCATGCGCGCGCTGGATCAGTTGCGACAGCTCGTCCATGAGAGCGCCCGCTAACTTGCATCTTGAGGAAGGTCGAGCGAGATCAGGAAGTACTCGAACAGGTACTTGAGTAGGCGCACTTCGTCCTGCAGCCGGTGATCGCTATTGAGGATGTGCAATGCGCAGCCGTGGCGGCGCGCGAATTCCATGCTCTGCTCCACGGGCACCACGTCGTCTTTCCATCCATGAACGATGGTCGTGGGGCAATCGAGGAGCTTTTCGCGCAGCGGCGGCAAGCCCGGCATCGTCAACGCTGGCGCCATCAGGAATACACCGCGCGCGTGCAACAGCGAGGCCGCCGCCACCGAAACGTAACCGCCCAGGCTCGAACCGCAGAGCACGAGGTCGCCCTTGAGCTCCTTGCAGAACTCGACCAGTTTATTGACCCTCTCACGCGGATCGTCGATGCCGCGATAGTCCACCGACTCGACTTCGTAACCTTCGCTACGCGCGTTGCCGGCGAGGGCGGTGATCTTCACGCCCCAGGGGCCGGCGTCCTTGCCATGGGAGAAAACGACGTAGCGGTCGGTCATTGGAGTCCTCAGATTTTCCAGAGCAACGCATCGAGACTTTTCCTGGCAGCAGGCGTGCGGGCCACCAGCGCGCGATTGCCGCGCGTCTTCACACCTTCACCGGCGAGCAGGCGCAATTGCTTGCGCGCGTTGACGGAGCCCACGGGAAAGGCAATGCGCCCTCCCGCGCCGGTGACACGATGCCACGGCAAACGCTTTTCATCGCCGGATTCACGCAGCACCTGGCCCACGAGGCGTGCACGCCCGGGCAATCCGGCGCGACGCGCAATCTCGCCATAACTGGCGAAGGTGCCGCGCTTCACGGCGCGCACTGCCCGGCGGATTGCCGCGGCGCGAGCTTGTGCTGTATTCGGTGGAGTGTCATTCGTCATGAATTCATCTAGAGTCCAAGCCCCGCGGCGACAAGATTCGATCACGCGATGGCCCGAGTAGCAACCGACGCACAGCCCAGCCGTCCGCAGATGGACTGGCTCACCATGAACACCACCACCACCGCAGGTCCCACGCTTCGAGCCTGGGCACGTGCGCGGAGTTCCGCGTTCGGCCGGTGGTTGTTTGCGCGCACGGTGTGCAAGCGCGCGCCCTACTTCGGCACCATCCGGCCGAAATTCCTCGACCTCGAGCCCAAACTCTGCCGCGTCACGATGAAGAAGCGCCGCGCCGTCGAGAATCACATCGGCACCGTGCATGCCCTCGCCATGGGAAATCTCTGTGAGCTCGCCGCGGGACTATGTACCGAAGTCACCATTCCCGTCGGCATGCGCTGGATCCCGCGCGGCATGACAATCGAATACCTGGCGAAGGCTGAAACCGACGTCGTCGCCACCGCGCGTCTCGACAAGACCGAGTGGGCCGGCCCCGAGAACATCGGCGTGCCCGTGACCGTCACCGACTCCAGCGGAAAGGAAGTGGTGCGCGCGGTCATCAGCATGTACGTCTCACCGAAGCGCGAGTCCCCGGGCTGAAGGCGGTTCGCTGACGACTGGCCGATCAGGCCGCGTCATGAAAGATCACTCCCAAGGTATGCCTGCGCCCACTGTGGAGACGGCTGACACCGTGCCGCATGTTCACGCGGTAAGCGCCGCGCGGACCCTGCACGGGACGGTGATTAACCGCGAACACCACCGCGTCCCCCTGGCGGAGCTGGCAGACCTCGACCCGGGTCTGACGACGTGGCCGCTGTTCGGTCAACACGAATTCTCCACCGGAAAAATCCGCGCCGGGTTCCGACAACAGGATCGCCACCTGGAGCGGAAACACTTGTTCGCCGTACAGGTCCTGATGCAGGCAGTTGTAGTCGCCGGGACCATAACGCAACAGCAGCGGTGTCGGCTTCGTTTGTGCCGCCGCGTGACATCCGGCCAGAAAGTCGGCATGCAAACCGGGAAACCGTGTTTCGATCCCGAGGATTTCGTTCCAGCGATTGGCGAGCGGAGCCAGCCGCGCATAGTGCGACTCGCGCAATGCCGCGACGATAGACGGCAGCGGATACGCGAAGTAACGATATTCACCGCGACCGAAGCCATGCCGTTCCATGACGACGCGGTTGCGAAACGTATCGTCGTCGTCATACATCGCGGCGAGTTCGCGACATGCCGATGCGTCGAGGCAACACTCGGCGATGGCACAACCACGCTGTTCCACTGCGGAACTCAGCCCGGGCCAATCGAGCGAATTCACCCGACCGGCCACGCTGCCTGAATCCATCGTAGTACTCGTCATTCTCATTCCACGCGGCGCTGACACAGGACTCCGCAATTTAGTGAGCAACGGCGCACAGAGCATTCCGAAACTTGCTGAACTTCCGGCTCCGGAGAGCGCAGAATCGGTAATGACCTCTGGTATTCCCCGCGAGCAACGCGAGTCGCTCGCGCGCTTCGCTAAAGCCTCCACCCCCCGCGCTCTCTGGCAACTCGCCAACACGCTGCTGCCCTTCGTGGCTCTCTGGGCATGCATGGCGTGGACGTTGCTCGCCGAGGCGAGTTATCTCTGGACGCTGCTGCTGGCGCCGCCCACGGCGGCGCTGTACGTGCGGTTGTTCATCCTCCAGCACGACTGCAGCCACGGTTCGTTCTTCGCCAGTTCCCGCGCCAACCGCTGGTTGGGCGCGAGCCTGGGTCTGCTCACGCTGTTCCCGTTCGCGTACTGGAAGAAGACGCACGGCGTACACCACGCCACCTCGGGCAATCTCGATCAGCGCGAGCTCGGCGACATCCGCACGCTGACGGTCAGTGAATACCGCGCCAGCTCACGCTGGATGCGCTTCTGCTATCGCTTTTACCGCAGCATGCCCGTGATGCTCGGTATCGGGCCGTTCTACCAGTTCGTCGCCAAGCACCGATTTCCGCTCGGCATGCCCTGGAGCTGGAAAAAGGAATGGCGCAGCGTGGCGCTCAACAATCTCGCGCTGCTCACGCTCGGCGTGGGTTTGTGCGTGTGGCTCGGCTGGGGCGTCGTGCTGGCCGTGCACCTGCCCGTGGTGGCGCTCGCGGGCGCGCTCGGTGTCTGGCTGTTCTACGTGCAGCACAGCTTCGAGGAAAGTTACTGGGTCCGCCGCAGCGAGTGGGATCCGAAGGCCGCGGCCGTCGATGGCAGCTCGTTCTACGACCTGCCCGCGGTATTGCGCTGGATAACCGGCAACATCGGTTATCACCACATCCACCATCTCGCGCCGCGCATCCCTAACTACCATCTGCGTGCGGCCCATGACGCCGTGCCCTCGCTGAAGCCCACCGTGCGCATGGGGCTGCGCGAGAGCCTGGCCTGTGCGCGCATGAAGCTCTGGGACGAGAGCCTGGGCCGGATGGTCGGTTTTCCCCGTCCGGCCGCCCGCCGCAGCTGAATTGCCCCTGAAAGACCCCTGAATCGAGAATAAGGCGGGCAGGAAACTCCAGACCTGCCATCCTGCCGACCCGCGCATCCGGCGCCTCCCTGGAGTATTCGCCTGATGACCAACGCCTCGACCCCTCCCGCCCGCAACAGCACGCACATCCTCATCGTCGACGACAACCGTGAGGCGGGGAAATCCCTCGCGCAGATGCTGGCCGACAACGGCTGCGACGAAATCCGCACCGTGCGCAGCGCCGCGCGTGCGCTGGCGGTCGCCGCCACGTTTCAGCCTGCCATCGCTTTCCTGGGAATCCCGACACCCGATGGCCTGGAAGCCAACCTGGCCGCGTTGCTGCAGAAGAATTCCCGCGAGAAGAGTATTCGTCTGATCGGTCTCACCGACCGTCCGGAGCCGCCGGGCCGGGAAGAAGCGCGGGCTTCGGGCGTAGAGCGATTCATCAGCAAGCCGGTGACGCAGGTGGATCTCGAAAAGGCCCTGAGGAAATCGTAGATCGCGTGCGTGGCCGCGCGACCAGTCGCGGGCCAGGCACGATTTACGCTTCGAGGTAAGGCGCGAGCGGCGCTTCCGGCGCGGAGGCGACTGGCGCTACCGTCCCGGTGGATTCATTGACCGGCCCCAGTGGCGGGACAACCGGCGCCAGCGGGACCAGCCCGCGCAGAATGCTCGATTCGATCTCGAGGTCGACGCTCGGCGAATAATTCGCAAAGCGATTCACGCTGATCACCTTCGCGCGCGACCCGCTCGGCTGATGCGTGACGATGAAAGCGTGGTATTCGCCCGGTTTCGTGGCTGCGAAACCGAATGCGAGATTGATCTTGCCGGCGCGCATGCTTTCTTCCGTATTGATGCGTTCGTCGCACACCACGAAGTAGCTCTGTTCGCCGCTGCGGCCCGCGAACGCCCCTTCGGCATACAGGGAATCGAGAAATGCCTCGACCTGGGCGCGTGCCATGGTCCAGGTGGGCTGGGCATTGCGTTCGAACAGCATCCATCGCGTGCCGCGTTCGACGGAAGCCAGCACGAACAACGCCAGCCGGCGCGCGGAGAGAAATCGCCAGTCGCTCACGGCGGCCGAGCCACTCGCCAGTGTGCGCGGACTGGTGGCGAACTTTGGCGCGATGCGCACCGCCTGCAGGAGGTTGATGCCGGCATTCGCGAGGCGAACGCGATCGGCATTGTTCACGTTCCACGCCGGGCGCATGCCGTGACGCAGGATGGGCGCATCACCTTCGGCCGCTGACCACACCGGGGTGCTCTCATCGCAGCGCGCGATGATGCCCGCGGCCACACCGCAGGGCGCAAACAGCTCGAACCGGCCACGCAGGCGGTCGAAAGCCACGACCCGCGGAAAAAACATGGTCGCGTCTTCGCTGCGGAATGGCCAGTGACGCATTCCGTCGAGCGCGGCGGCGCTGGATGCCCACGATGACGGCGGATCCACGACCAGCATCGCACGCCGGTCGCGGCAGAATCGCCCGGCCACCAGCAGCGTGGACAGGCCCACGTCGGTTTCGCGCGCGAGCGGCGGGATGCACAGCAGGTTGATGTCTGGCGCCGCATGCAACGCGAAGATGCCTGTACCCGCCTGGGCTGAGCCGATGATGTCGTAATCGGTAATCGGGCCCCCGTCGTCGCCGTCGGGATTGGATGGCGTATAGCCGATGGAAGCGCCCGAAGCAGCCGCCGGAGTCCGGGTTGGCCGCGCGGCGGGAACGCTGCCTTGCACTCGGAGCAGTCGTGATTCGAGCAGCACATCGGCCACGAAACGGTCCGCACCCGGGGTCACCGTCAGCCGCCGGTAGATTTCCTGGTCTTCGATCTGCTCGGAGCCGGCGGTGCGCACTCGCTGCACGACGAGGTTGAAGCGGTCGGTCTCCTTTGCATCGATGCCGTCGTAGTCGACGGATGCACGCAGAAATTCACGCGATCCGGCGCCGACGCCGCGAAGGATGAGCTTGCCGGACATACACGGCAGCGACAGCGTCGGCGGGCGAGCGCCGTTGACCACGCGAACGATGACGGCGCAGCGGCCGCCGTTCTCGAAGAACTGTTCGACCGCGTAACTCAGCGTGGAGGGTTGCCAGAGGCCGCCGAAGACGCGCGTGTAGTCGGCAAAACTGCGGACCGGGACGGGTTCGTTGACCGGACCCTTCAGGGTGCGGCCGACAAAGGCCGCGATGCTGGTCGCGGCGCGCGCAATGACACGTATAGAGCCGTGTTGTTCGGCGGTTTGGACTTGTGAGTCAAACGGCTCGGCCAATCAACTCCCCATTACTCAACGACCCGACAACGGGGCTCGCAACGTGCGCGGAATGTAGCAGCGTCTCAGTAGCGCCGCCACAGCGGAACGTTGCGTCTTTTGAAAAATGCGACGAGCGCGAGTCCCGCGATGAATCCGCCGATGTGCGCGCTGAAGGCAATGCCACCCTGGGATTCGCCGGTGGACTGAATCGCAGAGAGCCCTCCCAGCACGAGTTGCATGACGAACCACGCTGCCAGCACCCAGATAGCCGGGAATCGTCCGAATCCCACGACGATGAAGCCGAGCGGAAGCCCTAACAACACGCGGGCGCGGGGAAACAGCAGCAGGTAACCGCCGAGCACGCCGGAGATGGCGCCGCTGGCGCCCACCATCGGCATTTCCGAAACGGGATTGAGCAGTACGAAGGCGTAAACGGCCGCGACCCCGCACAGGACATAAAAAAGGATGTAGCGGACGTGGCCCATGGCGTCTTCGAGGTTGTTTCCGAAAATCCACAGATAGAGCATGTTGCCGGCGAGGTGCCAGAAGCCGCCGTGCATGAACATGGAAGTCAGCACCGAGGCCCAGGGCGGAATCACGGCGACATCGTCGGGCAGGTATTTCTCGCCCGTAAGTACCGCGGGAATCGCGCCGAAGGCGTACATCGCCTCGCGCGTGCCGGCATCGAAGAGCAACAGGTGCTGCAAAACGTAAGCCAGCACGCAGGCGATCATGATTCCGACGGTGACGTACGGTGTCGTACTCGTCGGGTTGTCGTCATGCAGTGGAATGACCACGAATCAGACGAGCGCGACGAGAAGGAATTTCATGCCGCGCACTCTAAATGGGGACACTCCCCATTAATTCGCGATTGGCTTCGTGGTCGGCGCCGCGGGAGCGGCAGCCGCCGCGGCGGATTCCACCGATGACTCGCGATCGGACACGAGCTCCTGGAACGTCGCCTCGTCCACCGGCAGGTCGGAGATGCCGTCCCAGGTTGCGCCAGGCGCAACGATGTTCTGCACGATGGTCGCGCTGGCGACGATGTGTTCGAGCTGATCCGGACCGCCGGACACGGACACGGGAATGCCACGCGGTTCATGCGAGAGCTTCGACACTGCTTCCCAGTCGATCTTTTCCTTGCGCGCCTTGAGCTCCTGCTGGATGCGCTCGGCCAGCGCCTTGTTGAGCAGCTTGGCCTGGGCCTTCTTCCAGTCGCGCGGATCGTCTTCGAGCACGTCGAAAGCCTGGATGTGCAACGCCCCATCGTGCCAGCCAAACACGAACGGCTGGTTCACCACGCGCACCTGCGTGCCGATGGGAGTCATCTCGAACAACTGTGCGATGTCTTCCGGATACAGGCGGATGCAGCCGTGGCTCGACCGCAAGCCCACGCCGGCAGGTTTGTTGGTGCCGTGAATCATGTAGGTGGGCCAGCCGAGATAGAACGCGAAGCGCCCCAGCGGATTGTCCGG
>Ga0190271_10001241_pt1 | contig 14262 bp, 11 predicted proteins | sample Popmic356T_FD_133747 | JGI IMG/M metagenome (GOLD analysis project Ga0190271, IMG submission 133747) | Populus adjacent soil microbial communities from riparian zone of Weber River, Utah, USA - 356 T | ecosystem: Environmental > Terrestrial > Soil > Riparian zone | place: USA: Utah | collected...
ATGCCAGGTCGCCGCGCGTGCAGGCCAGGGCGAGCTCGGCGAGGTCGGAGCGCAGGAGCGGCAGGACCGCTTGGGCCTCCGGATCGCCGAAGCGGACGTTGTACTCGACCAGGCGCGGGCCGTCGGCGGTCAGCATCAGTCCGGCGTAGAGCACTCCCACGTATGGCGTGCCAATCGCGGCGAGGTGATCGAGCACCGGTTGGACGAACATCGCGACGAGCTCGTCGGCCGGATAGGGGACTGGAGCCGGCGCGTAGGCGCCCATCCCGCCGGTGTTCGGCCCGGTGTCGCCTTCGCCGATGCGCTTGTGGTCCTGCGCCAGCGGAAGGGCCTTCGCGATGCGCCCGTCGCAGAGCGCCAGCAATGAGCACTCCGGCCCGCTCATGCGCTCCTCGAGCACGAACGGCTCGGTGGTGATGCCGATCGCGGCGTAGGTCTCGGCGTCCGAGGCCGGGATCGTGACGCCTTTGCCGCCGGCCAGCCCGTCCAGCTTGACCACCACAGGTCTGCCCAGCTGGTCGAACCATTTGGCGGCAGCCTCGTGGGCACGGGCCTCGAAACGAGCGAACGCCGGCCCGGGGATGTTGAGCGATGCGGCCAGCTCGCGGGCGTACCCCTTCGACGACTCGAGCCGGGCGAGCTCGGCGCTCGGCCCGAAGCACGGCTTGCCGAGCTCGGCGCACGTGTCGGCGACACCTTCGACGAGCAGGCTCTCAGGTCCGGGAATGACCAGCGACACGCCGTCGAGATCGACCTGGTCCAGCGAGCCGGCGAGCACGACCGAGTGCCCGTGGCGCCGGCAAGCCCAGGCGATCGCCTGTTCTCGACCGCCGCCCCCCAGGACGACGACGTTCATGATGCGGCCGCCGAAGCGCCTGGAGGCGCCGGCGTGCCGAACCGGGTCTCCCCCTCTGAATGACGCGGCCTGGCTGCTGGTCTCACGCAAGCACGCCCTCGAACGACAGCTTGGCCTGTGCGTCGCCGACCTCAATCGGGTACCGCCCCGTGAAGCAGGCGTTGCAGTAGCCCTCACCTGACCCGTCGGCGTGACCGACGGCGCGCATCATCCCCTCCAGCGAGAGGAACGAGAGGCTGTCCGCTCCGGCCCGCTCCCGGATCTCCTCGACGGTCAACCGCGCCGCCATCAGATCGCCGTCGTGGCCCATGTCGACGCCGAAGTGGCACGGGTGGACGATCGGAGGGCACGTGATCCGCACGTGCACCTCCGTCGCCCCGGCGTCGCGCACGAGCTTGACCAGCGGCCCAGCCGTCGTCCCGCGCACCAGAGAGTCGTCGATCATGATCACTCGCTGTCCGGCGAGGTTCTCCGAGAGCGCGTTGTACTTCAGCGCCACGCCGCGGTCGCGGATCTCCTGCGTCGGCTCGATGAACGTGCGGCCGATGTATCGGTTCTTGATCAAGCCGTCGTTGAACGGCACGCCGCTCGCCCGCGAGTACCCGACGGCGGCGGGGATCGACGAGTCCGGCACCGGGATGACCAGATCGGCGGCCACGGGCGACTCGGCCGCCAGCTCGGCCCCGAGCCGCTCCCGCACCTGGTGCACGTTGCGGCCGTCCCACACCGAGTCCGGCCGTGAGAAGTACACGAACTCGAACGTGCAGCGAGCCGGCGACAGCGCCGGTGCCAGCGCCCGGCGGCGCTGCATCTCGGCGCCCCGCAGCGTCACGATCTCGCCCGGCTCGACCTCGCTGACGTCGACGCACCCGAGCGTCGACAGCGCGCATGTCTCGCTGGCCACGGCGAACCCGCCGTGCGGCAGCCGGCCCACCGACAGTGGCCGGAACCCCCACGGATCGCGCACCGCCACGACCCGGTCGGCGGCAAGGAGCACGAGCGAGTAAGCGCCCTTCCACGCCGGCAACGTGCGCTCGATCCGCTCCTCCCACGTCCTGCCGCCGGCCGCCGCCAGCATCAGCGTCATGACCTCCGAGTCGCTGGTCGCCGTCAACCCGAAGCCCTTCGACAGCAGCTCGTCGCGCAACTCCGACGTGTTGACAACGTTGCCGTTGTGAGCGAGAGCCAGCGGGCCGTGCATCGTCTCGACGAGGAACGGCTGTATGTTGCGTTCGTTGTTCGAGCCCGTCGTGGAGTAACGGGTGTGGCCGATGGCGTGGTAGCCCGAGAGTGCCTTCAGGGCCTCGTTGGTGAAGACGTTGGAGACGAGTCCGGCCTGCTTGTGGACGCGCGCCCGGTGACCGTCGCTGACGGCGATGCCGGCCGCCTCCTGGCCGCGGTGCTGCAACGCGAACAGCCCGAAGAACGTGAGCTGCGCCACTCCTTCGCCGTGAGGGGTTGAGATGCCGATCACGCCGCACTCCTCTCGTAACGGTTGCTCGAACGTGCTCGGCGCGTCAGCCATCGTGTTCCTTCCTGACCTCATCGAGGACGGCATTGATGCGCTCCTCGACGGGATAGTCACCGGGCTCGAACGCCTGCCCGGTCAGTCGTTCGTACGCGTCGATGTAGCGCGCCGTCGTGGCCGACCACACGTCCTGCGCGAGCTCGGGGATCTCACCATCTCCGCTGAACCCGGCCGCTGCCAGTGCCTGCCGGACCAGCTCCTTGTCGAGGCTCTCCGGCTCCGCGCCGGTGGACATCCGATCCTCGTAGCTGGCGGCAACCCAGAAGCGCGATGAGTCGGGCGTGTGCAGCTCATCGATCAGCAGCACCTCGTCGTCTGCCGTCACGCCGAACTCGTACTTCGTGTCGACGAGGATCAGTCCTGCGTCCGATGCCACGTCCTGTCCGCGTCGGAACAGCTCGAGGGCGACGGTGGAGACCTGGTCCCAGCGGCCGGCCTCGACGAGCCCGCGTTCCACGACCGCCGCCATCGACAGCGGTTCGTCGTGGACGGTCGAGCCGGTCGGAGGCTTCGTCGTCGGCGTGACGATCGGGTGGGGGAGCGGCGTGTTCTTGCGCAGGCCGTCCGGGAAGCGGTAGCCGTACAGCTCCCGCCCACCGGCGGCGTACGGCTTCCAGAGCGAGGTCGACGTGACACCGGTGATGTACCCGCGCACGACCACTTCGACCGGCAGCGTCCGTGCCGCCCGAGCAACGAGCAGGTTCGGATCCGGCACGTTGACGACATGGTTGGCGACGAGGTCGGCGGTCCGCGTGAACCACCACGCCGACAGCTGGTTGAGCACCTGCCCCTTGTACGGCACGCCGGCGATGATCCGGTCGAAGGCGGACAGGCGGTCGGTCGTGACGATCAACCGACTGGCGGCTCCCATTGCATAGGACGTGCGGACCTTGCCGTCGCGGCGGTCAGGCAGCGGTAGGTCAACGCTGATGAACGGAGCGAGGGTCTGACTACTTGGCATGGCGCACCGCCGCCTCGAACAGGCGCAGGCCGAGGAACCGGGTCGTGCCGTGGTCACGATGGTGTCGCGGATGTTGGCGCGGGATCACGTGGTTCTCCGGGTGGGGCATCAGGCCGAGCACGACCCCGCTCACGTCGCACACACCCGCGATCGCGGCGACCGAGCCGTTGGGGTTCGTGCCGTCGTAGCGCAGCGCGACCTGCCCGGCGGCAGCGAGTGCGTCAGGGTCGGGGTGGACGTAGCGGCCCTCCCCGTGGGCGATCGGGCAGTGGATCGGATCGTCGACACCGGACGTCCAGATGCACCGGCTTCCTACGGCGGCGGTGAGGGTGACCCACCGGCAGTCGAAGCGGCCGTGGTCGTTGTGTCCGAGCGCGCCTGGCAGCAGCCCGGCCCGCGTCAGCACCTGAAAGCCGTTGCAGATCCCGAGCACCGGCCGGCCACTGTCCACGAACGCCCGCAGCTGCTCGCCGAGGCGCCCGCCGTCGCCGGCCATGAGGTCGAGGGCCAGCATCCGACCGGCACCGAGTGCATCGCCGTAGCTGAACCCGCCGGCGATGACGAGGATCCTCGCGGTGTCCAGCAGGCCGGGAGTTGCGATCAACTCGGCCGCCAAGACGACGGCTGGCTCCGCACCGGCCAGGTCGAGCGCGAGCACGGCATCGGTGTCACGGTTCGTTCCTGGGCCGGCGACGATGATGGCCTGCGGACGGCTCACCGATCGGCTCCTGTGAACGCGGCAACGAGGTCGTCGACAGGCAGGGGAGCGAGGCCGGGCAGCCGCAGCGCGGGTTCCTCCGTCACCGTGCCCAGGCGATGGACTGAGCCGACCGCCGCCACGAAGGCCATCAGATCCGTCGCGCGGATCTCGACGACATGGCGGCCGGTCGACTCGGCGAACAGGGACGTGACCACGTCGTCCTCGGGCAGCTGGTCGACGGCGATGCCGAGGCGGCCAGCGATGCACAGCTCGGCGAGCGCAACGGCGAGCCCGCCCTCGCTCACGTCGTGACACGACTGCACGAGGTCCGCTCGCATCGCGCCGTGAAGGCGCCGATAGCGGGCCGGCGCATCCACGTCGGGTTGGGGAACGAGACCGTCGATCGAAGAACCGTGCAGCAGGTCGAGGTGGCTCCCGGCGAACTCTGGGTCCGTCCGTCCGAGCAGCAGGATGACGTTGCCCGGCTCGCAGGGCTCCGCCCTCAACGTGCGCCCGACGTCCGGGACGTGGGCGACCGCTGTGATGACGAGCGTCGGCGGCACGGCGTGGCGGGCACCATCGGCGCCGGTGTACTCGTTGTTCAAGGAGTCCTTGCCGGAGACGAACGGTGCACCGTGGGCGATCGCGGCGTCGTGGCAACCCTCGACGGCCGCGACGAGCTGACCCATCGCGGACGGGCGGCGCGGGTCGCCCCAGAAGTTGTCGAGCAGAGCGACCCGCGTGGGGTCGGCGCCGACGGCGACGACGTTGCGGATCGCCTCGTCGACCACGGCGTGGGCCATCGCCTCCGGGTCGTGCTGGCCGTACCAGGGATTGACACCGACACCGACGGCGAAGCCGTGCGTGTCGCGAGGATCGGCCACGACCACGCCATCGCCCGGCGCGTCGCCGTGGCGTCCGACGAGCGGCCGCACCACCGTGCCCCCGCCGATCTCGTGGTCGTAACGGTGGATCGTGGCCGCCTTCGAGGCGATGTTCGGGTGAGCCAGCAGGGCCAGCAGCGTCGCCGCCGGATCGCCCACGCTGCGCTCGACGGGCTGGCGAGCTGGCTGTGGCAGCTCGGCGACGAGCTCGCGCTGAGGTCTGCCGTCGTGGAGGAACGCGGTCTCGAGGTCGAGCACGACGGCGCCGCCGTGGCGCACGACCAGGCGTCCGTCTCCGGTGAAGGCGCCGAGGTCGGCCAGCTGGACTCCGTGCCGACGGCAGCGAGCCTGCAGCGCCGGCAGGTTGTCCGGAGGGACGGCGACGACCATCCGCTCCTGTGCCTCCGAGAGCCAGATCTCCCATGGTTGGAGGCCCGGATACTTGAGCGGGACCACCGCCAGGTCCACGTCGGCGCCCACGCGTTCGGCCATCTCGCCGACGGCGGACGACAGTCCGCCGGCTCCGCAGTCGGTGATCGCCGTCCACAGGTCGTGAGCGTCCTCGGCGCCGGCGAGCACCTCGATCAGCCGCTTCTCCGTGACCGGGTCTCCGATCTGGACGCTGGCCCCGGCGACGTGGCCGGTCGTGGCGTCCATCGTCAGGCTGGAGAACGTGGCCCCGCGGATGCCGTCGCGGCCGGTGCGGCCACCCAGCACGACGACCCGGTCGCCGGGGTGCGGGCCGGTCGACGGCACGTCCTCGGGCGCGATGCCGATGCATCCACAGAAGACGAGCGGGTTCGTCGTGAACCCACCGTCGTAGAGGACGGCGCCGGCGATCGTCGGCAGGCCGATCTTGTTGCCGTAGTCGGCGATCCCATCGATCACTCCGTCCCTGATCCGGCGGGGGTGCAACGCACCGTCGGGGAGATCTTCGACCGCCAGGTCGGGAGGGCCGAAGCACAGCACGTCGGTGACGGCAACCGGTCGGTGTGCTGCGCCGAGGACGTCGCGAATGACGCCGCCGACGCCGGTGTTGGCGCCGCCGAAGGGCTCCACCGCGGACGGATGGTTGTGGGTCTCGGCCTTGAGGGCGAGCGTCGTGCCGGAAACGAACGACACGATGCCGGCATTGCCGACGAACGCCGAGCGGACGAAGGGTGCGTCGACGGTGTCGGTCGCGGCGCGAAGGCGGTCGAGCAGTGCCGGTCGGGCCTGGCGCTCGTCGGTGGTGATGGCGGCGCGGAAGGTCTTGTGGGCGCAGTGCTCGCTCCACGTCTGGGCCAGCGTCTCCAGCTCGACATCCGTTGGGTCGCGGCCCTGCCCACGGAAGTGCGTCTGCACGGCAACCAGCTCGGCGGCGTCGAGGGCGAGGGCACGCTGCGCGCTGAGCTCCAACAGGCCGTCGAGTTCGAGGTCGCGCAGCGGGATCGTCTCGACGCAGGGCGGATCGCGCGTGCCCGGATGGAGCTCGGGGTCGGCGATGCCCGACGTCCACTCCTCGATGACGGGGTTGGCGACGAGCCGACGCAGCAGTCGCTCGGTGGTCTCGGCGTCGGTGTCCGCTGGGAGCTCGAGGCGCCGTCCGGTGGCGGCCGCGACTACTGGAACGCCGAGCTGGTGCGCAGCCTGGACGACGGCGTCGGCCGTGGTGTCGGTGACGCCGGGATGGAGTGTGATCTCGATGCCAGGTCGGTCCGGTCGGTCCCACGTCCCGGTCTGCAGCAGTGGGTCGGCGAGGATCCCTTCGAGCCGCCGCAGGTCGCCGTCGGACAGCTCGCCGTCGACGAACACGACGTCGGCGACGCCGACAGGTCCGTTGATCGTCAGCCCGAGCGTCGCTGCACCGGCGGCGACTGCGCTGGCCCGAGGGTCGGTGTCGAGGGAGCGCACGGTGAACCGGTGCATCGGACCGGGCCCGGACCCCGCTGCCCTCACTGACCCGACCCTAGGCACGGTGGTCCGGCGGCACGAAGCTTCTGAACGAAATGTAAGGGCGACGACGGCGCTCAGCCGACGGTGACGCCTCTCACGGCCCAAGCCTCGGCCGAAACCGTGAAGGGAGGCGGACCCAGCAGCTCCCTGCAACCGTCGCGCAGCGCGTCTCGATCCCGCTCATCTCGCGAAGCCAGGTACTCACCGACGGGACCCACACCGAAGGTGAACGGCTCCCACCACGTGTCGAAGTCGTCGTAGTCCAGCGCCGCTGACAGCACCGCGTCCTGGAGGTCGTCGAGCCCCGCAGCATTGAACAGCGTCGCGAGATGGCCTTCCCGCGCGCCGTTGAAGTCGGACTCGTCGTGCACCGCTGGATCGAGCGTGCGGGCGACGTGCCAGAACCCGGTGACCGGCGAGCGTCCGCCGCCGTGGTCCCAGACGCAGGCGGCGACGACGCCACCCGGACGGACGACCCTCGCCATCTCGCGCAGCCCGGCCACCGGGTCGGACATGAAGTGGACGACGAGTTGGGCCAGGGCGACGTCGAAGCGTTCGCTGTCGAACGGAAGCTCCTCGGCGCTGCCCTGGTGCACCTCGACTCCGGGGTTGCGCTGCCGGTTGGCGGCCACGAACGGTGCAGAGGGATCGACGGCGACCACGTGGTCGGCTCCGAGCGCGCCGACGAGGCCGGTGGTCAATGCACCTGGGCCGCTGCCGACGTCGAGCGCCGCCTGGCCGGCACGCACTCCGGCGAGCTCGAGCATCTGTGGCACGAGCTGCACCGAGTAGCGACCCATCAGGCGGTCATACGAGTCGGCCGGGACGTTGAAGGCCACGCGGCGACTGTACGCCTTGATTTTTCGCTTACCGGCCGGTGTCCGGCAACGCGTACGCCCTGAGCAGGCCATTGGGCGCCACGGCCGTGGTGAGGCCCTCTGACCGGGCGGTTCCCACCGCGTCGGTGACCGTCAGGTACAGCCCGATCGCCGTGAGGAGCCAGGTTGCCGCGGTGGTGGCTCCGACGAACGTTGTCGTCGAGACCGTCCACAGGAGCGCCACGCTGACGGTGCCCAACGCCGCGTTGACGCAGGCCCACTGATACGTGAGTCGTCGGAACAGTCGCGTGATCGCTGGCCGACAGAGGACCTCGGGATCGAGCGGGCAGAAGTCCTGCGCGAACCGAGCAATGATCGGGCGGCCGATCCGGGCCGACAACGCGAAGGCTGCGGCAGTGAGCAGTGTGCGGAGCACGGGCTGCGCGAAGTACACGAACGCGTTCTGGCTCCAGATGTAGATGCCTGTGCGGATGCTGATCCCGATACACGCGAGCACGAGGAGGCCGGGGACCGCTCGCCCGGCGACGAGGCGTCGACCGACGCATCCGAACGTCCAGGCGGCGGCCGCGAGGAACGCCCACATGAGGCCGGCGTTGTCGACGACGACATAGAAGATGATCGTCGGGATGAGCGTGGCTTCGATCAGTGACGGTATGAGGCGCCGCACCACCGCCACCACGACGGAGAGCTTGGTCGGGTGCAGCCGCCAACCGAGGTCGTCCACTGTCCCGAGCGTGCTCGTTGCCATCCGTCTCCTGGTCGCGTTCTTGCATGAAGCGCTACCAGGGTCTTGAGCGACGCTCCCGGACTGCGTCTGGCACGGTCCGGCACGGAGGGCATCCGTGCGCCTGCACCGTACCGCTCAACCTGGATGCTCCGGCGTCGTGCCACACGGAACCTTGCCGATCTGGGTAGCCTGGCGTTATCACGCGGAGCGACACCGACGTGATGACATCGGCTCCGGACCCTGGTCGGGTTTGTGTGATCTCGCCGAGACCGCACAACAGCGTCGCAAGGAGCCCTCTATGTCAGTCGATGCGCTCGTTGCCTCGCCGCTCGTCGATGCAGACCGCTCAGGCGGCGTCGGCGTGGGTGCTTCCGATACCGAGGGGGTGACGTCTCGCTCCGAGCAGTGGATCACCGCGTTCATCGTCGGGACGCCGTTCCTGGTCCTCGTGTTCGGCGTGATCTGGTTCTGGGGTGAGGGAATCCACCTCCACGACATCGTGATCGCCGCGGTGTTGTACCTGGTGGTCGGCCACGGGATCACGATCGGCTACCACCGGTTGCTGGCCCACAGGTCGTTCCACGCGTCGCGACCTCTCAAGCTGCTGCTCGTCGGCGCGGGATCCATGGCGTTCGAGGGCGGCCCGATCGGGTGGGTCGCCGATCATCGGCGTCACCACGTGTTCTCGGATCAACCCAATGATCCACATTCACCGCATGGATTCGGCTCTGGGCCCGGAGCGATGATGCGCGGCTTGTGGCACGCCCACATCGGTTGGCTGCTGAAGCACGCTCGCACGTCGTGGACGCGCCACGCAGCTGACCTCATCGCGGACCGGGATCTCGTGGTCATGAACGCCCTCTTCCCGTTGTGGTGCGTCTTGTCGCTCGCCATCCCGTTCGGTCTCGGGTGGGTCGTCGGAGGAGGTGTGAGCGCGGCGCTGACGGCGTTGCTCTGGGCCGGTGCTGTGCGGATCCTCGTGCTGCACCACGTCACGTGGAGCATCAACTCGCTCTGTCACACGTTCGGGCGACGACCATTCAAGACGAAGGACCGCAGCACGAACCTCGCGCCGCTGGCCATCGTGTCGATGGGTGAGTCGTGGCACAACGGCCATCACGCGTTCCCTCGGTCGGCACGCCACGGTCTGCAGCCAGGACAGTGGGACACTTCGGCGCGCGTCATCTCGTGGTTCGAGCGCCTGGGATGGGCGCGAGACGTGCATCGGCCCGGCCCGGAGGCGATCGCCCGCCGCGAGGTCGCCGGTTCTGATCAACCGGTCCCGCGACGCGCTCCGTGAGCACCGACCGGCTCGCGGTGCTCGTGCGCCTGCTGGCGTCCAACGGCATCCTGCGTCGCCCGATGCCGGCGGCGATGCGAGACACCAGCGTGACCCTGCTCGGTACCCCTCATTGCGGGGTCATCGTCATGGACACAAACGGCAACCGGCAGCCATGATGTCCTCGACAGCCATGATGGCGAGGATCGAGGAGCTCGAGCTGACGCTCGGAGTGGGTCCGTGTGTGACGGCTTGCCAGGAAGGGGTGCCGATCGCGGAGCCGGACTACACGAAATCGGACCCTGCCCGATGGCTCGGGTTCGGCGCCGCCGCGCTCGACGCAGGCGCTCGCGGTAGCTTCGCCTTCCCGCTCGTGGCCGACGGCACGATCGGGTCGCTCAACGTCGCCAGGGTGGATCCGGGTCCGCTTACCGCCCTTCAGCACAGCGACGGCATCGGGCTCGCCCATCTGATGGTCCAGCTCGTGAAGATGCAACTGGATGGCGGCGGATTGGAAACGGTGATGGACGACTCATGGAGTACCACGCGGTCGTGCACCAGGGCATGGGAATGGTCGGTGCCCAATCGCGGTTGCGCAAGCGTTGGCCGACGCGGCGACGATCAGCATCCTCCAGTACAGATCACTGCAGGACGAACGACTCCTGTCGGCACAGCTCCGTCAGGCTCTCACCAGCCGGATCCTGATCGAGCAGGCGAAGGGGGTCTTGTGCGAGCGATGGCACACGGACATGGACGAGGCCTTCGCCCGGTTGCGGCGCTACGCGCGAGCGACCAACCAACGACTGAGCGATGTCGCCGACGACATCACGACCGGGCGACTGCGTCCGGACGCGCTCTCCACCGCAGACTGAACCTCGGTCGCCGATGTCGGGGCGGTGCGTGAGTCGAGGGTCGCGCGTGGATCCCCGGGTCCCTTCGGAGCGACTCAGCGGCGTGACTGCTCGAGCAGCTCGGCCAGCTGGTGCAGGTCGTCGAGCACCACGTCGCCGGAGAGGCCCTTCAGCGCGGCGACCATCGCCCCTGCGGCTCGACCGGCGGCCACGCCGGGCTCGCTGTCCTCGACGACCAGGCAGCGCGATGGCTGAACGCCGAGCTTTGCGCAGGCCTCGAGAAAGCCCTGCGGGTCGGGCTTGCCCGCAGTCACATCCTCGGACGTCACGACGATCGGCGCGTGGAGCCCGGCGGCGTTCAACCGTGCCGTCGCCAGGCGCACGTCGGCACTCGTGACGACGGCCCACTTGAGTTCGAGGCGTTCCATGGTGGTCACGAGCTCGTGCGCGCCGGCCAAGGCGCCGACGTCGGCGAGGTCGTCGTACTGCAACGCCAGTTGACGGGCTGCCGACGTCTCGACCGCGGCGTCGTCGAGATCGGGGAGCAGCCGGCGCACGGTCGACGCCGCCGGGCTGCCGTGGGCGATGGCGAGTGCCTCAGCTGGGTCGACCCCGTGCTCGCCGGCCCAGACCATCCACGCGCGCTCCACCGCGGCGTCCGAGTCGACGAGGGTGCCGTCCATGTCCAGCAGCACCGCCTGGACGTCACGCAGGTCCACCGATCCAGGATGCCTGGCCACCGAGCGGCTGAGGCAGGTCGATACCGTTGGTGGCGATGGCGGAGGACGTACGAACCGAGGTGCCGACGCGACTGGCGTTGGTACGCCATGGCGAATCCCGTGTCAGCGTGGCTCGTTCGATCGGCGGCGCACGGACCTGCACGGGGATGTCGGACCTCGGGCGCCGGCAGTGCGAGCGACTGGCGGCCCGATTGGCCGAGACGGGTGAGCTCGCCGGAGCTGCCCTGTACGCCAGCCACTACCAGCGCGCGATCGAGACAGCCGAGGCCATCGCTCCTGCGCTCGGCGGCGCGCAGGTCCACGTCGAGGACCGCTTCGGCGAACACGACCCGGGCCCCGACTGCGACGGTCTGACGTTCGCGGAGTTCATCGAGCGCCACGGCATGCCGAACTGGGAGGCCGACCCGTACGCGGTCACCTTCCCGGGCGGCGAGACGATCGCGGAGCTCCACCACCGCGTGGCACTCGGCGTGCGCGACGTCTTGGCAGGCCACGCCGGGGGAACCGTGGTCGTGTGCTGCCACGGCGGGGTCATCAACGCCGTGTTGCGCTTGGCGCTCAAGTCCCCGGCCGTCGGCGACTTCGAGCTGTACACGACGAACGCCTCGCTCACCGAGCTGATGCTGGTGCGCCCGGGCCGCTGGCGCCTCCTGCGCTACAACGACGCTGCTCACCTCGCCGGTCTGCCGAAGGAGTCGCCTCGCGATGAGGTGTGACGCCAGCGCGGCGATGTGACCTCGGAGCGGTCACACTTCGCACGTGCGTTGGGTGGTCGTCGGAGCAGGCAGCGCCGGGTGCGTCGTCGCCGCCCGCCTGGCCGAGGCCGGTGAGGATGTCGTCGTCGTCGAGGCCGGTGCGGGCACGACCCACGAGGCCAGCCGCAGTTCCAGCTTCTTCGACGCTGCCGCCACCCGCGGCCTGACGTTCGCCGAGCCGTTCGTACGCGGGCGCGGCGTCGGGGGCTCGAGCGCCGTGAACGGCATGATCGCCACGGCGGGCGACGACGCGCAGTACCGCTCGTGGGGCTGGTCCGACACCGCTGCCGCGTTCGCCCGAATCCGCGTGCCGATGGAGCCGACCTCCGACACCGAGCTCGGGCCGATCGACCGAGCCCTCCTGGCGACGGCGTCCGACGCCCACCGGGCGATGCTGACTCGCCGCGGCGGCCGTCGCATCAGCGCCTTCGACGCCTACCTCGACGGCCGACAGGATGTTGCGCTCCGTGCCCGGCGCGAGGCCGTCCGTGTCCTCATGGACGGTCGGCGTGCCACCGGCGTCGAGCTCCGCACCGGGGAGGCGATCGAGGGCGACGCCGTCGTCGTCTCGGCAGGAGCGATCGGCTCACCCCTGGTCCTGCTCGCGTCCGGCGTCGGCGGCGCTGGTGTCGGACGCCACCTCCGCAACCACGCCGCCCGACCGGTCGACCTTCGGCTGCGTGGCCACGTGCCGTGGGACCCGCACGGTCTCGTCGCCGCGACGCTCCTGCGCCGCGACGACCTCCAGCTGCTGTCGGTCAACCACCTCGGCCCGGACATTCCGCACGGCGCCGGTTTCCTCGTCGCCGTGATGTCGGCGACGGGTGAAGGGTCCGTTGAGCCGGGCCCGGTCGTGCGGACTGTGCTCAGCGATCATGACCACGCTCGCCTCGCCGCCGGGGTCGAGCTCGTGAAGCAGCTGCTCGGCGCACCTGCGTTCGCCGCCATCGTCGAGGACGTCTCGGTCGGCGAGGCACCGGCGGGCGTGTACCACCCGACCTCGACGTGCCGGATGGGTGAGGTGGTCGACGGCGATGGCGCCGTCGCGGGAACGGATCACCTCTTCGTCGTTGACGCGTCCGTGTTCCCCGAACTGCCGACGACCAACACGTATCTCCCGACGCTGATGGTGGCTGAGCGCCTGGTGCCTCGAATCCTCAGACGGCGGCGAGCAGCTCGTCCATCGAGTCCTGGAGCAGCTCGGTGAGCCGCCACACGTCGGGGACGAGCTCCCGGCAGGCGACGAAGCCGAAGTCGAGATTGCCGTTGTAGCTCTGCACCGTCATGTTCAGTCCCTGGCCATCGGCCACCGCCGAGATGGGATAGAAGTGCTCGAGCCGGGCGCCTGCGGAGTAGAGCGGCATCGCCGGGCCGGGCACGTTGGAGATGATCAGGTTGAACGGCGGCGCCGTGCGGTCGGCGATGCGCAGCCGGCTGTACATCCGCATCGCCCGCGCTGCGATCGCCGGCGGGGCGAACTGCGTGAAGTCCATCAGCGATTCGGCAGGGATCGCTGCGAACTGGGACTTGGCCGTGGTCATGCTCTGGCGGATCCGTTGCAGCCGTGCCGCCGGATCGGCTTCGTTCGTCGCCAGGTCGGCGAGCAACATCGACACGCGGTTCTGGTACATGTCGTCTTCGGACCCCGAGCGGACGCTGACCGGCACGGCTGCGATCAGGCTCTCCGGCGGCAGGCAGTCGTGCTCGATGAGGTAGTGGCGAAGCGCACCCGAGCACAACGCCATCACGACGTCGTTGAACGTGCAGCCGACGGCGCGACGGATCTTCTTGGCGTCCTCCAGTGGGATCGTCGTGTAGGCGAAGCGGCGGTGGGGCGTGACTGTCGCGTTCCAGGGCGTGCGCGGCGCTGGCGTCGGCGGCAGGGCGGGCGGATCGTCGACCTCGTTCGGGGAGCCCCGGAGGCGTCGGCGCATCACGTTGCCGAGTGGCCCGGGCAACGGTTGGGCAATGACGTCGGCCAGCGCCCGCAGACCCGGCCGACCGGTCTTGCTGCTGAGGTCGCGCAACGTCTTCACCGACAGCCGGATGAACTTCTCGGGGCTGCGCGCGTACTGCACCGCCGTGCGCTGGAGCAGTTCGATGTCGGTCGGGACACGGTCGGGTGTCCAGGCCGCGGCCTCGCCCTGGGGGCGAGCGCCTGGCTCGGTGTCGAGGATGGCCGCCAGCATCAGCGCGCCGGACGCGCC
>Ga0190271_10001242_pt1 | contig 14257 bp, 13 predicted proteins | sample Popmic356T_FD_133747 | JGI IMG/M metagenome (GOLD analysis project Ga0190271, IMG submission 133747) | Populus adjacent soil microbial communities from riparian zone of Weber River, Utah, USA - 356 T | ecosystem: Environmental > Terrestrial > Soil > Riparian zone | place: USA: Utah | collected...
ATAACACCGCCCAGCAGCGCAAGACGCTCACGGCGACCGACGTGGTGATCGACCCGGCGCTCGGTGATTTCTCGTCGCTCGATTTCACCGCGCACGCCAAGGCGATGCGCATCGGCGAGGAAGCGGCTCGTGGCCAGGCGGAGCGCCTCGCTGCGCTGTCGATCCCGGCGGACGAATTCCAGCGCGTCGTCGACGCGCGTCAGGCGGTTCGCCGCGGCTTGCCGAGGATCGACTTCCTGAGGGTCGAGCTCGGCTCCGAGCGTTATGCGGGCGCCATCGACGCGCTGTTCAGCGACCAGGTGGGCAAGACCGTCAACGTGAACAAGCTCGAACGACGGGTGGGCGAGCTCTACGGGCAGGGGAACCTGGAGATCTTCGACTATCGCCTGGTGCAAGGTGGTGCGGCGGACGGCGAACCCGAGCCCGGGTATGGCCTGGCGCTGACCACGCGCCGCAATTCCTGGGGTCCTAACTATCTGCGCTTCGGGCTGCAGCTGCAGAACGACTTCGATGGCAACTCCTCGTTCAATGCGGCGGCGCGCGTCACGATGGCGGAGATCACCAAGTACGGTGGCGAGTGGGTGTGGGATCTCCAGGTGGGCGAGACGCCACGGCTGGCCACCGAGGTCTATCTGCCGGCAGGTTACCGCTCGCGTTGGTTCGTGATGCCGCACGCCGAGTTCCAGATTCGCACGCTGCCGCTGATCAGCGCCGAAGACCGCATCCTGGCCGAATATCGCGTCCGCACCACCGACTTTGGAGTGGACCTCGGACGAGAGCTTGGCAATTACGGTGAAATTCGCGTCGGCGCGGGCCGGACGGTTGGCTCGACGCAGGTGCGCGTGGGCGATCCGCTGCTGCCACGCAACGACTTCGACACCAACAACCTGTTCAGCGAGTTCCGCTACGACACGCTCGACGACGTGAATTTTCCGCGGCATGGAGCCTCGTTTCAGATCGGCTGGAACCGGGAGCGGGACGATGACGGCGGTTCCGCGGAAGACGCGGACTTCATGACGTTCGATCAGCTGTACGCACATTCCTGGGGGCGACATACGGCGATCCTGTGGACTTCGGCGGGCACGCGGCTCGACAACGACGTCAATCAGCTGAGGTCGTACTTTTCGCTGGGTGGCTTCCTCAACATGTCGGGCATCACACCCGAATCACTGATCGGCCCGCATTTCGCCATTGCACGCGGCATCTACTACCGGCAGGTCGGGCGGCGAGGGCAGGGTTTCCTCAATGTGCCGGTGTACGTCGGCGCGTCGATCGAGCTCGGCAACGTGTGGAATTCGCGACACGACGTCTCGGTGGAAAGCGCCAGGACCAACGGCAGCCTGTTCGTCGGGCTGGATACGTTGTTAGGCCCGGTGTATCTCGCCACGGGCTTCGACGAAGGCGGGGACTCGGCGTGGTATCTGTTTCTGGGCCGGACTTTTTGACGGCCGGCGCCGACGTCGGCAAACGCCGCCGATGCGGCGGCGTTCATAAAAAAGGGGACAGATCTATTTATTCATCCCGGTGCAGCGTGCGCACGACGACATCGACGAATAAATAGATCTGTCCCCTTTTTTTGCTCAGAGGCCGCGGCTTTCGTGCAGCTTCTCGACCTTGTCGAACTTCAGCGCCGGCTTGTCGCCCGGACGCGAGTATTCGTGCTTGCGCGCCATCTCGATCAGCGCCGCATCGCGCTCGGCCGCCGTGCCGTACCAGTGCGTCTTGTTCCAGTCCGCGCCGAGCAGCTTCTTGAACGGATCGCCCGCTTTCAGCGTGATGCGCAAGCCGAAGGGACGCTGAATGCCCGCGTCGGGGCGACGCAGGTTGTGAGGAGCGGCAATACCCATGAATTCTCCAGCCGGCGGGAGCCGACAGCGGCGCTAGGGTACGAAGCGTCGATGGCCGCCGCAAGCCTCATATGACCTAAGCGTGAGTTCGCGCCTCAAAATGGGGCCAGGGGTTGCCTGGCCCCGACCTTGGCCGCGCACTCAGAACCGCACTGATACCGACACGCGCACGTTGCGCGGCTCGCCCGGTGTGACGCGGGTGTAGTAGCCGGCATCCGGATAGAAGCGCTCGTCCAGCAGATTTCCCACCGCCAGTTGTGCCTGCCATGCGCCGAACGGATAGGCCAGCACGGCGTCCAGCACCGTATACGCGGGTAATGGAATGGCCGGGTCGTCGATACCATCGCCGTCGTAGTCGAACGTCGCGAGCGCGCTGTTCTTGTCGCTGTTGTAGAGCGCACCCACGCTCACGGAGAGCCTGGCCAGCGGGCCATCGGGCACATCGTATGTTCCATATAGATAGACGTTGTGCTTCGGAATGTTCGACAGCTGCACCCCGGTGGGAAATACGCTGTCGCTGGTGATGACGGCGTCGATCAGGGTGTAGGCCCAGCTCAGTTTCCAGGCCGGCGCAGGCGACCAGCCGCCTTCGAACTCGAGGCCGCGGCTGCGCTGTTCACCGGTAACGACATAGAAGAACGGGTTCTCCGGGTCCTCGGTGGCGACATTGCGGCGCGTGAGCTGGAAGGCCGCGAGTTGGGCGTTGAACGCCTGCGAGGCGTCGCCCAACTTCACGCCCACCTCGAAGTTGCGTCCGGATTCGGCTGGCAGCGAGTTTCCATCCACATCGGTGACCCAGCCGAACTGCGGCGTGAAGGAGCGCGCGGCATTGGCGTACAGACCGATGTCGGGGGTGACCAGGTAGTTCACACCCACATTGGGGCTGAAAGCCTCGTCGGGGACGTCGTCGATGTTCACCTGGTCCCAACGGCCGCCCAGCGTGACGAAGAGCCTCTCGCCGAATCCCAGGTGATCCTGCAGGTAGTACCCGGTGGCCTCGGACTTGCTGCTGTCGCTGTACGCCCAGACGGCATCGTGGATCAGCGGGGTCGAGTAGTCAGGCGCCAGGATGTCGTACGTGTTGACGGAAGTGTCGAAGTTGCCGCCCTCGTCCGAGGAGCGCGATCCATTGCGCTTGAAGTCCACGCCCACCATGAAATCGTGCGTCACCACGCCGGTGGCGAGTTCGTAATGCAGGCGCGTGTCGACCCCGAAGTCGTTGTCTACCTGCGTATAGGGACCGTACAGGTCCATGCCCAACACGTGACCCTGCTGGACGCCGTCGACGACGTTGTTGTCGAGGATGTCGTCGGAGAACAGCCAGTTGTTCCAGTAGATCTCACTGTGTCCGTAGCGCAGGTTCTGGCTGATCTTCAGCGAGTCGGTGAACGCGTGGTCAAACGCGTAGCCGATCTGCTCGCGGTCCTGGCGCTGCACCGTGTTCTCCGCGCCCGGGCGATTGACCGCGAAGTCGATGGGCAGTTCGCCATGGGCACTGGGTAACACGGTGCCGTACGCGATGTACGGTGACCACGGATTATCGCGATCGCGTTGATAGCGGCCGAGCAACGTGAGGCTGGTCGCGTCACCGATGTTCCAGGTCAGCGCGGGCGCCACGAACAGGCGGTTTTCGCCGGCATAGTCCACGAAATCGTCGCTGTCGCGATAGAGCACGGTGACACGCCCGAGCAGCGATTCGGACGAGTTCAACGGCGCATTGGCGTCGAGCGTGCCTTCGATCAGGTTGTAAGAGCCCGAAGCGATACCGCCCTGGATGAAGCGCTCCGCGCGCGGGCGCTTGCTGACCAGGTTGACGATGCCGCCCAGCGGCGTGGCGCCGTACAACGCCGACGCGGCCCCCTTGACCACTTCCACGCGCTCGAGCCCTACGAGTTCGTTGTTAGTACCGTTGGTACTGGCCGTGGTCAGGCCATCGAGGAAGAGGCTGCTGTAGGCGGCGTCATAGCCGCGGATCGTGTACGCGTCGTAGTAGCCGTAGGTGCTGCTGCGCGAGACACCGGCGACACTGGTCAGCGCATCTGCCAGGCGCGTGATGCCGCGCTCTTCGATCGTTTTCGCGGTCACCACCGAGATTGCCAGCGGAGTTTCGATGAGCGCGATGTCTGTCTTGCTGCTGGCGCTGTTGCGCGGGCTGATGACGCCGATTTCCTCTTCGGCCGAATCGACCACGATTTTTCCCAGCGTCCTGGGCTCTTCGGCAAATGCGCAGGCAGCCGAGATACCCAGCAGCACACCGAGTGCGCGGGTCACTTCCTTGCTCATGATCAGAACTCCCAGTTCAACGAGGCCGAGACCGCCAGTGGCTCGCCGTAGTGCGTGTTGTCGTAGTTGTCGAGCACGTAGTACGTCTCGTCGAGCAGGTTGCTGCCGTTGAACTGCACGGAAATCTTCGGGGTGACCTGGTAGCGCGCCATGAGGCTGATCTGCGTCACATCGCCTTGCCGCAGCAGGATTCCGCCGTCCGGCCCACCGGCCTGGGTGAAGCTGTCCGATTGCCAGTTGATGCCGGCGCCCAGCGTCAGCTTCTCGAGCGCGGCCGGCCGCCAGGTCGCAAATCCGCGCACCATGGTTTGTGGCACGAAGGTGCGTACGGCGAGGCCGTCCGCATCTTCGATGAGGTAGCGCGTCCAGCCGAGCGAGGCATTCCAGCGTTCGCCGAGCGCGCCCGATGCTTCGAATTCGAAGCCGCGCGTGCGCGTGCCATCGATGGCGATCGAGGCCTGTGACCCGTTCGGCAGCATGATGGGGTTGCCGTCGTCGTCGAACGCGGGCTCGGCGACGTTGTCCTGTTTCGTTTCGAACAGCGTGAGCGCGGTGTTCAAGCGTGCATCGAAGTGTTCGCCCTTGACGCCGAACTCCACGCTGTTGCCGTCGATCGGGTCGAGGTAGCTGCTGTTCGCGTCGCGGGCGAGCTGTGGTTTGAAGATCTCTGTATAGCTGGCGAACGCCGAATAGTTCCGGCTGATGTCGAAGATCAGGCCGGCATAGGGGATGACCTTCTTGTAATCATCGTGAAGGATCGGGTCGGACGAGTCGACGGGCGCGTCGTATAGATAGAAGTGATCGGTTTCCCAGGTGCTGTAACGCACCCCGGCAACGGCCTTGAGCCTGTCGGCCAGGACGAAGCGGCCGGCGAAATAGAAGCCGTTCTGGCGCGAGTCGATGTCCTGCAGCAGGTAGCCGGTCGTATCGAAGGCGGGCTCGGGATACGAGCCATCCCACTCGAAAAAGTTGCCGACGGGCGCGAGCTCGCCATGCGCGTATTCGTCGCCGGTGTTTTCGGCCTTCGATCCGTTGTAGCCCACGACCAGTTCGTGTTCGCGACCAAACAGGCTCACGGCGCCCGTGGCGTGTACATCGAGCGCGAGCGAGGTGATCTCGGAGTCGCTGCGATACGCGTAGGGATCGAGACCCTCGCCGGTGACCGGATCCGGGAATCCATAGACGTAGAACAGCGCCAGGTCTTCTTCGAAGCGGCGCCAGCTCAGCGTGCTGCGCAACGACCAGCCATTCTCGAAGGAATGCCGGACCTCGGTGAACGCCGAGGTGGTCTTGCGATTCCAGAAAGCCCAGTCCGTCGCCGTGGTCACCGAGCGCGGCCAGTTCGCAGGCGAGCCGTCAGCGAGGAACAGAGGGAAAGAGCCCCAGGTGTTGGACTGCGGTTTGTTGTCCTGGAAGTCGACGCCGACGGAGAGCCTCGTGTTCTCGGAGAGGTCGGCATCGACGATGCCGTAGAACACCGCCTTTTCCTTGTTGTACAGATCCTGGAAGGACTCGGTGTCCTGGTACACGCCGACGACACGGGCGCGCACGCTGCCGTCACTGTTGAGTGGCGTGGACAGGTCTGCATCCAGGCGATAGTCGTTCCAGGAACCCGCGGTGAGGCCGAGGGTCGAGGCAAACTCCCTGCTGTCGGCATGTTTGCGATACAGGTTGACGGACGCCGCGGGACTGCCCGCGCCGGTCATGAGGCCGGTGGCCCCGCGGACGACCTCGATGCGCTCGTACATGGCGGTGTCGATCGTCTCGTCGATCGAATCGGTGCTGAAATTGGTTTCCGCCGGCACGCCGTCATACATCAGGTTGTCGATGACGAATCCGCGCGAGGTGAATATCACGCGCTCGGTGTCCCAGGCGTAGGTGTAGATGCCGGGCGTGTTGTCGAGCACATCCTGCAGCGACTGCAGGTTCTGGTCGTCGAGGCGCTCGCGCGTGATGACCGTGACCGACTGCGGCGTCTCGCGCAAAGACAGCGGTAGTTTGGCCGCGGTGCTCGTGGCCTCGGCAGTGGCTTCGACACGAATGGTCTGAAGCGTCTTGCCGTCCTTCGGTGTCCCGGTTTCGGCTGCGACGGCGGGAGTGGCGAGCGTTCCGGTGAGGCACGCCAAAGACAACAGGGCAGTTCTGAACCGCATGGCCAAGTCCTTCTGTGGCTCTGTGCCACATAGATAAGAAGGGATGGCTGGCGGCCGCGGGCCCTTAGGGCCTCGAGGATTGACTGGCTGGTCCCGGGAGGGCCTCAGGGCCCCGAATAGCGGCCAGATGATAATCATTCCCATTCGAGAGGAACAGGGGTGATTCGGCTTTATGCCGGGTTACGCCGCTTTGCTTCAACGTTTGCCGGGTAAAAACGCTCAATTCGTACAGGCGTTTGCGCGTATGCGTGCGACGCCAATAGCATCCGGACAGCGGGGAGAGGGCACACATGCGTATCACTTCAATTCTGGGTCTGGCATTGCTCCTCGCCGCAACGGCGGGCGCGGCAGATCGAACGGACAGCCCTCAAAAGAAACCGACTTCTCGCGACATGCGCGAACGCTGGTACCTGGTGCAGGAAGCCGAGGTGATGCGGCCGCGCCGACGCGATGCGCCGTTGCGCTACCTGAACATCTCGGACTACGAGGTTCGCGAGATCCAGCTCGTGGCGGAGAAGTTTGTTCCGAAGATATTGCTGAACATTTCTCCGGTCGTGGAAGGGTGCCCCTGCGCAGAGGGACCACAATGCACCGAGCAGGTGTTCATCGTGGCGGAGAAGCTGGAGCAGCCGGCGAAGTCCGTCGGGCTGCAGCTCTCGCGGGTCAGGAACGCGTGGATTGTCGGCAGCGTGCAGCAGTGGTTCCTGCGCTTCGACGCCCTGCGCGCGCAAGCGAAAGAACTGGGCTTCGACCGGTATTACGACGCCGAGGGCGAGTTGCTCCGCGAATTCCCGGTCTGCGTGGGCCAACTGGTGCCCGCCGAAGAGACCACTGCATCCACGCCGAAGGCAGAAACGAAGAAATGACGAAAAAGCGAGCGTCCATCAAGGTCCGCGCGGTTACAGCAGCGGACTACGACGCGTGGAGACCTCTCTGGGATGAATACAACTCGTTCTACGAGCGCACCGGTCCCACGGCGCTATCCGAAGAGATGAATGACACGCTCTGGCGCCGTTTCTTCGACGCCAGCGAACCGGTGCACTGCATCGTGGCCGAGCGCGAGCACAAGGTGGTCGGTATCTGCCACTTCCTCTACCACCGCAGCACCTCGCGCATGGAGTTGTTGTGCTACCTGCAGGATCTCTTCACCGCGCCTGACTACCGTGGCCACGGCATCGGGCGTGCGCTGATCGAACGCGTTTATGAAATCGCGAGTGAGGCGGGCAGCAAGCGCGTGTACTGGCAGACGCACACCACGAACACGCCGGGGCGCACGCTGTACGACAAGGTGGCGAAGCATTTCGGCTTCATCGTCTACGCCAAAGACGTTTGATGCGCGTACGCAAGCTCTGCCCGAAGGGGCATGTTTTCTACAAGACTCCCGGCTGCTCGAGTTGTCCGCGGTGCGAGGCTGGGCGCAAACCTGCGCACGGATTTCTCGCCGGACTCGCTGCGCCCGCACGGCGCGCGCTGGAAGGCGCGGGGCTCACCACGCTCGCGAAACTCGCGAAACTCGCGAAAAAGAGCGAAGCGCAGGTCATGGAACTTCACGGCATGGGCCCGAACGCAATGACGAAATTGCGCGCGTCTCTCGAGAAAGACGGCTTGAGTTTCAGGAAGAACTAGGCGTGCCGATCACGCCATTTCACTTCGGTCCCGGCGTGTTGTTTCACGCGATGACACCACGCAATGTGAGCTTCATCGCCTTCATGGCCGCGAACTGCATCACCGACATCGAGTCTGTCTACAACGTCCTCCGCGGCAATTTTCCGATACACCGCTTCCTGCATACTTTCGTCGGAGCTGCACTGGTGGCGGCGATGACCGTCGCGCTGTTCATGGCCATGCGCCGGCTGGCTCGGAGCATCCGGCTGCCCAACTGGTTCGAGTGGCAGCAACTGACGTTGCCGTCGGTGATCGTGGGGGCGCTGCTCGGCAGCTATTCGCACATCGTGCTCGACGGCATCATGCATGCCGACATGCGTCCGTTCGCGCCGTGGAGCGACGCCAATCCGTTTCTGTACGCCGTCTCGTTGAGTACCTTGCACTGGACGTGCATCGCCCTGGGAATTGCGGGAGTCATGTTATGGCTGAAAACAAGACTAAGCCGACCAAGGTCAGCGTCGCCGGATTCCTGAAGACCAGGGCGACCGGCCAGAAACTGAAGGACAGCCAGGAACTGGTGAAGCTGTTCAAGACGCTCACCGGCAAGCCCGCGAAGATGTGGGGACCGAGCATCGTGGGTTTCGATACCTATCACTATGTCTATGAAAGCGGACGGGAAGGCGATGCGCCGGTGATCGGTTTCTCGCCGCGCAAATCCGAGCTCGTGCTGTATCTCGCGCCGTATCTCGATGACAAGGACCTGAAGTCGAAGCTCGGCAGGCACAAAGCCGGGGCGGGCTGCCTGTACATCAGGACGCTCGACGACATCGATCGCGCGGTGCTCGAGAAGCTGGCGAAGGTGTCGATCGCGGAGCTGCGCAAACGTTACCCGGCAAAGGTGTGACGCGGGTCTCGACAGAGTCCGGATAAGTGTATTAATGTCTCGATACACAGGTTCACTGGGTATCGCGTGTTCATACTCAATCCGCAATCCGGCATCCCGATCTACCGGCAGATCCTCGAGCAGGTGAGGCGCATGGTCGCGAGCGGCCAGCTTCCGCCGGGCACGGCGCTGCCGTCGGTGCGCGATCTCGCGCTGCGCCACACCATCAACCCCATGACCATTTCGCGCGCCTACAGCATCCTCGAGACGGAAGGGCTGCTGGAACGGCACCGCGGCCGCCCCATGACGGTGGCCAGCCAGGCGAAAAATCATTCGCAGCTGCCGAAGCGGCTGCAGCAGATCGGTCCGCTGGTCGAGCAGACCGTGGTCGCCGCCAAACAACTTGAATTGAGCGAAGCGGAGCTGGTGAAAGCCGTCCGGCGCGAATGGGAGCAGAACGATGACTAGCAACGCGGTGGAAGCTTCGAACCTGAAGAAGGCGTTTGGCGAAAAGCAGGTGCTACAGGACATGTCCTTTGGCGTTTCGCCCGGCGACGTCATCGGTGTGCTCGGCAAGAACGGCGCTGGCAAAACCACGCTGCTCGAGTTGATGCTGGGATTCACCGCGCCCACCGCCGGTGCCGTGCGCATCTTCGGTCACGAGAGTTACAGCCTGCCCGGGGACATCAAGGCGCGCGTCGGCTTCGTGCCCCAGCAGGACGAACTCCTGGATCAGCTCACGGTCGCCGATCAGCTGCGCGTAATCGCCTCGTTCTACCCGCGCTGGGATTCCGAGCTCATCGACCGGCTTTGCAGCGAATGGGGCGTCAACGTGAACGCGCGCATCAAGAGCATGTCGGTGGGTGAACGGCAGAAGCTGTCGATCCTGCTCGCGTTCGGTCACAAGCCCGAACTGCTGATCCTCGATGAGCCGGTCGCCAGCCTCGATCCGATTGCGCGCCGGCAGTTCCTCGAACAACTGCTGACGCTCTCGACCGATGAGAAGCGCGCCATCGTCTTCTCATCGCACATCGTGTCGGACATCGAACGTCTCGCCAATCGCATCTGGATTCTCAAGGAGGGGCGGCTCGACTGGCAGGGTGATCTCGATTCGCTCAAGGAATCGATCGTCCGCCTGCACATCCGCGGCGCGGGCCCGGAACTCCCTGCGTTCAAGATTCCCGGTGTGCTCAACGTGCGGCGCGACGGCGCGTTCGCGACGGCCGTGGTGCGCGACTGGACGCCCGAGGCGCAGGAGGCACTGGAGAAGAGTGCGTCCGTGCAGATCGAAGTGGAAACGCTCGGCCTCGAGGAAATCTTCGTGGAGCTGCACCGATGAAAGCCGTCGCGCGCCTGGTGTGGGCGTACTTCACGGGCACCCCGGTGCTGCGCGCCTGCACGATTGTCGGGCTTGCACTCATTGCCATCGATCTCTACGTCGTGGCGACGCAACCGGGGTCGGGACAGAAACTCTGGCTTGCGGTCCTCGGACTGATCTTCTTCTTCGTCGGCAGCTCATTGATGCCGGTCACGTTCGGGCGCCTCGCGCGCAGCCACTCGGTCGGCGTGCTGCCGGGGGGCCGGGTCAAACTACTCTTGAGCGCGTTCATCACCATCCTGCTGGTGGCGCTTCCGGTCGGAATCCTCTCGCCGGCGTCGTTTATTTCGGCCAACAGCAGTCTTCCGGAACTCATGAAAGATCCGCGGGTGCGCGATTTCGTCCTCGAGGTCACCGCGCTCATGTTCAGCTCAGCGGTGCTGTTTGCGGGCTGGATGTATCTCGCGCTGTGGTTCCTGACCAGCCAGCGCGACATGGCTGGCCTCTTCAAGGGGCTGATAGTGATCATGCTGGTGATCTTCTCGCCTGCGCGAGAGATTCATGATTTCAACGTATCGCTCACCTGGAATCTTCAGCAGATCGCCATACTCTGGTTTGTCTTTGGCGCAGGCTTCCTGTTGTGGCCGCGTTTCAAGGCGGTGCGTGCGCGCCGCAATCGCGAGTGGTTTGCGGGGCTGACGCGCGTCTTCACCGGACGCACGGTGGGCCGGGAATTCGATGTGTTGTTGGGTACTGCCAATCCATGGCTTCTGGTTGCAGTCCTGGCATTGCCGCTGTTGCTCATGGTTCGCCTCATGGGCCAGGTGCCGTCAGCGTGGCTGTTTTTTCTGACGATTTTCAGCGGCCTTACCGGAGCCTATTCGGGCCAGGCCGCGGAGCGCAGCCGCGCGTTGTGGTTACGAGGTCACTGGTCGCGAGTGGAGCTGTTTGTGGCCGTCGAACGATCGATCTGGCGCCACAACGCTCACGTGCTCGGGGCGTTGGTGCTGGTCATCGTCGGGATGGGTCTCTATGCGGGGTTCCCACCCGTTCTCGTGGCCGCGGGTTTTTCACTGGTCTTGCTCGGGACGGTACTGAGCACCTATCTAGGACTCATGATCACGCGCGGGTTGCGCTGGGTCGAGATCGTGGCCGGTGTCGTCGTCATGCTTTCGCTCATGGCGCTGGCAATGCTGGTCGGGTTCGAAGACGTGGATCTCACCACCGTGTTCGCACTGGAGGTCTGCATGATCGCCCTGGCAATCGCGTTTCGGTCCGTCGCTCGTCGCCGCTGGACGCGGATCGACTGGATGGAATGCCGCCCGGACCGGGCTTTGACCGCGCGGGGCGCCTGACTAGTTCGAATGGCGGAGCGCGTGCTGCTGCGCGTCATTCCAGACCGGGACCAAAGTCCCCTAGCAAGCCTCCCGGCGCTCTCACATATTCGGCCTTCGTCTCCGGGAGGTATCACATGGAGTCCGGGAAATCGTCGCGCCGGGAGTTTCTCGCGGTCAGCACAAGCCTGGCTGCTACCAGTGCAGTCGGTTGGGGAGCAGCACCTCCCGCGCAGGTCACCTGGGACGCGGGCCAGGTGGCACACCTGATTCCGACGGCCAGCCACGATCGCCTGCTCATCAAGGCCTCGTTCAAGCAGCCGCTCGCGACCGCGCCACGCCTCATGGTCAATGGCAAGGCGACGGTTGCCATTCCGACCGATCCGCAGGGGCGCTTCTGGATATTCGATGCGACGGGACTTCAGCCGGCGACATCGCACGAGTTGCGCATCTGGGATGCGGGCGGCCAGGCGCTTTGCGATGCCTGGCCACTCAAGACGCACCCCGCACCAACTGCAGTTCCCAAGCGCCTGCGCATTCTCGCGTTCGGCTGCGCAGGCGGCTACGACGGGCCAGCGCTGGACGGCAAGGCGTTCTTCCTGGACATGAAAGTGCGGCGCCGCCTGCTCGCGCGCGGTATGGGTTTCAAACCAGATGTCGTGATCGCAAATGGCGACCACATTTACTGGGACCTCCAGACCTCGCTCAACAAGCCGCACGCGAAGTTCGTGCGCGAGGAGTTGTGGACGAAGTTCGGGCCGGAGCTCGATCTTACGGTCCCGATGCTGCATCCGAAGAATCTCGCCACCTTCACCGGCATCTGCGATTACCAGATCGGCGGGCTCTATGGCACCACGCTGCGCTCGACTCCCGCGTATTTCGTCTCCGACGACCACGACATGTTCGAGAACGACGAGTTCGATTCGAGTGTCGCCACGATGCCGCCGGATTCGTATGGAGTCAGCGGCGCCGAGCAGACGCAGCGCCTGTACTACCCGGAGTTCCTGCCCGATGCGAACCGTCCGGTCTGGTTGCCGGGCGGCGACAAGGCGGGCTCGCCCTGGGGCACGAACCTGAGCTTCGGCACATTCCGCTACGGCAAACTACTCGAATCCGTGTTCTACGACTGCCGTCGATACGCGGACTACAAGGGAGATCGCGCGCGGATACTGCCGCAGTGGGTGGAAGAATGGCTGATCGCCCGCACGCGCGCCGAAGACACCACGCACTTCCTGCATGCGCCCTCGCTGCCTTTCGGCTTTTCGTCGGGCAAGCTCGGCTCCTGGTATCCCGACGTGCTGGATGAAGAAACCGGCCGTCTCGTATCGTCGAAGGAAAAGCCGGGCTGGCAGCGCGGATGGTTCGCTCAGCATCAGCGCCTCATCGAGGCGATGGCGGCGCAGAAGAAGCGCGCCTCGGTGATCGTGCAGGGTGACTTTCACGTCTCCGCCGTCAGCCGCATCACGCGTTCAGGCGAGTTGTCGCTGCCGCGGCCGGTCGAGGTGCTCTCCGCGGGTACGCTGGGCGCCGGCGACCTCGGTTTTCCCTCTTCGTACCGGAACACTGAAACCATGCCATCACACCTCATCGGCATGACCCAGGCGCTGAAACCCGCCGAGAAGAACGGTTTCAGCATCATCGACGTCACGCCTGAAAGGCTGACATTCACGGTGTTCACGTGGCGGCCGCCGCAGCCCGTCGAGGCGATCGACACGATGAAGCCCGCCCTGGTCCACAAGGTTTCGCGCAAAGCGTGAACCGAGATGTACGAAGGCAAACGCTGCCGGAACTGCGGGGCCTTGCTGTTGGGCCCGTTCTGTCACGAATGCGGGCAGCAACATTTCGAAAAGCACATCACGACGCGCGACTACATGCGCGAAGTGGCGCAGCGCGTGTACCGCTTCGACGGGCGCTTCATTCGCACGATCCGCGGATGCCTGACCTGGCCCGGCGACGTCGTCAGCGACTACCTGGATGGCCGGCGCAGAAAGATCGTCGATCCGTTGCAGTATTTCGCGGCGTGCGTGTTCGTGCAGTATGTCTTCGTGTGGGTCGTACGCCGGCTGGCGGAGTGGACCGACCAGCCGTCGGTATTCAATTGGCAGGAACACTTCGGGGGTTTCGTCGCCGGAAGATTCCTGTTCATCTTCTGGTTCGGCACCCTGTGGTACGCGATGTTTCCCCGTGGTACGCGCACGCTGTCGGAAATCTACGTGTTCGCCACGTATGGTTTTCCCACTGTAGGCATGCTGTGGGCCGTACTGCCATTCATCGACCTGTTGTTGCCATGGGCACTGGGGACCACGCGTGAAACGGTGTTGTGGACCAAGTTCATCATCGAGACTTGCTACTTCACCTTCGCGATATACACGTTCGGACGCCTGCCCCTGTGGCTCACAGCGCTGCGGTGCATCCTGGTCCTGGGCGCCGGGAATGCGTTGCTGCTATTCATCGTGAGAAATATCTGATGTGGGTGAACGACATCATGCGCCGCGGTCGCCCGCGCCTTCGCGGTCGCGCCAACGAAGGATCTTGCGCGTCACGAATAGATAGACCTTCTTGCCGCTGGCCATCCAGATTCGCGATACCAGCGAGTGCCTGGCGAGGATGCGCTTCTCCCGGGCGGTGAGGCGTTCGGGAAGATAGCTGCGCTTGTGCTTGAGCAGGTGACGCAGGTCGTCGTGTCCGAGTGAGCGCGCGAGGGCGCCGCGCTTCGTCAGCGTCATCGCGAGCTGGAAGTCCACCAGCGCGGGTAGGCCGTCCGGAGTCACCAGCCAGTTGGTTTCCTTGGCGAGATCGTTGTGGATGACGTTTGCGGCGTGCAGCCGGCGGAT
>Ga0190271_10001243_pt1 | contig 14257 bp, 14 predicted proteins | sample Popmic356T_FD_133747 | JGI IMG/M metagenome (GOLD analysis project Ga0190271, IMG submission 133747) | Populus adjacent soil microbial communities from riparian zone of Weber River, Utah, USA - 356 T | ecosystem: Environmental > Terrestrial > Soil > Riparian zone | place: USA: Utah | collected...
CTCGTCAAGGACATCCCACCGGTGCCGCCGCAGCAGGCCGAGATCGTGGCCGCCAACCGCAGCGGCCGCCCGCTCGTCCAGCACCGCTGAGAATGGCGCAGATCCGGCTCGGCCTGCGCGAGAACCTCGCGCAGTTCTCGCTGCTCGTCGCGATCAATGCCTTCGTCGGCGCGATGGTCGGCCTCGAGCGCTCGACGCTGCCCCTGATCGGCGAGGCCGACTTCGGGCTCGGCTCGAGCGCTGCCGTGCTGTCGTTCATCGTCGCCTTCGGGCTGGCCAAGTCACTCACCAACCTTGCGGCCGGCATCGGCGCCGAGCGCTTCGGCCGCCGCCGGCTGCTGATCCTGGGATGGACGCTGGCGCTGCCAGTGCCGCTCTTGATCGCGGTCGCTCCGAGCTGGGGCTGGATCGTCGCCGCCAATCTGCTGCTCGGCGTGAACCAGGGGCTCGCCTGGTCGATGACCGTGGTCATGAAGATCGACCTCGTCGGCCCAAGGCGCCGCGGGCTCGCGCTCGGGCTGAACGAGGCCGCCGGCTACGGCGGCGTTGCGCTCGCGGCGGCGCTAAGCGGCTGGCTCGCGTCCGAGTTCGCTCCCCGCGACGTTCTCGTCGCCGGCGGAACAGTGATCGCCCTCGCCGCGCTGCTGCTGACGGCGCTGTTCGTCCGCGACACGGCCGACCACGTCGCGCTCGAGCAGCGCCAGGGCGAGCACGAAGCCGGCGAGGCGGCGCCGACGCTACGGGAAGCGTTCCCGGCTGCCTCCTACCGCCGGCCCGCGCTGCGCTCGTGCTCGCAGGCCGGGCTCGTGAACAACCTCAACGACGCCTTGGCCTGGGGGCTCGTGCCGCTTTTCCTGGCAGCGCACGGCGCCTCGGTGGCCGAGATCGGCCTCGTCGCCGGCCTCTACCCGGCCGTCTGGGGCCTCGGTCAGATCCTGGCCGGCCACTGGTCGGACCGTGCCGGGCGCAAGCCGCTGATCGTCGCCGGCATGCTCGTTCAGGCGACGGCGCTCGGTTTGCTCGCCGTATCTGACGGCGCCGTGTGGCTCGCGGCGGCGGCAGCCGGTGCGCTGGGGGCGGGAACCGCGCTCGTCTACCCGACCCTGATCGCCGCGATCTCGGACGCCGTTTCCCCGGTCGCGCGCGCCGCGACCGTCGGCGTCTACCGCTTCTGGCGCGACATGGGCTACGTCGCCGGCGGCCTGCTCGCCGGTCTCGCCGCCGACGCGATCGGCTACCCCGGGGCGATCGCCATCGTCGCCGCGCTCACGGCGGCCTCCGGCGTCTGGGTCGCGATCGACCTCCCCGAACGGGCGCCCGCAATAGCCAACCGTGGAGCGGAGTCACTCACTGGCTCCGGGCAAGCCCGTTAGTGCCCGGGAGCGATCCCGCGCGCCCACCAGGCCCGCGCCGTCAGCGTGAAGGGCCCGTCCTTGATGTCGAGTCGCCGGCGCGCGTCCGCCCGCAGCCGTGCCTGCGCCTGATCGTCGAGCGCCGAGAAGCAGGCGCCCGAGTGGCCCACGCCCGCCGCGAACGGGCCGAATAGGTCCTCGAAGCTCTCGTAGTCGGCCGACACCATCAGCTCGCCGGTCGACACGTGCGCCAGACCGCCCGCGTCCAACAGTTCGCCGAGCTCCTGCGGGCGGGGATAGCCGACCCGCTGGCCCTCGTCGAGCTCGCCGGCTCGCTCGGGGGCGACAGCCAGCGCCGCATCCCAGAACGAGCGCAGCAGCGGCATCGTCGATGAGTCCCAGACGCACGCCGCCACGACAGCGCCCGGGCGCGCCACCCGAGCCATCTCGCGAACGCCCACGATGCCGTCGTCCATCAGCTGGACCACGAGCTGGGCCAGCACCGCGTCGAACTCGTCTTCCGCGAACGGCAGCCGCTCGCCGACCCCGACCCGCACATCGGCGCCCGGAACCCGCGCCCGACACGCTTCCACGAACGCCTCTGACGGATCGATCGCGGCGACGTTGCTCGCCCCGAGCCGGTCGACGAGCACGACGGTCAGCGGTCCGGGTCCGCAGCCAACGTCGAGCGCGCGCTGCCCCGGCCGGACGCCAGCCACCTCTGCCAACCCGGACCCGAGTTGCGCGCCGTAGCGGCCGACCTGACCGTCGTAGGCCTCCGCCGCACCGATCACAGCTCGGGCTTCACCTCGGACTCGACCGGCAGCCCGGCCGCGCGCCACGCCCGGAAGCCGCCGATCACATCGGTCGCCTCGGCCAGCCCAAAGCGCACGAGCGTCGCGGCAGCCAGGCTCGACTGGTAGCCCCCATCGCAGATCAACGCGACGCGAACATCCGCGCGGCCGAGCTCCGGGTCGCGATGCGGACAAGCAGGATCGAGGCGCCACTCCAGGACGTTGCGGGGCACGTACACCGCGCCCGGGATCAGCCCGTCGACCTGGCGTTGGGCCTCTGAGCGGATATCTACCAGCCGAAGCCCGCCCCCCATCTGGACGTACGCCTCCCGAGCGGTCAGGCGCCGCAGCACGCTGCGGGCCTCCACGAGCAGCTCATCGACGGTCATGCGGTCGGCGGTCACCTCTCGTCCCGGTCTGACGGGCTCGCATCGTAAACCGCCGCGTGAGCCCGCGCGAGCACACGAAAGCGCTCGGCTCAGAGGTGATCCGCGCAGCAGTCGTGCTCGCAGGGCTCCAGGGAGGCCGGTGAGAGGGAGAGAAATGGCACACACCCGGGCTCCATCGCGAGCGTCGCGGCCCCGGAGAGCCGATCTGATCGTCGCGACGCAGGACCAGGTTCGACACGACGGTGCCCCTCGCACTCCGACTGTCCCGCCCACCCGGCGACGAGCATCGAGGCACCGTCGAACAGAAGCGCTGCCCTAGCTGTGTAGTCACTTGAGACGAGCGCCAGGATGACCGCGGCATGAGCGCAATCCCGATCGGCCCGGTGAGCCGAATCGGTCGCGACCAATGGCGGCGGCGCCAAGTCCCACCGCGACCATGACCAGCGGAAGAGATGCAGCCGACGATCGGGTCATACCAGCTCACGTCCCACGGGGTACCGTCCACCGCACCCGCGAGGTAGAGGAGCCCAAGCCCGCCCGCTGCGCACATGGCGGTCCCGACCGGTCCGATTCTGCGTGGTGGATTCGGCATTCGGGTCAGCTCCGGTACGCGGCCGGCGAGCGCCCGCGGAAAGCCGCGGGCGCTCGCCCCGCGTTTAGTCCTTGACGAGATCGCTGAACCGCTGCAGGTAAAGCGGCCAGCCACCTTCGCCGCCGACGCCGTCGCGCTCGCTCTCCCAGCCATCGCCGTGGCGGTCGAGATTGCGGTGCTCGAGCTCGACCCGCGTGCGCTCGGGCGTCTCCGAAAGGAAGCGCACCTCGACCAAGCTGGTCTTGTCGGGATCGGGCTCGATCTGCCACTGCGGGCTGATGTCCCAGCTGAACACCACGCGGTTCGGCCGTTCGTAGACGAGCACGCGCGCCCACTGGCACTCGCTCCCGTCGACGCCGCGGTCGTAGATCCGGCCGCCCTCGCGGGGCTCGAACACGCTCTCCGCGATGTCGACCCCGAGCAGGTTGTGCTCGCGCGGCTTGATGCTGTCGAACTGCTCAGTGAAGACACGAAACGCGCGCTCGATCGGCACGTCGACGACGACCTCGGTCCGCACAGACGTGTCCTGGGTTTGCGTGGTCATCTGACCTCCTCCGTTGGTCGTTCGGCGGCCTCCTTGTAGGCCGCCAAGGCTTTTGTCCAGAACCGGTCGAGCTGGGCGCGCAGCGCGTCCACGCCGTCCGGGTTGAGCTGATAGATGCGGCGGTTGCCGACGGGGCGGTCGACCACCAGGCCGGCTTCCTTCAGCACCTTGAGGTGCTGCGAGACGGCGGGTCGGCTCACCGGCAGCCCGGCCGCGAGCTCGCCGACCGCCTGCGGACGCTCGGCGACGCGTTCGAAGATCTCGCGTCGCGTCGGGTCGCCAAGTGCCGTCCATCGATCAGTAGCGTAAGTCACCACTTACCGTAAGAGTATCCTTACCGAGCTGGTTGTCAAGGCGATCTCGTCCAAGGCGGCGGCCTGAAAGGTTGAGGCCGGCGAGTAGCCGCGTAGGCTCGTCTGGGCGGCTCGAGAAAGGCAGGCCCGCGATGGAAGGGCGAGCACTGGCGGCCACCACTACGGACGACTTCGGCGGCCTCTACGACGAGCGCCGCGCGGCAGCCGATTTGAAGAGGTACCGCGAAAATGGACCGCGGCCTTGGACGGCGGCCCTTATCGAGTCGCTCAAGGCGGAAGGTGTCGCAGGAGCGACGCTCCTCGACATCGGGGGTGGCATCGGTGTTATCGATCACGAGTTGCTTGCCGCCGGCGCTGCCAGCGCGACGTAGCGTGGGGGCCATGGAGGAGGTCCTTCGGGCCCGTCGTGGAGGATGCGCTCGAAATGGACCTCAGCCAGGTGGTGTACGCCAACCTCGCCAAGTGCCGACAGCAACTCGGGAAAGGAAGCGCCGAGACGCTCGCCGTGTATTGCCAGCAGCAGTTCCCTGTCGCGGAGCTTGTCGGGGTTGTGCGGCCGGCCGCGGTGCTTGTTTGCATGTTGGGTGCTGACCCCAGCCGCGGCCAGGTGAGCTGGGAAGCCCCCGACTGGAGGCAGCTTGTCTACGCCTGCCACGGATACTGGTCAACGAACGTCCGCGGGAGTCGGCGCAGCGAGTGGTAGCCGGAGGCAGTCCAACGCATCAGAGAGCGCCAAGCAGCCGCCACCGGTTAGGAGAGGCGAAGGGTCGAGAACGAGCATCTGCTCTCCGCGGTGCTGTCTACGATTTTCGAGAGTGGCTCTCTCTCATTCAGCACCTCTCGTCCTGCACGTAGCCGCGCCGAGCAGCAGACGCTGGCGCTCCCTTTGCCGCGGGACGCCGCGACTGCTCGTGCGTTCGACTGATGCGTGCTACGACACGCCTTCAACGATGCGCAGATCGCGCTCGGCGCCATCGCCCAGCACGCGCAGCGCTTCCTGGTAGCCAGGGCTGTGGTACGCAGCCACCGCTTGGTCCACGCTGTCGAACTCGATGATGACCGTACGCTCCATGAGGCCGGCCTCGAAAACGCTCGCCGGTTGGCCACGAGCGAGGAAGCGGCCACCTGAATCGCGCATCGCAGGACCGGCGAGCTCTATGTACTGGGCGAGCTTCTGGGGATCGCGGACGGAGCGAAAGGTGTTGATCCAATATGCCTTGGCCACGGGCGCGCGCCGATTCTGTTGCGCGCGCACGGAACCTATCGGACCCCGCTCCCAGCCCGTGGCTCGCCCGGGCTCGCGGATCCGCTTCAGTCAGCGGTAGAGCGCGTCGCGCAGCACTTTCTCGCGTGTTGAGGCGGAAGCCGGGACGGTTCATCACGTAGGCGAACGGCCCGGTCCTCATTCAGTCCTCAAACGTCCGGCAATCGGCGTGAAATCCCAAACACCCAGCGCCCCGTAGGCCAGCGTTAAACAAGGGATTTGCAGGGAGCTTCTGACCGAGCCCCTCCCCCACGTTCTGCTTGCCATGCAGAAGGTCGAGGGTTCGAATCCCTTCAGCCGCTTTCGAAAAGGCCTGCATTTGCAGGTCTTTTTCGTGTAGCAGTCGAGTAGTGCGTCTGCGTCACCGGACAATGACTGGACAATCGTGTCCGCGGCGACTCGCGGGACGCGGTCGGAAGGTGCTCTTTAGCAGGCGATTCCGAGCGACCAGCACCCTTGGACCTTCTGCGTCCCTGCAGAGGATCGAGGATCGACCGCGCCGGGTAGGTGCTCCTGCCCCACCGGCACCCCTCCGCCTAGCCCGTGGTCGCAGTGCTGCCTTCGTCGAGGAGCAGCACTCTCAACCTGCGCTCCTGCTCGTCGTCCAAGGCGGGAGCCTGCAGCAGGCTTGGTGGACGCCCGCTTCGATGGGAAGCCGATGCTTTCGACGCTCTGGCTTAGCTCGGTCGCACGGCATACAGTCCGACGTCATGGCCGCCTCCGGGGACGTCCTGAGATTCGTTGACGGCAGCGAGTTTCGGATCACGAAGGCGGCGGCCGATACCAACGGCGAATACTTGGAGATGGAATGGTGGCTGGCGCCGTCGACGGAGACGCCTCCAAAGCACATCCATCCCCACCAGCGAGAGGACTACGAGGTGCTCGAGGGTGCCTTCGAGGTCTTCGTGCGCGATGGCTGGCGCACGGTGGCCGCCGGGGAGTCGGCCTCGGCGCCCGTCGGCGAGGTGCATACGTTCGGAGTCGGCGACCGGGCCGTGCGCGTTCGGAACGTGCACGCACCGGCGCTCGACTTCGAGGACTACTTTGCCGCGGAGTCCGCGCTGATGGAGGCCGGGAGGATCCGGAGCTATTCGAGCCCGCGCGCCGTCCTGCACTACGCGGTGCTGCTCGACCAGTACCGCGACTGCATGGTGATGGCGAGCCCGCTGCTGAGGGGTCTAATCACGGCGCTCGCCCCGCTTGGACGGCGCCTAGGTTTCGGGCGCCCGTGAGGCACCCGGCTAGCGCGCCGGTGGCAATGCTGCCTCTCACACGGTGGCGGCCGTGGCAATAGGGTCGTTCCCGGACTCCCTTGCCCCGAGTGCGAACGCGCTTCCGCCCTCCCGTGACAGGAGCGTCTCCGCTGCGAGGGCGGCCGCTACCGAGTTGGACGAAACTCGATCGTCTTGGGCATCGCCAGCCCGACAACCGCGTTCGCGAGGAAGCAGCCCGTGCTCCTCGCCAGATCTCGCGTCGGACGCCTGGTCGTCGCGGGCGAGGTCGCTTTGCCCTCGTATCCGGGGAGCGAGGCTGCCGCGGCCGCGGTCGGTCCGGATGCTTCTGTCGAGATGAATGCAGGAGCCCGAGCGATGCCTAGTCGGCGGTCCCGAGGGCGGCGCCTGCCGTCCGACCGCGCCGGGCCAGGAACTCGGCCTCGGCCTGCCCCAGCGGCGTCGCGGGCGCCTCGCCGTGCAGGTACTCCGCGGCGATCGCGCCCCAGTCTGCGCCAGCGCGCAGCTGCCCCAGGACCACGGCGACTATGCCGTGCATCCGCCGGATCAGGATCGCCTCCGCTGGCAGCGTGAATTGGTTCACCTGGATCCTCATCGCGGCCCGCTCCTCCGGGTCCGGCCGTCCACGATCGCGGTCGCGGCGGTCGACGGGGGAGAAGCGGCGCTCGCCCGGGACCGCGTACCACTTGATCGCCATTCGCATCAGCCTCAGCGCGAAATCGGCGTCCACGGCATCTGCGCGGCTCGCCGGCAGATAGCCGCCCGCGCGCAGTGCCGCCTTGAGGGCCTCCGCGTCCCCATCCCGGACGGCGACAGCGATCGCCCGCTCGGCGGCCAGGCGCGCGGCGTCGACGCCGCGCACAAGGCCGAAGTCGAGGAAGCACACCCGACCGTCGGGACACAGCAGGTAGTTGCCGGGGTGAGGGTCCCCGAGCGCGATGCGGTCGCGATAAAGCAACCCGAAGTAGAGCCGAAAGACGATCTCACCGTAGCGGTCGCGCTGCACCTCATCGGCTCGGCGGACCGCCTCGAAGCGCTCCCCCTCGACGTACTCGGACACGAGCACGCGCCGGGTCGACAGGCTCGTGTCGACTCGCGGCACACGGATGAACGGATGTCCTCGCAGCAGCCGCCCGACGCGGCGCTGGTTCTGGGCCTCCAGCTCGTAGTCGAGCTCCTCGCCGATCCGCTCGCGCATCTCCGCGGCGAGCGCCTTCGCGTCCAGGCCCGGGGCGAGCCGCTTCACGAGAGGCAGCAGCATCATCGCGTTGCGCAGATCCGTGTCGACCGCCTCCGCCACTCCGGGGTACTGGATCTTCACGGCCACGTCGTCGCCGTCGATCGTCGTGGCGCGATGGACCTGACCGATCGAGGCCGCTGCGAACGCACGCTCGTCGAAGTCTCGGAACACGCGCTCGAGCGGACCGCCGAACTCCTGGCGCATCAGCTTCTCGAGGTCAGCGAACCGAACAGGCGCGACGTTGTCGCGGAGCGCAGCGAGCCTCCGTTGCAGCTCGTCCCGCTCGTCCTCGGGAAGGCCGTCGAACTCGACCATCGAGATCATCTGACCGACCTTCATCGCCGCGCCACGCATCTGCCCGAGCTGGTCGACGAGCTGCTGGACCAGCGCCGCGGTGCGCTCTTTCTGGGCCGCCACCGCGCGCTCAGGCGTCCGAATCCGGTTGGCGGTTCGCATCCCGGCCCAGCGCAGGCCCTGCCCCGTCACGAGCCCGCCGACACGCGCCGTCCGGGCGAGTCGGCCTTTGGGCAGCCTTCCCGCCTCTCGGAGCGAATTTTCGTCCTGCGTACCCATTGACCGAGCGTAGCGGGGGTCTGGCTTCGGAACGAAAGCAGGACTCACGTCCGGGATAGCCGCTTTCCCGCCCATCGCCAATAGCAGGACGACTGCTGCTCCCCTCCGCGAGCGATAGCCATCGCGAGCGCCGATCCCACTGCTCAGTTGGACGACGAGCAGGAGTCCCGGCCGAGAGGCCTGCATTCCGACGGAAGCATGCGCGTCGTACCCCGAGCCCGCTTAGGGTGGTGGTGCTTCGGCTGCCAGCCGGCAGGAGCATCTACGACCTCGCCGCGCTGCTGTCCGGCGGCCCCTGGGGCCGGGAGCTGCGCGGCGAGGCGTTCCGGGCGCGGGTGCATCTACGACCTCGCCTCGCTCATGTCGGGTGGGCCGTGCGGGCGCGAGCTGCGCGGCGAGGCGTTCCTTGCGGCGCGCGAGCTCGTGGCTGCGGCAGTCGGCTGAGGCCGGGGCGGATTGCGAGTCTCGGTCGACTTGGCCGCCGCTCGCGCACAGATGCGCGAGCGACCGGGAGGCGGAAGGCGCCTGCACCGGACGCCTGCTTCTCGTCGTGGCAGTTGCGAAAGCCGCGGGAGGGCTTGTGGTGCTCGGCGCGGAGGCGGCCGGCTCTTGAGCGGGGAGGCCGCTGCCGGCGTGGTCTCCGGCGGGCCTCTCTCAGGCCGTTGTGAGCACGTTCTGGCGGGTGTGGAGCTTCAGCAGGTTGTGCGTCGCGGTGATCAGCCGCCATTCGGACCGGCAGGCTGCTCGGCCGCGACGTGGGAAGCGGTCGATCCGCCTGTTGAACTTGGTTGGGGTGAAGACCGGCTCGATCGTGGCTTGGCGTTTGCAGAAAGTTCTGGGCCATGACCGGATCGTCCTAACCACCCCGTCGAGATCGGATATCGGGACGCCGGCGAAGAGGTGGGTGATCGCGCTCATCTCAGGGCGGTGATATTGCACCAAGCGCTGCGGGACGGTGATCCTGGGCTGCTTGTGTCCCGAGGCGAATTCGGGCCAGCGCACACCCGGGCGGTCAACCGGCCCACCGAGAATCAAGCCCGGGGACGCAGCTAGCCAGCGGGCGCCGTCCCCCACGCGTAGAGGGCACGGCTCAGTGTGTCCGTCAGCTTCGACAGCCCTGAGCCATCACTACCAATCCCGATCCCCTACGATTGCTGGCGATTCACGGGAGTTCGGGCCGCAAACTCGCCTCTGCGGCCTACACCCACGCCGGCCGGCCTGGCCGGCTTTCAGGCAGGTCGACATCGAGGCTCCGCCCGCGCCCAGGGCTGCGAGGCGGTGCGCATCGAGACACGCGCTGCTGGCCGAGCCACTCGATGGCGCGGTGCCGGAGCTCGCCTCGCACGCGCGGCCGCTGCTGCTCGAGGTCGTGATCCCGCTCGGACCTCCAGTGCTAGCCGGGAGGGCGCACCGGCAGCGTCGCGCGGACGACCGTCCCGCGTCCCCTGGCGCTCTCGACGTCGAGCGCGCCGTCGAGGGCGCCGACGCGGTCCGCCAGGCCGCGCAGCCCGGAGCCGGCGATCAGGTCGGCGCCGCCCACGCCATCGTCCTCGACCTCCACTCGCAGCAGGCCGTCGGCCCGCGCTACGCGCACGACCGCGTGCTCGGCGCGCGCGTGGCGGGCCACATTCGTGAGCGCCTCCGACACGACGAAGTACGCGGCCGCCTCGACGGCGTCGGGCGCGCGTCCGGCGTCCGGCGCCTCGACGCGCACCGGCAGCGGCGCCCGCTTGGCAAGCGCCTCGAGCGCCGCCACGAGGCCGCGGTCGGTCAACACCGCCGGGTGGATCCCGCGCGCCAGCTCGCGCAGCTCCCCGGTGGCCGCTGTCAGCTCACGGGAGGCGGCCTCCAGCAGCTCGGCGGCGGCGGCCGGGTCGCGGACGAGCGCCGCGCGCACCCGGCCCAGGTCCAGGGCCAGCGCGGCCAGCCGCTGCTGTGCGCCGTCGTGGAGGTCGCGCTCCACCCGCCGCCGCTCGGCGTAGCTGGCCTCCACGATCCGCGCGCGCGACTCGCGCAGCTCGTCCAGCCGCGCCTGCAGCTCGGCGTCGAGGCGCACGTTCTCCTCGGCGACGATGTCCGCGCGCCACAGCTTCGAGCGCAGGATGCCGAGCAAAAACGCGTACGGCACCGTGGCGAGGAGCACCAGGGCGGCGGCGAACAGGTAGTCGTCGAAGTTGCCCTCCTCCGGCCCCACGTTGGTGGCCAGCACCGCGATCACGAGCAAGAGCGTCGCGCCGCCGGCCCACCAGACCGGTGCGTTGCGAACGCGCTCGTCCTGATCGTCGAACGCATGGCGGCGGCGGCGCAGCAGGTGCCAGATCAGCGCACCGAGGACGATCGCGGCGAGCGTGCTCTGAAAGGCGACCAGTGCGTTGAAGGCGCTCTGGTTGTCCCAGATCAGCAGCGGATTGGCGGGGCACTCGGGGCAGTCGTCCGACATCGCCGGGTCGAAGAAGACGATGCCGATCGGCGGCATGACCGTGGTCACGAGGTAGCCGAGCCCCACGAACAGGCGGTCCGGGCGCCCTTGAAGCCGCCCGCTCGGAAACGCGAACAGCAGGTGGGTGAGGATGGCGAACGGGAGCCCGGCCAAGAGCACCCCGCCGATGTATAGGCCCGCGAAGTTCGAGTTCGACAACCCCGCGAGCAGCCAGCTGAACGCGAGCGCAACCATCAGCGGACCGGTTAGGTTGTCGGGGCGTTGGTCCCATGCGTACAGGCCGGTGCCCAGGAACGACCCGGCGACTACGAGCCCCAGCACGGCTATCAGGCCCCTGAGGTCGGTGTGATCGCTCGTGGCGGTGATGGCCGCGATCGGCACCCCCAAGGCGATACCCGCGACACCGAGGCTCAGCAGGGCCCTTCGCAGCGGGGTCATCGGGGCAACCGTCACATGCCGTAAGCGTGAAAGCTCTCCACGATCTTGACACCCCCGGGCGGTTCGTGTCTGACCGGCTCGACCGGTTCGCCCAAGCGGGCAAGCGTGGCCTCGTCACCCGCGCGTGCCGTCGCCGTACCGGTGCAGGTGGTCAGCGTCTCGCGCACGGTTTCTCTGGTCCGGTTTGACGCATCCGTGCCTCGGAACTAACAAGTCCCGGGAGACGTAGGCGGGGCTACCGGAACTCGTCCCAAGCGAGCGTGTCTGGCGCGGGACACGAGGCGCCTCCTTCGGTGGGAAGGCGGGACTCTCGTTCAGCCCGCACCGGCGGCGGAGGGCTGACGGCCTATCGCGCGGCTGTATAGAAAGGGCTCCGGGCCTTGTTGTGATCGGAGAGCTACGTGTAGAGCGAATCGATCTCGCTCGCGTACTTTCGTTCGATCGGCTTGCGCTTTAGTTTCATCGTCGGCGTCAGCTCGTCCGAGTCGGGCAGCCAGTCGGTCGCCAGGATCGTGAAGCGCTTGACCTGCTCCACACGCGAGAGATGGGAGTTTGCCTCCTCGACCGCCTTCGCGACCAGCGCCTGCACGTCGTCGCTCGTCGCCAGCGCGGAGGCCGAGGCGTCTTCGAGCCCACGCGCGCGACCGTGGGCGGCGCAGGCGTCCGGGTCGAGGACGATCAGTGCGACGTTGTAGGGGCGTCGGTCGCCGATGCACATACACTGGCCGATCAGCGGATTCGCCGTCTTCAGGCGCGACTCGATGTTTGCGGGCGACATGTTCTTGCCGGCCGCGTTGATGATCAGCTCCTTCTTGCGGTCGACGATCGTCAGGTAGCCGTCCTCGTCGAGCTCCCCGACATCGCCGGTGCGGAGCCACCCGTCCGGGTCAATCGTCTCCGAGGTCTTCTCCGGGTCGTTGCGGTAGCCAGCCATCACCAGCGGGCCGCGCACCAGCACCTCGCCGTCGTCGGCGATGCGCAGCTCGGCGCCCTCGATGGGTGGGCCGCAGGTGCCGATCCTGATCCGCTCCGGTGGATTGATCGTCACGCAGCAGGAAAGCTCGGACATCCCCCACAGCTCGCAGATCGGCAGCCCGAGCGCGTCGAAGTACTCGAGCACCTCACGCGCGGTCGGCGCCGCCCCGACGACCAGACACTCGGTCTGGTCGAGGCCGAGCTTCGCCCGGATCGCGGACCGCTGTTCCGCCGCCAACACGCTGGGGTCGACTATCCCCTGGGCCTCGAGCGCGGCCTTGATCTTCTCCCAGATCCGCGGCACCGCGCCCCAGACGGTCGGCCGCACCTCGGGGAGGTGCTCGACGACCGTCCGCAGGTCAGTGACACAGGTGACGGTGAAGCCGAGGCACAGCGAGCACCAGTAGTGAGCCGACCAGCGGTCCGCGACGTGGGCGGAGGGCAGGAAGGAGATGATCCGCCCGCCCGCGCGAACCGGGAGCCGTTCGGACGTGCCGCGCACCTCGGCGATCATGTTTGCGTGGGTCAGCTGGACGCCCTTCGGCGGTCCGGTGGTCCCGGAGGTGTAGATCAGCGTCAGGATGTCTTCGGGCTCGACCGCCCGCCAGCGGGCCTCGAAGTCGAAACCCGCGGGCTCCTCCTCCTCGAGCTCGGCGAGCGTGATCGTTCCGTCGTCCGCGGCGTCGACGAGCACGACCCGCTCGACCACGACCCCGCCCCCTCGAATCGCGGCCTGCACCTGGGGCAGGAAGGCGCGCTCGGTGACGGCGACGCGGTTGCCGGCGTTCGAGAAGAGATACTCGATCTGCTCCGGCGCGGACGTGTTGTAGATCGAAAACGGGACCGCACCGAGGTGGAGCGCGGCGGTATCGACGAGATTGAACTCGGGCCGATTGGACAGCATGAGTGCGACCGTGTCGCCGCGCCCGACGCCGAACGAGGCCAAGCCGCCGGCGATCCGGCGCACCCGCCCCGCGTACTCCCCATAGGTGATCGCCACCCCGGGACCGGGCGTGCGAAGTGCAACCTCGTTGGGGCGCTCCGCAGCGGTGATCTGAAACGCCTCGCAGAGCGTCCTCGCCCCCAACGCCGCCGGCGCAGCAGTGGCGGCCTTCGCGGCGGTGCTCTCCATCGCGTTCCTCCTCTCCCGGCCACGCCGCCTTCAGCGGCCCCGGGCTCGTCACGACAGCGATCCTCGCAACGTCAGCGATCGAACGCAAGTTCCCCATTGCGCGGGCGGAGTCGCTGCAATCCGGCGTCTGGCGGAGGGCTCAGAGCAGACTGTGCCACCCATGGGATCACCGTGCTCCGGGAGATGCGCCGCTGTTCGACAACGCTTTCAACCACGGGCTGCTTCGAGCGTCCGGCCGAGTTCGCGGCGTCCTCGAGTTCGTCCCCGCTGGCGCGCTGGCACGGCTGTGCAAGAAGCCGCCCTTTGCTCGCTCGAATGACGCAGCGAGCGCCGGCTCTCCCGCATTGCTTGCCAAGCGAGCGCACGCGCTCGCCCGCCCGCGCGTTCGAGATGGACGAGACACAGGTGTCTGCCAATTCTGAATCGGCTCGCTCGTCGCTGCTGCTCCTGTGGACAAGCAGAAGTTGAGCCGCGCCCTCGATGGGCAGCCGGGTTAGTTCGGCGGGGCCTTCTCCTGCTGGAGCAGCAGGAATCGGGCTCCCGGGCTGTCGAAGCCGAGGCGGACTCGACAGCGACGCGCGAGCCCACGCTCCCACCAAGCGCTAGGGATCGCTCATTGTCCGTTCCTTGTCTAAACCCCCGGTATCTCCGCACAATTCGCGGAACGCCAGCCCGCGGTCTAGCCTCTCGGAAGTCGTTCGTTGCAGGCATTTTGCGGGCCCATGACAGACCCATCGACTGCTTGCCATGCAGAAGGTCGTGGGTTCGAATCCCATCAGCCGCTTTCTTCAGCGCCCCGTCCTACGTTGCGTACTCCGGGCGCCCGTTGGGCCGGTAGACCTGGATGATCACCCCGCCGGGCGTGGTTTGCGATTCGATCAGCTCCGATGCTCTGTCCGGGCCGGTGTCGGGGAACAGCCGCGTGCCCTGGCCGACGACCACGGGATAGGTGAACAGGTTGATCTCGTCGACGAGGTC
>Ga0190271_10001244_pt1 | contig 14254 bp, 13 predicted proteins | sample Popmic356T_FD_133747 | JGI IMG/M metagenome (GOLD analysis project Ga0190271, IMG submission 133747) | Populus adjacent soil microbial communities from riparian zone of Weber River, Utah, USA - 356 T | ecosystem: Environmental > Terrestrial > Soil > Riparian zone | place: USA: Utah | collected...
CACGCAGCTGGACAGTCTGGTCGGCTGGGCGCGCACCGGTTCGCTGTGGCCGATGACCTTCGGCCTGGCCTGCTGTGCCGTGGAGATGATGCATGCCGGCGCTTCCCGCTACGACCTGGACCGTTTCGGCGTGGTATTCCGCCCGAGTCCGCGTCAGTCCGACGTGATGATCGTGGCCGGCACGCTGGTCAACAAAATGGCGCCGGCGCTGCGCAAGGTGTACGACCAGATGCCCGAGCCGCGCTGGGTCATTTCGATGGGCTCCTGCGCCAATGGCGGCGGCTACTACCACTATTCCTATGCCGTGGTGCGCGGCTGCGATCGCATCGTACCGGTCGATGTATACGTACCGGGCTGTCCGCCCACCGCCGAGGCATTGCTCTACGGCATCATCCAGCTGCAACGCAAGATCCAGCGGCAGGGCGCCGCGGTGGCGGCCTGAACGCATGTCGAATGTCCTCGAAACGCTGGCAGCGCAACTGCAGGCCGCGGTGGGCGAAAGGCTGCGCCGCTATGGTCATTCCACCGATGCGCTGGCCATGGATGTGGCGTCTGCCGATCTGATCGAGGTCTCGCGCATCCTGCGCGATGATCCGGCGCTGAAGTTCGAGATACTGATCGATGCCTCTGGCGTCGACTATCTGGGCTATGGCCTTGACGAGTGGCAGACGACCAGCGCGACGGTCACCGGCTTCAGCCGCGGCGCCAATCGCGCCCAGTCGCTGACCTCAGCGCCCGCGCAGCGCTTCGCCGTGGTCTACCAACTGCTGTCGTTGACGCACAATCGCCGCCTGCGATTGCGGGCCTTCTGCGAAGGAGATGAGGATCCGGCTGTTGATTCGCTGTGCGCGGTGTGGGCCGGCGCCAACTGGTTTGAACGCGAGGCATACGATCTGTTCGGCATCTACTTCCGCGGTCATCCGGACCTGCGGCGGCTGCTGACCGACTACGGCTTCATCGGTCATCCCTTCCGCAAGGATTTCCCGCTGATCGGCAATGTCGAAGTGCGTTACGACGCCGCGCAGCAGCGGGTGGTGTACGAACCGGTGACCATCGAGCCACGCACACTGGTGCCGCGCGTGATCCGCAATGACAATCGCTATCAGGCCGAGCTGCACGACCGGCCGGACGGCTCTAGGTCATGAGCGAGATCCGCAATCTCACCATGAACTTCGGTCCGCAGCATCCGGCGGCGCACGGCGTGCTGCGGCTGGTGCTGGAGATGGACGGCGAGGTCATCCAGAAGGTCGATCCGCATATCGGCCTGCTGCATCGGGGCACCGAGAAACTGGCCGAGTCCAAGCCCTTCAACCAGTCGATTGGTTACATGGACCGCCTCGACTATGTGTCGATGATGTGCAACGAGCACGCCTATGTGCTGGCCATCGAGCAGCTGCTGGGCATCGTGCCGCCGCTGCGCGCGCAGTACATCCGCACCATGTTCGACGAAATCACCCGCATCCTGAACCACCTGATGTGGCTGGGCGCGCATGGCCTCGACATCGGCGCGATGACCATGTTCCTGTTCTGCTTCCGCGAGCGCGAAGACCTGATGGATTGCTATGAAGCAGTGTCGGGCACGCGCATGCATGCCACCTACTATCGTCCCGGAGGCGTGCACCGCGACCTGCCGGACGCCATGCCACGCTACCAGGCTTCGCGCTGGCGCAGCCAGGCCAACGCCGACCGCCTCAATGCCGCGCGCGCCGGTTCACTGCTGGATTTCATCGAGGATTTCACGCGCCGATTCCCGGCCTGCGTGGATGAATACGAAACGCTGCTCACCGACAACCGCATCTGGAAGCAGCGCACCGTCAACATCGGCGTGGTGAGCCCGGAGCGCGCCATGCAGCTGGGCTTCACCGGCCCGATGCTGCGCGGCTCGGGCATTGCCTGGGACCTGCGCAAGAAACAACCCTACGAAGTCTATGACCGCATGGACTTCGACATCCCGGTGGGCGTGCATGGCGACTGCTACGACCGCTACCTGGTGCGCGTCGAGGAGATGCGTCAGTCCAACCGCATCGTCAAGCAGTGCCTGGACTGGCTGCGCAAGAACCCCGGCCCGGTGATGATCGATGACGCCAAGGTGCGCGCGCCGCGCCGCGAGCAGATGAAGGGCGACATGGAATCGCTGATCCATCATTTCAAGTTCATGACCGAGGGCTACTGCGTGCCGGAAGGCGAGACCTACGCCGCGGTCGAAGCGCCCAAGGGCGAGTTCGGCATCTATCTGGTGTCCGACGGCGCCAACAAGCCCTTCCGCGTCAAGTGCCGCGCGCCCGGCTTTCCGCACCTGGCCTCGCTGGCGGAGATGGTAGAGGGCCACATGCTGGCCGACGTGGTGGCCGTGATCGGCACGCAGGACATTGTGTTCGGGGAGATCGACCGCTGATGAATGCACCGGCTGGCGATGGCGCCGTGCTCTCCGAGCACACGCGCCAGGAAATCGATCACTGGGTGGCCAAGTTCCCGCCCGGGCGGCAACGCTCGGCGGTGATCTCCGCGCTGCGCATCGCGCAGGAGCAGAACAACGGCTTCCTGACCACGCCGCTGATGGACGCCATTGCCGGATACCTGCAGCTGCCGCCCATCCAGGTGTATGAAGTCGCCAGCTTCTATTCGATGTTCGAGACGCATCCCTGCGGCCGGCACCACGTCAGCATCTGCACCAACATCGCCTGCATGCTGCGCGGCGCGGAAGACCTGGTGGCGCATGTGGAGCAACGGCTCGGCATCAAGTTGGGCGAGAGCACGGTCGATGGCCGCATCTTCTTCAAGCAGGAAGAAGAGTGTCTGGCCGCCTGCACCGGCGCGCCGATGATGATGGTGGACCACCAATTCCATGAGCATCTGACCACCGACAAGGTGGACCAGATCCTCGACGGGCTGAAGTGATGGGCAACTGGGACGACAAGCTGAACCTGGTCTGCCTCGAGCCGCTCAAGTACGAGCGACCGTGGGAACTCGCCACCTATGCGCGTATCGGCGGCTACGAGGCGTGGAAGAAAATCCTCTCCGAGAAGATCCCGCGCGAGCAGGTCATCGAGACCGTGAAGGCCTCAGGCCTGCGCGGCCGTGGCGGCGCAGGCTTTCCCACCGGTGTGAAGTGGAGTTTCATGCCGCGCAACGCGCCGATGCAGAAGTACGCGGTGTGCAACTCGGACGAAAGCGAACCCGGCACCTGCCACGACCGCGACATCCTGCGCTACAACCCGCACTCGCTGATCGAGGGCATGGCCATCGGCTGTTACGCCATGGGCGCCACCGTGGGCTACAACTACATCCGCGGTGAGTTCCTTGGCGAGCCGGTGCCGCGCTTCGAAGCGGCGCTGCAGGAAGCCTACGCGGCCGGATTGCTCGGTACGAACATCATGGGCTCGGGCATTGACGTCGATCTGCACACCTACGTCGGCGCCGGCGCCTACATCTGCGGCGAGGAAACCGCGCTGCTGGATTCGCTCGAGGGCAAGCAGGGCAAGCCGCGTTTCAAGCCGCCGTTCCCGGCCGCCTTCGGCCTGTACGGCATGCCGACCACGATCAACAATTGCCAGAGCTTTGCCTCCGTCCCCACCATCCTGCGCAAGGGTGCGGCGTGGTTTGCGGCACTGGGTCCGCAGAACTCCGGCGGCACCAACATCTTTTCGGTGTCAGGTCATGTCAACAAGCCCGGCAACTTCGAACTGCCGATGGGCATTCCGTTCAGGGATCTGCTGGAACTGGCCGGCGGCATCTGGAAGGGCCGGCAGCTCAAGGCCGTGATTCCCGGTGGCTCGTCGGTGCCCGTGGTGCCGGCCGAGACCATCATGAAGGCCAACATGGATTACGACTCGCTGAAGGCGGCCGGATCCAGCGTGGGATCGGCCGCGGTCATCGTCATGGACGATTCCACCTGCATGGTGCGCGTGCTGGAGCGGCTGTCGCGCTTCTACATGTCCGAGTCCTGTGGCCAGTGCACGCCGTGCCGCGAGGGCACCGGCTGGCTGAACCGCACGCTGAAACGCGTGCTGGCCGGCAAGGCGCGCCGCGAAGACCTGGGCCTGCTGCTGGACGTGGCCAATCGCATCGAAGGCCACACCATCTGCGCACTGGGCGACGCCGCGGCCTGGCCGGTGCAGAGCTTCCTCAAGCATTTCCGGCATGAGTTCGAATACATGGTCGATCACGGTGGCCGCAGCATCGTCGGCACGGAGCGCCAGGCGGCATGAGCGAACCCATCCCCAGCGACTTCGTCAACATCGAGGTCAACGGCACGCCGATGAAGGCCCGCAAGGGCGAGATGATCATCCGCGTCACCGACGCCGCCGACGTCTACATTCCGCGCTTCTGTTACCACGACAAGCTGCCCATCGCCGCCAATTGCCGCATGTGCCTGGTCGAGGTGGAGAAGGCACCCAAGCCGCTGCCGGCCTGCGCCACGCCGGTGATGGAGGGCATGAAGATCTTCACGCGCTCGCCCAAGGCCATCGGCGCGCAGCGCGCCACGATGGAATTCCTGCTGATCAACCATCCGCTGGACTGCCCGATCTGCGATCAGGGCGGTGAGTGCGAGCTACAGGATCTGGCCGTGGGCTACGGCCGCGACATCTCGCGCTACAACGAAGGCAAGCGCGTGGTGAAGGACAAGAACCTCGGTCCGCTGGTCTCCACCGACATGACCCGCTGCATCCACTGCACCCGCTGCGTGCGCTTCGGCCAGGATGTGGCCGGCATCCAGGAGCTGGGCACCACCGGCCGCGGCGAGAACACCGAGATCGGCACCTTCATCGAGAAGAGCATCGATCACGAGCTGTCGGGCAACATCATCGACCTCTGCCCGGTGGGCGCGTTGAACAGCAAGCCGTTCCGCTTCCGCGCCCGCGCCTGGGAAATGACTCAGGCACCCCTGATCTCGCCGCACGACGGCGTGGGCTCCAACCTCTTCGGTCACGTGCTGCGCGGCAAGCTGATGCGTGTGGTGCCGCGCCCCTGCGAGGAGATCAACGAGACCTGGATTTCAGACCGCGACCGCTTCAGCTACGAGGGCGTGTACAGCGAAGACCGGCTGACCGCGCCCATGCTGCGAGCCGCCGACGGCAGCTGGCACGAAGCGGACTGGGAGACGGCGCTGGCCGCTGCCGCACAGGGTCTCAGGGAAGTGGCGCAGCACGGCGCCCACCAGCTCGGTGTGCTGGGCCACGCTTCAAGCACGGTGGAGGAGCTGTACCTGCTGAAGCGCATTGCCGCGGGTCTGGGCACTGCGAACATCGATCATCGCCTGCGTCAACGCGATTTCCGCGACCAGGGCAGCGATGCGCGGGCGCCTTCACTGGGACTGCCACTGGCCGAGGTCGATCGCCTGCAATCCCTGCTGGTGGTGGGTTCGGATCTGCGCCACGAGCTGCCCATCCTGGCGCACCGTGTGCGCAAGGCCGCGCTTGCCGGCGCCCGCGTCAGCTTCATCAATCCCTCGCGCTTCGACTATCTGTTCCCGGTGACCGGTTATCGCGACAGCCCGGACATGGTGGCCGAACTGGCGGCCGTGCTGGTCGCAGCGCTGGATGGCCGGCCGGCGCCCGCGGCGCTGGCTGCATTGCTCAAGGGCCACACGCCTGACGACGCACAGCGCGCACTGGCCGCGTCGCTCAGGTCCGGGGAGCGCCGCGCCCTCTGGCTGGGCGCATTGGCCATCAATCACGCCCGCTACGCCGAGCTGCGCGCACTGGCACGGGCACTGGCCGCGGCCACCGACGCCTGCTTCGGTGAACTGGCCGAGGGCAGCAATGCCGCCGGCGCCAGTCTTGCCGGCGCGGTTCCCCATCGCGAGATCGGCGGTCGGCCGCGCAGCACAACCGGCCTGGATGCACGCCGCATGCTGGAGCAGCCGCTGGCCGGCTACCTGCTGTTTGGCGTCGAGCCATGGGCCGATGCGCCGCAGACACCGGCCGCGAAGACACTGTCCGCCGCAGGCTGCGTCGTGGCCATCACGCCCTATGTCAGCGAGACGCTGAAGCAGGTGGCGCACGTGCTGCTGCCAGCCGGCACTTTTGCAGAAACCTCGGGTACTTACGTGAACCTGGAGGGCCGCTGGCAGAGTTTTGCCGGCGCGGCCAAGCCGCTGGGCGGCGCGCGCCCGGGCTGGAAGGTGCTGCGTGTGCTGGGCAACCTGCTCGATCTGCAGGGCTTCGACTATCAGTCGTCAGAGCAGGTGCGCGATGAACTGCTCGCCGCCTGCGAGGCTGCGCCGAAGCAGGGCTACGAGAGCAGCTATGCGCCGGCCTCGGCCGCTGCCGAAACCGTGCTGGCCACACCCATGTACCAGACCGACCCGCTGGTGCGCCGGGCGGCCTCGTTGCAACGCACGCGCCTTGCGACGGGCGGGGGCGGCTGAGCCATGCAGTGGCTGCAGACCCAGTGGCTGGCGCTGCCAGAGTACGCGCGCTCAACGGCGCTGGTCACCGGCGTCATCGTTGGCCTGACCATCGTGCTGATCCTGTCGGTGGCCTACCTGACGCTGTGGGAGCGCAAATTCATCGGCTGGATCCAGGTCCGCCGCGGCCCGAATCGCGTGCGCATCTTCGGCCTGCCAGGCACCGGTGGCCTCGGCCAGCCCTTCGCCGACGTGATCAAGCTGCTGATCAAGGAAATCATCATCCCGGCCAGGTCGAACAAAGTGCTGTTCCGGCTGGCGCCGGCCATCGCGCTGATTCCGGCGTTCGCCACCTGGGCCGTGGTGCCGCTGGCGCCGGGCTATGCGCTGGCCGATGTCGACGCCGGCTTGCTGTACGTGTTGTCGCTGACCTCGGTGGGTGTGTACGGCGTGATCCTGGCCGGCTGGGCCTCGAATTCGAAGTACGCCTTTCTGGGCGCCATGCGTTCGGCGGCACAGATCGTGGCCTATGAAATCGCCATGGGCTTTGCGCTGGTGGGCGTGCTGATGGTCGCGGGGAGCCTGAACCTCGGCGAAATCATTGAACAGCAGCGTGGCGCGGCCCTGTCGTGGAACTGGTTCTGGCTGTTCCCGCTGTTCGTGGTGTACGCCATCTCGGGCGTGGCCGAAACCAATCGCGCGCCGTTCGATGTCGCCGAGGGCGAATCGGAAATCGTCGCCGGCTTCCACGTCGAGTATTCGGGCATGGCCTTCGCGCTGTTCTTTCTGGCCGAATACGCCAACATGATCCTGATCGCGGCGCTGACCGCGGTGTTCTTCTTCGGCGGCTGGCTGAGCCCGCTGGATGGCTACCTCGCTGCCGACAGCGCCATCCGCGATGTGCCGGTGCTGGGTGCGTTGCTGGGCGATGGCACGCACTGGCTGGTGCTGAAGATCTTCCTGTGGCTGTGCGTGTTCCTGTGGCTGCGCGCCACGTTTCCGCGCTACCGCTATGACCAGATCATGCGCCTGGGCTGGAAGGTGCTGATCCCGGTGACCATTGTCTGGATCGCGGTCGAAGGCCTGATGGTGTGGCTGAAGATCGGACCCTGGAGCCCCTGATGGCATTCGCCAATCCAATCAAGACCTTCCTGCTGACCGAACTGCTGGCCGGTATGTGGCTGACCCTGCGCTCGCTGTTCCGGCCCAAGGTCACCATCAACTATCCCGAAGAGAAGACGCCGCAATCGGTACGTTTCCGCGGCCTGCATGCGCTGCGTCGCTACCCCAACGGTGAAGAGCGCTGCATCGCCTGCAAGCTGTGCGAAGCCGTGTGTCCGGCGCTGGCCATCACCATCGAATCGGATGTGGCGGCCGACGGCACCCGCCGCACCAGCCGCTACGACATCGACCTGTTCAAGTGCATCTACTGCGGTTTCTGCGAGGAGGCCTGCCCGGTGGATGCCATCGTCGAGACCCGCATCCACGAGTACCACATGGAGCATCGCGGCGAAAACATCATGAGCAAGGACAAGCTGCTGGCGGTGGGCGAGCGCTATGAAGCCATGATCGCCGCCGACAAGGCCGCTGACGCGCGCTACCGTTAGTCCAGGAGAGATAGGGAGTGCTGGTACAGATACTTTTCTACGCCTTCGCCGCCGTGCTGGTGGCCGCGGGGCTGGGCGTCATCCTGTCGCGCAATCCGGTGCATTCGGCGCTGTCGCTGGTGCTGTGTTTCTTCACCAGCGCCGTGCTGTGGCTGCTGATCGAGGCCGAGTTCCTCGCCATCGTGCTGGTGCTGGTATACGTGGGCGCGGTGATGGTGCTGTTCCTGTTCGTGGTGATGATGCTGGACATCAACCTCGAGGAACTGCGCAGCGGCTTCACGCGTCACCTGTGGCTCGGCGTCCTCGTCACGCTGACAGTGATTGCGGAAATCGTCGGCGTCATCGTCGCCAAGAGGCTGGGTGTGGACACGACGCAGGGCGCCGCGCCGCTCCCTGCCGGTTACAGCAACACCCAGGAGCTCGGTGTGGCGTTGTTCACGCGCTTCGCCTATCCGATCGAGATCGCCGCCATGCTGCTGCTGGTGGCCATCATTGCCGCCATTGCGCTGACCATGCGCAAACGCCCGGGATTGAAGGTCCAGGACATCAACGCCCAGGTCGCGGTGCGCGCTGCCGACCGCGTGCGCATCATCAAGATGGATGCGGAGAAGCGGCCATGATTACGCTCGGCCACATGCTGGGACTGTCCGCGGTGCTGTTCGCGCTGTCGGTGGCCGGCATCTTCATCAATCGCAAGAACCTGCTGCTGCTGCTGATGTGCGTCGAGCTGCTGCTGCTGGCGGCCAATTTCAATTTTGTGGCCTTCTCGCGCTACCTCGGGCAGATCGACGGACAGGTGTTCGTCTTCTTCATCCTGACCGTGGCGGCGGCCGAGTCGGCCATCGGCCTGGCCATCCTGGTGGTGCTGTTCCGCGAGCGGAGCAGCATCAACGTCGAAGAACTGAACAAGCTGAGTGGCTGACGTGAACCCGACGCTGCTGTTGTGGATACCGCTGCTGCCGCTGATCGCGGCGGTGCTGGCCGGCCTGTTCGGCAAGCTGATCGGCCGCACCGGTGCTGCCGCCGTCACCATCGCCGGAGTGGCGGCCTCCTGCGTGCTGGCCTGCGTGGTGATGAAGCAGCTGCTGATCGACGGCGTGCCGTCCTTCAACGGTGCGGTGTACCAGTGGCTGGTCAGCGACGGCATCAACATGCAGATCGGCTTCCTGGTCGACCGGCTGACGGCGCTGATGATGGTGGTGGTCACCTTCGTCTCGCTGTGCGTGCACGTGTACACCATGGGCTACATGCACGACGATCCGGGCTATCAGCGCTTCTTCAGCTATATCTCGCTGTTCACCTTCTCGATGCTGATGCTGGTGATGTCCAACAACTTCCTGCAGCTGTTCTTCGGCTGGGAAGCGGTGGGCGTGGTCTCCTACCTGCTGATCGGCTTCTGGTACACGCGTCCCAGCGCCATCTTCGCCAACATGAAGGCTTTCCTGGTCAACCGCGTCGGCGACTTCGGCTTCCTGCTGGGCATCGCCGGCGTGCTGTACTTCACCGGTTCGCTGGACTACGAGGTCGCCTTCAAGGCCGCGCCGCAGATCGCCGGCGAAAGCCTGACGCTGTTTCCCGGCCATGCCTGGTCGGCCCTCACCGTGATCTGCATCTGCCTGTTCATCGGCGCCATGGGCAAATCGGCACAGGTGCCGCTGCATGTGTGGCTGCCCGATTCGATGGAAGGCCCGACGCCGATCTCGGCGCTGATCCATGCCGCGACGATGGTCACCGCCGGCATCTTCATGGTGGCACGCATGTCGCCGCTGTTCGAATACTCGGACGTGGCGCTGTCCTTCGTCCTGGTGATCGGCGCCACCACAGCGCTGTTCATGGGTTTCCTGGGCGTCATCAACAACGACATCAAGCGCGTGGTGGCGTATTCCACGCTGTCGCAGCTGGGTTACATGACGGTGGCGCTGGGTGCCTCGGCCTACAGCGTGGCGATTTTCCACCTGATGACGCACGCCTTCTTCAAGGCGCTGCTGTTCCTGGCCGCCGGCGCGGTGATCGTGGCCATGCACCACGAACAGGACATGCGCAAGATGGGCGGACTGCGCAAGCGCATGCCGGTGACCTACTGGACCAGCCTGATCGGCGCGCTGGCGCTGATCGGCACGCCGTTCTTCTCGGGCTTCTATTCCAAGGATGCGCTGATCGAGGCCGTGCACGAATCGCAGCGGCCCGGGGCAGGGTATGCCTGGTTCTGCGTGCTGGCCGGTGTGTTCTTCACCGCGCTGTACACGTTCCGGATGATCTTCATGACCTTTCATGGCAAGTCGCGCCTGGACCATCACGCCGAGGAGCACTTCCACGACGTGCACTGGGACATGAAGGCGCCACTGGTGGCGCTGGCCATCCCGTCGCTGCTGATCGGGTATCTCGCCATCGGGCCGCTGCTGTTCGGCGATTTCTTCGGCACCGCGATCGTGGTGCAGGAGAAGAACGACGTCGTGGCAGAGATCGGCCATGAATTCCATGGCCCCATCTCCTTTGCCATGCATGCACTGATGACACCGCCGTTCTGGCTGGCGCTGGCCGGTGTATTGGCCGCCTGGTTCTTCGTGCTGAAGCGCCCGGATCTGGCGGCGTTGGCGCAGCTGCGCTTCAACTGGCTGTACCGGCTGCTGGTCAACAAGTACTACTTCGACTGGTTCAATGAGAATGTCATCGCCCGCGCCAGCCGGCTGCTGGGCAGCGCCCTGTGGCGCGGCGGCGATCGCGCGCTGATCGACGGCGTGCTGATCGATGGCTCGGCGCATGGCATTGGCAGGCTCGCCGGCGTCATGCGTCGCATGCAGAGCGGTTTCCTCTACTCCTATGCCTTCTGGATGATCGTCGGGCTGGTGCTGCTGCTCGGCTGGTTTCTGCTCGGGCTTTGATGGAATAACAACATGCAGGGCACTGGTTTACTGTCGTTGCTGATCTGGCTGCCGATTGCCGGCGGCGTGTTGACCATGGCCATTGGCGATGGCCGCGCCCGGGCAGCGCGCTGGGCAGCGCTGCTGGTCTCACTGGCCACCTTCATCGCCTCCATCCCGTTGTACACCGGCTTCAATGCCGCCACGGCGAACTTCCAGTTCATCGAGCAGCTGCCGTGGATCCGACAGTTCAACGCCGAGTACTACCTGGGTGTCGACGGCATCTCGCTGCCGCTGATCCTGCTGACCACCTTCATGACCATGCCGGTGGTGATCGCCGGCTGGACCGTGATCGAGAAGCGTCCGGCGCAGTACTTTGCCGCCTTCCTGATGCTGGAAGGCCTGATGATCGGCGTGTTCGCGGCACTGGACTCGCTGCTGTTCTACTTCTTCTGGGAAGCCATGCTGATTCCGATGTTCCTGATCATCGGCGTCTGGGGCGGACCGCGACGCGTCTACGCCACGCTGAAGTTCTTCCTGTACACCTTTCTCGGCTCGGTGTTCATGCTGGTGGCGCTGATCTACATGTACCTGAAGTCAGGCGACTACAGCATCGCCGGCTTCCAGGCGCTGCCGCTATCGTTGACCGAACAGCGCTGGATCTTCCTGGCCTTCCTGGCGGCCTTCGCCGTCAAGGTGCCCATGTGGCCGGTGCACACCTGGCTGCCGGACGCGCACGTCGAGGCGCCCACCGGCGGCTCGGTGATCCTGGCCGCCATCATGCTGAAGATGGGCGGTTACGGCCTGCTGCGCTTCAGCCTGCCGATGACGCCGGATGCCAGTCGCGAACTGGATTGGCTGGTGATCGGCCTGTCGCTGATCGCGGTGATCTACATCGGCTTCGTGGCCCTCGCGCAAACCGACATGAAGAAGCTGATTGCCTATTCCTCCATCGCCCACATGGGCTTCGTGACGCTGGGCGCCTTTGTGGCCTTCGACATCCAGGCCAACACCGGGAACCTTGCCGGCGCGGCGCTGGGACTCAATGGCGCCATGGTGCAGATGATCTCGCACGGCCTGATCTCCGGCGCGCTGTTCCTCTGCATCGGCGTCCTGTACGACCGGCTGCACAGCCGCGAGATCAGCGCCTACGGTGGCGTCATCAATGTCATGCCGAAGTTTGCCGCGCTGATGGTGTTGTTCGCCCTGGCCAACTCGGGGCTGCCGGGCACGTCGGGATTCGTCGGCGAATTCCTGGTGATCCTGGCCAGCTTCAAGGCCAGTTTCTGGTACGCCGCGCTGGCGGCCACCACGCTGATCCTGGGTGCGGCCTACACGCTGTGGCTGGTCAAGCGTGTGATCTTCGGTCCCGTGGGCAATGCCCAGGTGGCCGAAATGAAGGACCTGAACGGTCGCGAGATGCTGGTGCTGGGCGTGCTGGCGGTGGCCGTGCTGCTGCTGGGCGTCTGGCCGGCACCGCTGGTGAATGTGATGGAAAGTTCGGTGCACCACCTGCTGCAGCAGATGGTGATCAGCAAGATTCCGGTGGGATAGGGCCCAACATGGTCAGTGCCTTCAATTTCGCTTCGCTGCTCCCGGCCATGCCGGAAATCTCCCTCGCCACCGCCATCTGCGTGGTGTTGATGGTGGAGGTGTTCGCCGGCCAGTCGCGTCGCGGGCTGACCGCCATCGTCACACTGCTGGCGCTGGCCATCTGCGGCTGGCTGACCGTGGTTTATGGGCAGGTGAACGAGCGGACAGTGCTGTTCGACGGCCTGTACGTGGCCGATCCGCTGGCGGTATTTCTGAAACTGGCGGCTTTCCTGGCCGTGGGCTGCGCGCTGTTCTACGGCGAGGCCTTCCTCGAACGGCATCGCATCCGCGGCGGCGAATATCAGGTGCTGGCGCTGTCGGCGCTGCTGGGCATCTGCGTGCTGGCCTCGGCCAACAGTCTGCTGACGATTTATCTCGGTGTCGAGCTGCTGGCGCTGTCCATGTACGCGCTGGTGGCCTTCGACCGCGATTCGGGCCTCGCCGCCGAGGCCGCCATCAAGTATTTCGTGCTCGGTGCCATCGCTTCAGGCGCACTGCTGTACGGCATGTCGCTGCTGTACGGCCTCACCGGCACGCTGCAGCTGGATCAGCTGGCCGCGGTCGCGCACAGCGGCAGTGCCGGTATCGTCATTGCACTGGCATTCATCGTGGTGGCGGTAGCTTTCAAGTTCGGTGGCGTACCCTTCCACATGTGGGTGCCCGATGTGTATCGCGGCGCGCCGGCCAGCGTCACGCTGCTGCTGGCCAGCGCGCCCAAGCTGGCGTATTTCGCGCTGGCGTTCCGGCTGCTGGCCTACGGGCTGGGCGGCGATCCGCAGTTGTGGATGCAGATGCTGGGCGCAGTGGCGGTGCTGTCGCTGCTGGTGGGTAATATCGTCGCCATTGCGCAGACCAGCATGCGCCGCATGCTGGCGTATTCCACCATCGGCAATGTGGGCTTCATCCTGCTGGGCTTTGTCACGGCCACCGAGGCCGGCTACGAAGCCGCGCTGAACTACACGCTGATCTATGTGCTGACGGCACTGGGCTCGTTCGGCCTGGTGCTGCTGGCGGCGCGCAGCAGCGGCGAGGCCGAGGAGCTGGACGATTACAAGGGTCTGGCAGGGCGCGATCCGCTGCTGGCCTGGCTGATGCTGATCGTGATGCTGTCCACGGCCGGCGTGCCGCCGTTCGCGGGCTTCTGGGCCAAGCTGTGGATCATCCAGGCGCTGCTGAACGGCGGGCACCTGTACCTGGCGCTGCTGGCGGTGTCCGTGTCGGTGATCGGTGCCTACTACTACCTGCGCGTGATCTGGTACATGTTCTTCGAGAGCGGTACGGATCAACCGGCCATCGAGCGGCAGGGCATGGTGCGCGGCGTGCTGGGCGTCAATTGCCTCGGGTTGCTGGCGCTGGGCGCCTTGCCCAATGTGCTGCTGTCACTGTGCGCCGGGCTGATTTCCTAGGCGCGCGCGCGCGCGGTTCTCCAGTATCCCGGCCACGGCATCGCGCGCTTCCGTGCGCGAAGTGCCCGGCGGAAACTCGAACACTTCCGATCGATCGAAGGGGTTGACGAAACGCACTGGCGGTGGCGGTTGCTGCGCCTGTTCCCGCGTGCCCGGCGTCGCTGCGGGCGCGGGCATGGCGGCAACTGCCAGCGGCGCCGCGGCCATCGCCGGCTCAGAGGCCGGAGCGGCAGACAGCCGCAGCGCCGACAGGTGAATCACCGCGGCGATCGCGATGATGGGCAGCGAGATGGCCGGCAGCAGCTGCGAGCGGTAATGGCGCGATTGCCATGCAGCGGATCTCACGGCAACCGCAACGGGTTCGATAGCCACAACAGGTTCGGCAACCACAACGGGTTCGATGGGTGGTGGCGAAGGCTCTGGTTCAGGTTCAGGTTC
>Ga0190271_10001245_pt1 | contig 14250 bp, 12 predicted proteins | sample Popmic356T_FD_133747 | JGI IMG/M metagenome (GOLD analysis project Ga0190271, IMG submission 133747) | Populus adjacent soil microbial communities from riparian zone of Weber River, Utah, USA - 356 T | ecosystem: Environmental > Terrestrial > Soil > Riparian zone | place: USA: Utah | collected...
AGGCCGAGGGTGACGAAGCGATCCTCGAACTCGCGCATCTGGAACGACGCGCGCACGAGGATGGCAATTTCGTTCAGCTTCTCGCCCTTGCGCTGGATCTGCTCGATTTCCTCGCCGATCCCGCGCGCTTCTTCCTCGGAGTCCCAGGCGCCGGTGACAGTGACCTTCTCGCCGTCCACGTCCTCGGTGCGCAGCGTCTTGCCGAGCCGGCCCTCGTTGTGTGCGATCAGGTAGGATGCTGCGGCAAGGATGTGGCCGGTGGAGCGGTAGTTGCGCTCGAGGCGAATAACCTTGGCGCCGGGAAAGTCGTGGTCGAAGCGCAGGATGTTGTCCACCTCCGCGCCGCGCCAGCCGTAGATCGACTGGTCGTCGTCGCCGACGCAGCAGATGTTTTTGGTGTGCGGTGCAGGGGTGGCCGGGCTCCTCGCATCGGCGGGGTGGATGTCGAAGGGGATGTCGTCGTCAGGGCCTTTCCCCTCATCCTGAGGAGCCGGGCTTTGCGCGCCGTCTCGAAGGATGTGGCCCGGGCCTTGAACATTCGTCGTGCTCGGCGCCTGCGCCAGCAGGCGCAGCCACAGGTACTGGGCGACGTTCGTGTCCTGATACTCGTCGACCAGGATATACTTGAAGCGTTGCTGAAAGCCGCGCAGCACGTCGGGATTCTCGCGGAAGATGCGGATGTTCTCCAGCAGAAGATCGCCGAAGTCGGCTGCGTTCAGCGTCTTCAGCCGCTCCTGATACAGCGTGTAGAGCCTGCCACCCTTGCCGCTGGCGAACGTCTGCGCTTCGCCAGCCGGCACTTGCGAGGGTCCAAGCCCGCGGTTCTTCCAGCCGTCGATCATCCCGGCCAGCACGCGCGCCGGCCAGCGCTTCTCGTCGATGTCCTCGGCGGTGAGCAGCTGCTTCAGCAGGCGGATCTGGTCGTCGACATCGAGCACGGTGAAGTTCGACTTCAGCCCGGCGAGTTCGGCGTGATAGCGCAGAATTCGCCCGCCGATGGAGTGGAAGGTGCCGAGCCAGGGCATGCCTTCGACGGCCTGGCCAACCATCTGGCCGAGCCGCAGTTTCATCTCGCGCGCGGCCTTGTTGGTGAAGGTGACAGAGAGGATGTCGTGCGGCCTTGCGCGGCCGGTCGAAAGGATGTGGGCGACGCGCGTGGTGAGAACGCGCGTCTTGCCGGTGCCGGCTCCCGCCAGAACCAGGACGGGGCCATCCAGCGTCTCGACCGCCTCGCGCTGCTCCGGATTGAGGCCCTCCAGATACTGCGGAGCGAGCTGCGCCCGCGCCCGCGCAGCAATGCCGTCGGCTGCGGGCCGGTAGTCGGGGGCGGGGACTTTGGCGGGCTCGGTCATCGATTCGTAGTTATATAGGCATTGCGGGGTCGTGTTCGACCGGCAATTGGTGTGGATTTGAGCGCTGTGCACTAACCAGTGCCGATGCTGTCATGCGAAAGCGGGCATCCAGTACGCCACAGCACCTGCGATGACCGGCTGACGCACTGGAATACTGGGCCCCGCTTGCCATAGGCGAGCGAAGCGACGCCGTTCTTCGAACGGCTATGAGGACGACGGCTGCAATCGCGGCTTTTGTTCCGGGCGTTCGGCGAAATCATCGCAGATTTGAACGGATCACATCTCGGAACTCCACCCCCGCCTTCCGGATTATTCGACCAAGCGGGTTCGCCCGCATGTCAAAGTGAGGAAAAGGCTATGCTTGGCTGGGTGTTAACGTTTCTTGTGGTTGCGCTGGTCGCCGGTGTGCTCGGCTTCGGCGGCATCGCCGGTGCTTCGATCGAAATCGCGAAGATCATCTTCTTCATAGCGGTGGTGCTGTTCCTGATCTCGGTCATCTTTGGCGCACTTCGCGGCCGTAGTACTCCGGGCTAACGCAGACTGAGTAGATGTGATCTGCGGGCGCGTTGCTCCTGACGGAGCAGGGCGCCCGCCGTGTTTTTGCGATCAGGCAACTGGCGCCTGCGCAGGCAAACCGATCCGCCGGCCGGCCCCTTCCGGGAGTTGCAAGCGGGAATGAACCGCGACCACCGCCTGCACGCGCTCGGCGATATCGGGCGGAAAAGGCGCCACGCGCCTTATGCGCATGTCGATGTGCAGCGTGATGTTTTCCGAGGTCGCCGAAAGCCAGCCTTCGGTGGCATGGCGCAGCTCCTGGAAGAAATGGATGCGCTTTTCGTCGGCGCCCAGCAGACGGATGAAGACCTGTAGCGGGTCGCCAAGGCGAACCTCGCGCAAATAGCGGACATGGCATTCGGCGGTCATGGTCGAGCCGTTGCGCTCTTTCCGGTAGCTGGCGCCAAGACCGATCGGCCGAAACAGGGCGCCGACCGACTCGTCCATGACCACGTTGTAGAAGGCCATGTTGAGATGGCCGTTATGATCGACCCAGTGTGGGTCGATCTGCTTCACGCCGCACGGCATCGGCGCCGGCAGCGCCCTGAGTTCGTCCAGCGTCGGAAGCCTTGACATCGTTGTGGACATCAGACCGCCTTCGCCCGTTTCGGCGGCAGCGCGACATTACGGCCAAGGCCGTCCGGCCGCGGCAGCCGTGCGTGCGCGTCGGCGACGGTGCGGATGCGCTCGGCGACGTCAGGAGGGAAGGGGGCGACCTTGCGGACATTCATGTCGATGTGCAGCGTCATGTTCTCCGACGTGGCGGAGACCCAGCCTTCCTTCGCGTGCTTCAACTCCTCGAAGGTGTGCAGGCGCTTGTCGTCGGCGCCGATGACGTAAGCCGTCACCTGCAGCGGGTCGCCGAGATGCACCTCGCGCAGGTAGCGCACGTGACATTCGGCCGTCATGGTGGAGCCGTTGCGTGTCTTCAAATAGTTCGGGCCCATGCCCATGGCGGCGAACAGCTCGTCGATCGAGCGGTCCATGATGACATTATAGTAGGCCATGTTGAGGTGGCCATTGTAGTCGATCCAGTCCTTTTCGATCTGCATCTCGCTGCAAATGAAAGGCCCGGACTGGGCCTTGAGCTGTTCAAGGGTAGGAAGTGCCTGCGACATCTGATTTCGTTTCCTGCAATCCGTTCTAGTGGCCGTGCTCGTGCTTTTCCTTCTCGATCGTCGCAAGAATTGCATGAGCCAGTGCGGTTGCGGATTCGACCGAAAGTTCGATCGCGATCCGCTCGCGCGGGTTGTCCTTGACGATCAGGTCGATGTTCAACGCCTCGTCGAGCGCCGAATGGTACGGGCACGCATAGTAGATATTGGCGCTGCCGATCCCGGTCCAGCCGCTCTGGCGTTTGGCGCTGCCTTCAAGCGGCATCATTGTGGTGTCATATGAGCACATGGCGGCCTCCCATCAACCGAGATTCTTGCGGTAGAAGGCGAGCACCTTCGCCCAGCCGTCCGCCGCCTGCGCCGAGCGATAGGCCGGGCGATAGTGTGCGAAGAAGCCGTGACCGGCGCCGTCGTAGCGATGGAATTCGTAAGTCTTGCCAAGCTTCTTCAGCGTCTCTTCGGTGCGGTTGACCTGGTCCGGGTTAGGGTTTGGATCCTCGTTGCCGAAGATGCCGAGCAGCGGCGCCTGCATCGAGGCCGTCAGGTCGATCGGCGCGACCGGCCGGCGTTCGGTCAGCTGCGATTTGTCATCGACGATGACGTTGCCGCCCCAGCAATCCACCAGCGCATCGAGGTCGCCGCCGAGCCGGCAGCCCGCCAGATATGTGTGCCGGCCGCCGGAGCAGAAGCCGATTACGCCGACCTTATTGATCGCGTTGGCGAGCGAGCGCAGGTGTTTCGCGCAGGCCGCGACGTCGCCGACGACCTGGTCGTCTGGCATACCGCCCTGGGCGCGCGCCAGCGCCGCCATGTCGTCGGGGCTGCCGTCGCCGAGCCGGAAGTAGAGGTGCGGTGCGATGGCGTTGAAGCCATTATGAGCGAGCTTGCGGCACACCTCGAACGTCCATTCGTCCCAGCCTGGCATGTGATGGATCACCACCACTCCGGGCCGCTTTTCGTTGCCGGCCGGTTGCGCAAGATAGGCGACTGCGGACTCGCCTCCGATCGGAAAACGGATCGTGGATGCGCTGATATCGCCGGCCGCCATTGCAAACCTCCCTGGAGAAAACACGTCCGGTTCCAACACGCATCCGGATACGCCCGTTCGTTGACGGTAACTTTTGCTATCGGGTTTGCGCGGGTCAGACAACCATGCGACGCTGCTCACGAACCTTATGGGAGACATGCGTTTGAGCCGTCTCGTTGCCGACCTGCCGCGCCCCGACGCGAAAACCTTGAGCAGTACGCTCGAGGCGCTGGCCGCGCGCTTCGGCAATCGTCTCGTCACGTCGCAGGCGGTGCGCGACCAGCATGCGCACACGACGTCGTGGCTGCCGCGGCAGCCCCCGGACGCGGTGGTGTTCGCGCAGGAGACCGCCGACATCCAGGACTTGGTGCGCATCTGCGCAAAACGTAAGGTGCCGGTGATCGCCTACGGCACGGGTACGTCGCTGGAAGGGCAGGTCAACGCGCCCGCCGGCGGCATCTGCATCGACACCCGCGACATGAACCGGCTGCTGGCGGTACATGCGGAGGACCTCGATTGTGTGGTCGAACCCGGTATCACCCGCAAGCTGCTGAACGAGCAGTTGCGCGACCAGGGCCTGTTCTTTCCGATCGATCCCGGCGCCGACGCGTCGCTCGGCGGCATGGCGGCGACGCGGGCATCCGGCACCAACGCCGTGCGTTACGGCACCATGCGTGACAATGTGATGGCGCTGAAGGTGGTGCGCGGCGACGGCGAAATCATCAACACGGCAACGCGGGCAAAGAAATCCTCCGCCGGCTACGACCTGACCCGGCTGTTCGTCGGCTCCGAGGGCACGCTCGGCATCATCACTGAGCTGACGATCCGCCTGCACGGCATTCCGGAGACGATCGCAGCGGCGTCGTGCTCGTTTCCGGCCATGGACGGGGCCTGCCAGGCAGCGATCCTGGCGATCCAGACCGGCATTCCGCTGGCGCGGGTCGAACTGCTGGACGAAGTCCAGGTCAGGGCCAGCAACGCCTACTCGAAGCTATCGTTGCCGGAGACGCCGCTGCTGCTGCTGGAATTCCACGGCACCGCGGCGGAAGTCGCAAGCCAGTCCGAACGCTTCGGTGAGATCGCGAGGGACTGCGGCGGCGGCAATTTCGAATGGACGACCAAGCCAGAGGATCGCACGCGGCTGTGGCAGGCGCGGCACGATGCCTACTGGGCCGCGCGCGGTTTGCGGCCCGGCGCCGAACCCGTCACCACCGACGTGTGCGTACCGATCTCGCGTCTCGCCGAATGCGTCACCGAGACGCAACGCGACCTGCGCGACAGCCGGCTGGTGTCGGCAATCGTCGGCCACGTCGGCGACGGCAACTTCCACACCGTGCTTCTCTGCGACATGAACGATGCCGACGAACTCGAGCGCGCCGAAGGCTATCTGCACCGGCTGGTGAAACGCGCGCAGGCGATGGACGGCACCTGCACCGGCGAACACGGGATTGGCCAGGGCAAGCAGGACTACATGCTGGGCGAACTCGGCCCAGAGGCGCTCGACACCATGCGGCTCGTGAAACGCGCGCTGGATCCGGACAACATCTTCAACCCGGGGAAAATTTTGCCGGCGTGATTCTGAGTGAGAAGTCAGATGCCCGATAGCATCATCACCCGCGAAGCCATCGCGCGGGTCGAGCCGCTGATCCGTCCCTATGTCAGGCACACGCCCACGATTGCGGTCGATGGTGCGGAGTTCGGCCTTGCCGCGCGGCCGCTTCAACTCAAGCTCGAATGCCTGCAGCATACCGGCACGTTCAAGGCGCGCGGCGCGTTCACCAGTCTGCTGACGCGCAACGTGCCGCAGGCGGGCGTGGTCGCTGCTTCCGGCGGCAATCACGGGATCGCCGTCGCCTATGCGGCGATGAAGCGTGGCGTGAAGGCGACGATCTTCGTGCCGAAGGTGTCGTCGCCGGCAAAGATCGAATTTATTCGCCGCTACGGTGCCGACCTGGTCGTCACCGGCGAGCGTTACGCCGACGCGCTGGCGGCGAGCGAGATCTTCATGCAGGACAAGGGCGCAATGCCCATCCACGCCTACGATCAGCCGGAGACGCTGCTGGGGCAGGGAACGGTCGGGCTCGAGATCGAGCAGGATACGCCGCAGATCGATACCTTGTTGGTCGCGGTCGGCGGCGGCGGATTGATCGGCGGCATTGCTGCGTGGTTTGCCGGGCGCATCAAGGTCATTGCCGTCGAGCCCGAAGGCGCGCCGACGCTGCATTTCGCGCTCAAGGCCGGCAAACCGGTCGATGCACCCTCGGAAGGCATCGCCGCTGATTCGCTGGCGCCAAAACAGGTCGGCAAGCTGATGTTTCCGATCGCGCAGCGCTACGTCGAGCGGTCCGTTCTGGTTACGGATGACGCCATCCGCGCCGCGCAGCGCGCGCTGTGGGACAATGTGCGGGTCGTCAGTGAGCCCGGCGGGGCCGCGGCCTTTGCGGCGCTGCTTACGGGGCGCTATGTTCCGGCGGCCGGTGAGCGGGTTGCGGCGCTCGTTTGCGGCGCCAACACCACGGCGGTGAAACTCGATTGAGGTGACGGGTGAGCGACGCGCGAGAGGCCGGGGATATTGGCGCCATTGCGGCCGAAGTGTTTTCGCTGCTCGGCACCGGCCGGCAGGTTACGCCGTTCTCGTCGCGGCTTGCAGGCCTCGATCTGGAGGACGCCTATCGCGTCACGGCCGGGGTCCGGGCGTTGCGCGAAAAATCCGGCGAAGTCGCGCGCGGCCGCAAGATCGGCTTCACCAATCGGACCATCTGGGCCGAGTTCGGGGTGTACGCGCCGATCTGGGGTTATCTCTACGATCGCACCGTCCATGATCTCGAAAATATCGGCAGCACGTTTTCGCTTACGGGTCTTGCCGAACCGCGCATCGAGCCCGAGATCGTCTTCGGGCTGACGGCCGCACCGCAGGTGGGCATGGATGCCGGACAATTGCTGGGGTGCATCGGCTGGGTCGCCCAAGGCTACGAGATCGTGCAGTCGGTTTACCCGAACTGGCGCTTTGCCCCGGCGGACACCGTCGCGGCCTTTGGCATGCACGGCGCGCTGCTGATCGGGCCGCGCCGGCCGCTGCGCGGCGGCGAGCACGCCTGGGCAGCGTCGCTGTCCACCTTCGAGGCCGATCTCTATCGCGACGGCGAACTCATCGACCATGGCTCGGCCCGCAATGTGCTGGACGGACCGCTGTTTGCTCTGCGCCATCTGGTCGAGGTGCTGGACAAGGACGCCCACAACCCGCCGTTGACGGCCGGCGAAATCGTCACCACCGGCACGCTGACGCAGGCGCCGCATATTCGCGCAGGTGAGGAGTGGAGCACGCGGCTCACCGGCGTGGGCCTGGATGGTACGAGCGTGAGGTTTACGTGAGGGTTCTCTAACCTCTCCCCGCAAGAGCGGGGAGAGATCGCGCAGCGAAGCTGCGCGGGTGTGGAGCAGGGCACGGGTCAACCGCGGCCGCTGCCTTCGCCGTGATTCACCTACCCCCTCACCCCGACCTTCTCGCCGCAAGCGGGGAAAGGGAGTAGCGTCGTGCCCCCTGCCGCGATTTTGATCGCGGCAATATCAATTTGCCACGGTTGTCAGTTATACAGGACGTGTAGACCGGGTTTCGGGGCGTAACGGTAAGAAGAGCTGACTGCAGAGGATCACCGTGCAGACCACGCTGCTCGGAATCGCCATAGCCGTTATTCTTGCGCTGCTGGCCGCGCTGATCGGCCCGTACTTCATCGACTGGGGCCAGTTCCGGCCGCAGTTCGAACGCGAGGCGTCGCGGGTGATCGGCGTGCCGGTGCGAGTCGACGGCGCGATCGACGCGCGGCTGCTGCCGACGCCGTCACTTCGTCTGCGCGGCGTCGCCGTCGGCGAGCGCAGCGATCCCAACAACATCAGCGTCGAGAAGATCGATGTGGAGTTTTCGCTCGGCGACCTGATGCGCGGCGAATGGCGGGCCAACGAGCTAACGCTGAACGGCCTGGTGGTCGAGCTTGGCCTCGACCACCGCGGCCGCATGAACTGGGCGGGGCGTTCGGGCAGCTTCAACTTCGGTGCGCTGACCGTCGACAAGTTTCACATTACCGGCGCGGTGGCGCTGTACGACGTCGCCAGCCGCTCGTCGCTGCGGCTCGACGACATGGTCTTTTCCGGCGAGCTGCGGGCGGTCGCCGGCACGGTGCGCGGCGAGGGCATTACCAGGATCGACGGCGCGCGGTATCCGTTCCGTATTGCGACCGGCCGCACCGCCGACGGCAGCGGACAGCGACTGCGCCTCAATCTCGATCGCGGCACGCACGCGTTCACCGCCGACCTCGACGGCGTCCTGCAGTTTGGCGATGCATTGCCGCGCTTCGAAGGAACGCTCGGGTTTGGCCGGCCGTCGCCCGCCAGATCGAACGCGCCACCGAGCCTCGCCGACACGCCGTGGCGTCTGGCCGGCAAGTTGAAGGCGGATCCGGCGGCGGCAAAACTGGAACAGATCGAGGCCATGATCGGCCCGGACGATACGGGTCTGAAATTTGCCGGACAGGCCGACGCGACCTTCGGCGCCGCGCCGCGGCTGCGCACCTCGCTTTCCGCGCGCCAGCTCGACGCCGACCGCTTCCTCAGCCAGTTCGGCGGCAACGCGCCTTCGCCGGCGGAACTGCTGTCGAACCTGCGCACGCTGATCGCTGCCGCGCCACCGATGCCGGTGGCGACGGAGTTCGACATCGACGTGGACTTCGTCAATCTCGGCGCCCGCCCGGTACAGGCGATCAGCTTCGATCTGCGCGCGAACGCGAAGGAGTGGTGGGTCGACAAGTTTGAATTCCGCGCGCCGGGGTCCGCGCGCGTCGGCGTGGCCGGCCGTATCGCGGAGCCGGGTGAGCGCGCGAGTTTCGCCGGCGTGCTGAATCTCGAGGCCGGCGATCCGGAAGGTTTTGCGCTCTGGCTGCAGGGACAGAGCGACAACGCGTATCGCAGTCAAAGACCGCTGAAGGCGCGCGGTGAGTTGGTGATCTCGCGCGAGCGCGTCGTGCTCGATGCGTTGAAGGCCGACATCGACGGCAAGTCTGTCGAAGGGCAATTTTCGCTTGCCTCTGTAGAGGGCAAGAGCCGGCTCGACGTGACACTGAAAGCGGAGCGGCTGGATTTCGATTCAAGCGCCGCGTTCGGCCGCGCGATGGGTGGCGCGCTGAAAACCTGGCCGGATGAAGTCCTGCTCGGCCTCGACATAGGCCAATTGAACGTAGCCGGGCAGGCCTTCAAGCCGGTGCTGGCGAGCCTGATCTACAATCCCACGGCGATCTCGCTGGAGCGGTTGCGCATCGGAGACGCCGACGGCGTGGCGATCGACGGTACAGGTTCGTTCGATCGCGTGGCGGCGACGGGGCAGATGAATCTCGGCGCTACGTCGGCAACGCTCGATCCGCTGGCGCGGCTGGTTGCGCCACTGGCGCCGGAATTCAGCCGACGCATCGCCGCGGTGCCGTCGGGTGCGGGCAACGTCTGGGTCGGACTGACCGTCGAACTCGACAAACCGCAGGGCGACCGCGTCGGCGTGCGGACCTCGATCGACATCCACTCGCCGCAGGTGAAAGGGGCACTGACCGCCGCCATGACACCGCAGATCGCCGCATTGCGCGATTTCGATACCGATGCCCTTGCGAAGAATGAGGCTGCGCTGACGGTGAAGCTGTCGGCCGAGCGTGGGGCGGCCCTGCTTGCCCTGCTCGGGCTCGATGGCGCGCTCGCGGTCGGCAACGGTCCGGCACAGTTCGACGCGTCGGTCGCAGGCGTGTGGAGCGCGCCGCTCAAGCTCAAAGCGAAGCTCGCCGGCAACGGGCTCGATGCGGATTTCGACGGCAGCGCCGAACCGTTCAGGACCGAGCGCAGCGCTGCCGTCAGCCTCAACGTACGCAAGGCGAACGTAGCCCCGCTGATCGGTCCGGCCCGGCCGGAGCGGACGCCGCTGAACGTAGCCTTGACGTCGCGCGTCGCCGTCGCCGGACAGAAGTTCACCTTTGACAGCCTCGAGGGCACGCTGGGCAGCGCGAAGGTGCGCGGCAAGCTCGGCTTTACGCTGGGTGACGAGACCGGCGTCGAAGGCAGCATCGGCACCGACCTGCTTGACGTGCCGTCGGCGCTGCTGGTCGCGATCGGAGCCGCGGGCGCCGACAGCGCCGAGCCACTCAATCGCGGGCTGTTGAGCGGCTGGCGCGGGCGGGTCGAATTCTCGGCGCTGCGCGGCACCATGCCCGGTGGCGAGTTTCGCCCCTTCAACGGCGCGCTGCGCAATGACGGACAGGCGCTGGTGCTTGAAGGCCTCACGGCCGGAATAGGTGGCGGAAAGCTGCAGGCGGACCTGTCGGCGCGCAAATCGCCGGACGGTGTCGCAATCACGGGCCGCGTGCAGCTCGAGGGCGTGGACGGTGCGGCGCTGAAGCATCGCGGGCTGTCGATGCCCGCAGGCCGCGTGTCGGCGCGCACCTCGGTCAGCGGGCAGGGACGTAGCGCCGCGTCGCTGATCGGCAGCCTCAACGGCAACGGTTCGGTTACGCTCGAACAGGTGCGAATCTTTGGCCTCGATCCGCGCGCGTTCGATGCGGCGACGCGCGCGAGCGATGCCGGGATCGCGCGCGACGATGCCAAACTCGCCGCCGCGGTCGGACCGGCGCTGGCGGCCGGTTCGCTCAACGTCGCGGCCGCGGAAATTCCGTTCGCGATCCGTGACGGACAGGTGCGCGTCAGCAACACGACGCTGACGGGCGAGGGCGCGCGGCTGAACCTCTCCGGCGGCTACGACATCGCCGCCGACCAGATCGACGTGCGCGCGGCGTTGTCGGCGGCGGCGACCGATGCGACGGCCGGCCGTCCGGAAATTCTGCTGCTGCTGTTCGGTTCGCCCGACAAGCCGGATCGAACAATCGATGTCGCTGCGCTGTCGGCCTGGCTGGGCCTGCGCGCGATCGATCGCGAAACCAAACGTCTCGATGCGATCGAGCGCAACAATCCGCTGCTGAATCCGAACCGTCCGCCGGATGCTGCGCCGGCACCGCCGGCTCAACCTGTCTCGCCGCCTGCCCAGTCGCCAGTGCTGGCGCCACCGCCAGCCGCGCCACGAGCCGAGGCACCGGTGGTCGCGCCGCCGGCCGCGGTGGCGCCACCCTTGCCGCCGCCGATCGAGGTGCGGCCGCCGCCCGGCAGCGCGCGTCCGCAGCAACGCCAGGGCGCGCCACTCAACATTGTACCGGGCCGGTAGGAGTTGCCGTCGGTTCGGGTTGCGTCGTTATCTATGTCCAGGTCGGCTGCAGCCGACCTGGATGCGCCTCCCGGGCAGAGGATGTTTTCACAAAACAAATCCCGTCAGGATTCCGGGTTCACGCGCGTCGCGCATGCCCCGGAATGACCGAGCTCAACGCAACGGTGCCGCAGCGCGCGACGTGGCGCTCTCCATGGCCGTTGTCGCCGCGCCCGGCACCTTGCTGCGATAGTAGTCCAGCACGTAGAGGCGGATCGCCGACGACAGGTTGCCCTGCTTGCGTCCGTTGTCGATCTCGCTGACGAGATCCGACAGCGTCATGCCGCGCGATGCGGAGATTTCCTTCATGCTGTTCCAGAACGCTTCCTCGAGACTGACGCTGGTCTTGTGACCGGCGACGACGATAGAGCGCTTCACGACGGGTGACTTCATGGCTGATCCTCACCGATGCGATGACGATCGAGCGTCACGTTGAGTTTGCGGTTCTGCTCTTCCTGCTGCTTGCGCTCGGCCCTGGTGCGGCCAAAGCTCGCGCGCCGGGCGTCTGCGTCCCTGGCCGCGCTGTCACGCGCGGCCCTCTTCTTGAAGCGTTTCAGATTGACAATGTCGCCCATCAGCCCGCCTTGAGTTGCGCAAGCGAAGTTCGATAAGCCTGGACGCTGGTGATGTATCAACACTCTGGTCGGCACCATCGCGCCGATTGCAATCACGGTGTCCGCTGCCCGAACTCTCGCCGCGTCCGCCACGCTCGCCCGGTCAAATTTCGCGAGGCGGTATCGCGATGATGTACCATGGTGTGGCACGGGCTCGCCAGCAATTGATGCATCAGTCTTTTGGAAAACATGACAGTCATCATGACTTTTCCAAAAACCGATAGGGTTCACATCACATCGATGTCAGCCCGGTCTGGTCATCCGCTCCGGTCGCACGAGCCGATCGAACTCGGCCGCACTGACGAATCCGAGACGCACTGCTTCCTCGCGCAGTGTCGTGCCGCGTGCATGCGCGGTCTTCGCAACCTTGGCGGCATGATCGTAGCCGATTCTCGGCGCCAGCGCCGTTATGAGCATTAGTGAACGCTGCATCAGTTCGTCAATGCGTTTCACGTCGGCCTTGATTCCCGCGACGCAGTTTTCGGCAAACGACGCCGACGCGTCGGCGAGCAGCCTGATCGATTGCAGCATGCAATGCGCCAGCACCGGTTTGTAGACGTTGAGCTCGAAATGGCCCTGACTGGCGGCAACAGTGATGGTGGTGTGATTGCCGAACACCTGGCAGCACACCATCGTCAGCGCCTCGGCCTGCGTCGGATTGACCTTGCCCGGCATGATCGAGGAGCCGGGTTCGTTTTCCGGGAGGATCAGTTCGCCGAGCCCCGAACGCGGGCCCGAGCCGAGCAGGCGGATGTCGTTGGCGATCTTGAACAGGCCGCTGGCAAGTGCGTTCAGCGCGCCGTGCGCGAACACGTAGGCATCGTGCGCGGCCAGCGCCTCGAACTTGTTGGGTGCGCTGGTGAACGGCAGCCGTGTGATGGCGGCGACCCGGCGCGCGAAAAGTCTGCCGAACTTCGGCGAGGCGTTCAATCCGGTGCCGACCGCGGTGCCGCCCTGCGCCAGCGGCGTCAACCACTTCAGCGTCTCCTTGATGCGCGCCATGCCGTGTTCGACCTGCGTCGCGTAGCCGGAGAACTCCTGGCCGAGGGTCAGCGGGGTCGCGTCCTGTGTGTGCGTGCGGCCGATCTTGACGATTTTCGCAAACGCCGTCTGCTTGCGCACGAGCTCCCTGTGCAGCAACTTGAGCGAGGGCAGCAGCCGATGCACGATTTCCTCGACCGCAGCGATGTGCATCGCGGTCGGAAATGAGTCGTTCGACGACTGGCTCATGTTGACGTGATCGTTTGGATGCACCGGCGACTTGCTGCCGAGCTTGCCGCCGAGCAGTTCGATTGCGCGGTTGGAGATCACCTCGTTCAGGTTCATGTTCGACTGCGTGCCAGAGCCCGTCTGCCAGACAACCAGGGGGAAGTGACTTTCGAGTCCGCCGTCGATCACCTCACGCGCCGCGCGGGCGATCGCCGTTGCCTTGCGCCGATCGAGCAGGCCGAGCTTCAGATTGGTTTCCGCCGCGGCCAGCTTGACGATGCCGAGGGCGCGCACCAGCGGCTGTGGCATGCGCTCGGTGCCGATACGGAAGTTCTGCCGCGAGCGCTGCGTCTGCGCGCCCCAGTAGCGGTCGGCGGGCACGTCGATCGGGCCGAACGTGTCGGTCTCGACGCGCACATTGTTGCGAGGGGTGGATTTCCGGCGTGCGGCCATGTCGGCTGTCCTTGCTCTCGAAGTATCCCAGATCAGCCGGGAAACGCCGGAGCTCCGTAAGGATAGTATTGTTTCAGGTCGACGTTCTCATAGGCAAGTTTGTCCAGTCGAACCGTTCCGAGAAATGGTTCCGTCGGTTCGACGAGCAGGATGGTCTTGGCAAAGACGTTGTCATGAAAGCCGCGCCGGAAGTGCACGCGCGACTTGATCGCGAATGTCTGGAAGACGCTGATATCGAGTCCGAGGTCTTGCAGGGAGAAGGGATCGATGACCTGCGCGAGGTAGGGGCTCAGGATCAGGACGTTGTCCTGGCCGAACCTGACGCAAACCCATAGCTGACCAAGGCGTTCGACGGCACGCAGGATCGTGCCCTGTATGCGCACCGGCTCGCCTGCGGATTCGTCGGCGACGCCGCCCACCGCCATATCGAACGCGTCGCCGGCCTTCGCGCCCCGAGCCTTGAGCGTCGCGATTGTACCGGCATCGGCGATGGTTGCGATGACGGTATGTGCCAGCCCTTGCGCTATGATTTCCCTGAGCAGCCAGGTCGCGTAGCCGGAGCGGTCGCTATGGTCGGCCAGCACGACCGGCGTTTCGCCGTTCTGCACCGCCCGCTTCGCCAGGGCGACGCCCGCGGGGATCGTAT
>Ga0190271_10001246_pt1 | contig 14249 bp, 9 predicted proteins | sample Popmic356T_FD_133747 | JGI IMG/M metagenome (GOLD analysis project Ga0190271, IMG submission 133747) | Populus adjacent soil microbial communities from riparian zone of Weber River, Utah, USA - 356 T | ecosystem: Environmental > Terrestrial > Soil > Riparian zone | place: USA: Utah | collected...
GATTTTTTGTCGGAGAATTCGATAAATGATCCAATTGGAGCTCCATTCAATTTAATGATCTGGTCACCCTTTTCTAATTTCCCTTCGATAAATTTTGCTTTCTTCATATCTACCGAATCCACGACGGCGGGATATTTAGGATAAGCCAGGGGGTCTCCTTTCCTTTTGATGAGAGTGCGTGTGGTACCTTCGGGAATCGGCAGTTGCAATCGTTGACCGTTTCTTTCGATCTCGATGGTTTTCGCTTCATCCAAAATGATTGCTCCGGAAATCTTATAAAAGATCTCGACTTCCTTACCATTAACACTGAGAATATGATCACCATCCTGCAATCCCACTTTTTTACCCAGGCTATCTACATATATACCGTATTTCAGGTTTTTGGTGGGCAGATAAGTATCTCCCCAAACAAAAAGGATCATTGCAAATATTAAAAATCCAAGGAAAAGGTTAACGGTTACTCCCCCGATCATAATAATAAGTCGTTGCCAGGCGGGCTTACTGCGAAATTCCCAGGGTTGCGCCGGTTGTTTCATCTGCTCTTTATCCATACTCTCATCAATCATCCCCGAAATTTTTACATATCCGCCCAACGGGAGCCAGCCAATACCATATTCGGTTTCGCCGATCTTCTTCCTAACCAGAGAGAACCAGGGATCGAAGAATAGATAAAATTTCTCAACCCTGCATTTGAACCATTTGGCTGGCAAAAAGTGACCCATTTCATGGAGAACCACCAGTATTGAGAGGCATAAAATTAACTGTCCTGCTTTGATACCCACTATCGCCCAATCAATTGCTAATAAAGTCATTTGTGTTAGTGCTAATTATATTAATCAATTCTTCAAATATCGGCTAATCAACTCACCGGCAAAACCATCCAAATAAAACCGGAACTTATTAACGAAACAATAGTGATTTTAGTTCATCTGCTGTTCATTACTGGAAGGTGAAGACGCTTATTTTTTCTGGTTGGTGAAGACACCAACCAGTGATATTTAAAGTTTTATTAAAGACGCCGCAAAATTACGTGCCTCCGCATCGCTTTCAAAATATTCTTCTAGTGTGGGTTTTTCGATGTAGGGAACATGTTGAATGGTTCGTTCAATCAGGTCAGTCATATCTAAAAAGCCAATACGGTTGCGTAAAAAGGCATAAACCGCGATCTCGTTGGCTGCATTCAGCACACAAGGGGTATTTCCACCTTTATATAACGCGTCTGTAGCCAATACCAGATTACGAAATGTTTTGGTATCGGGTTCCTCGAAGGTGAGCTGACCGGGTTTGCGGAAGTCATAACGGGGAAATTTATTAACGATCCTTTGTGGAAAGGCTAATGCATACTGGATGGGCAATTTCATATCCGGCAATCCCATTTGCGCTTTAATACTTCCATCTTCAAATTGAACCATACTATGAATGATGCTTTGTGGATGAACCACTACCTGGACCTGCTCAGGTTTCAGGTTAAACAACCATTTTGCTTCAATCATCTCCAGCCCTTTATTCATCAGCGTTGCCGAATCGATCGTTATCTTCGCTCCCATATTCCAGTTAGGATGTTGCAATGCATGATCGCGTTTTACATTAACGAGGAAGTTCGGTTTCTTCCCCAGGAAAGGGCCCCCGGAAGCGGTTAAAACGACTTTCTCAATCCTGTTTCTTGTTTCCCCTACCAGGCATTGAAAAATAGCAGAATGTTCTGAATCAACCGGTATCACAGCCACCCTTTTCTCTACCGCTTTCTGCATTACAATATCACCGGCTACTACCAGGGTTTCCTTATTTGCCAGTGCAATCAACTTTCCGGTTTCAACAGCCTTCAGCGTGGGTTTTAATCCTGCAAAACCAACAATTGCGGCGAGCATCATATCATAGTTGTCCATCGCGGCCACCTCTTCGAGTGATTGCTCACCGGCAAAGACCTTTATCGGCTCATTCTTCAATGCCTCTTTTACTTTAAGGTATCTTTTATCATCCCCAATAACCACCATGTTTGGTTGAAATTCCAGCGCCTGTTTTATCAACAATTCATCATTGCTTTGGGCAGTCAGTATTTCAACTGAAAATAAATTAGGATTGGCTCTTATTACATCAAGCGCTTGTGTTCCGATAGAGCCTGTTGACCCAAAAAGGGCAATTCGCTTAATGCCCGAACCTGTACCCCGGGATGAATAATTAATAGTTGATTGTTCAGACATTTGTTGAAATAGATTCGCGGTAATTTATATACTATCCGGGGAATTGTCAATTCATCCCTTTCTTCCTTGCTCCATTCTAACATAAAAAAGCCACAGATTACACGGATTCACACAGAAAAAAACAACTATCAGTGTTAATTGGTGTAATCTGTGGCTAAAATAATTCATTTATCGGCTTCCCACTTTACTAGTACATCGGCGATGCCGCGGTCATTGCTCAATCGCGGAACTTTATTTTGCCCTCCGAGTTTACCAATTGATTTCATATAATCGATAAACCCATTTTTCCGGATCATCCGGATATGCAGGGGCAATAATATATTACCATTCACCAGATCGTCGTAATAAACATTCTTCTTTCGCAAATTCTCATCTACTTTATGAGCAAAACGATTGAGGTCGGAAGGCTCGTTTTCAAATTCGATAAACCACTCATGACAGGACTTGCCTTCTCCCTGATGAATCAATGGAGCAACCGTAAATTCAGTAATATGAATTCCTTCTTCTTCCGCTGCTTTCATCAGGCTATATTCCACTTCCTCGCCTATTACATGTTCACCAAAAGCGGAAATAAAATGTTTGATACGACCTGTAACAACCAACCGGTAGGGATTGGTGGATACAAATTTTACGGTATCCCCGATATTATATCCCCACAATCCCGCATTATTATTAATAATGAGTGCGTAGTTCTCTCCCACTTTCACATCCCTTAAACTCAACCGACGGGGATTATCATTAAATACATCAGAGGCTGGTATAAACTCGAAGAATATGCCGCTATTGGTGTTTAATAAAAGTCCTTCCGCTTCCTGGCTATCCTGGAATGCAATAAATCCTTCAGAGGATGGATAGGTTTCAATAGCTGCTACTTTGCGACCAAGACTATCGAGTAGTTTAGCTTTATACGGCTCAAAGTTTACGCCACCGTGTACGATTACTGAGAGATTGGGGAATAATTCCGCAGGCTTCTTCCCGCTCTTTTGTATGAGCCGGTCGAAATACATTTGCATCCAGGGTGGAATGCCGCTGATCAGGCTCATATCCTGGCTAATCGTTTCTTCAACGATCTTATCCAGTTTTGTTTCCCATTCTTCAATACAATTAGTTTCGTAAGAAGGAAGTTGGTTATTGCGAAGATAACTGGGTACATGATGGTTCACGATTCCACTGAGTCGTCCTGTTGGAATACCTCCCACCCGGTCGAGCACAGGCGAACCCGATAAAAAGATCATCTTACCATTTGTAAATCCAGCGTTACCTGATTCAGCGATATAACTCAGCAACGCGTTGCGAGCGGTATTGATATGATTGGAAATCGATTCTTTTGAAATGGGGATATACTTCACTCCACTAGTGGTGCCCGAAGTTTTAGCAAAATAGAGCGGTTTGCCCTTCCACAAAACATTATGCTTGCCTTCCTTGATTTTCTCGATATATGGCTTAAGCTGCTCGTAATCCCTGATGGAGACCGCCTGCACATACTCCTCGTGACGAGATATGTCACCGAGTTTGTGGTCCTTTCCAAATTCGGTCAGTTTACCCGTTTTCAACAGCTCTTTAAAGATCCTTTCCTGGTCTTCAACGGCCGTTTGCATCTCTTTGCGGATACCTTTATATATATACCCGGCGAAGGGTTTGGCTAAAAGCGATTTGATCTTCATAAGCCCCGGTTCTTACTTTAAGGCAGCAAACCTACGGTAAATCGGGAAACGGACAAACTTATACCTGTTAGGATAAATATAACAATGGGGTGATTGTGAGGACTTAAGGCTGGACGGGGGTTATGGATTTATTTTTAGCCCTAGATTTACACATTCGTGGAAATCCCTTTAAAAAATATTCCTGTAATCCCTTCATAGTCTGGCCAAAATCCCTACCTTTGCCGTCCTAATTTTTGGAAATTATGTTTGCAGTAATCAAAGTAGCCGGACAGCAATTTAGAGTTGCGAAAGATCAAACTTTATATGTTCCTCATGTAGAAGGGAACGCCGGCGATAAAGTAGAATTTGCTGAAGTATTGCTTACTGATGCAGATGGAAAAGTATCCGTTGGTAGTAGTGTAAAAGCAAAAGTACAAGCCGAGATCCTCGCGCATGTTCAAGGTGATAAAGTAATTGCCTACAAGCAAAAAAGGAGAAAGGGTTTTCGTAAGAAACACGGTCATCGTACACATTACACCCAAATTAAAGTAACCAGCATTAAGTAATGCTGTTATATTAAAAAGTAAAATCAATTAATCATGGCACATAAAAAAGGTGAAGGCAGTGTAAAGAACGGTCGCGATTCACAAAGCAAACGTTTAGGCGTAAAGATTTACGGTGGACAGCCTGCTATCTCTGGTAATATCATCATTCGTCAGCGTGGTACAGTTTATCATCCTGGAAAAAATGTTGGTGTTGGAAGAGATTTTACATTGTTCGCATTAACAGATGGTGTAGTTGAATTCAAGAAGAGTAAGAGCGATAAGACCATCGTTAATGTAGTAGCTATTCAATAAAACGCTTAGTTGCCTGTTATAGTGTATTTATAACAAAATGTGAAAAAATTTTGGCGGTTTGAATTAAGTTTTTATTTTTACTATCGTTAAATTCTTTTTACTAACCGTTAAATTCACAAAAAATGGCAACAAAGAAAAAAGCAGCTAAAAAAGCTACTAAGAAAAAAGCAGCTCCAAAGAAGAAAGCAGCTAAGAAAAAAGCAGCTAAGAAGAAATAAGTTTTCTTCATCTTCAAAAGTAGAAAATAACAAAATCCCCCGCTTGCGGGGGATTTTTCATTTAAGGAGATACTCCGAAAAGCCCTCCCGTACTGCATTACAGCGCCTCACAATTTAAAATCGCCGAACCTCTGTAACAAACACAAGAAGCAGATTTTTCAAAAAAAATGCAACAACCCACTATTTAATTCGGTAAAATAAAATCATCAACTCATATAAGCAACCAGCCTTAAACGTTATAAACTATTATCAAAAGCACCTGATATTGGCGATGCTGAGTCCGTGAAGATGAGCATCACCGGCAAAAGCCGTTTTGCCCAAAAACGGGCCATTTGTACCTTTGAATCCTTAAAAAAAGGCTTTTCGCTAAAATTTTTTAAAAAATTTTTGGAGCCTTAAAGTATCCATTTAATGACCCTCTCGCGCAAAATATTCAAGAATAGCCTATTCAATTTCAATTCATAATTGACGCATCAGCATTGAAAACAAAAATGGTTGTTCTTTTGAATCAAAATGATGTTTCGTGATATAAATTCGGAAGATTAAAGATATTTGAAGTAGAATTTATCGAACAGTTCGCTTGACAGTTGGGACCTAATATTTAATTATTAATTTTTCAGCTTTCTATGGTTGACAATTATTTTATCGCCGATCAGTTTTCCCTACTTTCCAAACTGATGGACATTCACGGTGAAAATTCTTTCAAAGCAAGGTCTTATGGCGCTGCAGCTTTTAATATTGAAAAGCTACCAGAGCAATTAAACTGTGTTCCCCCGGAAAAATTATCAACCCTGAAAGGCATTGGCGAATCGGCCGCAAAGAAAATAATAGAGATACTGGAAACCGGGAAACTGAAAGCACTCGAAGATATCATCGCCAATACTCCACCTGGAGTTATTGAAATGCTTAGCATCAAAGGAATCGGACCTAAAAAAATCTCTACCATCTGGAAAGAAATGGACATTGAATCAATTGGCGAACTACTGTACGCGTGTAATGAAAACAGGCTTACCCTTTTTAAAGGATTTGGTGGTAAAACACAGCAAAACGTGCAGGAGGCTATTGAGTTTTACATGCGCAACCAGGGGAGTTTCTTGTATGCGGAAATAACTGCGATTTTTCCGTCAATAAGAGATTATCTCGTAAAAAGTTTTGGTGCAGAGCATGTACAAGTCACCGGCGCTTATCGACGTCAGCAACTTACCATCGATGAATTGGAATTCGTGGTAACAAAACCAAATGATATCGTTAAAAAGGCATTTCAAACCGCTTATCCCCCTGAATTATTGGAAGAAACCAGCAATAGTCTATTCTATAAACTTAAAAACGGACTCAAACTTCGACTGTACACTGGCCCAGGCAAAATAAGCGAACGACTTTTCCAAACAACAGGCACGAAAGAATTTACGGACGCATTCCTCCAGCAGTTCCCGAAAGCAAATTTTGACGATAGCGAGGATGCTATTTTTACCAATGTCGGTTTACCTATAATACCACCTTGTTTGCGCGAAAACGGAGACATTCTATCACAAATTAAAAAGACAGGTTTACCGAGCCTTATTATATCAACTGACATTAAAGGGATTATTCACTCGCACAGCAATTGGAGTGATGGTTTGAATACGGTAGAAGAGATGGCAAACGCGTGTATCGCAAAAGGACTTGAATACCTTGTCCTAAGTGATCATAGTAAAGCCGCAGCCTATGCCGGTGGTTTATCTGAAGAAAAGATCAGGGAACAACACCTCTATATAGATGAGTTAAATAATAAGCTATCTCCTTTCAGGATTTTTAAAAGCATAGAATGCGATATCCTTGGAGATGGCAATATGGATTACAGTAATAATGTATTGTCTACATTCGACCTTATCATCGCTTCCATTCATAGCAACTTGAAAATGACGGAAGAAAAAGCGATGATGCGGTTATTAAAAGCAATTGAAAATCCTTACACCACCATATTGGGACATCCAACTGGCCGTTTATTGTTGAGTCGAAATGGCTATCCCATCGATCATAAGAAAATCATAGAGGCTTGCGCTGCCAATCATGTAGTGATTGAACTAAATGCTCACCCCCGTCGATTAGATATCGACTGGCGATGGATTCCATATGCGTTGGAGAAAGGAGTACTTATTTCAATCGATCCCGATGCGCATAGTGTGGAAGGATTTAACGATTGCCAGTATGGTGTACTTGCCGCACAAAAGGGATGGCTTTCCAAAGAAAATAATCTAAGTAGTTTTTCATTGAAAGAATTTGAAGCATTCCTGGCGAAGAGAAAGAATCTGAAGAAGATTTGAGAAGAACAGAGGAACAGAGGAACAGAGGAACAGAAGAACAGAGGAACAGAGGAACAGAGGAACAGAAGAACAGAATTAAAGAAGTAGAGAAGTAGAGAAGTAGAGAAGTAAAGGAATAAAAGAGTAGAGGGATTTCAACTTTCTAATTCTTTAATTCTCCACTTCTAAGCCGTTGCCCTCAACAATGGAATCTTTACATAGAATGTTGTTCCCCTTCCCTCCTCCGTCTCAAACCATATATCACCTTCCGCATTTTCGACAATACTCTTGCTCATCGCAAGTCCCAAACCCGTACCAGAGCTTTTAGTAGTAAAATTCGGAGTGAATATTTTAGAACGGGTATTTTCAGGTATTCCCTCACCGTTGTCGGTAATACTGATTGTAACAAAATCCTCATCCAATTTTTCTGTAACAAGAATAACACGACGGTCGCGGTCGGAAGCAGCTTCAATGGCATTCTGAAGCAGGTTGGTAAATAATCGGTTCAGTTGTGTTTTATCGGCAAACAACAATATCCGTTGGTTCAACGGATTCCAGGTGAGTTCAAGGTTATCAGTTGCTTCATACAAGGAAGAAAGGGAATAAATCATTTCATGCAGATCAAACACTTCTTTCTTAGGGTTGCCAATATTAGCAAATTGAGAGAAGTCGGATGCGATCTTGGATAAGTGATCAATTTGTTCTACCAGCGTTTTGGCTACATTGCTGGTCATCTCCTTTACATTCGGAGAATTGTTATCAATCGCCTTCTGAAGATACTGTATGCTCAGCTTCATGGGTGTTAACGGATTCTTGATTTCATGCGCTACCTGCCGTGCCATTTGTCGCCACGCTCCCTCCCTTTCATTTTTTGCCAATGCTTCCGCACTTTCTTCCAGTTTAATCACCATCTTATTATATTCCTTAACCAACTCACCAATCTCATCCCTCCTGCTCCATTCAATTTGCTGATTACTTTTACTCAAGTTAATCTCCCGCATCTTGTGACCAATTAACGTAAACGAATAAGTAATTCTGTTTGTAATAAACAGGGAAATTGCTCCAGCTACCAGGAATATAAAAGCATTCAGGTTAATAAGGGTTACCAGGAAATTCGATATCTCCTGTTTTAGTTCATCCTGCGTACTGTAAGAAGGTACATTCAGATAAGCATATACCAATCCGTCACTGTTACGAATGGGATTATAAATGCTGATATAATCCACCTTTCCCATTCTTTCTTTTTTCACCGCCTGAATCGCATTCTGGATATGCAGACTATAATAGGCATCGGGATTCATTTTGTCGCTTAATACGCCTTTATTATAGATCAGTGGCTTGGAAGTCACTTTCAAATTCCCCTCGGTATCATAAAGATTAACATCTGTTCCATGAATCTCTGATATGTCCTCCATCAGTTTCTCCAATTCCGCGTTAACACCAGTTTCAAAAACGGAAACACCGTCATTAAAAATATTATGTTCCTCTACTCTTTTCTCTACCTGGTTCACCATGATCTGCATAGCACGACTGAGGCGTTCCTGGTTATTGCGATCGTAACGGTTAATAAAGAACAGGATGGTAACCGCACCTATTATAATAAAAGATAGCAAGCTGATAAGGATAATAGTACTATGAATCTGCATTCGTATACTGAATTGCCAGTTCCTTTTTAGCAATGACCAGCGAAAACGACTGCGAATTACAATAGACGTGATCCAATAAATAGCTAACAGAAACAAGAAAGCGCTAAACAGCCAGGCAAATAAAGTAATTGCCTCCAGAAAGGAATTATTCTTTCGGGCAATCACCACTACTTTGTCTGCGGAATGACGGTACCACAATTCTTCGTAAGAGCCGTTTTTTCTCCTCTCGAATTCATTACGCGGAACCTGTGACGAATCTAAACGGATGGGAAAAGCATATTCGTTAAAATAGTCGAGCAATTCAAATTCAGAATAAATCGCATAGGAGTATAGAGGCGAATACTCCGGAAGTATTTCCTTCGATTGTTTGAATAATTCTGGAATCAGCGCGTCATTTTTATATTTTTTAGGATCGGCCAGTACAACGAAGTAACCTATAACACTACTATCACTATTCTTAACTTCCTTAAAAGAAATATAAGAATAAGTATCGAACGATTTTTCAAAATACCTTAAATCCGGAACATCCGTTGTTTTCCCCTGCATCCGAAAGATCGTATTAAGCGTATCAAAAGAAATTGGATCCTCATTATACAATGGCTTAGGGGAAGATTCCGCGTCGAATGTATAAATATGCGTATCAAATTTATTAATATAGGCGCTAAAATTCGTATTGATGATACTGTCTTTGAGCTTTATATTGGAATCCCTGTTATGGAAACGTTCGAAATTTGGTGACAGAAAATCATTGTCGAGATAGGTAAGCGCGATGCTCAGGAGACGATCATTGGCAGGATCCGCCCGTAAGGATAGCTTTTCGGCAAACTGCCTTCGTTGCGCGAATTCTATCTTTCGATTCTCTGAAACGATTACAGCAGAAATAGAAAAAGAAAAAACAAACAACCAGAACAAAACTTCAGAAACATTCAACCTGAATCTAAGGCCGGAGAAAACTTCCTGTTGCATCATCCACATAAATCCAATCAACCATAACAAAACAAAAAGATTCAAATCAATGATATCGGGATTTCGGGTAAACGTAAGAATAAGCAAGCCAATGGATGCGGCTACTATATAAATAATATAATTCGAGGAACCTATCAGTTGTCGCGCCATTCCCAACAATGCCTGTGCCAGAAAAAAATAAGTGAGGGCAAGCGTAGCAAGAATCACGAAACCGATAAAACTGTAAACCGACAAGCTATCGTAATTTGTCACATTAAAGGATATCTGACCGTCGGCTACCATGCTTTGCAGGATACGGGCAAAAATGAATGTAAATCCTACCAACAGACTAGTAAGTAATGCGCCTGGTATCCAGTTCTTCCACCAGGTATCAAAAGGTTTAAACGTCACGGCTCCGATCCGTCGGTTTATGAAAATGGCAATCCAACAGAATAGAAATGCATTTATAAACAGGTCGCCTAATGAACTAAGTACAAAACTGGATCCGTAAATAGTTGGGTCGAACAGTTCAAACTGTCGAAGATCTAATATCTCGGGGAAATAATAAGTACCAAGCCTAAGTGATACAACTACCACCACCAGGAAAAGCAATCCCCACCACAATCCTTTTTTTTCCGCAATAGTGTGCGCAGTATAATGAATGAACCAGAACAACAAAAAGATACCCGCCAATACACATAGTACAGTCCACCAGCTGCTTTGTTGATGGAGAGTGCTGATCTGATTCAGGTAAAAAAGAATATTTCCATACGAACTCCTGATTTCATAGTCGGTGGGAGTAAAACTTATATCCACCCTTTTTCGGGCATCGGGAAACGAAGCGAATTCTGTTTTCAGATTCTCAATCTCCACAAAATATTTCCACATTACCGGTATCAGGGCTTCAATCGCGTAGTTGTGGTTGTTTATACTCACCATTTTACTGGTATGCACATAGAATCCATTGTTGAGCGTAACAAGCCTGCTTACATCCGATTCGTCCATCAGGTTTAATGGCGGAACCGCAGATTGGGTGTTCCAGAAAAGAAGCTTTGGCTCTCCCAACTCGTTTTTTTCATAAATAAAAAAACCATACCCCTTTTCCTCATCGAGTAATTGCTGTAAGGTTTTTTGTGAATAGTTTCGATTGATCAGAGTTTTGAGGAGAGATGTATCTGAAGTTAAATGACGGAAATCATTTTCTTTTTGACGGATATCTTGCTGAATAAGTATAGCATAGTAACTAGAAGAAGTTGTACCCACAACATACTTGTTCAGAAAAAAAGATGCCGCGAATAAACCAATAGCAGCGGGAAGCAGGTAAAGGTTGGAGTTGATCAGATTTTTCAGCAATTGCTTCAAGTACCGGTATTTTGTTTTTTTATTTCATTCCAAAGACCATCCATTTCCCCTAAGGTCATTTCAGTAAGTGCCTTCCCCTTTTGAATGGCCATCTGTTCCATTTTGGTAAAGCGATCGATAAATTTCCGATTAGTCCGCTCTAGTGCAGTTTCGGCATCTACTTGCAAAAATCGTGCATAATTGATAAGTGAAAAAAACACATCCCCTAGTTCTTCTTCCATTTTAACACTATCATTTAATGCTACAACCTCTTTCAGTTCACGCATCTCTTCTTCTACTTTTTCCCATACCTGATCGCGGTTATCCCACTCAAAACCGGTTTGTTTTGCTTTTTCCTGTAAACGTATGGCTTTTACAACCGCCGGCAGCGATTTAGGAACACCACCCAATACCGATTGTTTGCCCTCTTTCAATTTAAGTTTTTCCCAATTCCTTTTTACATCTTCCTCGTCCTTTACAATTACATCGCTATAAATATGCGGGTGGCGGGCAATCAATTTCTCACAAATTCCATCAATGGCTTCCTGCAGGGTGAATTGATTCTGCTCTGCACCGATTTTAGCGTAAAAAACAATATGCAATAATAGATCTCCTAATTCTTCACGGATTCCCTTCCAATCACCACTTGTTATGGCGTCCGCCAACTCGTAAGTTTCCTCAATGGTTAATGAACGGAGTGTTTCAATGGTTTGCTTCCGGTCCCAGGGACATTTCTCCCTCAAATCATCCATGATCTGCACTAACCGCAGAAAAGCCTCTGACACCGCATTGTTGCTCATAAAAAAGTATTAAAGATTCCACGCAGAGAATAAAAAGAATAAGACAAAAAGAAAAGTGATAATAGCCATTGTAAAAGTATTCAAAAGAAAAAACTTAACAATTGTCTTAGATCGTCGCTGTCCATAAAAATTGCGCATAGCTTTATAAACATACCACAAAGCATGCAATCCCAATGCAAATTGTAGCCAGACAAGCCAATTCCAACCTAATGAATCGCGCAGCTTACCTATTGAAAAAAATACCAGCAGGTTGATAAATGAATAGATATATATATGAATCAGGAAAATTCCATGATTTACGTAATAAAACTGTTTTCTGCGGATATATAAAAGTTGAAGTACCAGCGCAATCAATGGTAACGATAAAAACAGGATCTGTGGGAAACTATGCATGAACTTATCGATCCATTGAGCGAAAACCACCGAAGCACCTTCCTTCTTTATTTTAAGGTTTAGATCTATTTCCTTCCGCTTCAGCGTTCTTGTAAACCAACCATCTTTAAATTCCGGTGAAAGCGAATGTTGAACTGAATCATAATGCGCTACCGAACGATACGAGCTCGTATTAAAGAAGAGATTAAAATTTGTATTATTCTCGCTTTTCTGCCTTATTGAACTATCTGATTTTACCGGACTATCCGTTTCATTCTTTTTGCTTGCTACCACAGAATCGGCGAATTTGTTGATATACCGGTATCCTTCTTCGATATTTGCCGAATCCTCTTTGGTTTCAGCTTTGGACAATGCGTTTTCCTTAACCTTCTCCGAAATTAGAACATTTCCGTTTTTATCCTTTTGCCGACTGCTGGTACCTACTTTGAGGTTCTTAATATCGAAGAAAAAACTAAAAAAAAGTATAAAAAACAGGGAAGCGGTAAACACATACATCCGGATTGGATTCAGGTGCCTTGCCCGTCGTCCGATGATATACTCTTTTGAAAGAAATCCGGGTTTAACGATCAGCCACTTCAGTGAAGTGAAAAATTTGCCATCAAAGTGAGTAATATCATGAAAAAAATGGCTGACCAACCCCCAAACTGTTTCCTTCGGTTCTACATTCTCTTGCCCGCAAATATGGCAAAATCGACCCTGAACCTCCGTATTACAATTCAAACAGTTCTTTTCGGCCCTTTCTTTGAAGTGAGACAATGGCTAAATTTTGACTAAAAATAAGGAAACACAGTATTTTAGAGAAAATTTTAGCTCGTTGCAGTATTAAAATCACAGCCAGATCGTTAGTATGCGGGGGTATAAATTCAATATGATGAAAAAGACGATTTATTATTTTCCTTTGGTGTTTACCTGTTTACTGGTAAACGCCCAGCATTATTATAAGGATATACTAGTAACTCAATCAGCTAATCAGCGCCATCAACTCAACCGTCAAAACAAGGTTAAGTCCATAAAATTTGTCAGTTTCGATGCCGATAGTAAGCCTATTGAAGGATTTAGCTCAGAGCAAAGCTTTAGCAAGGATTTTCTGGAAGTAACCACTACAACTTCTACCTCTCTCACAGGAGCAACTTTGAGCACTTCCTGGTTTAATAGCAAAGATCAACTGGTAAAAACCCTGGATACCAGTGATGGGGTTAAAACAATCACCACTTATTCATATAATAGCAGCAATCTATTAACTACCATTGTTAATACTACAACTTCAGCCGGTGATTTTGTAATCAAAGAGGTTCATCAATGGGATTACAATAACCAGGGGAAACCCGTGAAAATGCTGAAAATTAAAAATGATAAGGATACAACATTCGTGGAATTTGTAGCAGACGAGAAAGGAAATCCTGCTGAAGAAAAAAGCAAACAGAGAGGGAGATCCCTTCCAACCGTCTATTATTATTTTGATGAAGGTGGTTATATCCAGATGAAGGTGAGGAAGAAAAATAAAATCGATGCACCCGGCACAGCTGCGGTTTTGCATGAATTACCTGATCACCAATCTGCGACTAATTACCTGCGCGGCCTGACAGACAAGTATGCATTGTGCATGAAAAAAACAGATGTCGATACAGGCCCTGGAAGTTGTTTCTATCACCAGGTAGGGAAATGTGGTGGTGCATGTGTAGGTATCGAGGATCCGGATGAATACAACCTGAGAGTGAGACAAGCAGTAGCAGATACACAGAGAAATATTGATGAGGATTATATCATTACAGACCAGGGAAGACAGGCCGGTGAGGCAAGTTTGATCCTGATGTCGAAAGGACGTGTCATGGGTTGGGGGTATATCGACCAGGACCATTCGATTTCTTCACTTTCCGATGTGATTGATCATATAGAAGTGCGCCAGTCGATGCCGGAAGACAA
>Ga0190271_10001247_pt1 | contig 14249 bp, 8 predicted proteins | sample Popmic356T_FD_133747 | JGI IMG/M metagenome (GOLD analysis project Ga0190271, IMG submission 133747) | Populus adjacent soil microbial communities from riparian zone of Weber River, Utah, USA - 356 T | ecosystem: Environmental > Terrestrial > Soil > Riparian zone | place: USA: Utah | collected...
CTTCGTGGGAGGCCCGCAAAAAGATCGACATTCGCTACCACGAGCTGTCGCCACAAGGCTATTTTCAGCGCCTGCGAGCCACTGGCATCGTCAGCGATCTGTTGGATCAAAGCGAGATCGACCACGCTCGCCGCAAAGGCCCCGCCGTCGCGCACAAGTCCCGCGCCAGGCTCGATATAGATGTCCTCAATTGCGGTCGTCGACTTGAGCATAACGGTTGCCTCGACGAGTTGGTCGGCTGCAGCGGGGTCACTCCATTGATAGCCGCCGCCCAGATTAATCCAGCTGACCTCCGCCAGGATGTGAGGAATCTCACATTGCAGCCGCTCAATCGTCGGCTTGAGGCCGGAGAAATCCTCAGCCTCGCAGCTATTGTGAAAGTGTATCCCGGAAATGCCGGGCGGAAGTGCCTTGATCCGTGTCAGGTTGCTGACAGGCTCACCAAGCTTCGAGCCCTTGCGACATGGATCATAGCGCTCGTCGGCGACCTGCGAGATCTGCGGGTTGAGGCGCAGACCTCTGCGCACGCCGAAGAAATAACCATTGAGGCGGTTGCTCTGCGACAGGGAGTTGAAAGAAATGGCATCGCAATGCCTGGCAAGCTCCGCGCAATCGCGATCGCGCAGCCCGGGCGAGGTCACTTGGACCTTGGCATGCGGCCCCACGGTCCAGCGCACCAACAGGGTCTCGTAAAGCGAGCTAGCCGAAAATCCGGCCAGCTTCGGAACCATGAGGCGCAGCACGTCGGGAAGCCCGAGCGCCTTCAGCGAGTAGAGTGCCTGGCAGTCCGCCAGCTCGCAGAGGCGCGCCAACTCGTCGCGGCGCGCCGCGATGGCTGCCGGCTTCACGATGAATGCGGGTGTCTCGACAGCATCGTGGAGAGATGCAGATTGCCTCCTCACGGCGCAGCCTCCGCTGCAGACCTGCCGGCGGGAGGTATCTGCGGGTCGAACATGTCCTGCAAGGGCGGAGTATAGGCGATGATCTGCGCGAATGTCTCCCAATACCCGTGGCTCACCTGCTCGACGATTTCGGCCTTGTGGGCCCGGTAGGCCTCCGGCAGGTGGAACCAGGGAATGCTCGAGTATTTGTGATGTAAGGCATGGTAGCCGATGTTATGCGAAATGAAAGTATTGAGGAACCAGTTCAAATCCGAGCGCGTCTCCGCTCCGCTCACCCGGTAGTGATCCCCGACTTCGGACCAGTAGTTGAGGGTCGAAAAGACGAAGGTGTAAGGGATGAGCCAAAAGAGGATCAACTCGCGCCACAGAGAAAAGTAGGCTGCGCCAGCTATGACGGCAGCCCAGGCAACGAGCATCAGGCGTGTCTCCTTGAGGTCGAAGTCGTAGCCGAAATCCCGTACCGTCTTGAACAGATGCATGATGCCGGTGAGTCCAATTGCGGGCCGGAGCACGAATAGCCAGCAAGCGAGAGCGCGGCGGAGCTTCCGGCCGGGACGCGGCAGGCCCCAACCCTCGTACTCCTCCCAGATGCTGTTCTCTGAATCGGCAATGACAAGTTCGTGGTGCAGCCTGTTGTGGAACCGACGATAGGCAGCGAGGGACGTGAAGACCGGCCAGGCGAGGATCGCTCCAAGCAGGTCGTTGACAGACTTCGAGTTGGAGAGGTGCCAGTGCGATGCCTCGTGCAACAATGACTCACCAAGCGCGTACTGACGCGTACCGATAATGAGGATGGCAAGCGCCTTTATCGGCCAGCCTGTGTCCGGTGCGGCAACGGCAATAGCGATCGCCCCTGCGATGGTCACATACTCAACCGCGATCGTCAGCAATGCGCGCGTGGTCGAACGACGCGTGAAGCGAGACATTCTCCCCCACTCCTCCGTTAACGACCGCCGAGACGGCAACAGCCCAGCCATGCAAGTCCAAGAACCGTCAGGAGGCGAGGCTCAGCATCATACGAGCCTCGCTTAAGTCGTGATCCTTGGTCCTGCCAACCATCCGCTCCAGGAGCGACTGAAGGTCCTGAACGTCGCAAAGGTTATTTTTGCACATGCTGAGCGTCGTTCTTAACTCGAATGCAATGCTCCCTTGAGCCCGTGCAGTCTCACGCGCCCGCTCATAGCAGGCCGCCGCTCCCGAGGGATCGATCGCGGAGCGAAGGTCCCCCTCAAGGCGCCATCGCTCGGCCGCGTAGAATGTCTCTACGGCGAGCTTGTGCGCCTCGCGCATGATTGCCAGCCCCTCGTCGATGTTGCCGACCAAAAAGTGTATCTCGGCGAGCCAAGGCAAAAAGCAGCTCAGGCAGATATCGGCCTCGGGAGCGCGCACCTGCTCGATGCCCCGCGACACCTCGGCAATAGCCACAGCGGGGTCAGACCCGAAACTGATCGCCCAGCCATGGATCACATGCGCCAGCCCACCATAGAAATCGAAGCTACCCTTTTCACAGCTTGCGACGGCGCTTGAGGCAAAGAGCTCGGCGCGAGGAGCGTCGCGCATAAGTGCGTAGAGCCAGCTCGCGTAGAAGTCGGCCTGCGCCGAGGAGTAGTCGTCATCCAGCTCGGCGGAAAGCGTGAGGGCCTGCTCGCAATCAGCAAGCGACAGATCGGCCCTGCCCAAGATCCAATGTGATAGGGCCCGATACATGAGGCAAAGGACTTTGGGATCGTCACCGAGTCCATCGATCAGGCGTTCATGGTCCTCCGCTCTGTAGAGCGCGATGCTCTCGTTGGCGTAATCGCGGCATTTGTCGAACCTGCCGGCATAGAAGTGGATCTCGGACAGGATGCGATGACCGTGCAGGAATTGGTCGGCGGATTTCGTGCGTTCCGCAATGTTTAGGCATGCTCGACCATGGTCCAGGGCTTCATCGAGCTTGGCATTTACGTAGAGGGAATTGGCAAGACCTAAATGCGCCATAAACTGATCGTTCGGACGATCCAGCTTTCTCGCCAGATCAAGCATTCGGTCATAGTTGCGCTGGGTGGCCTGGGCTGAACAGCCCTCGATCGCCGCTTCGACGCCGCCCGCCTTCACGCGCAGCCCCAGTTCAATGCTGTCTGCGACCGATTGATTTTTGATCTGCTTGAGCAGCTCGGTGGCTCGATGGAAATGGCCAAAAGCCTCCTTGACGGCGGATCGCATTTTCGAACGCTCGAGCGCTGCGGACCAGTATTCTATCGCCCGCTCGGCATCACCTGCCTCAGTCCAGTGATAGGCAACGAATTCAGGCATTTGATCTGCAATCTCTGGATGCGATGCACACAAAGTGTTGGCGATATGCTTGTGGAGTTGCAGGCGCGTGCTCCGCAGCATGCTTTGATAGGCCGCATCCCGGAGCAACTCGTGTCTGAACTCATACCGCATAAACTCGTCTGTGCCCGATACGCTGATGAAGCGTCGCTCGACGAGCTCGTCGAACGCTTGCTGGAAATTCGGCGGCCGGCAGACGCTCTCCAGCAGTTCGGTTGAAGATCCCGAGCCGACCGCCGAGGCGATCTGCGCGAGAGCTTTGGCTCCTGGCGACAGACGATCCAACCTCTCGCGCAAGAACATCTCGAGATTGACGGTCATTGCCTTCCCGCACTCGATCGCTTGCGGAGCGTGATCCGCGCTCAACCCTTGGGCTGCTAGCTCGTCGCGGACGAAGTGGGCGAGTTCTTCGAGATAGAAGGGGAGGCGGTCTGGCTCGGTGCGCTTAACGATCGCCGTTGCTAGCGAGGTAGGGCAATGCATGCCTTCAAAAGCGTTGACGATAATCGCCGAACTATCCTCCTCGCTGAGTGGTCCCAATTGATAGATCGCGCCATTCGCCTTGGCTCTTAAGACCTCGATGAAGTCTTCTTCGGCTGGACTCGGCCGCGACGTAACGAGTACGAACAACGGCAGGTCGGCCGCCAATTGGACGATGGTTTCGAGCAGCTCGCGGGACGTGGGATCGATCCACTGAAGATCCTCGATCACAACCAGGCAGGGCCGGCGGGCGGCCACGCGCTTCAGCTGCTCGACCATCAGCTGAAGCGTGTTCTCCCTGAGCTCGTCCCGTTTGCGATTGTCTGCGGCGGCTTGGGTGTCCTGAATGTTGAGCATGTAGGCGCAGAGCTCGTCATCGTCAGCGGGCATACCCACCGCGTTGCCGAGAAGCTTGCGCAGCTTGGCAATTTGCACGTCGGGCTTATCGCCAGGGCAGATACGTGCGTCGCGGCGAAGCCGGTCCAACAGCGGATAAAGAGCGCTGCTTCGGTAGAGCTCTGAGCACTGGTAGTTTAGGACAGTGCCACGCTGCTCCGCTGCGAGATGACTGAGAGCCTGTGCCAATCGCGATTTCCCGATGCCGGCGGTGCCGACAAGAAAGCCAACCTGGCCGTGCCCCTCGCACGCGAGCAGCCACTGCTTACGCAGCTCCGCCATTTCGGCATATCGCCCGACGAGTGGCCGCGAGCGGGTGGCTTTTCGCGCCGCGAATGTGGTCAGCCCCCATCGCGGTTGCCCGAGAACAAATGCTTCAACCTGACCTTCGATCCCCTCGAGCGCTTGGAGCTCGAGCGGAGCGACGCGAAACGCGCGCCCGAATCGGTCCCTGGTTACTCGGTCTATGACGATAGAACCGGGCGGGCAAACACGCTTCAGGCGGGCTGCGAGATTGATGGCTTTCCCTGCTATATCTATGCTCTCATCAGGCTCTTCGAACTTGGTCGGCATGATCACCATGAGGTCGGAGGCGATGGTCACCCGGAATTGTAGGTCCCAGTCCGCCGGAACCGGGAGCTTGAGTGCCCTGGCGGCCTGCATGATGGCGGACGCAGCGTAAGCGGCCTGTAACGCTAGGTTGCCCTCGGTGGCCGGATAACCGAACAGATACCATGCACCATCGCCTTCCGGCTGGTACTTGTAACCGTGAAACCGAGACAGAATCGCGTCGAACTCAGCGTGTATGGAGCGCTGGATGTCCAGGGATGCCTCTGGATCACCGATGCGATTGGCTAAGGCGACCCACTGGACGAGGTCATAGTGCAGGATTGTCAGCTGTTTGCGCTCGCCGCTCCCGACCAAGCAATCAAAGGAAGTGGCTCGCGGAAGGCTTTGTATCTCCCGTGTCTTTGTAGCCTCTCGCGATCTCATGGTAAACCGCCGGCTCAACCCCTGGTCGAATTACCATTTTGGACCCGCGGCTCCTCGCTCGCAAGGGTGAAACAACCCGGAAGATACAGGTCGAATTCTGACCGTCAATTGTGAACGGGTAACACTGATGACGTTAGCGGAGGCGGTTCGGCGCTTTTGTACGCGCGGGCAGCGCCTTGTGCTGTCTACGGTAAGATTTCTCGCCGATCTCGGAATCCAGCGTTTCCATGCACGACGATACGTCTGAGCCGGAACCACTATCGGACTGTGCTGGGTTGGCCGCTGCGCCGGATCCACTCGGCAGTCAAGGCAAGCAGCAACGTGACCACCACCACCATGACGACGAGCGCGATATTCATAGGCAGTCTATCTATGTGTATGAGACGCAGTTCCTTGAAGAGATAGATAGGAAAGGTATTTTCGGATCCCTTGAGGATGTAGGCTATTGCAACCTCATCGAACGATACCGTGAATGCTACCAGCCAAGCGGCCAAGATTGACGGGGCGATGAGTGGAAGCACGATATTGAGAATGACCCTCCCGTAAGGCGCACCAAGGTCCATGGCCACCTCTTCAAGATTAGGATCGAAGCCCGACAGACGAACAGAGACAATCAAGACCACGTAGGGCAAGGCCACCACGGTATGGGCGATAGCGATCGTCGCAAGTGAACGATCAATACCGGCGCGAAGGAATAATAATTTTAGTGCCACTGCTAGAATGATGGCGGGTACCACCAGCGGAAGCATGGTGAGTGCGAACAGTAGCTTATCGCCGCGAAAGCTAAAGCGCATATGGAGAAGTGCAAGCGCAGTCCCCAACACCGTAGCGACGCAACTGCTTATTACCGCGACAAAAAGGCTGTTGCCAACAGCTTGTAGTGCCTGGGTGTTTTCAAATACCTGCCCGTACGCTCGGAGAGTTAGGTCAAGACCGGTGTTCGCCTCGAGCGAACGCAGAAACAGGATTGCGAGCGGAAGATACAGGAGCGCGATCACTCCGACAAAGTATGCAGTCAGCAGAGTGAAGCGCCCGCTGACAGCTGGTCGCGTTTGCGTCAAGGGAACAGCTTTCAAGTTAATAAGCCGTGCGGCAATCGCGACCAACGAAAGGGTTACGACGAGCATCACCATGGAGAGGGCTGCTCCCAGCGGTAAATATTCGCCGCGACTCCACTCCACGATGAGATTGCCGTACATCCAGCTGTAGGGCCCGCCCAGCAGCTCCGGCATTACGTACTCACCCACGGTCGGGATGAACACCATGAAATACGCAGCCAGCACACCGGGTAAGCTGAGTGGGAAGGTGATTGTCCGGAAGCACCGCCACGGAGAGGCGCCCAGATCGAGGGAAGCTTCAACCAACTCGGGATCAATGCGTTGCAAGGCAGCGGCAATAGGTAGGGCCGCAAAGGGAATCCAGACATAGGTGAGCGTTAAAACGAGCGCGCCGCGGGTGTAAAGGAGAGGGCTCGCCTCCAGCAGAATCATCCAGGCCATCACTCGAAGCAGGAAACTGGTCAAAAAGGGTATAAGTAGCAGTAATAAACAAAGGGCCGCGGCGCGGCCGGCACGGAATACGAGAAAGTAGGCGACAGGGTATGCCAAGACGACGGCCAACACGGACACGATGAAAGCCACAGCGATGGAGAAGCCTAGCGTTTCCCCGTACGGGTCGATTTCAAATGTCTCTCTGTACTGATTTAGTGTCGACGGCCAGAAGCCGAACGCCCCGCCGTGAATGTCGGCTTGGAAGCTGAGCGCCAAGATGAGAAGAATTGGAATTATTAAGAAAAGTCCGAGCCATAGATAGGGCGGCAAGGACAAAGCCAACAGTGTTGCCCGTCGCTTGACCACGAATTGCCTCTTGCGCAGTCGCTCGGGGCAGGAAGAAGTTAGTCTATGGTGTCATTTAGCTTTTTTAACCTGACTCCACATCTTTTTCCACGCCCTTGCCTGCTCTTTGGTAAGCTCTGGCGGGAAATTCGTCTCCTTCAGCACGCTCGGATCGTTGAGGGAAAGTTCCATAAGCGTTCGGCCGGAATGGGCGCTCCACACATCTGTATTGGCGACCCCATAGCCGAGTTCGATGACGTGCTGGGCTGTCGTTTTTGAAAGCTTTTTGTCCAGAAATTCCAGCGCAAGAGGATAGTTCTTCGCTATCTTGAGAACGCCATAAGCACCGACCCAAGAGATGCGACCTTCTATTGGATTGGCGTACCCGACTTCTAATCCCTTTTCTATCGCCGTGGCGTAAGCCGATGGCCACGCGTAGGCCAACCAAATATTGCCAGCAACCATCCCCTCGATGATTGCGTACTCATTTGACTTCCAATAATGGAGCGTTGATCTTTTCTGTTTTCTCCACGCGACGCTGTTTAGTTCTGCGAACTGTTTGGTTGTGATTTTGCCTTCGTCGTACTTTCGTCTTTCGTCAGGGTAGGCGTATGAATAGACTTCCACGGCCGACCCAGCGTCGTCGTACATAGCAATATGGCCCTGATAGCGTTCGTCGAACAAATCCTTCCAAGAGTTGATTTCACCTACCTTAGTTTTTAGGTACAGGATCGATGAGAACCCCACGTCCCAGGGGACGAAGAACTGCTTGCCGTTTAACTCCGGTTCGCAAATTAGTTCGCCGCGTGAATTGCGACCAGATTGGTTTGACGGCTGGTCGGGATCGGGAAGGCCGCATCGGCCAATAACTTTGAGTTCCTCGGGGACCTTGCCCCAGTTCGTGAGTTCGTCGACTTCGATCTCCCGGACCAATCCGGCATCAACCCAGCGCTTCAGCCAAGTCGTATAAGGATGGATAATGTCGGCATGTTCTTGGTCGACAACCGCCTCGTAGATAGCTTGGTCGCCCTCCCACGAGCGTACCTTAGCCACTCCTGGATTGTCTTTCTCGAAGTCTTCATGATATTTCGCATCGTCGTAGTCCGGCCAATCGAAGATAATAAGTTTATCTTTAGCTCCCGCGATTGCTGAATCACTGCCGCGCAGCGCGCCCGGTAACACAGTGAGCACGAGAGGTAGCACCAAAACCGATAGACGAAATGTTGTTTTCATATTGACCTCCACCGACACGCGCCACGCATCAGGTCATCGGCGAGTCCGAATACATTTTGCGGGGGCTGAATTCGCCCCGCCAGATCGCCCAGTTCGCACCCTAGTTTTAAGGCGGTGGCGACGCAAGAGCAGCGCGGCCATCGTAGCCCTCCCATTGTGCGGCCGGCACCTCGGGTTAGCGGCCGTGACGATGCGTCGGCGCCCGTATCGAGCCACGCGATTTCGGTCGCGATGCTGCGCCCCTGCATTATACTCGCTCACGGCAACAACCGGAACAACCATGGCGTCAGACCTTCCCGATGCATCCCGAAGCTCAGTGCGCCTGCGGTATAAGTGGACACACAATGAATCGGCGTTGGCTGAGAGCCGTTTCCTCGGAATAGCCATCTGAATGGGAGGCTCCAGCATTGCACAGGTCGGATACAGGCGGTATTGCAGCGCCGCGATCTGATCAAGTACGTCGGAATCTGCATCTGCTAACTGAAGCCTATCTGCGGGAGATTGGCATCCCGTTGTGCCCTACGCCAAATCATCGATGCATTAAGTAGTGCCGGACCCACGCATTGCGGCAAGAGCGATCCGGGAAACGGAAACCGAACCGCTCAAAGCATGGCATAGCCCAATGCCGCTGGCGGTCCGGTTCGTGAATGTCTCCCGCCGCTTCGGCCCCGTGGTGGCGGTCGATCGTGTCACCCTCGACATTGGGGAAGGCGAATTTTTCGCCATGCTGGAACCCCGTCGGGCTCGGGCAAGACGACCTGCTTGCGTCTTGTCGCCGGCTTCGAGCAGCCAGATGAGGGCCGTATTGAGATCTTCGTTGAACCGGCCAAAGGCGTGCCGCCCTATAAGCGCCACGTCAACCGTCTTCCAGGATTACGCCCTCTTGGAAGCGGTGACTCGAGAATTCAACCGCCTGTTCCCGAATAGGGATCATAGAACGGCGCGGCGGCACCCTCGTGATCAGCGACATCGACCGGCTAGCCCAGATGGTTCACCAGGCAACCGGCGAATAGTTGGTCCCCCTGCACATCGCCCGCTAGCAGCCAAAGACTCCCCGTAAAACCTGAACCTCGGTCACATCGTAAATCTGTACATGCACTCATACCGTCCCTCCTCCCCGAGTTCCTTGAGGTCTCCTTCGATCCGACATTTCACGCCCATCTCTTCAGCGACTCCCTCAAAAAAAGGGACTAGCTCAGGCCAAGTCAGATAGCGCTCTATGTCCAACTTCTTGGCAATGCGATCGTATCGGGAGATCCCGAAGACCCTAAGGATGGTTTCCTCGGGAAGGTACTCGAAGACCTCAAAATTATACTCAGGCGAGGCGGAATGCACAGCGGTGATGAACACCAGAGCGAGCGCCCTGGAATCTTTGGGAACATCTACACCCACTTCAACCGCCTCTCTCGTCTTCAGTCTTCCCAGGTTCCTGAACACGCTCTTGGAAATGGCATCGGCCTCCTGCCAGCCAAATCGGTCGCCAATGTGTGCTAACATCAATCCATAGAAGGCGGCCGAAACGTTGGACAGCTTGAGCGTCATCTCCTCGGCATTCTTGGGAAATGTCCTTTCCACCAAGTGCGCTTTCACTTCTTCATCGGGATAGGCATCCTTCGCCCGGAGTCCCTGCATTTCTCCATAGATCCTGCGCCCCGTGATTGCCATGACTGCCGCACTGAATTCGTACACGCGCGTCGACAGCCTACGAATTGTCCCCACCAGCTGTCGCAGCAGCGCATCTGCCGCCGTCGGTTCAGTGTGCAATAGCTCGCGAAATGTGGTGGCCGGCATCGAGGCGACGAGACAGCTCGTTTGCGCTTCTACGCTGGCCGACCGGGGGCGGCCGTCGATGGCAGGGTATTCGCCGAACATGTCACCAGGACCCAGGTCGTGAAGACTCACGATCTTACCGGCGAGCGAATAGATGATGACGCGGGCCTCTCCTGAGGCCATGAAAAATACATCGTCGGAGCGGTCGAGATGCTCAACGATCGGCTCTCCCGGCTCGTAGCGCCGCCAGCTACAGCTTTGCTGAACGCGTTGCAGAGAGTCCGAGGGGAGGCCGGCCAATAAGGCGGCTTTCGCCAAGGAGTACTGAGGTTGTGCGTGGGATTGCGCCATTACCGCCGCGCGGACGCTCCAAATAGGGCGGGGAATAGTAACCTACACTGCGCCAGAGTTACATCCGAAACTGGGGAGCTGGTTTGCGACGTGCTCGAGCCTCCTGGGCGGTGGAGCTGTCGTTACCAGCTATAGAAAACGCTGCTCGATCGACGTTGAGGATTCCTTGCCTAACTTGTCGAAATGCTCACGGAGAAAGGCATCGGCACTCTGGCGCCCCACCTCGAAAAGCCATGTGATAAATTCCCACCCCGCGTTCAGCTTGCTCGATACAGCGAGATTGTGCATCTGATCTTCTGCTTCAATGCAGTGGATCAGCATTTTCTTGAGCCGCCCGCCGTCGTCGAATCCGTTGTCAACCAGCCGGTTAACGAAACTGATCGCGCGCATCTCGCGCATCAGGCTGGAGTTGAAACTGAGCGTATTAATGCGGTCGAGGATAGCTTGCGCGCTCTGCGGCACCTGCTCGATCTTGATGGGGTTGATCATGATCAGAATCACGTCGGTCGAGGTGCAGTTGTAGATAATCGGGAAAATAGGCGGGTTACCCATATAGCCGCCGTCCCAAAAATGCTCGCCGTTGATTTTGACTGCCTGAAATAGAAATGGCAGGCAGGCCGAGGCAAGCACGGTATCGACGGATATTTCGCTGTTCTGGAACACGCGCAGCCGGTTGGTCATGACGTTGCTCGCGCAAACAAAGAGCTTAACCTTGTCTGATTGGCTTAACCGTTCGAAGCCGATCTGCTCGCTCAGAATGTCGCGTAACGGGTGGTAGTTCACGGGGTTTATCTGGTACGGCGACAGCACACGCGATAACGTATCCATCATGATCCAGCCGGGTGAATAGTCCAGGCTGCCCGGACCCCTCAGTTGATCGAGCCATGAAGGCTGCATGATTGAGTGCGTGCCAATTTCGGCCACGGCAGTCCAGAATTTCCGTAGCGCCCGGCGCGCTCCCTCGTTTCCGTCTAGAATGAGCCCATACGCGGTGACCGCTGCATTCATCGCGCCCGCGCTGGTGCCGACGATTCCTTCTATGGCGATGCGCTCATCCGCGAGAATCCTGTCGAGAACGCCCCAAGCGAAAGCACCATGCGATCCGCCTCCCTGGAGAGCCAGGTTAACGAGCTTGCGTTCGGGCTTCTCAGGATGTGCCGACTTCTGTGCCAGTTTGACCTCCTCCCTGAGCTTGCGTGCGGCGTAGAGCGTCTAGGGCCGTTCAAAGTATCTATTTCCCGATGCCAAAGTATATAGGCGAACACTTAAAGCTCGGGGGTCCCAAGAACATTAGATCGTTGTAAACTTGGAGTTTGCGGTTCGGCCCCGCGCTGCGCCGGCGTGAAGCAAGACGAACCGCCCTGGTGTGGGGGAGTGGGATCTAGCTGGAACGACCTGAACGGTTTGAGGTTCGAACACCATGCCGAAACCTGCATCAACGATCGCCGGTCGCCCTGGCAGACGCAGACAACCTGGCACCTCAGCCGCACAACCACTAAAAGGAAAAGTGTCGCTGGTCACCGGATCGACCAGCGGCATTGGGCTCGGCATCGCGTGCTCACTCGCTCAAGCGGGGTCGGCGGTTATCCTCAACGGCTTCGGTAAGCCTGAGAAGATCAGAGGGACTCTAGCGACGATCGCGTCGGATTTCGGCGTTAGAATTGAATATTCCGCCGCCGACATGTCGAGCCCCGCCTCGATCGCCGAAATGATCGAGATAGCGCTCGACATGTTCGGCAGCCTCGATATTCTCGTCAACAATGCCGGTATCCAGCACGTGGCACCGTTGCAGGAGTTTCCAGTCGCCAAGTGGGATGCAATTCTTGCTATCAATTTGAGCTCCGCGTTCCATACCACGCGGCTTGCTTTGCCCAAGATGTTCGCCAACAAATGGGGACGCATCATCAACATCGCCTCTGCCCACGGCCTCGTGGGCTCCCCCTTCAAGTCTGCTTATGTCGCTGCGAAGCATGGCATGGTGGGCTTGACCAAGGTGACGGCACTCGAAACGGCTGAACGCGGTATAACCTGTAATGCCATCTGCCCTGGCTATGTCTACACGCCGCTCGTCGAGGCCCAGATCGAAGGCCAAGCGAAGGCGCACGGCATCCCGCGCGAACAGGTAATCCACGACGTGCTTCTTGGCCAGCAGCCGAATAAGCGCTTCGCCACAGTCGCCGAACTCGGCGCGCTGGCAGTGTTCTTGGCATCTGATGCGGGGGTGTCGATCACAGGCGCGGCTATTGCCATCGACGGAGGTTGGACGGCTCATTGAGGCACAGCGCCTATGGCTCGAAGGCCTGGAGGCAGCCGATAAGGAAGCTCAAGGGGCGACTCGTGGTTGGTCCGCCTCGGTAACCGTCAGGCTGCGTTCCCGCTCGTGCAACCGAGGTAGCTATGTTAAGAATAGGGCGAGGACATCGGCAGTAACCGCAGTGAGGAATTTGCCGCGGTCAAGGCCTGATGAGCGACCGGGTGACGTGTTGAGCTGAGCCTCATGAGGCGCAGTCATGTATGAAGCCCATAATCGAACGAGCCGGGCCAAAAGGGACGATCCGGGCGGTGTTCCGCAGCCGGTGGCTACCCTCACGGACGACGAGAAGAAGACCAAGAAACAGCTTGTCGACGAGCTGCTCAGCCTGCGCCAGCGAGTTGGGGATCTCGAGACGTTCGAAGCCGAGCGCAAGGCGATTGCCACGGAACTGCCCGCGCTCCTACAGCGCGGTTTGCATCTCCATAGGAGGCCCAAACTATAGTCCCGTTGAATTGGATTAGCGGCGGGGCTAGCCTGGTCAAAGACGAACGTAACGAATTGAACGCCCACCCTACTCTGGCGCTGACGTTAGATTCTCGAGCGCTGACCGCGTCTCATCCGTTAGCGCCTTCCCGCCCCTACAATTCTCATTAAGAAGCGAGCTTACGAAGGGCTTGGCATAGCCTTCGCTCAAATGCTCGGTTTCAATCTCCATGGCGCGTGCGGCCATGCGGTTGGCGATTGTGCCCTCGATGTCGCTACAAGCCAAAGCGGCATGAAAGCGAGCGAGTTCGCCAGCGGACGGTTCTTTAGCCGTGCCCACGAAGTCCGTCCAGTCGTTCCCGTCGTCCCAGTTCTGCGGCTCACCACGCAGGATCTCGGTGAGGCGGGACATCACGACCGATAACACCGCGGGGTCGGTAATGCCGGCGTCGAGGTCTTGCTTCAATTTCGCCTTGGCCTCCGGTGTCAGGGGCGACATTCCGAGATCAGCCACACCTGAGGGCGCAGGCGATTGATTGGCAAGATCGGGAGGAAATTCGACGAGCCAAATCTCCGCCGATGCCAAGTTCGCACCCTGAAGCTTGGCCCCGGTAAGATTGGCCCCCTGAAGCTTTGCCTCTCTCAAATCGGCACCCTGAAGATTCGCGTTGCTCAGATCGGCGCCCTGAAGCTTTGCCGCTCTCAGAGAGGCGCCCCGAAGATCCGCGTAATTCAGTTCGGCGCCCTGAAGCTGAGCTTTGCTCAGATCGGCGGCTTGGAGCTTGGCCGCGTTCAACTGGGCACCCTGAAGCTGGGCCTCCCTCAAGTTAGTGCCCTGAAGCTGGGCATCCTTGAGCTTGCCCTTGGCCAACGTCTTCCACATTTGTGTGGCCCGGAGGTCGGCCCAGGTCAGATCGGCGCGGTGCAAATCCGACCGGTTGAGCAGAGCAAAGCGAAAATTTCGTTCGCGCAGCACGACGCCCGCGTCTCGACCGGCGGCGAGATCGGTGTCCTCCACGATGAGCACGCGATACGACAAGAGCCATCGTCTCCACCACCCCTTGTTGCTGTCGTCGGGCAGGTGGTCATAGACGACATGGCGCAGCAGCGGGTTCAAGAGCTTCGCCTCTTCCTGCGCGCCTACCCCGACGCTGGTCGGGGCGACAAAGCCCAGGCGCCGATCGATCCATTCGTTCGGCACCGTGGCGATCAGCCAGCTGAAGCCGATGACAAGCGGGA
>Ga0190271_10001248_pt1 | contig 14248 bp, 13 predicted proteins | sample Popmic356T_FD_133747 | JGI IMG/M metagenome (GOLD analysis project Ga0190271, IMG submission 133747) | Populus adjacent soil microbial communities from riparian zone of Weber River, Utah, USA - 356 T | ecosystem: Environmental > Terrestrial > Soil > Riparian zone | place: USA: Utah | collected...
ACGCCCCTGACGTGCCCGACAATTGCGCGTTCGACACGCCCCTTGTCGTCCGGGTGCAGGCGGCTCGCGAAACCCTCGTAGGTAAGCGTCGGCTGGTCCGGAGAAATGCCGAGGATCTCGCGACACTTCTCCGAGGCAGTCATCTTGTTGGTCGCCACGTCCCATTCCCAAAGGCCTACGCTCAGACCGCGCATGACCAGTCCGTGTCGTTCGTCGCTTTCCGCCAGCGCCTTCGCGGAGGCCTTCAGCCGCGCCGCCTCGAGCCGCGCAACCAGCACGTAACGCACCAGTACCGATGACAGGATGGCAATCAGCAAACCCGCCACCAGGACAATGATGGGCAGCAGGGTCGGCGCCGAGTCGACGAATTTCTGCGAAGCGCCGACTGTAAAAGTCCACGGGCGGTCGTGGATCCTGAAACCGATCTCGCGCGTCCAGTCGGGATTGCTGGTCGCGGCTTCTCCGTTGTCGAAGAACCTGACGCCACCGTACTTGACCTGGAATGCGAAGGAATCGCTGGCCGCGGCATCGAGCACATTGCGGAAGAATCCGCGGCTCGAGAACACCGCAACCAGGAAACCGTCGAACTGGGCCTCGCGCACCAGCGGCATGTAGACGATGAAGGCCGATTCTCCGGGCGCTATTTCGCGCGGCTCGGTCACGAAGGGCGCACCCTTCTCGGCGGCTTCGGCCAGACGGCTCGCGAGTCCCGCATACGAGCCGAGGTCGCGATTCTCCACCCAGCCACTGCGGCGCGATCCTTCCGCCCAGTGCACGCGATAGTCAGGCCCTAACCACTGCAATTCTTCCAGGCCATCCACCTGCCGGACATGATCGCGCGCGTCGCTGCGCCACACCGCGTAGGAGGTGCCGCCGCCGGCGGCCCAGCGGTGCGACATGCGATACAGCGACTGCATGCGGATGCGGCTGGCCCGCTCCAGGCGCGCCTCGATGCGCCGCGCCTCGCCCTCCACCATCGAGCTGATGCTGGCGCGATCGGCGCTGCGCAACATGGCATAGGCCGCCACGCTGCCGCCGCCCACCAGTACCAGCGTCGCCAGCGGCAGGATCCAGGGTTGTTCGAGCGGCCCGCGTGGCGCAACAGGCTCGCGACGCGAGGCGAAAATGATCAGCAGCACTGCAGACAATCCGGTGAACAACAGGCCGCCGAACAACACGAAGAAGGCGCCATGCGACTGCTCGGCCTTCTCGAATGCCGGCGTGCTCTGCCAATTCACGATCCAGGTCTGTCCGAAAACGTGGATCTCGCGCCGCACGCTGAACCAGGGGTCGGCGCGCGCGAGGCGCGTGTCCAGGACTGGTTCGGCCTGCGTGTCGGCGCCGTCGAACAGCGAAATGTCGAGGCTGCGGCCCTGGCTGGGTGTCTGGTCGGCCAGCAAGCCCTGCGCGAGAAATGGCGCATACACGAATCCGCGCAGTGCGCGGCGGCGCTGCTCCGGGTTATCGAGCGGCGCACCGGTGTGAAACACCGGCTGCAGCAGCAGGAATTTCCAGGCGGCGTCTTCCTCGACGCCGCGGATGGGCCGCGTCAGCGTGGGCAGCCCGGTGGTGACGGCAGCCTCGGCGGCATCGCGCAAGTGCGGCTCGAGCGCGATGTTGCGTCCCAGCGCGGCACTGTTGTTGAGTTCCGGCTCGATGTAGGTGATCACGTCGAACATGGCGCCGCGCTCGTCGGGATGAATGCGGAAATTGGGCGCGCCATCCTTGCGCACGCGCTCGAGATATTCGGACTTCCCGGTCCAGGCAAAGCGCTCTATCCACCCGAGCCCCAGCATGCCGGGATAGTCGTCCCGCACGCGCAGCGACTCGGTAAAGGTGCGCCACTCGTCGCGCGACACTTGCACCGAACTCTGGAACACAGCGGCGCCGCTGCGCGTGGCGCCCGCGTAGGCAGCCAGGCGCGTGTTCAGTGCCTGCTCACTCTCCCTGGCCAGGGTTTCAAAATGTTGCCGGCTCTGCTGGTGCGCCGTTCCCGCGAGGAATCTCCAGGCCAGGAAGGTGATGACCAGCGGCAACACGAGCAGCGTGAGGCCAATGGCGTGCAAGCCGCGCACCTCCCGGTCGCGCCAGGTGAATGCCGCTTCGCCGAGGGGCATTACCAGCACCAGTGGCATGAACACCAGCACTCCGAACACATCGCCCGCCCACCAGGTGAGCCAGTTCGGCAGCAGCGCGGCAGCCTGCTGATCGCCGAAGAGGTACAGAGCGGCAATGCCGATGGTCGGCGACACCAGGCAGCTCAGCGGACCTGCTACGGCCAGCAGGCGTAACACGTCCTGGAAACCATTCAGACGCGCCGGCCTGCCAAACCAGCGCGTGACGAGCGAATAACCCACCCAGGCCTGGAGCGTGGCGCCCATTGCGATGCAGCCGGCCATCGCCAGCGCCTGCCACTGCGTCAGTCCACCCGCGGGAGGCAGGCCCAGCAGCGCATTCAGGATGAATGCGCCGAGGAACACTCCGGGCAGGAGCGCCCTGCCATGCAGGAGGAGTACGGCGAGGACAATGCCGGTCGGCGGCCAGATGACGGTGGCAAAGTCGGGCGGCACCGCCATCGACAGGCCGAGCTTGCCCGTCAGCCAATAGGCGGCCGCGAGCAACACGATCTTGCCCACGTACCCCATGCGAACGCGACTGGCTAGCGTCAACACTGGTCGCACCCGATCCCCCGCGTAGCGCGTCCCGGCTCAGCCAATGGCAAGCCGCAGATCTTCGATTTCTTCGCGCGCCTGTTCCAGTGTCTCTTCTACCGCCATGATGTCAAGCCGCAGCCGTGAAAAGGACGCAATCTTCTCCACGGTCATCGAAAGATCCTGCATGCGTCCGGCATGCCCCACCACGAGGTAGCTCGTGGCCAGGATATCCGTGAGGTCAGGGTCGTCACCGACCACTTCGCGATTGAGGTTCTCGTAATTGACGACGGCCTCGATGACTTCTTCATGGATGCGCCAGCCGGTGAGGATGCGTTTCGCAAACGGCGCGTGCCACTTGCGCAGCATTCCGGCGTACTTGCTGCGGTCGCGCAACACGAACGGAAAATGTGCGGCGCGCGTCAGGATGAAAAGTTTTCCGACGCCGTGCATGAGACCCGCCAGGAAGGCGATGTCGCGATTCACGCGTGTGAACTTGCGCGCGATCACGAACGACACCGCCGCCGTCCAGGCGCTGCGTTCCCACAAGGCCTCGAGATGCGCGCGTACGTCCTTGACCGAATGCGCCTGCGACACCTGGCGCAATGCGTATGCGAGGGCGGCCGAACGCAGCAGGTCGAAACCCACCCGCGTCACACCGGTACGCAGGTCAGTGATCTGCCGGCGCGTCGGATTCAGCGCGGCGGAGTTCGCCATCTGCAGCACACGGCCGACCAGCACCGGCTCGTAGCTGATGACCGGCACGAGTTGCGGAATGCCAACCTCGGGGTCAGACAACATCTGTTGAAGGCGCGTGACGATCTGCGGCACGCCCGGCAACGTCACCGCTGCATCGGATCGTATCGAGACCAGGTCCTTCTCGAGAGCCGCGGCGTCGTGCGCGACGATGTTTTCAATCGTGGTCGTACCAAGTGCCATCCCGGGCATGATGTTCATCCTCCGAGCGCGGCCGTGAGCGCCGCAATTTCTTCTGCGGACTCGTCGAGCACGCTGTGACAATCGCCCAGCTGCAGTTGCATGCGCTTGAGCCCCTTGAGCAGCGCATCGCCGGGCGTAATTATTTCCTGGCCGCTGCGATTGACGTCGAGCAGCATCGCGAGTGCCAACACGTCTGTCAGCGTGACCGGGCCGCGCGCCTCGCGATCGAGATCTTCGTGTCCGCCCACCGCATCGACGATTTCGTCGGCGACTTTCCAGTTCTCGAGCAGCGCCTTGGCGACGTTGGAATGCCAGTCACGCACGATCGACTGGTAGGTGAGCGGATCGGAGTTCAGCGCCGGGAACTTGCTCGCACGCGTCAGGATGTAGATGCGGCCGACGTTGTGCATCAGGCCCGCGAGCAGCGCAGTGTCGCCGTTGAGGGAAGAGAAGCGCCGCGCGATCACGTGGCACAGTGCGGCAATCTGCACGCTGCTCTTCCACAGCGCGTCGAGTTGCGGCGCGAGATGCTGGAATTCGGCCGCCTTGCGCAATTGCACCATGGCGAAAGTGAGCGCCACCGAACGGACGATGTTGAAACCCACGCGCGCGACGGCCGTGCGCAGGTCGGCGATCTTGCGAGCCGAGGCATTGAGCGCCACTGAATTCGCCATGGTCATGAGCCGCGCGGCGAACATCGGCTCGGAGCCGATCAGGCGCACCACGGTGTCATTGCTGACGCAATCGTCCGACAGGGTCTTCTGCAGCCGGATGACCACGTCGGGCACCGACGGCAGTTCCACCTGCCCTTCCGACAACTCGGAGGCCAGCGCCTTGACGAAGGCGAAGACCACCGTGTTCGGCATGGCCCGCGACTCGACCGTGGTGGCTTCCGCGATGCTCATGCGTTGAGCGCCTGCCGCAGTGAACAGATCGCCTCGTGCGATTCCGCCAATGCCGCGCAACAGGCCTCGGCATCGAGTTTCATGCGCCGCGCGGCTGGCATGCCGAGGAACAGCATGTCCGCGGGCCGCGCACCGGGGCCGAGTTGCGAGATGGCGCTGGCCACGGCGAGCACGTCGCCGAGATCGGTGGCGCCCTGGTGTTCACGTTCGGCGCGCTCGCCGGCCGTGACCGCGGCGACGATGTCGTCGGAGAGCTCCCAGTTGCGCAGGATGGCCTCGGCCAGGCGGCCGTGCCATTCGGCCACCAGCTTCTGGTAGGTACCCGCGTCGGCGAGCAGCGCCGGAAAACGCGCCGCCCGGGTCAGTAGATAGAGCTTGCCGACGCTCTGCAGCAGGCCGGCCAGCAAGGCGGCGTCGGCATTGATCTGGGTGAAGCGCCGGGCCACCACGTGACTCATGGCCGCGACGTGTACGGATTCCTGCCAGAGATCGGCCAGCGAATCCCCCACGCCCTTGTACGCTTCGGCGCGCCGCAGCTGCGACATGGCGAAGGCGATCGCGGCGCTGCGCGCCATGTTGAAGCCGATGCGCGAGATGGCGCTGCGCAGGTCGGTGAAACGTTTGCCGTTGGGGTTCAGGGCCGCGGAGTTCGCGAGCTGCATCAGGCGCGCGGCCAGCGCCGGCTCGGCACTCACGATGCGCACCACGAGATCCACGTCGACCAGTTCGTTGGTCAGCGCGCGGCGTACGCGCGTGGCCACCTCGGGAAAGCTGGGCAGGTCTATCTTTTCACCGGCAAGCTCGACGTTGAGCGCTTCGACGAGGCGTGCCAGTTCCGACTGGCGCGCGTTCGCGGCACCTTGCGGCGGAGGCATTGGAACCACGTTGAAGCTCATGAGTTTGCAGGCGGACCGGTACTGATTCCTGTATCGGCCGCGCCGCAGGGCTGTTTAACCAATACAGACCGAATGTGAACGTGTGCACCCGAAAGAGGCCACGCCTTGCCGTGCGATATGTAAAGAGCCGGTCAGTCGGCCAACGCGGCCCTCAGCGAGGCGATTTCGGCCGCCGACGCGCTGAGAATTTCCCCTACGGTTGCCGCATCCAGGCGCAGCCGCGCGAAGGGCGCGGCGCCAAGGAACGCCGCCTCGGTGAGTTCGGCGGGATCGCCCACGGTGACCAGGTGGCGGGCGGCCAGCAAAACGTCGCTGAGCGAGCCCGTCGCGGCGGCATCGGCATGCCCGGACACCGACGCGAAATTGCAGGCCGCGTCCAGCACTTCGTCCGGGAGCTCCCATTTCACCAGCAACACGCGCGCCGCCCGCGCATGCCAGGCGCTTTCGATTTCGTTGCGCACGACGTCGTCGCCGAACAACGACGAAAAGCGGCTCACCCGCGTGAGCACGAACAACTTCCCCACCGAATGGAGCATGCCGGCCAGCAATGCCTGGTCGGCATCCGCGCGCCCCTGGTGGCGCGCGACGGCATAACTCATGGCGGCAAGACGCGCGCTCGCTTCCCAGATCTCGCGGAACTGCGTCTCCAGCCCACGCCAGGACTCGCCGCGGCGCATCTGTGACATCGCAAAAGCGATGGTGGCGCTGCGTGCCAGGTTGAATCCGATGCGCGCGATGGCCGTGCGCAGCGTGGTCACACGTTGCGCGGTCGGATTCAGTGCCGCCGAGTTGGCGAGCTGCAGCAGCCTCACGGCCAGCGAAGGTTCGGCGCTGACGATACGCACCACGTCGTCGATGACGATGTCGTCGTCGGCCAGCGCCCGGCGTACGCGCAACGCAACTTCCGGAAAACCGGGCAACTCCGGCGATTCGCCGGCGAGCTCCTGCGCAATGCCGCGCGTGAACTCGCCCAGCGCCGGCCCGAGAGGCAGGTGTGATGGCGACAGTGGTTCGGTGGATGCCATCAGATCCTCAGAACAACTCGATCTCGCCGTCGACGGTGCCGGCACCGAGCTGCTGCAGGTACTGCCGCTCCTGCGCCATCAGGATCTCGTCGCGGCCCGCGGTGAGCTTGCGCACGCGCATGCGACCGGTCTGCGGAAAATAGACCACGCGGCGCGCGAAGTTGTCGCCCAGGTCCTCGCTGAAAACTCTGAAGCCTTCTTCGCGCATGTACTCACGCACGAAATCGATGTTGCGTGCGCCGATGTCGGTGTTGATCTCCGCGAGCACTCGCCCACCGCCGACCAGCTTGATCTCCAGGTCTTCGCGGCGTCCGCCGAGTTTCAGGATGTCATTGATGAGGCGTTCCATCGCCACGTTGCCATAACGCGTCGCGGCGCTGGCCGCGGCGCCCCAGGCGCTCTCGCCGTTCGACGCGTCGAGCGGCAGCATGAAATGGTTCATGCCACCGACATTGATCCGCGTATCACGGATGCACGCCGAGACACAGGAGCCGAGTACCGTGGAGACGACCTCGACATGGCGTGTCACGTAGTACTCACCGGGCAACAGTCGCGCCGAGAAGCAATGATGCTCCTGGTCCCAGTAGCGCGTGACGTGCGTGAAGTGCGGCAACGCCGGCATCATCTGCGCATCGGGGGGAGGAATCCGCCCGAGACGTATTCGCGTCGATGTCTTGCCGCTGGGTTCACTCATGTGCGTTTCAGAACAGCTCCACGCTGCTGCGCAGGGACTCGTGGTCGCTGTCGGCATTGGCCGCCGGTGCACCCGGCAGGTGACCGAGCAGGATGTCGAACAGCCGGCGCTCGTCCTCCATGGTGTAACGCGAACGGATGACCGCGAGCAACGCGGCGGCCGGCGGTGCCACCGGCGCGGCCAGGGCATCGTGCAGGTCGCCGAGCGCGTCGCGCACGTGTTGCACGCGCTGCGCAAACTGATCGTGGTACTGCATCGCGAACATGGCGCGTTGTGCCTCGGCAACGAGGCTGGCGCCCTGCTCCGCGATCGCCGGATCGGAATGGACGGACAACTCCGCACCCAGCTTCGAGAATGCCGCCACCGACTTCGCCAGGCGATCCACCTGCGAACCGGAATTCTGCAACGCCACTTCGAGCTGACTGGCAGTCAGCTCGAGCAGCGGAGGAAATGGAATCGAGGCCTGCTTCATGTTTCTTACAGCAGGCGCGTGAGCGTCGCCAGGAGTTGCGCGGGGTTGAATGGCTTGACGATCCAGCCCGTGGCGCCGGCGCGTTTGCCCTCCATTTTCTTTTCCTGGCTCGACTCGGTCGTAAGCAACAGCAGCGGCGTCAGCCGATAAGACGGCAAGGCACGCAATTCGCTCACCAGCGTGATCCCATCCATGCGCGGCATGTTCACGTCGGAGATCACCAGGTCCACGGCCTTGGTGCGCGCGAAATCCAGTGCCTCCTGGCCATCGGAGGCTTCCACCACGCCGTAACCTGCCGATTGCAGCGTGGCGCGCACCATCTGGCGCATCGAGGTCGAGTCATCCACCGTCAGTATCATTCTCATGGTCTCTCCCAATGCTTCGTTCAGCTGCTCGCCGCCAGCGCCTGCACACCGGCCTTCTCCACGAGGCGCGTGATGGTCTCCGCCACCCGCGACAACGGTACGATCTCGTCCACTGCGCCGATGCGCACCGCGGCGCCCGGCATTCCCCACACCACGCTGGTGGTCTCGTCCTGCGCGATGGTGGGCGCGCCGGCGTCGCGCATTTCGCGCAGTCCCCGTGCGCCGTCGTCACCCATGCCGGTGAGGATCACGCCGACCGCGTTCGGCCCTACCTGCTGGGCCACCGAGCGGAACAGCACATCCACGCTCGGGCAATGCCGGTTCACCGGTGGGCCATCGCTGATGCGGCAGCGATAACGCGCACCATCGCGTTCCACCAGCAAATGCCTGCCACCCGGCGCGATGTAGACATGGCCGGGCATGATGGGCTGGCCGTCGGTGGGCTCGCAAACCGACAGCGAACACACCGAGTCCATGCGGCGCGCGAATTGCGCACTGAAGGCGGCGGGAATGTGCTGCGCGACCACGACGGCCGGCGAGTCCGCCGGCAAACCCATGAGCATCGCGCGAATGGCCTCGGTGCCGCCGGTGGAAGAACCCACCGCGATGATGCGTTCGGTGGTCCGCAGCATCCTGCCGCGCGCTGCCGCAGGCAGGATGGCATCGGCCGAATTTTTGGGCGCCACGGCGCCCGGCGGCGTGGTAGTGGTGCGGCGCGCTTGCACGCGCGCGCCCGCCGCCACCCGGATCTTGGCGAGGATCTCGTCGCTGAAGTCCTTGAGCGTTCCGGCGATGTCCACCTTGGGCTTGGAGACGAAATCGACGGCGCCGAGCTCCAGCGCCTTGAGCGTGATCTCCGCGCCGCGATCGGTCAGCGACGACACCATGACCACCGGCATGGGGCGCAGCCGCATGAGATTGGCCAGGAAAGTGAGTCCGTCCATGCGCGGCATTTCGACGTCTAGCGTGAGAACGTCCGGGTTGGTCTCCTTGATGCGTTCGCGCGCCACGAACGGATCGGACGCGGTGCCGACCACTTCGATGTCGCGCGCGGTCTTGAGGATCTCGACCAGGATCTGCCGCACCAGGGCCGAATCGTCCACCACCAGAACCTTGATCCTGCTTGCACTCATGGCTTCCACGTTCAGTTGTCGAGGCGCCGGTAGATAGTCCGGCCGATGAGCTCGTACTTGTCGCTGACGCGGTACAGGCTCTCCGAATGACCGAGGAACAGGAAATCCCCGGGACGCTGCAGTCTTGCCATGCGCTCGAACAGCACACGCTGCGTCGGCTTGTCGAAATAGATGATGACGTTGCGGCAGAAAATCGCATCGAACGGCCCGCGCACCGGCCAGGCATGCATGAGATTGAGCTGCCTGAAGGTGATGAGGCTGTGCAGCTCCTCGCGCGCCCGGTACTTGACGGCCTGTGGGGCAGCGCCCTTCTCGAAGAAGTGCGACATGCGCTTCGGATCCATGCCCTGGAAACGTTCCTCTGCATAGATGCCGGCGGCGGCGGTCGCGATCACCGCGGAGTCGAGATCGGTGGCCAGCAGCTTCACGTCCCAGCCCGATAGCTGCAGCTGCGCTTCGCGCAGCACCATGGCAATGGAATACGGTTCCTCGCCGGTGGAGGCCGCGCAGCACCAGATGCGCATCCGGCGCGGGGCGGCGGCCTTTGCCATGAGCGCCGGCAGGCCCTCCCGCGCGAGGAAATCGAAGTGATGCGCTTCGCGGAAGAACGAGGTGAGATTCGTGGTCAGCGCGTTGGTGAATTCTTCGAGCTCGGCGCCCTCACGGCGCTCCAGCAACTGGATGTACTCGGCAAAGGTTCCGATGCCCAGCGCACGCAGGCGCCGTGCCAGGCGACCGTACACCAGCTGGCGCTTGGCCGGCGACAGTGCGATGCCCGTGTGTTCGCGTACCAGAACGCGCAGCCGTTCGAACTGGCCGTTCGATAACGTGAAATCGCCGCTGGGCAATTGCGCGACCGGCGTGACGGGCACGTTCATGGACGCTCGGGCGCTTCGATACAGGAAGTGACGAGGCGATCGATGTCCAGCAGCATGACCATCTTGCTGTCGACGCCGGTCAGACCGCGCACGCAGGCAGCGTCGACGACGGAACCCAGGTCCGGCGTGGGCTTGATGTTGTCCGGCGCAACGCTGTACACCTCGGAAACCGCGTCCACGACGATGCCGGCCGTCTTCTCGCCACGCACATCGTGCACGCGCACCACGATGACCACGGTCGCACCGCCCGCCTGGCGCGGCGCCAGCCCGAAACGCAGGCGCAGGTCGATTACGGGCACGATGACACCGCGCAGGTTCATGACTCCGAGCAGGTAGAGCGGCGTGCAGGGCACACGCGTGACGCCTTCCCAGCCCTTGATCTCCTGCACGCACAGGATCGGCACGCCGTATTCCTCGCCGGCACAGACGAAGGTGAGGTACTGGGATGTGTCTTGCGGTTCGGATTCCAGGCCGCTGTTCATGCCGCCTGCTGCGCCGTGGAATGGCGCGTCTCTTGTGACTGGAACCGGCAAATGACGCCTGGGATATCGAGAATCAGCGCGACGCGCCCGTCACCGAGCATGGTGGCGCCGGCGAGGCCGACTACCGGGCGGAAGTTGGTCTCGAGGCTCTTGATGACCACCTGTTGCTGCGACATCAGTTCGTCGACGAACAGTCCGACGCGCTTGCCGTCGGCCTCGACGATCATCAACAGGCCATCGAGCAGGTCCGTGTGCTGCGGCTCGATACCGAATAGTTCATATAACCGGACGATGGGCAGGTAATCGTCGCGCATGCGGAACACGTGGGCGCGCGCGGCCACCGAGCTCACCTGCTCTTCGCGCACCTGGATGGTCTCGACGATCGAGACGATTGGCACGACGTACACCTCGCTACCCACGCGCGCCAGCTGGCCATCGAGAATGGCCAGCGTCAGCGGCAGGCGGATACGCACCATGCTGCCCTTGCCGGTGGTCGAATGAATCTGCACGTGGCCGCCGAGCTCGTTGATGTTGCGCTTGACCACGTCCATGCCCACGCCGCGGCCGGACACGTCGCTGACCACGTCGGCGGTGGAGAAGCCGGGCGCGAAGATGAGATTGAAAACGCGATCCTCGGAGAGCTCCTCGTCCGCGCCGATCAGCCCGCGCTCGCGCGCCTTGGCCAGGATCCTGTCGCGCTTGAGTCCGCCGCCGTCGTCGCGCACTTCGACGATCACGTTGCCGCCCTTGTGATAGGCGTTGAGTTCGATGACGCCGTGCGCCGGCTTGCCGGCCGCGAGGCGTACTTCCGGGGTCTCGATGCCATGGTCGATGGCATTGCGCACCAGGTGCACCAGCGGATCGCCGATCTTTTCGAGCACAGTCTTGTCGAGCTCGGTGGTGTCACCGCTGAGGCGCAGCTCGATCTTCTTGCCGAGCCGCTGACCGAGATCGCGCAGCAGGCGCGGGAAACGATTGAATACGAAGCTGATGGGCAACATGCGCACGCGCATGACGCTTTCCTGCAAATTGCGCATGTGCCGCTCGAGCTGTCCGAGTGCATTGCGCAACTCCTCGGCACCGAGGCCTTGCAGCGGCGCAGCCAGCTGGCTCAACACCGATTGCGTGATCACGAGCTCGCCGACGGAATTCAGCAGCTCGTCGATCTTCTCGATGCTGACGCGGATCGATCCACCATCGCCGGCCGCGGCAGATGGCAGCGACGATGCCGCGGCCGCGGCGGCGGCCGCCTGGGTGCTCGCAGCGTTGTTCCTGGGCGCCAGTGCTTCGTCGACCGGCGGCGCCGCAGGTACCAGCGCTGGCGGTTCTTCCGCCACCGGGGTGGCGGCGGCCACCGCAAGTTCCTGCACTTCCGGCGTCGCCTGCGCTGGCGCGGGACCGAAGGCTTCGAGTTTCAGGTCGCACTCGCCCTCCACCCAGTCGAATACCGCCTTGATGGCGGATTCCTTGACCGGGCCATTGACCTCGATGCGCCACGAGAGACGGCACTCCTCCGGATCGAGCTCCGTGAGCGGCGGAATCCACTTGGCGTCCACGCGCACCTCGCAGGGTGCGAGCGTTGCCAGTTCCCGCAGCAATCGCAGCGGATCATTGCCATGACGCAGTAGTTTGGGTCCCGGAATGAAATGGATGCGCCAGCCGCTGCGAGTCTCGCCGGGCGGGAGCTGGGCCGACGCGGGTGCCGCGGTGGCGGTCGCTGGCATTGCCGGCACCGTGGCCACCGGCGAATCGCCGGCCGTGGCCAGGATGAGTTCGATCTCGGCGTGCAGCGCAGTGACGCGCGCCTTGTCCATGGGCTGCTTGTGCTGGGTCGCACCCAGCATCTCTCGCATCAGGTCGCACGAGCGCAACAGGGTGTCGACCAACTTCGCGTCGACGCGCCGCTTGCCTGCCCGCAGCTGGTCGAGCAACGTCTCCAGCGTGTGCGTGAATGCGGCAACATCGGTGAAGCCGAAAGTCGCGGCGCCGCCCTTGATGGAATGCGCGACGCGGAAGATGGTATTGATCAGCTCGAGGTCGGCGTCACCGGCCGAGAGCTTGAGCAGCGCGTTCTCCATCGAGTCGAGCGCTTCGAAACTCTCGGCGAAAAAGGTGTCGTGGAATTGGGCGAGATCGAGCGTCATGCCAGTTCTCAGACCGGGCTCTCGACCAGCGCGGCCACGCCCAGCACGCGAATCGCGTCATCGAGCGCCGCCGAGCGTCCTTTCCAGGCGTAGGAAATGTTGCGTTCCAGGCAGTCGAGCGCAAACGCGACCACGAGCTGGACTCCCGCGGTGTCGATCTGCTGCACGGCGCTGCCATCGATCTCGTAGGGGCCGGGTAGTTCGGCCTGCGCCAGCAGCTGCGCGCGCATTTGCTGCGCCTCGTGGATGGTGCAGCTGACGCCCAGCACGACGCGCCCGGTGACGGGAGCGCCGCCTGCGGCGGGTGCCATGGCATTCGCTTCGGACGTCACGGGCTCTGGGATCTCCGGCGCAGTCGGCTCGACCCCCTGTTTCGGCCGACCGACCGGCACGGTTGATGAGACGCGTTTCACAGCGCGTGACTTGCGTTTCTTCAAGCGACGTTTTCGCGCTGCGATTCAGCGCCATGCAGGCGTTGGAGCAGGCGCGCCTCTGAGTCCGCTATGCCGCAGGTCGCGACAATTTCCGCGACCGTGGCCCCGGAGCGCGCCAGGCGGCGCGCCGTTTCATAACTGCGTACCGGCGAGTTGTCGCGGCGCGTGGCCCGCGGCGCTTCGGCGGGACGGTGTTCGACACGCGCCGGGATGGCGGCGACCAGCGTGGCCAGCGCGGCTACCCGCTCGGACAGGACCTGGATTTGGGCGCGCGAGCTTTGCAGCTCGGCGCTCACACGGTCTGACTGCTCGGCAAATTCGCGCCGCATGCGGTGCAAAACCCAGGCAAAGCCGATGAATGCCGTGATGATGGCGAATGCCCGGGCCCCGGACAGCAAGATTGACAGATCAGTTTCCATGAACTCACTCCTGCGCCGGATTTCCGGCGCCTGCACCGATAGTTACCGGAAGAGGAGCAGGTTCCGTGCCAGAGGCAGGCGCGGGCTGTGTGATGTTGTTCACGGGCGCCGAGCTGGACTCGGTTGATGGCACATCGTTGGAAAATGCATCTGCCGGCAGCTCGGGAATGGGCAATCCGATGTCTTCGCCCTGCTCCGCCTGGCTCACGATGCCGGCGGCGTCGGCCGGAGCCGGCGCACCTTCGCCGGCGAGAATGACGATGATCACGCGCCGGTTCGCATCGCGACCGACTGTCGTGTCATTGGGCTGGGTCGGACGAAACTCACCGAAGCCGATGACCGAGAGCCGCGCCGGCGATATGCCGGCACGCGCGAATCGATGCACGACGCTCGCGGCGCGCGCCGCGGAGAGTTCCCAGTTCGACGGGTAGTGACTCGTGTTGATGGGCTGGTTGTCGGTGTGACCTTCGACGCGCACCGGGTTCGGGTATTTCACGAGTGTGCCGGCCAGCGCGTCGAGCGCGGGGATGGCCTTGCCGGACAGCGTGGCCACACCGCTTGCAAACAGGATATCGGTGCGTACTTCGACCTCGAGCCAGAACTCGTGGCGGCGCACCGCGACCAGGTTGGCATCGACCAGCGCCTGCAGGGCGATTTCGAGCTCGTCGGCGACGCGCGCCAGCTGCTGCGCCACCGGGTGATCCATCGGCATAGGCTGGGCGTGACCGGTGCGGCCTGCGCCCGGGTATGGCGCCGGCCCGGCGCCCGCTTCGTCCGCGCTGTTGACGGGGATCGCCTCGAGCATCTTGCG
>Ga0190271_10001249_pt1 | contig 14240 bp, 10 predicted proteins | sample Popmic356T_FD_133747 | JGI IMG/M metagenome (GOLD analysis project Ga0190271, IMG submission 133747) | Populus adjacent soil microbial communities from riparian zone of Weber River, Utah, USA - 356 T | ecosystem: Environmental > Terrestrial > Soil > Riparian zone | place: USA: Utah | collected...
ACGATCAAGCGGCGAGGCACGAGCCGCGTTGAGGAATCTGACAGTTGACCTAGTCGGATGACGATCAAGCGGCGAGGCACGAGCCGCGTTGAGGAATCTGACAGTTGACCTAGTCGGATGACGTGACGGCCGCACCGACTGTCACGGGGATGCCGTTGAGCACCGCGGTACCCGACAAGGGGTCGAGCACCGAGCCGTCGTTGAGCTGGTTGACGTTCACCCCGGGGTGCCGGGCCGCCAGCGCCTGCCCGGTGCCGCCGCGGTCATGACCCCAACCGTGCGGCAGCGACAGCACCCCGCGGCGGATGTCCTCGGTGATCTCGACCGGCACCACCAGTTCACCGCCCGGTCCCTTGACCACGGCGGTGTCGGACACTCCGAGCTCGGCGGCGTCGTCGGGGTGCATCCGCAGCGTGCACCTGTTGGTGCCGCCGGCCAACGCAGGCAGGTTGTGCATCCAGCTGTTGTTGGAGCGAAGATGCCTGCGGCCGATCAGCACAAAGCCTTCGCTGCGACGTCCCAGCGAGTCGCGCAGTCGCGCCGCGTCGGCGATCAGCTGTGGTGGCGCCAGCTCGACCAGACCCGACGGCGTGCGCAGCAGGTCGGGCAGCCGCGGCTGCAGTGGCCCCAGGTCGATACCGTGCGGTGCCGCCTTGAGCCGCCGCAGTGTCAGACCTCCGGGCCGGGCACCGAACGCGTCGCCGTAGGCACCGATCCGGAGCATCATGTCGAGCCTGCGTTCGTAGCCGGGGCCGCCGTCGAGCATCGCGGTCAGCTCGTCGACCGCGCGACCCGCCACCGGCGAGGCCGCGTCGGCGGTCTCCTTGGCCAGGGTGGTGGCGATCACCTGGTCGTCGACGAGTGCGGGGTCCGCGTCGTATCCGATGCCGTAGATGATCAACGCGATGCGCGACAGGATCTCGGCTTCGTCGGGACGCCCCTGCAGCTCCAGTACAGGCGGCGAGTAGCGCGCGTTGTTGCGCACCGCGAGGTTGTTGAGAGCGAAGTCGAAGTGCGGGCTGCGCGACGGCGGCGGGGGCGGCAGCACGACGTCGGCGTGGCGGGTCGTCTCGTTGAGATACGGGTCGATGCTCACCATGAAGCCCACCCCGGCCAGCGCGCGGTCCAGCCGGTCGCCGTCCGGTGCGGACAGCACCGGATTGCCCGCGATGGTGATCATCGCCTTGATCTGCCCCTCGCCCGGCGTCTCGATCTCCTCGGCGAGCACCGCGACGGGCAGCTCCGAGAGCACCTCGGGGTGGCCGGAGACCCGGCTGTGCCAGCGGCCGGTGGAAAATCCGCGGCCGGGCCGGTGACCGCGCGAGGCGGGCGCGACCGGCGACAGCGGGAACATCGCGCCGCCGGGCCGGTCCAGATTTCCGGTCAGGACGTTGACGACGTCGACCAGCCAGCTACCCAGGGTGCCGAATTCGACCGTGGAGGTGCCCATCCGGCCGTATACGGCGGCGCTGGGTGCGGCGCCGAGTTCCCGGGCAAGCATCCGGATCTCGTCGGCCTCGACCCCGCAGTGCGCGGCGACGGTCTCCGGCGCGAAATCGCGGGCGAGTTCGCGGACGTCGTCCAATCCGGCGACGTGGTCGGCGAGGGCTCCGAGCGTGACCAGGCCCTCTTCGAACAACACATTGACGACGGCGAACAGGAGTGCGGCGTCGGTGCCGGGCCGCGGCGCCAGGTGCCGGTCGGCCAGCTCGGCGGTGCGGGTGCGCGCGGGGTCGATGACGACGAGCGTGCCGCCGCGCTTGCGCAACGCGCGCAGCTTGCCGCCGAAATCGGCGGCGGTGGCCAGACTGCCGTTGGACACCAGCGGGTTCGCGCCGATGATCACCAGGTAGTCGGTGCGGTCGAGGTCGGGCACCGTGAACGCAACGGGGCTGCCGAACATCAGCCCCAGCGCCACGTGTTTCGGCATCTGGTCCAGCGTGCTCGCGGAGTAGACCTGATGGGTGCCCAGCCCGCGGACGATCAGTGGCGGGTACAGCGCGCCCGCCACGGTGTGGGCGTTCGGGTTGCCGAGGTACACGCCCACCGACGTCCCGCCGTGGTCGCGCAGCATATCGCCCAGGCCGGCGGCGACGGCGGCGAACGCCTCGACCCAGGTGGCTTCGGTCAGCGTGCCGTGGCGGCGCACCAGCGGCGCCGTCAACCAGTCGGGGTCGTTGTCGAGCTCGGCGAAACTCGCACCCTTCGGGCAGATGAAGCCCTTACTGAAGACGTCGTCGTGGTCGCCTCTGGCGCCGGTGACCCGGCCGTCCTCGACGGTCAGCGTCAGACCGCAGGTCGCCTCACAGAACGGACAGATGCGGAGAGCCGTCGCGCTCCTGGGGTGCGCTAAATCCGTGTCGGTCATCTCCGCATTGTGCGTCGAAATCGACATTGTGCGTCGAAATCGACGCGATGGTCTCGCGCACTCGCGTTTTCTCGCCCATTTGTCGGTTTGGGCGAGGAGTCGTCAGGTGTTTTCGTACACCTTGGGGTCGAGCGTGCCGATGTAGGGCAGGTCGCGGTAGCGCTCGGCGTAGTCCAGGCCGTAGCCGACGACGAACTCGTTGGGGATGTCGAAGCCGATGAAGTCGATGTCGAGGTCGACGCGAACGGCGTCGGGTTTGCGCAGCAGTGTGCATACCTTCAGCGACCGGGGATGGCGGGTTGCGAGGTTGCGGAGCAACCACTTCAGTGTGAGCCCGGAGTCGACGATGTCCTCGACGATCAACACGTCGCGGTCGTTGATGTCGCGGTCGAGGTCCTTGAGGATGCGCACGACGCCCGACGACGACGTGGACGATCCGTAGGAGCTGACGGCCATGAACTCCAGTTGGGTGGGCAGCGGGATCGCCCGTGCCAGATCGGTGACGAACATGACTGCGCCCTTGAGCACGGTGATGAGCAGTAGATCCTGCGGGGCGGAACCGTCCGACCCGGAGACCGCCTCGCGGTAATCGGCGCCGATCTGTGCTCCGAGTTCAGCGGTCTTGGATTGGATCTGTTCTTCCGACAGCAATACCGACTTGATGTCCCCGGGGTACAACTCCGCCGAATGCGCAGGCACGCCCACAGAGTAGCGGTGCCGCGCCGCGGCGGTGCCACGCGGTGGCCGGGATAACCGACGCGAGCCCTCACACCGGTTCTCGGTACAGCATCAGCATTTCCTTTCGGCGACCGGCGAACAGCCGCATCCGGGGTTGCGCGCTCGGTACCGCCACCCCGCCCTGGCCTCGCCAGGCGGTGACCAGACCGTCCACGGCGCGGATCTGCTTGTCGGTCAACCCGACCGCTCCGCCGGCCAGCAGCCAGCCCCTGATCACCCTGCGGCGAACCCCCTCCGGCAGCGGAGCAAGCGCGGCGGTGGGTAGGTGACCGCGGTCGCCGAGCCCGGCAAGGACTTCCTCGGCCATGCCGTCGAGCGTGTCGTTGTCCTCGCGCAGCGCCGTCGCGGTACGGGCGAGGGCCTCGGCCACGCCGCCGCCGAGTGCCTCCTCGAGCGCCGGCAAGACCTCGTTGCGCAGCCGCACCCTGGTGAAGCGCCGGTCGGCGTTGTGCGGGTCCTGCCACGGCGTCAGGCCGAGTTCGGCGCATGCCAGCTGGGTCAGCTCCCGCCGCGCCCCGAGCAGCGGCCGGTACCACGGCGGGTCATGCGGCCGCATACCGGCGATCGAGCGGGCGCCCGATCCCCGGCCCAGGCCGAGCAGCACCGTCTCGGCTTGATCGTCGAGCGTGTGCGCCAACAGCACCGGCGCGCCCGCACGGGCTTCGTCGAGCGCGCGGTACCGGGCCGAGCGGGCCGCGGCCTCTGGGCCTCCCGCGGTGCCCACGTCAACGCAAAGAACCTTGGCACCAACGCATCCCACGGCGATCGCCTGATCGCGCGCCGTCGAAGCGATCATCGACGAACCGGGCTGCAGACGGTGGTCGACGATCAGTGCGGTGGTCGGCAGCACCGTCGCGGCCACCGCCGCCAACGCCAGCGAGTCCGGTCCGCCCGACAGCGCGACGCACCACCGGTTGTCGCCTGCGGCATGGTCGCGCACGAAGCGCGCGACCATGGCCCGCAACTGGGCTACAGCACCCGGTCGATCCATCGCTGCGGCTCATCGATTTCGCTTGGCAGCGGCAGAGTTTCGGCGTTCGACCAGACGGCGTTGAAGCGCTGCATCCCCACCTTGGACACGACGTCGTCGACGAAGACCTTCCCCCTGGTGTACTGGTTCATCTTCGCGTCGATGCCCAGCAGCGCGCGCATCAGCCGCTGCAGCGGCGGCTGCGAGCGTTGCCTGCGCTCATCGAACCGGCGCCTGATCGTCGCGACCGACGGCACCACCGCCGGACCGACCGCATCCATCACGTGCTCGGCGTGGCCCTCCAGCAGGGTACCCAGCACCAGCAGTCGATCGAGCGCCTCGCGCTGCGGCTCGGACTGCACCGCCCGGAGCAACCCGATGATGCCGGCCGAATTCGACGGCGAGTCATCGTTGTTCGAGCCGTCGCGCAGGCCCCGCACATATCCGGCGAGCCGGCCGACGACCTGCGTGACGTCCTCGCCCACATCCTGGGTCAGCACCGCGAGCGCGTTGGTCATGTGGTCGGCCAGCCACGGATTGGCCCGGAACTGCACGCGGTGGGTGACCTCGTGCAGGCACACCCACAGCCGGAAGTCGGCGGGCGCCACCCGAAGCTGGCGTTCGACGGCAATCACGTTGGGGTACACCAGCAGCAGCTCACCACCACGGTCTCCAGTTCCCGGGCCGCCTCCCGCCCTTCGGGCCTGCTCTCCCCCGCAAGCGGGTGGGCCCCCGGCTTGCGCGGGGGGTGCCCCCAGCCCTGCGGTGGCGAACGGATCGTACTGACCGAGAATTCCCGACGCGACGAACGCCAGCACCGCCCCGGTCTGCACCCCGGAGATGCGCCCGCTGATCGCGCCGGGCTTCGCCTCACCGTCGTGCCCACCGCCGGTCATCGCACGCATGGACTGGGCCGCGGCACGTATCCATTCCGGGCGGTTGACGATTCGCGCCTCGGGAATCTCACCGCCCTCGAAGAGCCCTGTCACCTCGCGTACCGGAATCTCGGAGGCGCGAGCCGACTCGGTGAGCTGCTCGATCGCCTGCCCGCGCGTGTAGTCGGTGGTCGCGGGCTCCGGGCGGGCCAGCTTGCCCCCGACCGTGGCGGCCAGATCCCAGTCGACGGCGCGGCCGACGGAGAAGCCGGACTCGGCAGGAGGGCTCACGTGCGGCATCCGCAGGAGCGCAGCGTTGCCGCAAACGCGTCGAGCGCGGTGCGCCCGGACGGGCCCGCGTCGTTGGACATCAGCGCGAAGGTCAGCACCCGGCCACTCTCGTCGGTGACGATCCCGGCCAGCGAGTTGGTGCCGGTCAGGGAGCCGGTCTTGGCCCGCAGGTACCCCGCGGCGGCGCGGCCCCCATCGGTGTCAAGGTATCGGTTGGACAGCGTGCCACTGCCCCCTGCGATCGGCAGCAGGTCCACCAGCGGCCGCAGGTCGGGCTGTGCGTCTCCGGCCGCGGCGTTGATCACCCCGTCGAGGGTTTCGGCAGTGAGGCGGTCATCCACCGACAGACCGCTGGAGTCGAACAGCCGGGCTCCGGCGGTCTCGATGTCGGCGTCGTCGAGTGCGCTCAGCACCGCGCGGGTCGCACCATCGAAACTCTGGGGCCGGTGTAGTTCGGCGGCGACCTCGCGGCCGGTGGACTCTGCCATCACGTTGTCGGAGAAGTTCATCATGTCGCGTAACCGCTGGATCAGCGGCGGCGACTGCACCGAGGCGATCACCTTGCCTTCTCCGCCTGGGGTCGCGCCACCCGGCGGCAGCACCGTGACCTTCGCCGGGTCGATGCGCAACGCCAACGCCAGGGCGCGGCCCGCGTCCAAGGCAGGCGTCCTCGAGCGCCGCGATTCCACGCTCACCGGCTGGGTGCGGCCACCGTCGAGCATCACCGACTCAATGGGCGCGATGTCGCCGCCGTCGATGTCCAGTGGATCCCAGCCCGGCGCCATCGTCGGTCCGCTGTAGGCGCTGACGTCCACCTGCACGGCTTTCACCGCGGTACCGCTGCGCCGCACCTGATCGGCCAGGTCGACGATGCGCGCCGCATCCCGGTACCAGGTGTCCTCCTTGCGCGGTGCCGCCGAGAGCGTCGGATCACCGCCGCCGACCAGGACCACCACCCCGGGTCGGTCGGAAGCCAGCACCCGCGTCGTCAACCGGACATCGCGGTCCAGGGTCAGCAGCGCCGCCGCGGCGGTCAGCACCTTGTTCGTCGATGCCGGCTGCATCGGCACATCGGCGCCCTGTGCCCACAGCTGGTCGCCGGTCATCGCATCGGTGATGCGCCCGGTGAACTTGCCGAGATTCGGGTCGGCCAGCAGCGGCGCCAGGACGGCGGCGAGGCCGTCCGCCGTAGGCGTGTCCGCGGAGTCGGCGACAGGAACCACAGCGGGCTGGGCGGTCGCCGGCGCCGGGGCGGGTTCCACGGCCTGCTGGTCGCTGGACTCCCCCCTGGTCACCAGCGCGGCCGCCGCCACAACGACAGCAACCAGCGCCAGTACCGCCACCCCCACCGCCACGTGGGTGGACCGCCGCCACCGGTTGGGCCGCATGTTTCTCCTGCTCTCGAACGACTATCGAGCCACCGCTGTAGAGCAGGGTATCGCTCGTTTAGTGTTGACCCGCGTCGTCAGCCGACGACCACAGTGCGAGTACATGCGAAAAGGAGTCCCCGGTGCAGTTCGATGTCCTCATCGAGATCCAGAAGGGGTCACGCAACAAGTACGAGGTAGACCACGACAGCGGAAAGGTGAAGCTGGACCGCTATCTGTTCACTGCGATGGGCTATCCGACGGATTACGGCTATATCGAGGACACCCTCGGCGAGGACGGCGATCCGCTGGACGCGCTGGTGCTGCTGCCCGAGCCGGTGTTCCCCGGGTGCATCGTGGAGGCCCGCCCGGTGGGCATGTTCCGGATGACCGACGAGAAGGGCGGCGACGACAAGGTGCTGTGCGTGCTCGTCGACCCGCGGTGGGACCACGTCACGGACATCGGCGACGTGTCGGAGTTCGAGCTGGACGCCATCAAGCACTTCTTCGTGCACTACAAGGACCTCGAACCAGGGAAGTTCGTCGAGGCAGCAGACTGGGTGGGCCGGGAGGAGGCCGAGGCCGAGGTGCTCCGCTCGATCGAGCGTTTCAAGACCGAAGGCCACTAGATGAGACCTAGGCCACTACACGAATTAGCGTGGCCGTAACACGGCGTAACGCCGCTGTCCCTTCCGCCTTCGATCATGACCATGTGCTGTTGCATCAAGGGATCGGGCTGGACGCATTCAATGCGATGCCGGTGCGGCGCGCCGTCCACGCGTTGTTCGAGTGCTGCTACAGCGTGCCGATGGCCGCTGACATGGCGCGCTCACGGCCGTTCGACAACCACGACCAGCTGTTTCGCTACGCCGACGCGTCGCTGTTCGGGTTGTGCGAGGACTCCGTCGACTCCATCCTGCAGGCCTACCCCGACGTCGGCCGGCGGCCCGGAAGCGAGAAGTCGCAGGCCGAACAGTGCGCCATCGCCGACGAGCGCCCCGAAATGATGAACGAGTTGGCGCAGGCGTCGAAGGCCTACTTTCAGCATTTCGGATTCGGCTTCGTGATGTTCGTCAACGGCTACAGCGCCGATGACGTGCTGGCGGTGATGCACGACCGCATGCTCAACACCTACGAGACCGAGCGCAAGGTGGTCCGCAACGAGCTGGCGCGGATCAACCGCACGCGGCTCGAGCGGATGCTGGGTCCCGAAGGTGGCTACGACAACTGGTGAGCCGCGCTCGCATACGCTCTTTCGAGTGAGCACTCCGCCGACCAGACCCGCCGGTCACTCCCACTTCCTTTCGCTTCCCGACCTCGCTGCCCGGCCCGCCGGCGGAGCGGTGCTGTGGGCCAACGACGACGTGTTCGCCGAGAAAGAGAACCTGATCAAGACGGGCGCCGCCGAATTTCGGCCCGCCACGTTCGGCCACAAGGGCCAGGTCTACGACGGGTGGGAGACCCGCAGGCGCCGCGGTGCGACGGCCGATTCGCACGACTTCGCGATCGTCCGGCTCGGCGTGCCCGGCATCATCCGCGGGGTGGTGGTGGACACGGCGTGGTTCACCGGCAACTATCCGCCCGAGATCTCGGTCGAAGCCGCGTTCGTCGTGGGCTATCCGACCGCTGAGGAGCTGGCCGACAAGGTCTCGTGGACGACGATCGTCGAGCGCCGCGCGGTCAACGGCGACACCCGCAACCCGTTCGCGGTCGATTCGCCCAAGCGCTGGACCCATGTGCGGCTGGCGATCTACCCCGACGGCGGCGTGGCCCGTCTCCGGGTGCACGGCGAAGGCCTGCTGGATCCGCGCTTCACCGAACTCCCGCTGGATCTGGCGGCTTTGGAGAACGGCGGACGAATCACGGGTTGCTCCAACATGTTCTACGGTTCGCCCAACAACCTGCTGCTGCCCGGCACGGCCAGGACCATGGGCGACGGGTGGGAGACCTCCCGGCGGCGCGACACCGGAAACGACTGGGTGCAGGTGCGTCTGGCCGGACAGGGCGCGCTGACCGCGGCCGAGTTGGACACGTCGTACTTCATCGGCAACGCCCCCGGTTCGGCCCGACTGCGAGGCCGCGACGGGGACGGCGAGTGGTTCGACCTGCTGCCCCAGACCGAGCTGCAGCCCGACACCAGGCACCGGTTCCTGGTCGATTCCGATCGGCCCGTCACCGACGCCCGCCTCGACATCCATCCCGACGGCGGCATGGCGCGGCTGCGATTGTTCGGGCGGCTGACCCAGGAGGGTCTGCGGCGGGTGACCGAACGCTGGGAGGCCAGCGGCTAATTCCGTCGCAGCGATTGCCGTCGACCGTGGGCCCTGTGCACTGTGCAGGGCCGACTTCCGTACCGGAGGCTCACACTCGAGCCGCTGAACACGAATTTCAGGATGCGCGCGCCTGATCCCGATGTGCGAGGCGGCCCAGCACGTCACGCCCGAGCTCACCGGGATCCTGCCGCGGCGAGGCGGCAAGCAGCGTCACGCCGTCGGCGACGCCGGCCGAGCCGATGTCGGCGATCAGGCCGACCAGCCCGTCCACGGTGCCGGCATACCGCAACGTAGTGTCGGCCCACGCGGGCCCGTCGAGAGCGGCTCGTGCGGAACGGAAGTCACCGGCCACCGCGACGGTGATGTCGAGGATGACCGCAACGCTTTCGTGGTCGGCCCGCACGCGGGCCCGGATCCTGCTGGCCTGCTGCAGATCCGGTGCCGCTACGCGGATCGGCTGATGACCACCGTCAGTCAGCTCGTTCCAGTCGTCCTGGTCCACCACGAATAGCCGCACGCCGCCACGCTAGCCAGCGCGGCGGCGGCGGTCGACCGTTGCGATCAGCGCGAGTCCAACGGAGCGCCGGCGTCCTTGGTGCCGTCCGCGGTGCCGTCCTTCGGGCCGCTGTCTTCGGTTCCCTCGGTCGCGTCCCCACCGTTGCTGCGCACGTCGTGCACCCGGGTCTTGTACAGGCTGGCCGCGGTGGTGATCGCCAGCGTGACGACGATCACGCCGAGGCTGGCCAGCGTCGGGATCTCCGGCACCGCTACCGGCTCGCCGCCGTTGATGAACGGCAGCTCGTTCTCGTGCAGAGCGTGCAGCAGCAGCTTGATGCCGATGAAGCCGAGGATGAACGCCAGGCCCTGCGACAGGTACACCAGCCGCTTGAGCAGGTCGCCGAGCAGGAAGTACAGCTGGCGCAGGCCCATCAGCGCGAACACGTTGGCGGTGAACACCAGGTACGGCTCGCGGGTCAGCCCGTAGATGGCGGGGATGGAGTCAAGGGCGAACAGCAGGTCGGTGGTGCCCAGCGCGACGATGACGAGGAACATCGGCGTCATCAGGCGGGTGCCGTTTTCCTTGACCCACAGCCTCAGGCCGTCCCACTGGTCGGTGAACTTCAGGTGCCGCTGCGCGAAGCGGACCACCCCGTTGTCGGCGTCGTCGTCGTGGTCGGTGTCTTTGACCAGCTTGATCGCGGTGTACACCAGGAACGCACCGAAGAGGTAGAACACCCACGAGAACTGTTCGATGGCCACCGCGCCGAGAGCGATGAAGATGCCGCGGAAGATGAGCGCCAGGATGATGCCGACGAGCAGGGCCTGCTGCTGGTAGATCCGCGGCACCTTGAAGCTGGCCATGATGATCAGGAAGATGAACAGGTTGTCCACCGACAGGCTGTACTCGGTGAGCCATCCGGCGAAGAACTCGATCCCGAACTGGCTGCCGTGGTACAACCACGTCCACAGCCCGAACGCGATAGCGAGGCTGATGTAGATCGTCAGGTACGTCGCTGTCTCACGCTTGGACGGCTCGTGCGGGCGCCGCCCGATCACGATCACGTCGAAGAGCAGGATGCCGATCGTCACGGCGAGCGTGATGCCCCACTCGAGTCCACTTACGTTCATCAAACCTCCGGTCGTCGTTCAACGCCGGAGGTCTCTTCCACCACCATCGGCCTCTGCGTCGATGGTAGGCCCACAGCACCGGTCGTCCGATGACGGACGACGTGATGACGACACTGCGGCGAAGGAATACTCCCCTCCAAGAAGCCCATTGTGCCAGTCAACCCCCCGACACGCGAAATGGAGGCGGCCATCGACGGGAAGTGCCCCCGCGCGCTTAGTAGTTTGTACCCGTGACAGCAGCGGATCCAACCCCGGAGATCCCTACCCAATTTCTGCTGTCTGCGTTCGCTTCCGAGCCGCGCACCCTGATCGACATCCTGTACGACACCGCGCGGCGCCACCCCGACGCGGCGGCGCTGGACGACGGCACCGTCCAACTCACCTACGCCGAGCTGATCTCCGACGTCGAGGACAGCGTCTCGTGGCTGGGCGCCCGCGGCATCGGCCGCGGCGACCACGTCGGGATCCGGATGCCGTCGGGCAGCTACGCGCTGTACGTCGCGATCCTGTCGGCACTGGCGGCCGGTGCCGCCTACGTTCCGGTCGATGCCGACGACCCGCAGGAGCGCGCCGAGTTGGTGTTCACCGAGGCCGGTGTCGTCGCGGTGATCACCGAACAGGGTTTGGTGCGCGGTCCTGGTACGTCACGGGGGTGGCGCGCGACGGCGCCGCTGACCCGCGACGACGCCTGGATCATCTTCACCTCCGGGTCGACCGGCACCCCCAAGGGCGTCGCCGTCAGCCACCGCAGCGCGGCCGCGTTCGTCGACGCCGAGGCACGGATGTTCCTGCAGGACAACCCGATCGGCCCCGGCGACCGGGTGCTGGCGGGGCTGTCGGTGGCATTCGACGCCTCCTGCGAGGAGATGTGGCTGGCGTGGCGGCACGGCGCGTGCCTGGTGCCCGCGCCGCGGTCACTGGTGCGGAGCGGAATGGACCTGGGCCCCTGGCTGGTGTCCCGCGACATCACCGTCGTGTCCACGGTGCCCACGCTGGCGTCGTTGTGGCCCGCCGAAGCGCTTGAGGCGGTGCGGCTGCTGATCTTCGGTGGTGAAGCTTGTCCCCCGGAGCTGGCCGAACGGTTGGCGGCGGGGCCTGATTCGGCTGGCCGCGAAGTATGGAACACCTACGGGCCGACCGAGGCCACGGTGGTCGCGTGTGCGGCGCGCCTGGACGGAAAGAGCCCGGTCAGCATCGGGCTGCCGCTGCCGGGGTGGGATCTGGCCGTGGTCGGCAAGGACGGTTCGCCGGTCCGCATCGGCGAGGTCGGCGAACTCGTCATCGGCGGAGTAGGGCTGGCGCGCTACCTCGACCCCGAAAAGGACGCCGAGAAGTACGCGGCCATGCCTTCGCTGAGCGCATATGGCTCCTGGAGCCGCGCCTACCGCAGCGGCGATCTGGTGCGGCTGGAATCCAACGGACTGTACTTCGTCGGACGCGCCGACGACCAGGTCAAGGTCGGCGGGCGGCGCATCGAGCTCGGCGAGGTCGACACCGCGCTGGTGAACCTTCCCGGCGTCAGCGGCGGCGCCGCGGCGGTGCGGAAGACGGCGAGTGGCACGCCGCTGCTGGTGGGCTACATCGTCGTCGCGCCCGGCGCGGAACGGTCCTTCGACCTCACCGCGGCCCGCGCCCGGCTGTCCGACGCGCTGCCCGCCGCGCTGGTGCCCAGGCTGGTGGTCGTCGACGAACTGCCCACCCGCACGTCCGGAAAGGTGGACCGCGACGCCCTGCCCTGGCCGGTCGGCACCGCCGCGGACGACGCCAGCCCCGATCTGGGCGGCACCTTGGGCTGGCTCGCCGGACTGTGGCGTGACGTGCTGGCCGCGCCGGTCGACGGACCCGAGGCGGACTTCTTCGCCCTCGGCGGCGGGTCGCTGTCGGCGGCACAGCTGATCGCCGTGCTGCGGCAGCGGTACCCGCAGGTGACGGTCGCCGAGCTCTACGACCATCCACGGCTGGGATCGCTGGCCGGTTACCTCGACGAACTCGAACCGCCGCCGGCCGTCGAGATCCGCGAGGTGAAGCCGGTTTCGCGGCTGACCCAGGCGGTGCAGGTGGCACTGACGCTGCCGCTGGCGATGCTGACCGGGATGCAGTGGGTGGTCTGGCTGGCGATCGCCAACAACATCGCCGCCTCGCAGGCGCTGGTGCCGTGGGTGCGGCCGATCGACTGGTGGTGGATCGTCGCCGGTTTCCTGGTGTTCGTCACCCCGCTGGGCCGGATGGGCATCGCGGTGTTCGGGGCACGCGTCCTGGTCGGGACGCTGGCGCCGGGCAGCTACCGCCGCGGCGGTTCGGTGCATCTGCGGGTGTGGCTGGCCGAGCGGCTCGCCGAAGCCAGCGGCGCGGAGAACATGGCCGGCGCGCCGTGGCTGGTCTATTACGCCCGGGCGCTGGGCAACAGGGTCGGCGACGGAGTCGACCTGCACTCCGCGCCTCCCGTGACCGGGATGCTGACGCTGGGGCACCGATGCTCCATCGAGCCCGAGGTCGACCTGACCGGTCATTGGATCGACGGCGACCTGTTCCACGTCGGCCCCATCACGGTCGGCAACGACGCCACCGTCGGCGCCAGGACAGCGCTGCTTCCCGGTGCGGTGGTCGGCAAGAACGCCGACGTGGCACCCGGATCGGGCGTCGTCGGGAAGGTGAAGAACCGGCAGTACTGGAAAGGGTCGCCCGCGGTGAAGTCCGGCAAGGCCAAGCATCCGTGGCCGGACCACCGGCCGGCCAGGGCACCGCTCTGGGTCGCGATGTACGGCCTGACGGCGGTGCTGCTCGGTGCGCTGCCGCTGACGGCGCTGGCGGCCGGGCTCGCCGTGATCGGCTGGGGCGTGCGCGGCACCGCATCGGTGGGCGCGGCGGTGCTGCCTGCGCTGGGGTGGCTGGTGCCTGCGACGCTGGCGGCAGTGCTGACGTACGCGGCGCTGACGGTGGTCGGTGTGCGGGTGCTCGCCCTCGGCCTGAACGAGGGCTACCACCCGGTCCGGAGCCGTTCGGGCTGGCAGCTGTGGGCCACCGAGCGGTTGATGGACGCTGCCCGCAACTACCTCTTCCCGGTGTACGCCGGCCTGCTCACACCGTGGTGGCTGCGACTACTCGGGGCGAAGGTGGGCAAGGGCACCGAGATCTCGACAGCGCTGCTGATCCCGAAGTTCACCGTTATCGAGGACAGCGCGTTCCTCGCCGACGACACCATGGTCGCGTCCTACGAACTGGGCGGCGGCTGGATCCACGTCGCCCGCGCGACGATCGGCAAGCGGGCGTTCCTGGGCAACTCCGGCATCACCCAGCCCGGTCGGCGGGTGCCCGACGACGGGTTGGTCGCGGTGCTCTCGGCGACACCACACAAGGCCAAGGCAGGCTCGTCCTGGCTGGGCAGCCCGCCGGTGCGGCTGCGCCGGCAGCCGACGGCCGCAGACGTACTGCGCACGTTCCATCCGTCGGCGCGCCTGAAGGCGCTGCGCGCCACGGTCGAGACCTTTCGGTTCGTGCCTGTTGTGGTGACGTTCGCCATCGGCGTCGCGGTGCTGTTCGCCATCCAAACCCTGGCGGTAACCGCCGGCTGGCTGTGGGCCGCACTCGCCGCCGGGCCGATCCTGCTGATCGCGGGAGCGGTGGCCGGTGGCATCGCGGTGATCGCGAAATGGCTTGTGGTCGGTCGGATCACCGCGATCGAGCATCCGTTGTGGTCGTCATTCGTCTGGCGCAATGAGGTGTCGGACA
>Ga0190271_10001250_pt1 | contig 14236 bp, 12 predicted proteins | sample Popmic356T_FD_133747 | JGI IMG/M metagenome (GOLD analysis project Ga0190271, IMG submission 133747) | Populus adjacent soil microbial communities from riparian zone of Weber River, Utah, USA - 356 T | ecosystem: Environmental > Terrestrial > Soil > Riparian zone | place: USA: Utah | collected...
GCTGCATTCAAGAGCTGGCTGCGCCGGTTGGTCACTGATACCGCCGAGCTCGAAGCATTCGATGCGGGCGAGATCGATGCGGTCATGGATCGCAACAGCGTCAGCGCCCTGCTGCTGCCCGAGGCGCAAACTGCACTGCACGACTCGAACCGCATCGTGTTCAGCGCGCTCGATGCACTGCCCGGAGAGGTCTGCGTCCTGGACACGATGGGTGTAGTCGTCATGACCAACAAGGCATGGCGCGTCTCAGGTGCGGCGCATGCCCGCGCCGGCCTCGATGTGCGGGCGGGTGAAAACTTCTTCGATGCCTGCCTCGACGCCCCCGCAAGCGAACGCGAGCACGCAAATGCCGTGGCCGTCGGGCTGCGCAAGATACTGACCGGAATGCAGCAGTCGTTTCGCTTTCGGTATGCCTGCCCTTCACCCCGCGGGCGCAGCCTGTTCACGCTGACCATGGCGGCAACCTCCGCGCAGAGTCCGGTGAACGCGCTGCTGACTCGCGAATGGCACACCGAACCCAGGCAGACCGGGAAGATCAGTGGAGGCACTTCGAGAAAAGTGCTCCGCATCGCTACGGCGGCACTCGCCGGGGCGGAAAACCGCCTGCTGGCAGCGTTGCCCCCGAAGGACTTTGCACAACTGGCGAGCGGTCTCGAACCGGTCACGATCAATCACGGTGAGGTGCTTTGCGAACCGGGCGAACCGATGCGCGAGGTCTATTTTCCGGGCAACTGCCTGGTGTCGCTGCTGACCCCAGTTGAAGGTAACCGCGCACTCGAAGTCGGACTGATCGGCCGCGAAGGCATGATCGGCGCGAGCCTCGCATTGGGTGCAGCCAACTCATCGGTGCGCGCCCTGGTGCAGGGCACCGGCACCGCCATGAAGATGAGTGCAAAGCGCTTCTTGCGCGAGTTTCGCCGCAGTCAGGCGCTGCAACGTGTGCTGCTGCAGTTCACCAACAGCTTGATGGTCCAGATCAGCCAGACCGCGGCCTGCAATCGTTTCCATCTCGTCGAGGCGCGCCTTGCGCGTTCATTGCTCATGACCGCGGAGCGCACGCGTTCGGCGGAATTTGCCCTGACGCATGAATTTCTCGCCGCCATGCTGGGCGTGCGTCGCGTAGGAGTGACGGTGGCCGCCATCGCGCTGCAGCGCCGCGGGCTCATTCAGTATCGGCGTGGCAAAATCACCATCGTCGATCAGCAAGGCCTCGAAACCGCATGTTGTCCGTGTTACCGGCACCTGCAGGTCAAGAACGCCGAGGCCCGCTAATGCGCCTTCTTGACGAGAACGCGCGTGTAGATCTTCTTGTCGATGGCGTAGCAGGGACATGCTGCGCGCTCCAGGCCGCGAACATCCAGAACTGTCAGATCGCCACGGCTGTAACGGATGAGCTTGCGACGCTGCAATGCGCTCGCCGCGCTGGTCACCCCGACGCGGCGCACGCCGAGCATGTACGCCAGAAATTCGTGCGTGACGTGGAACTGGCTGGAATGCGCGCGATCGCGTGTCATCAGCAGCCAGCGAGCCAGGCGCGCTTCCACCAGGTGAAATCTCGTGCAGGTCGCCGTCTGCATGAGTTGCGAAAGGAAGACGTACAGGTAGCGATTGAGCGCCGCGCGCGTTGCCGGATTGCTTTCGATCTCCCGAGTGAAAGTGGCGGCATCGACGCGCCACGCGTGGCCGGCACCCTGCACGAGCGCGCGCAGCGGCGTCACATTGACGCCGAGCAACAGCGGCACACCCAACATTCCTTCGTTCCCGACCAGCCCGATCTCGAGTTGAGTGCGGTCAACGCCGGGCGTTATCAGCGAGATGAAACTGTCGATCGGAAAGTAGACGTGGCGAATGCGATCGCCGGGCTGGTTCAGCTCTTCTGAAAAAGCCAGATCAACGGGCGGGTGGTCTCCGGTGAGTCGCAGGCGGTCCGCGACCGGCATGCTCGAGAGCAGCAGGTTGCCCCTGGAAACGCGATTTTCAGTTGCCACGAGTATTCAAAGTCAGAAGCCGCCAATTTCGGCGGTTTCAGCATGCGCGGTGGGAGCGCTCCGCTCTGTACGTCAGCGAACCGACGCCGCCCTATTACTGTGTTGAAGCTTGCGAATGATCGAGATTGACGAGCGGCTCAGCCGCGTGACCACCCGCAGCGGCGCACCGGCCGGCACTCGCGTTACGCTGGAGTTCAGCCGCAGCGTGCCTTTGTCGCATGGACAGGAGGTGCGCTGGCGCTACGACTGCACGGGAGCTGGCCACTTCCTGGATTGCGTCGGCGTTCCCCAGCAAACACATATCGTCGCGCGCCGCGGCCAATTGGACGTCTTTCACTATCGCTTGTCGCACTGGATCACGAAACGTGACATTCCACGCGCGAAAACCTCTATTGCAGTGACGCCCGAGCCGGTATGTGAGGTGCCAGCAGTCGATCCGACTCCCGCTTGACCACCGAGTAGCACTCGCAGGACAGGCGCTCGAGGTGCGGGCGATCGAGCACGGTGATCTTGCCACGCACATATTTGATGACACCCAGCTTCTGCAGCTTGCCGGCCGCCTCGGTTACGCCCTCGCGCCGCACACCGAGCATGTTGGCGATGAGCTCCTGGGTCATCTGCAGCTGATTGCCGGCGAGGCGATCGAGCGACAACAGGAGCCAGCGGCACAATTGCTGATCGAGCGAGTGGTGGCGGTTACACACCGCAGTCTGTGACATCTGTGTGATCAACGACTGTGTGTAGCGCAGCAGCACATGGAGCATTTCGCCGTGGCGGCTGAATTCCTGCTTGAGCCGCTTGCCGGTGAGACGGTACGCATATCCCGCACTCTGAACGATGGCGCGGCTCGGCGTGGTTTCTCCACCCATGAACAAGGACACACCGATGGCGCCTTCGTTGCCGACCACGGCAATCTCCGCCGAAGAACCGTCCTGCATCACGTACAGCAGCGAGACGATTGAATTGGTGGGGAAATAAATGTGGCGGAGCGCCGCACCGGATTCATACAGCACCATGCCGAGCGGCATCGGTGCCAGTTTCAGGTGCGGAAACAGGCGTTCGCGCTCCAATGTCGGCAGCGCCTTCAGGATGTGGTTATCAAAGGGATCGGGAGGAGCTGCCACTTTCATTTGTTAGCAGTCTACGCGCTTCGGCGTGGCTATGTACGCTACCGCTCATCGCGTGTGCGAAATCTCTCGCTATGTTCGAAGGCGCACAGATCGGCGACCGTCGCACGCGTAGGCTCCCGCTTATGCGATGTAAGGCAATGCAATTTGTGCAATGTCGACACTGGGCGCTCCACTCAGCACGGCGCCCTACGTTGTGATTGACGCTAACAAGAAAGCGCCGCCGAGCGCGCGCCGCCACCTGCCTTTCGGTCTGGGAGGACGTATGTCCCTGTTCACCAAGATGTTCATCGCTTCGAAGCCCACCGTGAACCCGCTGAGCAACGACAGCCACGTGCCGGCGTTGGCCAGCCTCGTGTTGCCGGTTCGCATCGCCAAGTCGCGCGCGGATGAAATCGCGGTGATCTCGCATGAGCTACGCAATTCGCTCGGTGTGGTGCGCAATGCCGCGCGCCTGCTGCGTTTTCCGGTCGTTGGAAATGGCAACGATGGTGCTCGTGTGCTCATCGAACGTCATGTCGCCCAGATGAGCCGGCACCTCGAGGAATTGCTCCATGCCTCGCAGGACGGACAACAGAAGGCATTGCAGCGATCGCACGTGGATCTGCGAACTGTCGTGGAATTCGCGACCAATGCGATTGCCCCGGACATGGCGCGCCATGGACACCGCCTGGTAGTTAGTTTGCCCCCCGACGCACTCTGGGTGCACGCCGACGTCACGCGTCTCGAGCAGGTGTTCTCCAACCTGCTGATCAATGCCGCCAAGTACACACCCGACGGCGGTGAAATCGCGCTCACCATGGAGCGCATCGGCGACCACGCCTGCATCCGCTTTTGCGACTCGGGTATCGGCATCTCGGCTGCGATGCTCGGACGGATATTCCAGCTGTTCGCGCAGGTCGACGCACACGATGCGCGCGCTGAGGGAGGCCGCGGCATCGGACTCGCGGTGGTGCGCGAAATGGTGGAGGCGCATGGCGGCAGCGTGCAAGCCACCAGCGCAGGTCTCGGACTGGGTAGCCAGTTCACCGTATTGTTGCCGGCCTTGTGGGCGGAGTCCCACATACAGGCGCAGGAATCGAGTCCGGGATGAGGCGCGCGGTGAGCACAGCCTCCTTATGTTCGGCGCCGCACCGACTGGCGTAATTCGAACGCGCACACTCTGTTCTCTGGTGGATCTCGCCCTCGTGCAATCCATCGTCATCAGTAGAGAACTTCCATGAATCCTTCTTCCAAGAGGCCGACGCTGGTGCGTCGCCGCCTGCGCATCGCCCTGCCGGCCTTGCTCGTATTCGCGGTTGCGGCCTTTGCCGCCCCGCCGCCCCCCACCACGAACCTTCAGGCTGCGCAGCAGGCTATCGCCAATGCGGAGCGCGTCGATGCGGCCAGCCTGGCGGCCGTCGAGCTCGGCGAGGCCCGCGCCAAACTTTCTGCCGCCGAAAAAGCGGTTGCCGAGAAAGAGATGGTCGAAGGCGCACAGCTTGCCGATGAGGCCCGCGCGGACGCCGAGCTGGCTGCCGCGAGAGCCGGCGCTGCCAAGGCAAACAAAGTGAATGAGGAAATCAAGCGCAGCACCGCCACCCTCATGGAAGAGATGCAGCGCAAGACTGGAGACAGTAAATGAACAACCTCACCAAACTTCCTTTCCGTTCGATCGTCGCAGCAGCCGTCGCCGCGGCGTTGTTCGCGGGTTGTGCCTCAGTCCCGAAGCACCCGGCCGGTTCCGAACAGGTGCGCGCCAAGCTCACGGCTTTGCGAGCTGACCCTGCCCTGGCAAACCGCGCGCCGGTCGCGGTCAAGGATGCCGAAGGCGCTGTCGTGGTCGCCGAGATGACCGAGAAGGATCTCGTCCTGGCTGCGCATCGCGTCTACATCGCAGACCGCAAGGTCGACACCGCACGGGCCCTGGCCCAGACCCAGTTCGCCGAAGAAGAACGCACTGCACTGAATGAGCAGAGCGAAAAGGCACGCCTCGACTCGCGCACCCGTGAAGCCGATGTCGCGAAGACCGACGCCCTGATTGCGCGCGCCGAGAGTGCCGAGCAGAAGGTCGCGGCCAGCAGCGCACGGAGCGATGCGGATGCCGCCCAGTTGGCGGCCAGCGCCTCGCAGCAGCAGGCCGCCGAGCTGCAACGACAGCTCGAGATCCTGCAGGCGCAACCCACGGACCGTGGGCTGGTGCTGACGCTGGGGGACACTCTGTTCGCCACGGGCAGGGCGGAGATCAAGTCAGGAGCGACTGTGAACCTTGATCGGCTCTCAGCGTTCCTGACCGAGTATCCCAAGCGCACGGCGGCCATCGAAGGCTATACCGACAGCATGGGAAGCGAAGAGATGAACCAGTCGCTGTCGGAGCGTCGCGCCAATGCGGTCAAGAACTACCTGGTTGGACAGGGTGTGGGTTCGGCTCGCCTCACGACGTCAGGCCGCGGCGAAAATTCGCCGGTGGCTGACAACGAATCGGCTGCGGGACGTCAGCAGAACCGCCGCGTGGAAGTTGTGATCAGCCAGCTCTAGAGGGGCGTCGATTAAAGCCCGGATTGAGCCCCTAGGAAGCGGCTCAATCCGGGCTTTTTCTATTGAGTCCCCATTGCAACCCGTTTGGCGGCTGACGCGTCTCAATTCGCAATCCACGAATGTTGCGATCCAAGGAGCCCCCATGACCCGCTATTTGGCCATTGCCCTCGTTCTGTTAGCCGCCAGCCCCGCCAGCGCCGCGGAAAAGAACTTCGATCGAACCTTTACCGTCTCGCCCGGTGGATCGCTGGTGGTCGAGGCCGACTCAGCTTCGGTGCGAGTTTCAGGTGGCGATACCAACCAGGTTGCCGTCCGCATGATTGCCCGAGGCTCAGACGACGATCTCGCCAACATGAAACTCGACGCAGTCCAGAAAGGCGACCGGGTGACCGTCACGATGCGGCGGCAGGCGGGAGGCTGGTTCAACTGGAAATCGTGGAATGGCGAGGCGCAAATCGAGGTCACGGTGCCCCAGCGCTATGGGGTCAGCGTTCAGACCGGCGGTGGAAAGGTGGAGCTCACAGACTTCACCGGGCCCGCGACATTGCGCACCTCTGGCGGTGACATCGTCGCAAAAAACGTGAGCGGCAATGTCGAGGCGCACACCTCGGGGGGCGGAATCTTTGCGGACACAATCCGCGGTGAAATGGATGCAACTACTTCGGGTGGCGACGTCCGCTTGCTGAAAGTCGATGGAAAAATCGCGGGGCGAACGAGTGGCGGGGACGTGGAGTGCAGCCTGGTTGGCATCAACCGGGGAATTTCGGTGTCGACGTCCGGTGGCAGTATTGAATTGACCCTCCCGCGAGCCACTGCCGCCAAAATTGAGGCGACGTCGAGCGGCGGCGAATTCACTTCGGAGATTCCAGTTGCGATAACGCGCTTGCAGGACGGTCACGTCCAGGGGTCGATCAATGGCGGTGGTCAGCCGATCGATGTAAGGACGTCCGGAGGCGATATCACGCTGCGAGCGGCGAATTGAGATTGGAATCAAGTCCAGACTGGCCTCAACTACTTAGCACTCGAACCAGCGCCGCGGCCGCACGCACGAGCTGATTCACAGCGGCGTTCTGCGCAACCACATTCTCTGCATCGCGAATTGCGCTGCTCAGTGCCGTCACGTCAGCTTCATTGGGAGGAGCGAGCACAGCAGTCTGTGCAGTCGCAATCTGCGCCTCTACGGTGCGCTTCATTCCGATGACTTGGGTCAAGGCCGGATTGATTTCGATCTCGTCTTCGGGTCTGAAAGTGCGACGCGCGTTCAATGCTCGCTCGATTGCCTGCAGCGCACTCAGTTTTCTCTGCAACGCCTCGAGGCGACCACCTGCCGCCGCATCCGCCGATTCAAGGACTGCACTCTCGAGAAAGGACTCCTGCGTCTTGGGGGACGCACGCACCGCCGCAGGCTTCGTGCGGCCCGCTGCGCGCCGGGTTTTCGCCTTGCGAGCCGGAGCCCTGGTACGTTTCATCCGGGCCACGACTTTGCGCTTACGCGTGACCTTCGCCATCCGGGATTTCTTCTGAGCCGATTTTTTTGCAGTCTTCTTTTTCTTTGCCATGTCTCACCTCAAATGACGCCCATATCAGGGCTTGGCAGGCTTCTCACTATTTTTGGCCGCCTTCTCCAGATCTCCATTGACGGTCTTGGAGAATTCGAAAAGTACATCTACCTGTTCTCCGACACTGCGTGGCTGCGCAATTTCCGCCGTGACCTGGGCAACGGCCTTCAGGGGTGCGCTGTCGAAGCTGATCGCAGCGGGTGAATCCTTGCTTGTAGCTGCCACAGTGCGCAATGGATCCGGATCGGGCGCCACCGCGAGCGTATTCAGCAGTTTCAGAGATCCAGCTTCGTTGGCCAGCGTCATGATCTGAATCTGCTGGCGAAGGCTCGATGTATTCGTCTCGGCATCGGCTCGCAGACCTTGCAACCGCTCGGCATCGCTCTGCCTGGCCGTCTTCAGGCTCTTGACGTAGTTCGAAACCGAATGCTCCATGTCATTCGTCATTTTCGTGACCTTGGCCGCGGTGTCGACGATCGGCTGGGGAGTGGCGCATGCGGAAAGCAGCAACGCGCTCGCGACGCAACAGGTGACTTTCATCAGTTCACTCCCACGGCAATCGCTCCGATGCCGAGAACCTGCAGAAGCTCCGCCAGGATATGCGGATCGAGACCGCCCTCGCCGTACGCAGCGAGCGTAGCCACCGCGGGTTTGAGCGCGCCGAGCCATGCCTCGCCGGACAGGCGGCTCGACTGCAGTTTCGCCCGACGCTCGATGAGCTCCATTGAGACTTGATCGATCTGTTGCGCCGGTATCAAGCCCTCGTTCCACGCGGCGGCAAAGTAGTACAGCGCCGCGCTCGCGTGGCGAGCCTGCCCGCGATCCTTTGACTCCAACAATCTTGCGAACCCTTCTCCGTCCTTGTGCGGCGGGTCGTCGAGAATGTCCGCGAGCTCCTGGCCGGCGAGCGACAGGTAGTGCACTTGCTTGATCAGCACCTGCATTCGCGCATTCAGCGCCGCTTCTTGCGACTGCGCCTGTTTGAGTGAGACATCGGCCAGGCTGGCCTCGTATCGCAGCCAGGACTGCGCCGCCGCCAGCGCGTTGGGATGAGGGACACGCGGAGGATTGCTGAAGGCATCACCAACGCTGAATGCCGCCTGCGCGAAGCCGATGGCGGCGCGCGCTTTCGAATCGCCGGGCTTGTCGAGTCCCTTGGGATCCGTCACCTCGACGAGCTTGTCGAGATGTTCCTTCAGCGAGTCGGTGACGAGTTCGCCCAGGTAAGGATTGGCTTTGGCTTCTGCCTTGGCTTTTTCGAGAAATCCATGGACCTTGCCAAGGAGCTTGTCGAAGGCCTCGCGGTTCTGTTGGCCTGCTGAAAATTCCTTGGCCGCCTGCTCGAGCTCGCCTTTCAACTGCGCCTTTCTTTCTTTCGCTGCTCCCTCTAGTTTGATTTTGGCGTCGGCGGCATCCGCCACCTTCTGGATCGCGGTGTCGAGGGTCGCTCCGCCCGCGGGCGCGTCCGACTGCGAGCGATGGCTCACGAGCGCCTCAGAGAGCGCCTTGGCCAGTGACTTGTCCTTGCTGACCTTTGATCGGGCGTCGTTGATCGTTTGAGTCAGCTTCCCCTTCATTCCCCGGTCGGAAAAGCCCACCAGCCCCCGCAATTGACCATCGATATACGACCCCAACATTGCGCGGCCATCGCCATCAAAATCCTTGGAGTCGATCCCCCCGAGAATCGTCAGCAATTCGACGTCACGCCTCGCGGTCAGTGATTCCGCCACCAGCGAATATTCCCGCACTTGCAGGTCGTCCAGGTACGCCGCTTCGTTGTCGAACAGCGCATTGACATTCAGCTTGTCGAGCTCCGTCTTCGCCTTGGCGGTAGCCTGCTGAGTGTCGTCGCTGTGTAGATAGAGAGAGCCGCACCCAGAGAGCGCTGGCAAGAGCAAAGCTGACACGGCTATTGCCAGCACGAAGATTCCGGCGTGCCGGGTCGGGTGCGAAATTCTGAGGCCTGAATCTATCGACATGTCTCGCCCTTCTTTCGAGTTATTGATAGGCGGGGCTGCGAGCATGAATGCTAGCCTGCTTTTAGTTAGTTCACCTCAAGTAATGCATCGGTTTGCGCCGCATCAAAACGCGATGCCTTCAGTCCGACAGAAGTCAGCGAATGTGGAACCCACCGCATGACCCGCCCCACCGCCTGTGGCAGAAAGCAGATGGGCCCAGTTGACGCGTTCACCACCCCAACTTCCGCCGTAGTGCAATCCGGCCAGCCTGACCGTGGCAACGCCCGCTCCGGAAAGCGTCAGCACCGGCGACCCCGAATTGCCATTGATGGTCGTCGCGTCGTGACAAACGGTCCAAGTCACGCTGGCGTCAACAACACTCGATTCGCTGGGCGTGCCGGGAGCGAAGCGTTTCGACCCCCCGTCTCCTTCAAGCAATCGTTTCAGGATGTCGTCGAATCTGGAGCGGATCGATTGTGGTGCAAACACCTCCGGATTCGATGGATAACCCACGGTCGCGACGTAGGGAGCGGCCGCAAACGATGACGAATCAATGTGATGCGTTGTTAGTCGGCGTTGGCCGAGGTCTCCAGCCAGTGCGGATGCAGACACCCGCAGGACAGCGAGATCGAGCTTGTGATGGTCGAGCGGACTGACTATTGCACTAGCGCCGGCAAACGCCACGGACTCCACTTCCCGGCGGTCGAATGACTTGCGCCCGTCCCATTCTTCGCGACCGAAGTCGAGGTGTACGCCGGGTTTGAGTTCGATTTCCCCGGGGGTGAATCTCGCGATGGCCTGCGCGACATGTCGATTGGTCATCGCGAGATTAGGGGTAACGAGGAAAGCCGTACCGATCAGTGTCTCGCCGAGTTCCACTCGCCCTGTGCATGCAAACAGTGGGCTCAACTTCGGTAGATAGTTATTGAGGTCTGATCGCCAGGCGCCGGTATTGAATGAGGAATCGAAATCCACCTCGTTCTGTTTCACCAGGAATGAAGGCCGAGTGCCATCGAATGAGACGACGGCTTCGAGGGCACTGAGTTCGTCCTCAGAGGGCTCGGTACCGTCATCGAGTTCAAGTACATCAATGGCTTGCGCGCCAGTCAGCGTGATTTCGCGTGCCGCGGCGAGGAGGCCAGGATCATTGCCGAACCGGTCCTTTACTAGCTTCTCGAGCGCTTCACGTGCCCGCCAGACGCGTTCCTTCGCACCTATCCCTTCGGCATTCTCGAAAGCACTTTCCAGCGCAGCCTCTGGTGCGCCTTGTCTCAGGCCCAGAATACGGCGCCATTTATCCGCTGTTTGCACTGTGGGCATGCGCGGCCCTCCCCAATGTGATGACACACTGCAATGTTGCGGCCAGAAGCAACAGAGTGTCATTGTTAGCACACACTAACTTGACCCAGAAGCAAGGAATAGAGGGAAGGTCGCCAATGGTCGCCGATTCCCCGGGCACGGAAAGGCAGTTAGGCGGGCGACGGCGCGTCGACGCGGACTGGCGTGCCTCGATACGAGGAAAGCTCAATGCCACTTGCCGCTAACAGGATTTACGCGCTCGCGCAAATCATCGCGACGCACGTCGGCCTCGACGACCTGGCGGACATCGTCGCGCAAGGAAACTACGTCAAGAACTTCGACGAATTGCTGCGGGTTTCGCTGAACCCACCGGCGCTCAAGAAATTCACCATCGCTCATGCCGTCGTGAATGAGTACAACGACCAGGACGCGGTCGACCTGCTGAAAGCCAAGTTGCGGCGCAAGCTGTGGGCCAACGATGTCTTTGCCGCAGCCATGGCCGATTTCGAGGATGACGAGGAAACCGGCGGCAATCACGAGGCCGCAATCGCCCGGCGAGCGCGCACGCTCAGGCTTCCGGAGCTACGACAGTTTCTGGCCGAACACGAGTCGAAGATCTGCGTCATCGCGGGAGTCGCGGAACTGGGGGATGGGAAAACCAGGTTCGTCCGTGGCACCGGATTCCTCGCCGGCGACAGCCTGGTCGTCACCGCGCGCCACGTGCTTCGCTATCACGTCCAGGGAGGCGTTCCGAAGAAGCCTTCGCCGGGACCGCTATATGCCTTCTTCGACCATCTCGATGGGGCGCCCATCAGCGATCCACGCGACCCGAAGATCGCGGCACGCCGCGTGGACTTTGCCGACGACTGGTTGCAGGATTTCAGTGACCTCGTCGAAGACGATGGCAAGAACCCTGACCCGCTCACGAGTCTGCAGATTGACGAGCTGGCGCGAAACCTCGACATGGTGCTCATCAAGCTGGCGGAGCCCATTGGCGCTTACTCGCGATGGCGAAGTGGCGGCCCACGGCGTGGCTGGGTGACGCTGCCCGACGAGAAGGTCCCCGCGAGCCTCGCCTTCGACGATCGCATCCTGATACCACAGCATCCGGAAGGCGAAGCCCAGCAGATCGACATTGGCCGCTACAAGGCGACGGATGCTTCGCTGACGCGCATCCGTTACAACACTGAAACTGACAAAGGAACCTCGGGGGCGCCCTGCTTCAACCAGCACTTCCAGCTGGTCGGAATGCACAACTCCTACTTCAAACCACCCGGCGCGTCGGAAGTGTTGAACCAGGCCATCCGCTTCGACCATATCCTCAAGCGCATCAAGGCGCGCATTCCGAGTGCGCTGCCACTCACGCAGGCGCGGCTGTGGAGCGTGTCAGAGGATCCGGCACGGCCCGAGGTGATCATCGGTCGCAGGTTGTTCCTGAGCTGGATCCAGGACGCCTTTGCAAACGACCTCGCCTCACGCAAAGAGCGCGTGTACGTCGCGGAGGCCAAGTGGCCTAAGTGCGGCGCATCGTTCAGCCTGCCGATACTCAAGGCTGCCTTGCGCGGCAAGTCCGACCCGGTGATCGTCATGGGCACGGATCGACAGACGCTGCCGTCGACACCGCTCGACTTTGTTGCAGTCATCGCAGAGCAACTGAACATCCCGGCCCGGGAAATCGCCAATCTGCCCGAACGCGCCGATGGAAATTTTCGAGTCAGATCACCCGACGGAGACAAAACCAATCTCTACCCGGCGCGCGATGTGCCTCGATGGATCAAGGATGCCTTGAGCTTGCATCGCGTCGTGCAGGTCGACCAGCGCGAGATTGCCCGGAAGCAGATCGATCGCGACAAGAAAGCAGGCCGTGATCCGAATGCCGAAGACGTACGTGTTGAAGCCCTCGCGACGCCTGTGTTGATTCCGCACCAACGTTGGGAGCGCATCTGGATCGTTCTCGACAACGCAAAGGACAGCGCCTTCTCGGAAGAAGTCAGTGCACTGCTCGTCAAGCTCATCGGCAAGACTGGAGAATCCGAAGATTCGATCAACGAAGAACTGAGGCGCATTCGATGGCTGTTCCTCGGCTCCAAACCACGATTCATCGACGAGGCCACGGTCGAGATTCTCGATCAGATGGTGCTGCCCGACGAGGACATCGAAGATTGCATCAGGGCGTTCGCCGAGAGTTTCAATTCACTTCCAACGCCGGAGATTCTCAAGACCGTGCTGGAATTCATCGTGATACGTCGCCTGGGTGAGGCATCAAAGACGGTTTACGAAAATTCGGCCACACGGCTGCGCTTTCTGCAGGCGGAGATCGCGGATGTGCGGAACTACTTCCGCAAACAACTTGGCGCGGGTGGTGCATGACGGCCCAGGCGACCCCGTCGACGGCAGACGTCGAACTGATGCGTCGCGAGTTCATAGACTCGCTGCGCAAGCAGGGAATCGATGATGAAACGCTGCGAGCTGCCGAGGCTGCGCTGGGCGCGCCTGCTGCGGAGTTAGTGATAGAACCCCTTGCACCGGTCTTGCCCGAGACCGAAGCCGCAATGCGCGCTGCGATTGCACACACCTTCACTGTTTGTGCGACACCTGCGCCGGCCGCTATCCAGGGGTTCGATGAGATCGTCGCAAAGGATGAACCTGAGCGCGCGACACTGCTCGCGAATTCCCGCGTCGTCATGATCGGTGGACGCAATCGCCTGCAGCTCAGCGATGACTCCCGCGCTCACCTGCTGGGCCGTGTGCACGCGTCGCAACCATTCAGGACTCTGCTGAAAAGCGCCGTCGAGGCTGACCGCACCCGCTTCAAGAAGGTCACGAACGATCCGGTTGCCCTGCCGACCGCATGGCTTCGAAGTTTCATTTCCGGCGAGCACGGAGATCTCGAAACCGCGCCACCGAACGAATTGCGCGCTGCGGTCGAAGCGCTCGAACGATTGCAGCACGTCAAATTGACGAATATCACCCTGCCCGGTATCGAGGAAACGCGACGCCTTCTCGAGTGGAGTGAGTTGCTGGACCCGCTGCGCGTGCTAATCGGCTCTACCGGCGGGTGGGAAGGCAGGAAGAAAGAGGACCGCTTCGTCGGCCGCAAGACCCAGCTGCAACAATTGCGCAGCTTCGTGGACGAGCTCGGCTCACGTGGGGCGATCGAGGCTATCAGCAGATTTGCCTCGCGCAACATTCGCGCCGCGCAGCGCTTGTTCGGTGTCAGGGATGAGTCGGTGCGCTTCCTCGTGGCACGCGGCGGTCTCGGCAAATCTGCTCTCATGGCGAAATTCGTGCTCGATCATGCACTCGGGCAAGACCGCCCATTTCCATTCGTCTATTTCGACTTCGACCGTCCGATCCTCCACGCGCGCGAGCCCCGTCAGCTGCTCATCGAAATGATCCGTCAGGTGCGGTTGCAATTCCCACAGTTTGAACCGCAGCTTCAGGCCCTGAGTCAGCGTCTCGCCACGGCACTTGCCAGCGGTACACCGGACGGCGGAGCGGACGATCCCTTCGATGAGTTCCGGGAATTCATACGCACGAAAATCACGCGGGGCTCACATGCATTCCTGGTCGTTCTCGATACGATGGAAGTAGTGCAGTACGACCCCTTGGCGCTCAAGGGAGTCGTGGAATTCGTCTCACGCCTCGATGGCAACGTGTACGGCGAATCCTTCGACGAACTGAGGATCGTCGCAGCCGGCCGTGCCGACATACCGGAACTGCGCACCAGCGTAGAACTCCGCGACATGAGCCACAGGATTGAACTGACACCCTTCGAAGTAGACGAA